>Ga0307406_10002138_pt1 | contig 10756 bp, 8 predicted proteins | sample 322Cmetagenome_3_FD_203706 | JGI IMG/M metagenome (GOLD analysis project Ga0307406, IMG submission 203706) | Maize rhizosphere microbial communities from greenhouse at UC Davis, California, United States - 322HYB-C-2 | ecosystem: Host-associated > Plants > Roots > Rhizosphere > Soil | place... | reverse complement strand
CCCCTCTCCCTTGTCGCGGGAGAGGGGCATTGCTTGGCGCGGGAAGCGATCCGCGTTCATTCACACGGTTCCGCGTTCATCCGCGGCTAAAAAACCGGACCGGGCGGTAGGCACCCGGTCCGGTTCAGTGGAGGCGCGGGGAATCGAACCCCGGTCCGAGACTAGATCGACCACAGCGTCTACGTGCGTAGCCCACCGCTTGGTGTCTCCGCCGGCTGGCCAGTGGGCAGCCGTCCGTCGGATGAGTCTTCCAGAGCTTCGCCGGCTGGCGGAAGACGCACCAGCAAGCTATCCCGGATTTGCGTTACCCGCGAAGCCGCCCCGGGCGGGCTTCCTCACGGGCACTGCTGGACGTAACTAGAAGTTACGCAGCAAGAGCCAAGTTGGTGTTGGCAGTTGTGATTTTCCCGAGTGTTTTACCAGGAACCCGAGGACCTGGGCACGCGGCCACGGCTTCACCAACCCCGTCGAAGCCAGTCGCCCCCTTTTCGTCGGTCGAAAGCTAACCCCTTGGCCCGCTCAAGTCAACGCGCCCCGACCTCGAGAACCGACTTCCAGCGCGCTTCCTAAGTTGCCTTAGTAGAACGGATTACTGGGGCGCACTTGACACAGTTTCTCCCGTCCGCCTTGGCCCGGTACAGCGCCCGGTCGGCCGCTGGGAAGAATGCGTCGCGCGTGAGCGCACTGTCGGGATACGTGGCAACGCCGAACGATGCGGTCACCGTGATCTCGGCGCCCCCGACACGAAGCCGCTTCGAGGCGATAGCCCGACGGAGCCGCTCCGCGACCTCGTAGGCCCCCGTGAGCGGGGTCTGCGGGAGGAGGAGCGCGATCTCCTCGCCACCATACCGCGCACACACGTCCACCGATCGCGCCCGCTCTCGCATCGTCGCTGCCACCGCCCGCAGCACCGCGTCTCCGCCGTCGTGGCCGTGCGTGTCATTCACGCGCTTGAAGAAGTCGATGTCGGCCACCACGAGCGACACGGGACCGCCAAAACGATCGGCCTCGTTCAGCATCCGCGCGAGATGCTCCTCGAAATGGCGTCGGTTCGAAAGGCCCGTGAGTTGGTCCGTGCGCGCACGCTCCGCGACCTCTTCCATTTCCCACACCGCCGCCAGCGACACTGCCGCGAGCGCGCCGAGCAGTCGCACGTACCGTGCGTCGCCGATGAAGACGTCCCCCGGGGCATCGCCTTCGAGGACGATGGCGCCAATGACTTGGGCCCCATGCTTAAGGGGCACGATCGCCAGCGAGCCGGGCGCTCGCGTCTTCGCTCCCTGCGCGTAGAGGGGAACGGACTCGTCCAGCTGCCGCGCGTCTTCCCAGACCGCAGGTAGCCCGTTGCGGCAAGCCGCCCCGACGTGCGACAGCTCCTCCACCTCCACGCCGGGGTGCACTGAATGGCCGGGACTGGCGCTTTGAAGCTCGCCGCGCCCGCGTTCGCTGTTCCAGCGTACCAGCGCGGCACGAGCCGCCGGGGTCATCCGGAGGGCGGTCTCGCAGATGCACTGCCCGAGCGCCTCGGCGGACCGGTTGGCCTGGAACTCCTGCGCGGCGTGCAGCAGCACAGCCGTCCGGTGGCTGTGTTGCGCGACATCGCTGCGCTCCCGGATCAGTTGCCCGACCAGCGCCGCGTGAGCGGCATATCGCGGCAGCCATTCCTTGAGTGCCTCGCGCGACCCGGCGAGCCCCTTGTCGGCAGACACGCTCAGCGCCCCAACGCACTGACGGTCGTCGACGGCCGGCGCGACCGCGACGACGGGCGTGGCCCCGCCGCCCGCGCAATGGACGATTCGTTCTTGAGCCGACCACGTCACGAGCGTCGACCACTGGTCGGCGTCGAAACGGGTGGGCGGCGCTCCCGTGTGGGTCGACCACGCTGCCGGGACGAGCCCGTCGCCCGAACCGATGAACCGCCAGAAGATAACCTCTTCGGCACCCACGTGATCGCGCACCTGCGCGAGGTAGCTGGCGACGGCGTGCGATTCCCGGGCGAACTCGTCGCGCTCGGCCGAGCGACGTCGATCGGCCTCGCCGGCTGACTCGCCGTCGGCCGGCGCGCGCAACCCGGCATCGCGCCGGCGCGCGCGTTCCGTGCTGCGCGCGAGCCGGCGGGCTTGCCACGCAGGGACGACGGTCAGAGCGCCGACGAGCGCAGCGCCGCTCGTGAGGTCGCCCAGCGGAAGCGCGTGCTGCGCCGCGTACTGTGCGCCCGCCAGTCCCAGGACGGTTACAACGCTGGCTGCCGCGATCCGTCGGACCGAAAAGCCCGAGGTCAAGCCGAGCGCGCACAACGCACACGCCACCGCCGCGGGGGACCGCAGTCCCCCAGTCGCGCCCGCGAGTGAGACGGCGTGCGGCCAGGCGACGGCGCAGACGCGGACCAGCCAGTCGCGGCCGCGCGGGTCGAACCGCCGCTCGCCGGCGAGCACCAGTCCCGTCGCCATCGCGGCAACCACCGACGCGACAACGGCAACGTTGTCGAGCCCCGGCGGCGCGGCGAGACCTCTCAAGAGCGCAGCGGTCGCGACTCCGGCACAGAGCCAAGGCGCGACCGCCCCGGCAGTGCGAAAACCCTGGGGTCGCGGCACGTCAAGCGGAAGGGAGCGCCGGCGCGGCGCTATGCGTGGGTGATGCGCGAGGCGGCGACCGCCGCCCCGAACCCGTTGTCGATGTTGACGACCGTGACGCCGGCGGCGCAACTGTTGAGCATGGCAAGCAGCGCGGCCAGGCCACCAAAGCTCGCGCCGTAGCCGATGCTGGTCGGGACCGCGATCACCGGCGCGCTTACCAGCCCGCCCACGACCGACGGCAGCGCGCCGTCCATGCCCGCAACCACGATCACGACCGCCGCGCCGAGGAGCGCATCGCGCTTCGCCAGCACCCGGTGTATGCCGGCTACGCCCACGTCACTGAGTCGGTCCACGCGGTCGCCGAGGGCGCGCAAGGTCGCCGCCGCCTCTTCGGCAACGGGGAGATCGCTCGTACCGGCCGTCACCACGGCGACGCTCCCGCGGCCGACGGGCACCGGCAGCTCTGGCGCGAGGTGGGCGGTGCGCCCGACCTCATTGATGTCGCACGTGGGAAAGCGCCCGCGGAGCGCCGTCCGCTGCGCGGCGTCGGTGCGTGTGACCAGGAACCCTTCACCGCGGCTGGCGATGCGTTCCGCGATTGCGACGCACTGGGCTGGCGTCTTCCCCGGTCCGAAGACCACTTCAGGGTAGCCCTGGCGCAGCGCCCGGTGGTGATCGACGGTGGCAAAGCCGAGCGACTCCACCGGGTCGAGCGAGAGCCGCGCGAGCGCCGCCTCCGCGTCCACCGACCCACTCGCGACGTCCTTCAGCAGCGCGAGAACGCGCTCGCGAATCACGCGCCGGCGAGCTCGGGCTCGGAACCGGCGTCGGCGTCGTCGACCGAGCGCTCGTGCGCCCCGCTCGCCAGGTAGTCGGCGAAGATCGGCTCGATTTCATCGAGCGACTCGACGGCGAACACCTTTCGCTTGAGCTCAGCTGCGTTGTAGAGGCCCTTCGCGTACCAGCCGAGATGCTTCCGGAACTCGATGGCGGCCCCGCGCGGGTCCGGCTCGTACGCCGCGGCCATGCGCGCGTGTTCCAGCGCGACGGCGAACCGCACTTCGACGCTCGGTGTCGCCGGAACGGGTGCACCCTCCAGGAGCGCCCGGGCCTGCGTGAAGATCCACGGCTGGCCGAACGAGCCGCGCGCGATCATCACGCCCGCGCACCGGGTGTGCTCGTGCATCCGGAGCGCATCGGCAGCGGTCTTGATGTCGCCGTTGCCGATGACGGGGATGTCCAGGGCCTCGACGACGGCCGCGATCTCGTCCCCCCGCGCGTTCCCGCTGTACATCTGCGTACGAGTCCGCGGATGCAGCGCGAGCGCGCGAGCGCCGGCGTCCTGGCACCGGAGCCCGATCGTCACCGGGTCGCGCATCTCCTCGCTCCAGCCGCTGCGAATCTTGACCGTCACCGGAAGGTGCGTGCTCTGCACCACGGCCCGGATCACCGACTGAACGAGGTGCAGGTCCTTCAGGCACCCGGAGCCGCCGTTGCGCCGCACGACCTTCTTGACGGGGCAGCCGAAGTTGATGTCGACGAAATCAGGCTGGAAGACGTCGGTGACGAGCGCCGCCGCCTCCCCCATCGCCGCCGGGTCGGCGCCGAAGATCTGGACCCCGATCGGGTGCTCCTCAGGCGCGAACCGAAGCTTCGCGATGGTCGCCTCGTTCTCGCGCCGGATCCCCTCCGCCGACAGGAACTCGGTCACGACGACGTCCGCCCCAAAGCGGCGGCAGAGCCGCCGAAACGGCGACTCCGACACGCCGGCCATCGGCGCGAGGTAGAGCGGCACGCGGGCGTGGGTCGAAAACGGAAACGGCATATCGAAGAAAGTTACGAACGACTGCAACCTCGTGCAACGTCGTCGTTTGACACCCCCCGGCGGGGTGGGTAACTTCGGGGCTGCCTCAGGCCGGGCAGCGCCGCTGCCGACCGCGCCCCGGCCCAACCGAACATCCGAGGACCGAGATGGAATTGCGCGAGTTCTTCTCCGAAGACGCGGTCAAGCTGGAGCTGGCGGGGACCACGAAGGACGAGGTCCTGAAGGAACTCATCGGGCTGCTCAAGCTGGACGAGAAGTCGGAAGGGATGTTGTTCAAGATGCTGAAGCGCCGCGAGAATCTCGGCTCCACCGGGATCGGTCGCGGGATTGCGATTCCGCATTGCCGCTCGCTGGTCGTCAACAAGCTGCGGGTGGCCTTCGGTCGCAAGGCGTCAGGCGTCGACTTCAAGGCGATCGACGAAAGGCCCGTGCACTTTTTCTTCCTCATCGTCGCGCCGCCGCTCGAAGTCTCGAACCAGTACCTCCCCGTCCTCGGCAAGATCGCGCAATTCAGCAAGGAGCCGGACGTCCCCCAACGGCTGCTCGACCTCACCGAGCCGAGGCAGTTCATGGCGCTGCTGGAAGAGAAAGGAGTCTAGGCGGGGCGAGGGAAGCGGGGCGAGGGACGAGTCAGCCGCACCAGTCGTCCCTCGTCCCGCTTCCCTGGCCCCCGCCCTCTCACTCCCACTCGATCGTCGCCGGCGGCTTCGAGCTGACGTCGTACACGACGCGGTTCACGCCGCGCACTTCGTTGATGATGCGGTTGGAGACGCGCGCGAGCACCTCGTGCGGGAACGGGTACCAGTCGGCCGTCATGCCGTCCGTGCTGGTCACGGCCCGCAGCCCGACGACGTTCTCGTACGTCCGGTAGTCGCCCATCACGCCCACGCTCCGCACTGGTAGCAGGACCGCGAACGCCTGCCAGATCTCGTCGTAGAGCCCCGCCAGGCGGATCTCCTCGAGGTAAATGGCGTCGGCCTGCCGGAGGACATCGAGCTTCTCGCGCGCGACGTCGCTCAGCACCCGGATGGCCAGACCCGGGCCGGGGAACGGGTGCCGGCCGACCATCTCCTCGGGCAGCCCGAGCTCGCGTCCGACGTTGCGCACCTCGTCCTTGAACAACTCCCGCAGCGGCTCGATCAGCTTGAACTTCATGCCGGGCTTGAGTCCGCCGACATTGTGGTGGGTCTTGATCGTGACCGACGGCCCGCCGAAGGGCGACGACGATTCGATCACGTCGGGATACAGCGTGCCCTGCACGAGATACTCGGCGGCCGCCGCGGAGCGTTGCGAGGGGTCCTGGCCGACGTGCGCGGCCGCTCCCTCGAATACGTCGATGAAGGTGTGGCCGATGATCCGCCGCTTCTGCTCGGGGTCCTCGACTCCGGCCAAGGCGGCGAGGAAGCGCTCGCCCGCGTCCACCGTGACGAGGTTGATGCCGAGATGCATCCGGAAGGTGCGTTCGACCTGCTCGCGCTCGTGAAGCCGCAGCAGCCCAGTGTCCACGAAGATGCAGGTGAGCTGGTCGCCGATTGCCCGGTGAACCAACGCGGCTGCGACCGCCGAGTCGACCCCGCCCGACAGCCCGCAGATGACACGCGCCCCGCCCACGAGGGCTTTGATCTTTGTGACCTCGTCCTCGATGAACGCTCCGGGCGTCCAGTCGGGCGAGGCGCGGCAGACGGCGAACAGGAAGTTTTCCAGCAGCTCCCCGCCGCGGGGAGTGTGGGCGACCTCGGGGTGGAACTGCACGCCGAAGACGGGCCGCTCGCGGTGCCGAAACGCGGCGATCGGACTGTTGGTGCTGCGCGCAACCGCCCTGAATTCCGGGGGCAGCGCGAGCACCTGGTCGCCGTGACTCATCCAGACTGACGTGCGCTCCCCGGCGCCGAAGCCGGCGAACAGGCCGTCTGGTTCGGCGATCTCGATCTCGGCTCGACCGTACTCGCGCCGCTCGGCGGGCTGGATGCGGCCACCCTCCAGGTGAGCAATCAAGTTCATGCCGTAGCATACGCCGAGCACCGGCGCGACGTCGAGCAGCTCGCGAGGCGCGCCCGGCGCCCCCGCATCGTAGACGGAGTTGGGTCCGCCACTCAGAATGATCCCCGTCGGATTCCACGCCCGAATCCATTCCAGGCTACGCGTGGGCGGGTGGATCTCCGAATAGACGCGCGCCTCGCGGACCCGCCGCGCGATGAGCTGCGTGTACTGCGACCCGAAGTCGATGATCAGGATGCGCGATGTCATGAGGCGGTCACGTGCGCCATTCCGGGCCGTCGAGGCGCAATACCTCCACCTGGCGCGTTCCGAAGTCGAGAATCGCGGCCGTCGGCGTGCCGTGCAGCCAGCCGCACGCCTCCCCCGGGTTGACGACGAGCGCCGCGCCGCGCTCAGCTACCTCGACGCGGTGAGTGCAGCCGTGGATCACGAACTCGTGCGCTTCGAGGGAGCGCGGGCTCACCTCGGCGAGCTCGTGCACCAACAGGACGCGGCGCCCGTCGAGCTCCACACTGTGTGGCGATTCGTACAGCTCCGAGCCGACCCCGCCCCGCCCGGCAAACGCCCGCAGCCCTTCCCGGTCGCCGTCGTTCCGCCCGAAGACACCGGCCATCGGCAGCTGAGCGTCCCGGATGGGCGTGAGCGAAAAGGGAGCGCAGTAATCCCCGGCGTGCAGGATCAGCCCCGCCCCGCCCTCCTGCATTCGGCGCACGAGCTCCGCCACGGCGGGAACGCGGTCGTGGGTGTCCGCCAGCAGCCCGACGCGCATCAGTCGTCCCTCCAGTCTGGAGTCACCCACTCCGCGCGCACGAGGCTCTCGTAGCTTTCGCGCTCGGTCACGACCGCCCACCGCGCGCGGTCAACCAGCACCTCGGCGGGCCGCGGGCGAGAATTGTAGTTCGACGCCATCACAAAGCCGTACGCGCCGGCCGAGCGGAGCGCGAGCAGGTCGCCGGGGTTGACTTCGTCCGTCTCCCGGTCGAGTGCAAAGAAGTCGCCGCTCTCGCACACCGGGCCCACGACGCTCGCCACGAGCCGCCGGCCGCTGGGCGTGACGGCCTCCACGTGGTGGTACGCCTTGTAGTGCGAGGGCCGCACAAGGTCGTTCATTCCCGCGTCGGTGACGAGGTACTCCGTCCCGCCGCTGCGCTTCCGGTAAAGCACGCGGGTGAGGAGCACGCCTGCGTTGGCCACCAGAAAGCGCCCCGGCTCGAGAATCAGCCGCACGTCGGCGCCCGCGACGGCCGCCTTGACACCGACGGCGAACCGCTCCGGGTCAGCCGGCTCCTCGCCCTCGTAAGCGACCGCAAGGCCACCGCCGATGTCCAGGTACTGCAGGTCTGGCGCTCCGTCGCGGCGGATGTCGTCCAGCAGGCTCACGAGCCGCGCCAGGGCCGCGTCGAACGGTCCGAAGTTCGCGATCTGCGAGCCGATGTGCATGTCCAGGCCGAGGAGTCGGACATTCCCAAGTCGTCCGGCGAGCGCGGCGAGGGCCCGCGCCTCATCGTAGGCAACGCCGAACTTGTGTCCCCTGCCGCCGGTGCGCGTGTATTCGTGCGGCGTGTGCACGTCCACCTCCGGGTTCACCCGGATCGCGACCGGAGCGACCGACGCGCGCCGGCGGGCGATGTCGTCCACTAGCAGAAGCTCGCCCCTGCTCTCCACGTTGATCAGCGACACCCCGGCTGCGAGGGCCTCGTCGAGCTCGCGCTCCGTCTTGCCAACTCCGCTGAACACGACGTCCGCGCCACTGTAGCCCGCCAACAGCGCGCGGTACAGCTCCCCCCCGGACACGATGTCGACGCCCGCACCGGCCTCGCGGAGGAGGGCGAGCACCGCGAGGCTGGAATTCGCCTTGACGCTGTAATGCAGGCGGTGCGGGACGCCAGCGAAGGCCTCGTCGAGGCGCCGGTACTGGTCCCGGATTCCCCCGGCGCTGTAGACGTACGTGGGCGTGCCCACGGCGTCGGCGATCCGTGTCAGCGACACGCTCTCGCAGTGGAGCGTGCCGTCCGCCAGGCCGAACGGCTCGGCTAGTACGCCTTGGCCCACAACGCCTCCCCGGTTGCCGGGCGTCCGCACCGCAGGCACCGCGTCGGTGCGTCGGCCGAGCGGAACTCCTCGTCGGGGAGCACGCGGATCGTCGCCTTGGTCTCTTCCTTGATCCGCGCCTCACAGTCGGCGCTTCCGCACCAGCCCGCGTAGACGAAGGCGCCGTCCCCGTCCATGATCTCCCGAAATCGGTCGTAGCCGATGTCCCCACGCACCGTGTTGGCGTCCATGCGGTCGCGCGCCGTGGCAAGCATGTCGACCTGGATCCGTTCGAGGAGCTCTTCGATCTCCTCGCCGATGGTGTCGAGCGAGACCGGCAACTTCTGCTTGGTGTCGCGCCGCACCAACACGGCCTGGTTGTTGTCGAGGTCCCGCGGGCCGAGCTCCATGCGGACCGGGACGCCCCGCATCTCCCACTCGTAGTACTTGGCGCCGGGCTTGATCCCCTCCCGCGTATCGACGTGCACGCGCAAGCGGTTCGGCTCGCGCCGCTCCCAATCGCCGAGCTGCCCCGCAATTCGACGCGCGGCCTCCAGCACTCGCGTGCGCTCGTCGTCCTTGCGGTAGATGGGCACGATCACCACCTCGACGGGCGCGAGCAGTGGCGGGATCCGGAGCCCCACGTCGTCTCCGTGGCTCATCACGAGCCCGCCGATCAGACGGGTGGATACCCCCCAGCTCGTGTTCCACGCGTAGTCGGTCCCCCCGGCCTCCGTCTGGAACGTGAGGTCGAAGGCCTTCGCGAAGTTTTGCCCCAGGTTGTGCGACGTGCCGGCCTGCAGTGCCTTGTTGTCCTGCATCATGGCCTCGCACGCGTACGTGCGAAGCGCGCCCGCGAATCGCTCGCTCTCGCTCTTCTGCCCCGTCACGACGGGCATCGCGATCCACCCCTCCATGAAATCGCGGTACACGCCGAGCATCCGACGCGCTTCCTCCTCGGCCTCGTCGTGGGTTGCGTGCGCCGTGTGCCCCTCCTGCCACAGGAACTCCGTCGTGCGGAGGAAGAGCCGCGTGCGCAGCTCCCACCGCACCACGTTCGCCCACTGGTTGATCAGCAGCGGCAAGTCGCGATAGCTCTGGACCCACTTCGCGAACATCGAGTAGATGATCGTCTCGGACGTCGGCCGAACGACGAGCGGCTCCTCGAGCTGCTTCCCCCCGCCGATCGTTACCACCGCCGTCTCGGGCGCGAACCCTTCCACGTGCTCCGCCTCGCGGCTCATGAAGCTCTGCGGGATGAAGAGCGGGAAGTAGGCGTTCTGGTGACCAGTGGCCTTGAACATGTCGTCGAGCGCGCGCTGCATGCGCTCCCAGATGCCGTACCCGTTCGGGCGGATCACCATGCAGCCGCGCACCGGCGAATAGTCCGCGAGCTCGGCCCGCAGCACGACTTCGTTGTACCACGCGCTGAAGTCCTCGGCGCGCGGAGTGAGCTTCTTCTCGTCGACCTTGTGCTGTTCGGTCATGTGTATTCGGCGCCAGAGCGCGAGTGGCGGTGAAAGGCGGTGGGACCCGGGGGCGGCCTTAGGCGGCATCGAGCCAGTCGTCCAACCGCACGCGCTCCTCCCGCCCATCGGCGAGCGTCTTGATGACGGCCTCGCCCTGGTCCACCAGGTCCGGGCGGACGATTACGACGCGCTGGGCGCCGGCGGCAGCTGCGGACTTGAGCTGCCGGCCGAGCGCCTGCCCGCGCAACGCGTACTCGACACTCCGGCCGCCCGCCCTCAAACGCGTCGCGATCATCATCACCTGCGGCAGGAGGGCCTCGTCGGACCCGGCGACCCAGAAGTCGAGCGAGGCACCCGCGGCGGGCAGCCGACCGCGCGCCCGCAACAGCTCGGTGAGCACCACGTCCCCCATGCCGAACCCGAGCGCGGGCATCGGGACGCCGCCGAGCGACTCGAGCAGGTTGTCGTACCGACCGCCGCCGCAGATGGCGCGAAGCTCGCCGCGTGCGTCGAAAAGCTCGAACACGATCCCGGTGTAGTACGCCAGGCCCCGGACGATCGTGGTGTCCACGACGACGAAGTCCAGCACGCCGAGCGCCTGCAGGTACGCCCGGTACCGGCGCAGCTCGCGGACGCGGTCCTGCATGCCGGCTGCGCCGGCGAAGGCGTCGATGAACTCGTCGACGCTCTTGCGCTGGACGAACGCGAGGATCTCGTCGATCGCGCGACTCCCGAGCCCCATCGTCGAGAGCCTCTCGAGCGTCACGTCGCGCGGCGACCGCTCGATCTTGTCGATCACCGCGAACAGCTGCGGGAGCTGGCTCGCCGCGACACCGTTCCCGACGAAGCGATCGTGC
>Ga0307406_10002135_pt1 | contig 10767 bp, 10 predicted proteins | sample 322Cmetagenome_3_FD_203706 | JGI IMG/M metagenome (GOLD analysis project Ga0307406, IMG submission 203706) | Maize rhizosphere microbial communities from greenhouse at UC Davis, California, United States - 322HYB-C-2 | ecosystem: Host-associated > Plants > Roots > Rhizosphere > Soil | place... | reverse complement strand
ACGAACCGGACATCCTCTTCCTCGACGAGCCAACCTCGGGCGTCGATCCGGTAACGCGTCGTGAATTCTGGACGCACATCAACGGCCTCGTCGAACGCGGCGTGACCGTGATGGTCACCACCCACTTCATGGACGAGGCGGAGTATTGCGACCGCATCGGCCTCGTCTTTCGCGGGCAGCTCATCGCCAACGGCACGCCGGACCAACTGAAGGAAAGCATCGCCACCGCAGAGAATCCCGACCCGACGATGGAGGACGCCTTCATCGAGCTGGTCACCGGAAAGGAGGAGGCAGCATGAAACACCTGTCGTTCCGCCGGCTGCGCGCTCTTTGCTGGAAAGAGACGCTGCAGATCTTCCGCGACCCGAGCAGCAACTTGATCGCCTTCGTGCTGCCGCTGCTGCTGATCTTCGTCTTCGGCTTCGGCATCAATCTCGACACCCCGGTGCTCCATGTCGGCCTGCTCAAGGAAGGCACCGGCAAGGACGCGGACGGCTTGGCGGCGGCCCTGCAAGGAACCCCGTCGATGATGGTCCGCCGCTACGAGTCGCGCGAGGCGATGGAGCGGGACATCGTGGATTCCCAGATCCGCGGCTTCATGATCATCCCGGCGGACTTCTCTCGGCGGATGAACCAGCCAGGCGACACCGCCCCGGTGCAGGTCGTGGCCGATGGCTCGGAACCGAATACCGCGCAATTCGTCAGCAACTACTTCGAGGCGATCTGGCAGCACTGGCTGCTCCAGCGCGCCGAGGACCGCGGCGAGGAGATGAAACGCGAGGTCTCGCTGGAGCCCCGCTATTGGTACAATCCCTCCGCCAAAAGCCGCAATTTCCTGATCCCCGGCTCCATCACCGTGATCATGACGGTGATCGGCGCCCTGCTCACCTCGCTGGTGGTGGCGCGGGAATGGGAACGCGGGACGATGGAAGCGCTGCTCGCCTCGCCGGTCACGCGCGCGGAACTGCTGCTCAGCAAGATCCTCCCCTACTATGCGCTGGGCATGATCTCGCTGATCATGTGCGTCGCCGCGGCGCGCTGGCTGATGGGCGTGCCATTCCGCGGCTCGATCCTCGCGCTGTGCACGGTGGGCAGCTTCTTCCTGCTGAGCGTGCTGGGCATCGGTCTCGCGATCTCGACGGCCACCCGAAACCAATTCAACGCCGCTCAGGCCGCTCTCAATGCCGCCTTCCTGCCGGCGATGATGCTGTCCGGCTTCATCTACGAAATCTCCAGCATGCCGACCTTCCTGCGCGGGGTAACCCACCTGATCCCGGCGCGCTATTTCGTCTCCGCCATCCAGACGATCTTCCAGGTCGGCACGCCATGGAAGGTGCTGATGCCGGACATTCTGATGCTCATGGCCTCCTCAGCCCTGTTCCTGGGCCTCACCGCGAAGCTGACCCGGCGACGCATGGAATGAACCCCACGCCATGACGAACTTCTTCCTCCGCATCCGGGCGCTCGTTCTCAAGGAGCTGCAGTCGACCTTCGGCAATCCGTCGAGCCGCACCCTGCTGATCATGCCGGTCATCCTGCAGACGCTCCTCTTCCCCTTTGCCGCGACGCTGGAGGTAAAGAACGCCTCGCTGGCGATCTACAACCGCGACACCGGCGCCGCCTCGAACGAACTGGTCCAGCGCTTCGTCCAATCCGACGCCTTCACCGAGATCCTGCCGATCCACGCCCAATCGGAAATGGAGGCCGCGATCGAATCCCGCTCGGCCATGCTCGCCGTCAGCATTCCCGAGGACTTTTCGCGCCGCATCGCCGCTGGCGAGACCGCACCGGTGCAGGTCCTGATGGACGGCCGCCGCTCGAATGGCGCGCAGATCGCCTTCGGCTACCTGCAGGGCATCACCGAGACCTTCCTCAAGGACCGCATGGCAGCGAAGGGCCTGGCGATGCCCTCGGAAACGGTCACCCGCTACTGGTTCAATCCGAACCTGGACTATAAGAACTTCATGCTGCCGAACCTGGTGGCGGTCATTACCACCATCGGCTCGCTGATCCTCACCGCCCTGTCGGTCGCCCGGGAACGCGAGCAGGGCACCTTCGACCAGCTCCTCGTTTCACCGCTGACCCCCGAGATGATCATGATCGGCAAGGCGGTCCCGGCGATGATCGTGGGCTTCTTCCAAGCGACACTGATCCTCTGCGCGGCGGTCTTCCTCTACCGCATCCCCTTCCAGGGCACCCTGCTGCTGCTCTACGTCGGGATGTTCTTCTACGCCCTCTCGCTGACGGGCGTGGGGCTGCTGATTTCCTCGATCTGCAATACCCAGCAGCAGGCCTTCCTCGGCGCGTTCTCGTTCATGATGCCGGCGATGATGCTCTCCGGCTTCGCCTCGCCGGTGGAAAACATGCCGCACTGGCTCCAGGTGGCGACCATCCCGAACCCGGTCCGGCATTTCGTGGAGATCGTGAAGGGAGTGTTCCTGAAGGACGCCTCGGCGGAGCGGGTTTTCTCGCTGATCCTGCCGCTGATCATCATTGGCTTCTGCACGCTGGGGGCGGCCTCGATCATGTTCCGCCGGAAGACCTCCTGAGGCCTCCGGATCACCTAGGATGAAGGGTTTGCGGGCTTTGGAGCCCCGGACTTTCAACTTGCGCGGGATGTCCGGTCCGTTAGAGTCGTAGTCAATCGGACTACGTCCGTTTAACCGCAACCAAGCTACCACCATGAAACTCGTCAAAATCTCCGCCCTCTTGGCCGCTTCGCTGTTCGCTTCCTCCTGCTGCTCCAGCAAGCCGGCCCCGGCTCCCGCCTCGCCGACCTACGTCGCCCCGGCCAAGTAATCCATTTTTGCGGAACTTCTGTATCCGCATCATGACTCAACTCAGGGTGGACCTCTTGACGGGTCCACCCTGAATTTTCGCCCGGAAATCATTTTTCTCGCGAATTCCAAAAAACCTCACTTCACTCCCGCCATGCTCCGCATTATCGCTGCCGTTTGTGTGTCCGCCTTCGCGTTCCTTTCCGCTTCCTGCTGCTGCACCAGCGAGCCGGAAGCCGCTCCGCTTCGTCCCCTTCCTCAGTTCCAGGAAGTCCCGGCAGCAGCCGAGGTGCACTACTCGAAGTAAGCTTCGATTCACCGACTTTTTCCAGCCCCGCCCGGTTCGCCGCGCGGGGCTTTTCCGTCGCGCATTCCAACACCTACGTAGTTCCCGAATTGCCACAATTCGCCGGTTACGCTACGCTGGGCTTTCATTAGAAGCCTCATCTCCCCTCCCCCCATGATGAAAACGCCAGAGACCCGGTCGCGCTTCCAAACTGCTACGCGGCACTACCATCGCTACCGCCAGGATAACCGTGGCTGGGAGGATTGGATCGATCCGGCATTGAAGCCCAGCCGTTGGAAGCGGGCACTTTGGATCTCCACCACGGTGGTCCTGGCGAGCGCAGGCGTGGCCCTGCTGTTCCTCTTCGAGGTATTATAAAGCCGCCTGCCGCGCACGGGATCCCGCTTTGACAATCCGCGTGCGAGCACCCACGTTGCCCGCCCGCCGCGAGGACGCGGCCATCCGATCATGGGCAAGAGCCTCTACCAAAAAGTGTGGGAAAGCCACAGCGTCGGCACTCTGGCCGACGGACGCACGCAGCTTTTCATCGGCACTCACCTCATCCACGAGGTGACCTCGCCACAGGCCTTCGGGATGCTCCGGGACCTCGGTCTCACGGTGAAATACCCGCAGCGCACCTTCGCCACCGTCGACCACATCGTCCCGACCGAAAATCAGGACCAGCCGGTCGATCCGCTCGCCGCGGAGATGATGGAGGCCCTGCGCTCGAACTGCGATGACTTCGGCGTCACCTACTTCGACCTCAAGTCCGGCAAGCAAGGCATCGTCCACGTCGTCGGCCCTGAGCAAGGCATCACCCAGCCCGGCACCACCATCGCCTGCGGCGACTCGCACACCGCCACCCACGGCGCGTTCGGCGCGATCGCTTTCGGCATCGGCACCACCCAGGTCCGCGATGTCCTCGCGACCCAGACGCTGGCCATGGAGCCGCTGAAGGTCCGCCGCATCGAGGTGACCGGCAAGCTCCGCCCCGGCGTCTACGCCAAGGACGTGACCCTTCACATCATCCGCCTGCTCGGTGCCAAGGGCGGCATCGGCTACGCCTACGAGTATGCCGGCAATGTCTTCGACGAGATGTCGATGGAAGAGCGCATGACCGTCTGCAACATGGCCATCGAAGGCGGCGCCCGCTGCGGCTACGTCAATCCCGACGCCAAGACCATCGCTTACCTCAAGGACCGCCCATACGTGGACATGAGCGACTTCGACGCCACCGCCTCGCGCTGGCTGTCCTTCGCTTCCGATGCCGATGCGATCTTCGACGACATCGTCAAGATCGACGCCGCCAGCATTGAGCCGACCGTCACCTGGGGCATCTCCCCCGACCAAGGCATCGCGATTTCCGAAAACATCCCGGACCCCGCTACGGCCTCCACGCCACTCGAAAAGGCCAGCATCGATGAGGCGCTCGCCTACATGAAGCTGCCCGCCGGCACCCCGATCAAGGGCGTCAAGATCGACGTCGCCTTCATCGGCTCCTGCACCAACGGCCGCCTCTCCGACTTCCGCGAGGTCGCCAAGTTCATCTCCGGCCACCACGTCGCACCCGGCGTGACCGCCATCGTCGTCCCCGGCTCCCAGATCGTCGCCCACCTGTGCGAACAGGAAGGCATCGACAAGGTCTTCACCGCCGCTGGTTTCGAATGGCGCAAGGCCGGCTGCTCGATGTGTCTGGCCATGAACCCCGACAAGCTCGTCGGCGACCAGCTCTGCGCGTCGTCCTCGAACCGCAACTTCAAGGGCCGCCAAGGCTCGCCCACCGGCCGCACCGTCCTGATGTCGCCCGTCATGGTCGCCGCCGCCGCCATCACCGGCAGCATCGCCGATGCCCGCGAACTCTTCTCGCTGGAATCGCAAGCCGCCGTCGCCTGAACCGAACGCCCACCATCCGATTTCCATGGCTCTCGAAAAAGTCACCACTGTCACCGGCCGCGGCGTCTTCGTCCCCGGCGCCGACATCGATACCGACCGCATCATCCCGGCCCGGTTCATGAAATGCGTCACCTTTGACGGCCTCGGCGAGTTCGCCTTCTACGACGTCCGCTTCGACCCGGGCACCGGCGAAAAGACCGAGCACCCGCTCAATGACGAGCGTTTCAAGGCCGCGACCATCCTGCTCGCCGGCGTGAATTTCGGCTGCGGCTCCTCCCGTGAGCACGCCCCGCAATCGCTCGCCAAGTATGGCTTCAAGGCTGTGATCGCCGAGTCCTTCGCCGAGATCTTCTTCGGCAACTCGACCGGCCTCGCGATGCCCTGCGTCATGCTCACCGCCGGTGAAATCGACCAGCTCCGCCAAGCCGTCGAGGCTGACCCGGCCGTCGAAATCACCATCGACCTCGTCAACAAGCGCGTCCGCTCCTCCACCGGCCTCGACTTCGGCTTCAATATGCCCGAGTCCGCCCGCGACGCCCTCGTCGCCGGTCGCTGGGACCCGATCCAAGAGCTCCTCGATCGCGAAAGCGACATCGCCACCAAGGCGAAGGAGCTGCACTACGTGTAAGAGATCCCTCTCTTCACATCGCACCATTCATCAAAAGACCCGGGGTCCACGCTCCGGGTTTTTTGTGTCCAAGCTTCGGGAATTCCCTGCCTGGGTCGCTGAGCCGTCCGGTCAGGACTCGCGCTCAAACTTCGCTTTGACCCCTTCCATCGTGTTGGGCGTGACAAACCAATCGATCAAGCCGCATCCGCCACACACTCGCACTCGACAGTGGGCCGGGGTGAGCCATCCGACGGGCAGCGCCCCCTTCGCATGTCCATCAAAGCTCGCCTCACTGCTGTAAAAAACGCTGCTCCCGCAGTTCCTGCACGTTTTGCCCTTCGGTTCCATACGGAAGGGTGCTGTCTAAAAAAGATCGATGGCAAGAAAACGGAGCGGTCAACATGACGAGCCTGCTTTCCGCGGCAAGGAGCCGCTGGCCTGAGGCGCTCGGAACCGCAATGCCGCCGCGTTCAGCATCCGTGAAGGTCCATCATGAAGATGACCACCCCAGTCACGAGCGCCACAAACGGAGGCAAGCCCAACACCCATGCCATCATCGACCCAAGCCTCGTTGCGGGATTTAATCGGTGGACAATGGATGCAGCAATCGCCCCGAGAAGCATCAGAACAAGGTTTGCGATTGGAGAATACATGATCGCAATGGAAAGCGCACCCCAGCTTCGATCCCGCGAGGCCAGGAAGATCCCGACAATGAAAAGCCCGAGCGGGAAGATCGCGAAGTAGGCCTTGAAGGCTTGCTCGGCCCGACGTCCGCTTCGCAATCGATCAGGCCGATTCTTCATCCTCGGAAATCTCCTCCCGAATGATCTTCAGTCCGAACGGCCCGCCGCTGTGCACGAGACCGCAAGTCTCACACTCCAGCCACATGCCATCCTGCTTGTTGCCGCCTACCTGTCCACTCTTGCCGCAAAAGGGGCACAGCATCCTCAACTTGCCGAGCGCCACCAGCACGCCCATCGAAGCTCCCACGAGGCAGAGCGGAATGAAAATCCACAGCGCTATCCAACGCAATTGACCGAGCGGGCTATCGACTGGCGAAAAGAAAGTCGCGGCAATGATGGCAAACAAAACGAAGCCACCAACCTTCGCGAGATAGAACCAGAGTCGAAACGGCATCGGAGTAGAGTGGACAGGGTGTTGGAGCGATCACTTCACCTGCCCAAACAGCCACTCATGCATCGCCGTGTCCGCATACACTTGGCCTGAGCTCCCGTGGCCGGCATCGGGATACTCGGTGTATTTCACCTCGGCCTTCTCCTTCTGCAGCGCCTCCACCATCCGCTTGCTTTGCTCCACCTTCACGTCCTCATCCTTGGCTCCGTGGAACACCCACACCGGCACGTTCTTGAAATTCTCCGCGGTGTTCGGATTCCCGCCACCGGCCACCGGCACGCCCGCGGCAAATAGCTTCGGCTCCTGGTTCAGCAGATAGAAAGTCCCGTAGCCACCCATCGAGTAGCCCGTCAGGTAGATCCTCTTCTTGTCCACCGCGAGGTTCTTCGTCAGGTCCTCGATGATCTCCAACACCGCGTCCGCATTCTTGCCGTCCCAGCTACTGCCATCCTTCGGGCACTGCGGCGCGATGATGATGCAGGAGCGCTTCCGGTAGTTCTCCTCCTCGGAAAACGAGCGCGCCTCGTTCGGCTGCTCCGGCGTCATCACGTCGCCATTCCGCCCGTGCAGGTAAATCACCAGCGGGTAACCCTTCTCATCCGCACCGCGCAACTTCCGCGCACCATAGATGCGATACGGCAAGCCATGGCCCTCCGTCCGCTCCCACTCGCCGGTCAGCAGCTTCGCAAACTCACTGCCCTTGTCCGACTTCGCCGACGCCTCTTCTTCCTTCGCCAGCGTATCCGCCACCCACTTGCGATCAGCCTCTGAAAGCGTCGCCAGCGCGATCGTGAAAATCTTCTGATCCGTGGCCCGGCGGATCGTCACATCCCCGCCCTTCGAACTCACGAACTCCGCGTTGATCGTCTTCGACCCGTCCGCTGTTTTCCATTCCCGCGGAACGGCCGACGCCGGCATCGCGCCAAGAAAACACGCAGCCAACAACGCGAGAGGGAGGATTGCTTTCATCGTCCTCCACGCTGCCAAGCGGCCTGCCCTCTTGCAATCATCCAAGGTGACACCCTGCTCAATGGAACGCGGTATGGCTGAAATACACCACACGCTTGCCAGCATCATGCGCAATGACCGCGGTCGAACTCGTGAAACCCTTCGACCAACCCTCGACCGAGTAGAACACCGTGACATGATCCCCATCTGGCTTCCACCACCCCGGCGTATTGGCACCGCCGCTGGCCTCATCAAAAGTCTTGCGGTCTGATAAAGCAAAACGCTTGAGAAGTGAATCGACGACATCAGGCGTAGCCTCGAACCGAAGCCACGCCACTATCGTATCTTGAACCACATACTGCTTCGCCTGGATATCGGTGACACCCGCAGGCGGAAGCGTTCCGAACTCCGTCTCGTAGCACGCCGCTTTTCCCGCCTCATCACCAGGCTCGGACGAGCAGCCGAGCGTCGCCACTGCGGTGCAAAGAATGAGCAGATATCGGACGATGACTTTCATGGGAGGCGGCAGCTCTGGCTCAAGATGACAACACCGACGCCCTCCGGAAAGCCCGGTTCTCCCCATCCGCGGAAATCGCCGGCCGCCAGAAAGGCGATCCACCCCCCATCTAACTCTGCTCGTAGTTAGACGACCTGCCGACCCGTTGGGTTGACGCGACCGGGGGCGTGCGCTAGGCCTTCGAGCCCATGACCGGAATCCGCCTGCTTTTCCCCCTGCTCTTCCTCGGCCTGTGCCTGACAACGGCTCGCGCCCAAGTCGAGGTGCGGCTGAAAATGGGGCGTAATAACTTCGTCTCCGGCGAATCTGTCCCGGCCGAGCTCACCGTGACCAACCGCTCCGGCCAAGACCTCGTTTTCCAAGGGAGCAACCGTGCCGGTTGGCTGGAAATCATGGTAAACAGCCTGAGTGGCAATCCCCTGACCCCGCTGGCCCAGCCAGCCTTCGGCGCGGTGAAAATCCCGCTGAATCAAGCGATGAGCCGCACGATCGATCTGGCTCAGCTTTACCCGCTCCAGACGGCGGGCAACTTCTCGGTCTACGCCGTGGTCCGCTTGCCGGGCCAATCTCGCGACGGCTTCGGCTCCAACCGCTTGACCTTCAACATGAACTCGGCCCGTCCGTATTGGACGCAGAAGATCGGCCTGCCCGGCAAACCGGGCCAGGGCCGCGAGTTCCGCGTGCTCGAATTCAATACCGGCTCCAAGACGACGCTGTATGCGCAGGTGCTCGACACCCGCACCGGCGGCGCGGTGCGCACTCACCCGCTGGGCGAGGTGCTGATGTTCCGCAAGCCCTCGGTGACCCTCGATAACCGCCAGGTGATGCACATCCTCTACCTGATGTCCCCGGAGATGTGGGGTCACGTCCGGGTGGCAGCGGATGGACAGCTCCTCGGTCGCGAATTGCACAAGCGCGGAGCCGGCTCCGATCCGGTACTTCTCACCTCGCAGGATGGAATCGTGCAGGTGGCGAATAGCATCCCCTACGATCCCAAGGCCGAGGCCGAGGCGCGCGGCAAGGTGCGCAAGGCCTCCGACCGCCCGACTTTCTAAATCCACGACGCTGGATTCCCCGGCGTACAAGGATTTGCCCCTTTACATCGCGGACCTCTATACCTAAAAAATCTATATTGTTTGCTTTGCTTAACAATCTTTCCGACATGAGAAAGCTTTTCCGTTTGCTGCTGCCCGTGCTCGCGCTCTGCCTGGCGAGCCTGCCGGCCCAAGCGCGCGCCTTCCGCACCGTGGTGATCGATCCCGGTCACGGCGGCCACGACAAGGGCGGCCAGTGGGGCATGGTCTATGAGAAGCATCTGGCGCTCGATACCGCCACCCGCCTTGAGAATGAGCTCAAGAAGCGCGGCTTCCGCACGGTGATGACCCGCCGTAGCGACTACTTCATCTCACTGCCGGAGCGGGTGCGCATCGCCAGCCGCTACTCGGACGCCATTTTCGTCAGCATCCACTACAACTACACGTGGAAGCAGCAGGTGTCCGGTCTCGAAACCTTCTTCAACACCGGCCAGAGCCAGCCGCTCGCCTCCTATGTCCACTCCGGCATCATGGGCAAGGTGCGCGCCGTGAACCGCGGCGTGAAGTTCGCGCGCTTCTACGTGATCCGGAACACCACCTGCCCGTCGATCCTCGTTGAATGCGGCTTTGTCAGCAATCCCAGCGAACGGTCACGCATGAAATCCGCGTGGTTCCGCCAATCGCTGGCAGAAGGCATTGCTGACGGCATCGTGCGCTTCCGCCGCGCGGGTTGATACGCTAGGAGTGGTGGCATGTCGTTTGTCACCGGTGCGGCCATGCGGTCGCTGGAGGAAGCTGCGTTCCGGCGCGGCGTGTCCGCGGAGTCGCTGATGGATCTCGCGGGCGAAGGCATCGCCCGGCGATTGATCGACCATTTTCCCCAGCCGGGGCGGGCCGTGGCCTATGTCGGCAAGGGCAACAACGGCGGTGACGCCTTGGTCGCCCTGCGGCACTTGCGCGCAGCCGGCTGGCAGATCGCTCTGAAGGCCGCCTACCCGGAGATCGAATGGGGAGTGCTCCCGCGACGGAAGCGGCGGGAGCTGGGCGAGGCTCCTCTGGACGCCCGTATTCCGGAAGGGCCGGGACCGCTGCTTTTGCTCGATGGGCTGCTGGGTATCGGTGCCCGTGGCACCTTGCGGGAGCCGCTCGCCCGCCTGGCCGAGGAGATGGCGTGGCTGCGGGATTCTCACGGAGCCATCGTGGCAGCGATGGATCTGCCGTCCGGGATCAATGCCGATACTGGAGAGGGCCAAGGAGTGATTGCCGATCTCACCCTCACCGTGGGCGTTGCGAAACTGGGGCTCAGCACACCGGCAGGCATCACCAGCGCCGGCAGGATCCTGCTGGTACCGCTCGCGGACCTGTCTCCATCGGAAGAATCCGAGCTCGAGTTCTTCTGCCCGGACTCCTTTCCCGGCCTCCTGTCGCCTCGACGCCACGACTTCCATAAAGGAGATTCCGGCAGGATAGGACTGCTTGCCGGATCGCCGGGAATGGCCGGTGCCGCGGTGCTCGCCGCAACCGCCGCACTGCGGACGGGAGCCGGACTGGTGACCCTGCACGTGGAG
>Ga0307406_10002133_pt1 | contig 10768 bp, 9 predicted proteins | sample 322Cmetagenome_3_FD_203706 | JGI IMG/M metagenome (GOLD analysis project Ga0307406, IMG submission 203706) | Maize rhizosphere microbial communities from greenhouse at UC Davis, California, United States - 322HYB-C-2 | ecosystem: Host-associated > Plants > Roots > Rhizosphere > Soil | place... | reverse complement strand
ACGGCGGCCGGGTAGATCACCGGTGCGAAGGCATAGAGCCCGGCCATCGAGCCGAAGATGAATCCGCCGATCAGGAAGGCGATCGCGAACGATGCGCCAAGGTGGCCGGTGGCCGCGCCGAATGCGGCCATGGCCAGCGCCGTGATGGCCAGGCTGGCGGCCGTCAGGCGCCCGAGGTCCAGCCGCGCGACGAGCAGCCCGAACAGGCTGCCGCCGACGATGCCGCCGATGTTCAGCAGCACGCCGCCGGTGATGCCCTCGCGCGCCGACAGCCCGGCCGAGACCAGCAGCTTTGGCGTCCAGCTGAGCGCGAAGTAGAAGCCGAACATCAGCAGGAAGAACGCGGCCCACAGCAGCAGCGTCGAGCGCGCCAGGCCTGCGTCGAACAGGCTCGCCACCGTGGAGGCGGAGCGCTCGCCGGCCGGCGGCAGCGGCGGGAGTTGGGCCAGCTCGGGGCGCTTCATCCGGCGCAGCAGTGCATTGAGCTTGCGCAGCGCGCCGGCGGGGCGCCTGGAGACGAGGAAGTCGACCGATTCGGGCAGGCGCCACAGCACCAGCGGAATCATCAGCGCCGTGGCGAGGCCGCCGAAGACGAAGACCGAACGCCAGCCGTAGTGCTCCAGCAGCACCGCGGCAATGCTGCCGCCGATGGTCGCGCCGATCGGATAGCCGGTCGCCTGCAGGGCCACCGCGGTGCTGCGCCACTTGTTCGATGCGTATTCGGAGGTGATGACGCCCACGCTGGCCAGCATGCCGCCGATGCCCACGCCGGTGAGCGCGCGCAGCGCGGCCAGCTGCGTGCTGCTGCGGGCCAGCGCCGACAGCCCCATGCCGAGCGCGATCACCACCAGGCACAGCAGGATGATGGCTTGGCGCCCGAAGCGATCGGCCAGCGGCGCGAGGAACAGCGAGCCGGCCGCCATGCCGAACAGGCCGGCACTGAACAGCACGCCGAGCTGCGCGCCGCTGAGCTTCCACTCGGCCGACACGCTGGCCGCGGTGAAGGCCATGACCAGCACGTCGAAACCGTCGAGCATGATCAGCGTGATGCAGATGGCGATGGCGCTCCACTGGAAGCGGCTCATCGGGCCTTCATCGAAGGTCTTGCGTAGATCGTGGGTCATTTGTCTCCTTGTGCAGGGCAGCCAAGTACGTTGCTGGCGCCCTTGATTCAGTACACTGAATGACAATCAGTGTACTGAATCATCCCGCGTCGAATCAAGGGCTCGTTGACTGGGGTTTACCCTTGGCTGGAGTGGCAGGCCCGCGGGGTCACGCAGGCACCGGCTGCACCGTCGCTGCGCACACGCGGTTGCGTCCGCCGGTCTTGGCCGCGTAGAGCGCCTTGTCGGCGGCGCGGACCAGCTCCTTGGGCTGGCTGGCCTTTCCGACTGCGGGGCTGAGCGCATCCACGCCCGCGCTCAGCGTCACGAATCCGTCGGCGGAGCCGGCGTGCTCGATCTTCAGGTCCCGCACGGCGCTGCGGATGCGTTCGGCCAGCATCACGGCGCCCGCCACGTCGGTGTTCGGCAGCAGCACCGCCAGCTCTTCACCGCCATAGCGGGCCGCCAGGTCCCCGGGGCGCCGGGAGGCGACGCTGGCGATGGTGCGTCCGATGGTCTGCAGGCACTCGTCGCCTGCGGCATGGCCGTAGATGTCGTTGTATTGCTTGAAGCAATCCACATCCATCATGATCAGGGCCAGCGTGCTCGCCGTGCGCGCCGCGCGGCTGTATTCGCTGTCCAGGGCCATGTCGAACTGCCTGCGGTTCGCGAGCCCGGTCAGCCCGTCTTCCATGGCCAGGGTGTTGAGGGTCTCGTTGAGCGTTTCCAGCGCATCGCGCGCCTGCCGCAGCTCGGCTTCGGTGCGGGTCTGGAGCTGGAATTGCCGCACCAGCCGCCACCCGATGAAGCCGACGATCAGGGTCAGCAGAAGAACGCCACCCGAATGCCAGAGCGTCTCGCGCCACCAGTTGGCCAGGATTTCGTCCTTGGACAGTGCCGCGGAGACGAACAGCGGATAGTTGGCCAGGCGCCGGAAGCTGTTCAACCGCGTCACGCCGTCCTGCGCCGACTTGATGAAGGCCATGCCGACCGGCCCTTGCGCGGTGTAGGCGCGGAAGAGCTCGGTTTCGAGCATGTCCCGGCCCACCATCTCGGGGCTGTAGGGCCGGCGCGTCATCATGGTTCCGCTTTCGAGCACCAGCGCGACGGCGCCGGCCTGGCCGATGTCCAGGCTGTCGTAGAACCTGGAGAAGAACTCGACGTGGATCGTCGCGAGCGCCACGCCGGCAAAGCTGCCGTCCGCATGATTGATGCGCCGCGAAACCGGAACCAGCAGCCTGCCGCTGGTGCGGCTTTTCACGGGAATGCCGATGTGCGGTCCGCGTTCCGCATGCGTGCGGTGATAGACGAAATACTCCCGGCCCGCGTTGTTCAGGTTTTCCGGCGGCGTGGAACGGGAGTTCGCAACCCAGTTGCCGTCCTTGTCGTAGATGTGCAGGCCGTCGAGCTGCGGCAGTTCGGCGACCCGCATGGAAAGCACACGGCGAAGCCGCGCCACGTCGGCCGGATCGGTGCCGTCCTGCTCGACGCGTTCGACCATGCCGACCAGCACCGTGTCGGCCTTCTTGATGGCGTCGTCGGCCTGCTGCGCCATGGCGCGCGCGAGGTTCGACGCGGCCACGTTCATCTGCTGGAGCTGGTCGGCGCGCGACTCCCAGCTGTTCCAGAAATCGATCGCCAGCAGGCTGAGGCAGACCACGGCCACGAAAGCCATGGTCTTGGCGGTGATGGAAGGTCCGCGAAGCACTACGCGCTCTCAGGGCAATGAAGCATGGCAGCGATGGGGTAGGAGGGCGTCCCGCCGGAGGCGAGCGCGGCCCCAATGTATCCGAATGCGACGCCCTGCGCGCACCCGGCGGCGGCTTGATCCTGTGTGCCGGCGGCGGGTGCCTTGTCCCGTTTCGTGACAGGTGCTCTGCGCGGCACACGGCGCTGTTGCAGCCTGGCGCAGGAAACCGCCCCGGTTCGCCCGAGTTCTTGTGCCAGATCGTGCGAATGGCCTCCAGGCCCGCGTGGCACGGCGCGTGCAATGCAGCACGCGGGACCGCGCAGCATCCGGCTTGCACGGTCGCCTTCCAACCCTACTCAACGGAGACGAGCACACCATGCAATACGCCAGCCCCAACACTCCCGGCGCAAAGATCGACTTCAAGCCGGCCTACGACAACTTCATCAACGGCAAGTTCGTGCCGCCGGTGAAGGGCCAGTACTTCGACGTGATCACGCCGATCACCGGCAAGCCCTACACGCGCGCCGCCCGTTCGGGTGCGGAAGACATCGAGCTCGCGCTCGACGCGGCCCATGCCGCCGCCAGCCAATGGGGGCGCACCTCGCCGGCCGAGCGTGCCAACGTGCTGCTGAAGATCGCCGACCGCCTCGAGCAGAACCTCGAGCTGCTCGCCTACGCGGAAACCGTGGACAACGGCAAGCCGATCCGCGAGACGCTCAACGCCGACATTCCGCTGACCATCGACCACTTCCGCTACTTCGCCGGCTGCCTGCGCGCACAGGAAGGCGCACTGAGCGAGATCGACGAGAACACCATCGCCTACCACTTCCACGAGCCGCTGGGCGTGGTGGGACTGATCATCCCGTGGAACTTCCCGATCCTGATGGCCGCATGGAAGCTCGCGCCCGCGCTTGCCGCCGGCAACTGCGTGGTGCTCAAGCCCGCCGAATCCACGCCCGTGAGCGTCATGGTGATGGCCGAGCTGCTGGCCGACCTGCTGCCGCCCGGCGTGCTCAACATCGTGAACGGCTACGGCCGCGAAGCCGGCATGGCGCTGGCGGGCAGCAAGCGCATTGCGAAGATCGCCTTCACGGGCTCCACGGCCACCGGCCGCGTCATCGCCCAGGCCGCGGCCGGCAACCTGATTCCGGCCACGTTGGAGCTCGGCGGCAAGAGCCCCAACATCTTCTTCGAGGACATTGCCGACGCGGACGACGACTTCTTCGACAAGGCCGTCGAAGGCCTGGTGCTGTTCGCCTTCAACCAGGGCGAGGTCTGCACCTGCCCGTCGCGTGCGCTGATCCAGGAGTCGATCTACGACAAGTTCATGGCGCGCGCGCTCGAGCGCATCAAGGCCATCAAGCAGGGGCATCCGCTGGACACCGACACCATGATGGGTGCCCAGGCCTCGGCCATGCAGATGGACAAGATCATGAGCTACCTCGCGCTCGGCAAGGAAGAGGGCGCGCAGTGCCTGACCGGCGGCGGCCGCGCGCAGCTCGGCGGCGAACTGGCCGGCGGCTACTACATCGAGCCCACGCTGTTCAAGGGCCACAACAAGATGCGCATCTTCCAGGAAGAGATCTTCGGTCCCGTGCTCGCCATTGCCACCTTCAAGACCGAGGCCGAGGCGCTGGAGATCGCCAACGACACGCCCTACGGCCTGGGCGCCGGCGTGTGGACGCGCAACGGCAGCACCGCCTACCGCATGGGCCGCGCCATCCAGGCCGGCCGCGTCTGGACCAACTGCTACCACGCCTACCCGGCGCACGCCACCTTCGGCGGCTACAAGGAATCGGGCATCGGCCGCGAAACGCACAAGATGATGCTGGACCACTACCAGCAGACCAAGAACCTGCTGGTGAGCTATTCGCCCAAGAAGCTCGGGTTCTTCTGACGGCACGGCGGCGCCCGACGAAGATGACGGCGCTGTAACCCAGCCGACGGGAAACCGTCGGACTGGATCGCTAGAGTGGCATGCATGCCCGTCGAATACGGACAGGCATTGCCGCTCTATCTACAATCTCCGCATGCACCGGGTTCGCCTCTTTGTCCTCTGGATCGTGATGTTTGCCGTGCCCTTCCAGGCGTACGCGGCGGCAGCCATGGTCTTTTGCGGGCCGGGCCACGAGGGTGCGGCCTTGGCGGTTGCGGCAACCGCCGCGCCGGCCGCAGCGCATCGGCATGCCCAGCAGGCGCATGGCGATGGGCATGCAGACCATCATCACCACGAAGCCGCCGCGCAGGACGCCGGTCCATCCGCCGACCAGCACAGCGCCCACGCCGATACCCACGCATCGTCCGATGGCATGCACAAGTGCGGCACCTGCGGCGCCTGCCATGCCACCGCACTCACCAGCACGCTGGAACTGATCGTGTTCCAGGGCCTTCCCCGCGCCGACCTCATCGAGCCCGCCAGCACGGTGGTCACGGTCGCGCCGCGCCTTCTCGACAAACCTCCTCGCGCCTGAAGCGTTCGTGCGCCTGCGCGCGCCCGGTCATCGGGCCGCCGCAGCACGGCAGCGAACGCGCATGCATCGCCTGCGTCATGCCCCTTCGGGTGCTGTGACGCATTCCGTTCATGACCATGCGAGGTTTCCATGTTCCATTCATTGCCGGCCCGTTGGCTGGCTGTCTTTCCAGCCGTGGCGGCCAGCTTCGCCGCCGCGGCCCAGCCAGCGCCCGTCCCGTCGGCTGACGAGGGCGTCGCCGGCGCACCCACCGGCCTGAGCTACAGGTCCGCATTCGAGGGCTACCGGCCCTTCACCGACGACAAGCCCATCCCGTGGAAGCAGGCCAACGAGACCGTCCGCCAGCGCGGCGGCTGGAAGGCCTATGCCGAGGAGGCCGCGGGCGGCGGCGCCTCCGATGCGCCGGCCGCGCACCAGGGGCACACGATGCCGATGCCTCCCCCGAAAAAGGAGCAGAAGCCATGAAGCGCGCCGTGCACCTCACGGTTGTCGCCACGGCGGTCGCCTTGCTGGCCGGCTGCGCCTCGGTCGGCATCGACGACGCGCTGCAGGACACCAACGCCCGGGCCGGGCAGTTCACCGGCGGCAAGCTCGAGCTCAGCCGCACGCAGGAGCAGCGCGACCGCCGCGCCGCGCTCGCGCAGGATCTGCTGTCCAGGCCGCTGTCGCAAGGCGACGCGGTGCAGCTTGCGCTCGCCAACAGCCCCGCGGTGCAGGCGCTGGTCGCGCAGAGCTGGGGCGACATCGCCGCGTCCAACCAGTCGAGCCGGCTGCCCAACCCGGTCTTCAGCTTCGAGCGCATGCGCCTGGGCAGCGAACTCGAACTCGGGCGGCTCCTGTCCTTCGGCCTCGTGGACCTCATCCTGCTGCCGCAGCGCCTGTCGATCTCGCGCAGCCAGTCGAGCCAGGCCAAGGTACAGCTCACCGGCGCCGTGGTCGACCAGGTCACGCAGGTGCGGCAGGCCTGGGTCCGCGCGGTGGCCGCGCAGCAGATGCTGCGCTATGCCGAGCAGGTCAACCGCTCGGCCCAGGCCAGCGCGGAACTCGCGCGGCGCATGCAGCAGATCGGCAACTTCAGCAAGCTGCAGCGCGCGCGCCAGCAGGTCTTCTATGCCGACGCGACCACGCAGCTGGCCTCGGCGCAGCACGCCGCCACGGCCGCGCGCGAGGAGCTCGTGCGTGCCCTGGGGCTCGACGATGCGCAGGCCACCAAGATGGCCTTGCCCGATCGGCTGCCCGATCTGCCCAAGGCGCCGCGCGAGGCCAAGGAAGTGGCCGCCACCGCGACCGAGCAGCGCCTGGACGTGCAGCTCGCGCGCGCCCAGCTCGACGTGGCGGGCAAGTCGCAGGGCATCAACCTGCTGTCGACCTTCGTCGACGTGGAGGTGGGCGGCCGGCGCGACACCGTGTTCGACAACGCCGAAGGCACCAAGGGCACGCGGCGCGGCTTCGAGCTCGACATCCGGCTGCCGCTGTTCGACTGGGGCTCGGCGCAGCGCGACGCGTTGAATGCGCAGTCGCTGGCCGCGGCCAACCGCTACGACGCCACCGTGCGCGGCGCGTCGTCGCAGTTGCGCGAAGGCTACTCGGCCTACCGCACCGCCTACGACATTGCGCGGCACTACCGCGACGAGATCGTGCCGCTGCGCCAGGCCATGGCCGACGAGAACGTGCTTCGCTACAACGGCATGCTGATCGGCGTCTTCGAACTGCTGGCCGAGGCGCGCGACCAGATCGCGAGCGTGAGCAACGCCATCAACGCCCAGCAGCAGTTCTGGCTGGCCGATGCCGCGCTGGCGGCCTCGGTGATCGGCAAGCCCACGGCCGCCGGTACACCGACCGCCAGCACCGGTGGCGAAGCCGCCTCCGCCGGCGCCGCCCATTGAATGCGCCACCCGCACTCACCAACGATTCGAACCACATGACAAACAGACGCAATTTCCTCGGCGGCGCCGGTGCCATCACCGGCGCCCTCGCGGCCGCGAGCGTGAGCAAGGTGGCGATGGCCGCGCTGCCAGAGCCCGTGACCCAGTCCACGCCCAACACCATGCCGCCGCTCATGCCATCCGGCGGGCGGCCCTACAACCCCGTGGTCACGCTCAACGGCTGGACGCTGCCCTGGCGCATGAACAACGGCGTGAAGGAGTTCCACCTGGTGGCCGAGCCCGTGGTGCGCGAGATGGCGCCCGGCTTCAAGGCCAACCTGTGGGGCTACAACGGCCAGTCGCCCGGCCCGACCATCGAGGTGGTCGAAGGCGATCGCGTGCGCATCTTCGTGACCAACAAGCTGCCCGAGCACACCAGCGTGCACTGGCACGGCCAGCGCCTGCCCAACGGCATGGACGGCGTCTCGGGCCTGACCCAGCCGCCGATCCGCCCGGGCAAGACCTTCGTCTACGAGTTCGTCGCGCGCCGGCCCGGCACCTTCATGTACCACCCGCATGCCGACGAGATGACGCAGATGGCCATGGGCATGATGGGCTTCTGGGTGACGCACCCCAAGGCCGAGCATCCGCTGATCGAGAAGGTCGACCGCGACTTCGTGTTCCTGCTCAACGCCTACGACGTCGAGCCCGGCAGCGCCACGCCCAAGATCATGACGATGCTGGACTTCAACCTGTGGTCCTGGAACAGCCGGATCTTCCCCGGCATCGACTCGCTCAACGTGCGGCTCAACGACAAGGTGCGCATCCGCATCGGCAATCTCACGATGACCAACCACCCCATGCACCTGCACGGGCACGAGTTCCTCGTCACCGGCACGGACGGCGGTCCGACGCCCAAGACTTCGCGCCAGTACGAGGTGACCACCGACATTGCGGTGGGCCAGATGCGCCAGATCGAGTTCCTGGCCGACGAGGAGGGCGACTGGGCCTTCCACTGCCACAAGAGCCACCACACCATGAACGCGATGGGCCACGACGTGCCCACCCTCATCGGCCTCGACCACAAGGACGTGGCCAGACAGATCACGAACCTGGTGCCCGACTACATGGTGATGGGCGAGCGCGGCATGGCCGACATGGGCGAGATGGAGATGCCCATTCCAGACAACACCGCGCGAATGATGACCGGCGAAGGGCCGTTCGGCTCGGTCGAGATGGGCGGCATGTTCAGCGTGGTGAAGGTGCGCAGGAACCAGAAGCCCGGCGACTACAGCAACCCCGGCTGGTTCAAGCACCCCAAGGGCACCGTGGCCTACGAGCTCGACGGCCAGGCGCCTGAAGCCTCGCGCCGGCGCGAGGCCGGTGCAGCCGCGATGCCCGCGCAGAACATGCCTGCCAAGAACATCGAAGTCCAGATCCGCAAGCCCGGCAGCGGCCACACCGGCCACTGATTCTTCATTTCTCTTTTCTCTCTTTCTTCCAACCTCAACCCACCCTCAGAAGGAATCCAACCATGAAGCACAACAACATCCTGCGCAACACCGCCTTCGCCGTGCTTGCAGCCCTCGCGGCCGCAGGCGCCTCCGCTGCAGGCAACCACGCCGGGGGCCATGGCCACGGCGACGCCGAAGCGGCCATCGGGCAACCCGGCGTCGCCGCCAAGGCCACGCGAACCATCAACGTCGACATGACCGACGGCATGCGCTTCACGCCCGCAGACATCAAGGTGAAGCAGGGCGAGACCGTGCGCTTCGTCGTCAAGAACTCGGGCCAGCTGAAGCATGAGCTCGTGCTCGGCACCGAGAAGGAACTCAAGGAGCACTACGAAGCCATGAAGAAGAACCCCGAGATGGAACATGCCGACCCGAACATGGTGACCCTGGCCGCGGGCAAGAGCGGCGAGATCGTGTGGCAGTTCACCAAGGCCGGCAAGGTCGACTTCGCCTGCCTGCAGCCGGGTCACTACGACGCCGGCATGAAGGGCGCCGTCACCGTGGCCAAGACCGCTGCCGCCAGGTAAGAAAACCCAACCATCAGGAGAGACATGACCATGTCGAAGATTCGCATTTCACTCGTGGCGGCGCTGGCCGCATTGGCCTTCACGGTCTCCGCCGCGGAACTTGCCGATGGCGAGATCCGCAAGGTGGACAAGGACAACAAGAAACTCACGATCAAGCACGGCCCGCTCAAGAGCCTGGACATGCCCGGCATGACCATGGTCTTCGGGGTGAGCGACGAGACCGTGCTGGACAAGTTCCAGCCGGGGGACAAGGTGCGCTTTGATGCGGGGAAGATGGACGGGAAGATTGTGGTGACGCACATCGAAGCTGTGCGCTGACGGGGCGGGGCGGGTCCGCGGGGGAACCGGGCCTCCTGCACCCCGCACGTCGTATGTCATTCAATTGAATTACAATGGATCCATCTTTTGACTCGGAGGCCGCCATGGCTGCAAACGCATTGGTCCAGACCCGCATCGACCCCGACGTGAAGGAGCGCGCCACCGCGGTGCTCGACAACATCGGCCTCACCGTCTCCGATGTGATGAGGATCGTTCTGACACGTGTAGCCAGGGAGGGCGCATTGCCGGCGGGCTTTACCGTTGACGCTGCGGCCCATGACGCCTGGTTCCGAGCCAAAGTGCAAGAGGCCCTGGATGATCCGCGTCCCGCCATTCCGCATGAGAAGGTCGAAGCGCACTTCGCCAAGCGTCGGGCAGCCGCGCTGCTCAAAGCGGGCGAAGGAGACGCGTAAGGCTCGAGTGGTCGCCTTTGGCGATGGATGACCGAGAGCGGATTTTCGACTTCATCGAACAGGACGACCCGCGCGCGGCAGTTGCGGTGGACGAGCGCATCGCCACGCAAGTGCTGGTGCTGTCGCAGTTTCCGGAGGGCGGGCGTCCAGGGCGCATCGAAGGGACGCGCGAGCTAATCGTTCGCCGCACGCCGCACGCCGTACGTCGTGGCCTACCAGATTGGAAAGGATAGCGTTCGCATCCTGCGAGTTCTGCACAGCGCCCAGTTGTGGCCCGGCGAGCTGACAGACCTGCTGTGAAGAGCGGTTGCATCTCGATCGTCACCCCGGTGTTTGCATGGCAGGTGCAAGCTTTGGGTCTCAGTCGGCCGACCAGGCAATGCGCCCCTCATGGTCCGTCAGCTCCTGCGGTGTGCCCAGGTGGTCGCACTGGTAGAACGCGATCTCTTCCTTCGCGAACGGGGCGGGCGTGTTGAGCTGCTCCCCGTTCCACAGCGGATCCTGCTCGATGTCGTAGCGCTCGCCGTTGGCCGCGATCAGTGCCTTCACGTCGGTGGTCTGGCTCAGCGCGACGGCCTGCGCTTGGCGGATCTGCACCAGCGGCACGAAGGAGCCGGGCTCGTGGATGTAGTGCACGCTGTCGCCGCGGCCCAGGTATTCCTGGCGGCCCTCGATGCTTTGCGTGCTTTCGAAGGCCAGCGTGTCGCCGTCCCAGCCGAACAGGGTCGTCGCGTGTGAGCTTCGCTTGGCGATGCGACGGCCCAGTGCGTCGTAGCTGAAGTGCGTGGTCTCTCCGAAGGTCTCGGCGCTGCGCATGCGGTTGAAGCCGTCCCAGGTGAAGGTGGTCTTTTCTCCATTGCGGCTGCG
>Ga0307406_10002129_pt1 | contig 10780 bp, 11 predicted proteins | sample 322Cmetagenome_3_FD_203706 | JGI IMG/M metagenome (GOLD analysis project Ga0307406, IMG submission 203706) | Maize rhizosphere microbial communities from greenhouse at UC Davis, California, United States - 322HYB-C-2 | ecosystem: Host-associated > Plants > Roots > Rhizosphere > Soil | place... | reverse complement strand
CAGCCATCCCGATACGGCCGAGCGCGACATCCGCTGGATCGCCGGCTGGATCGAGATCGCAGCCGCGCTTGGCGCGAGGAACATGCGTGTGATCGCCGGGAAGCAGAAGCCGAGCGACGAGAACCTTGCCCGCTCATCGGGCCATCTCTCGTGGCTGGCCGAGCAGGCCGATGAGAGCGGCATCCGTATCGTCACCGAAAACTGGTTCGATCTCCTGCCGGCACCGCGGGAAATGAACTGGCTTCTCGACGATCTCGGCGGCAAGGTCGGCCTCAACGGCGATCTCGGCAACTGGTCGGCACCGGACAAATATGCCGGCCTTTCGGACATCATGCGCCGCGCCGAAATCTGCCACGCCAAGGCCAACTATACCGCATCCGGCATGGATGCCGAGGACTACGGCAAATGCCTGGAAGCCTGCCGACAGGCCGGATATGCCGGTCCCTATACGCTGATCTACGATTCGCCGTTCTTCACAGACGAATGGGACGGCATCCTTCTTCAGAAGGCCTTTATCGAACAATTCTATCAAGATGAGCAGCGCGCCGCGGGCTAAGCTGCCGAAGGAGACTGGCATGCCTGGTTCAACTGCTATCAACGACTTTTCCAAGCGCCTCAGGGCCAGAGAAAACGGTGGTCTGATTTCGGCCTGGATCGGCATACCCGATCCGCTGTTCGTCAATCATCTGGCGCAGGAAGCCTTCGACGCCGTCGTGCTCGATATGCAGCATGGTGTCTGGGACATGGTGTCGGCCGCCAATGGCATTGGGCAAGGCAGGCTGGCGGGCAAGCCGGTGGTGGCGCGCATTCCCGTCGGAGACTTCTCGACGGCCTCACGACTGCTCGACGCCGGCGCGTCTGGTATTATCGCGCCGATGATCAATTCGGTCGCGGACGCCGAAGCCTTCGTCAAGGCGACCAAATACCCGCCGCTCGGCGAGCGCAGCTGGGGACCGACGCTCGCGATGAACCATACGGGCTTGGCCGCCACGACCTACCTGGCCACGGCGAATATGGATACCGTGGCGATCGCGATGATCGAAACCCGGGCAGCGCTCGATGCCGCCGACGACATTCTCGCCGTCGAGGGCATCGATGGCGTTTTCATCGGCCCGTCGGATCTTTCCATCGCGCTCTCCAACGGCGCGCAGCTGGCGCCCGACACGGCGGAGATGGATGTGGTGCTCAGGCGGCTGCTCGACCGCTGCCGCGCGCACGGCAAAATCGCATGCATCTTCGGCAGCAATGGCGAGCGCGCCGGGCAGCTGCTGATGATGGGCTTTGATCTCGTGATCGCGGGCGCTGACACGCAACAGCTTCGCGCAGGCGCCGCGAACGCCATCGCCACGGCGCGCAAGGGACAAGCCGGCTGATCTACTTCCTCTGCGCCAGCCAGATGACGTGGCGCGCGCCGCCACGTTTGCCGTTGGCGCGCAAATTGACGGCTTCGACCGAAAAGCCGCTGTCGCGCACGCGGCGCGTGAAGCTCGCATCGGGGCCGGATGACCAGACGGCCAGGACGCCGCCGGGACGCAGGGCCTCGCGAGCGGCCTTAAGCCCGGCGAAGTCGTAAAGCCCATCGTTCGATTGGCGGGTCAATCCATCCGGCCCGTTATCGACATCAAGCAGAATGGCGTCGAATTTTGCCCGGCTCGAACGAATGAGCTCGGACACGTCCCCCTGATGAATGCCGACGCGGGGATCATCGAGGCATCCCTTGAATACTTCGGCCATCGGCCCCCTCGCCCAGCTGACAACGGCGGGCACCAGTTCGGCGACGACAACAAAGGCATCCGTGGGCACCACGGCCAACGCCGCGCGCAGCGTGAAGCCCATGCCGAGACCGCCGATCAGGATGCTTGGGCGCGGCCGGCCCTTGAGCTTGTCGTAGGAGAGCGTCGCCAGCGCCTCCTCGGAACCGGAGAGACGACTGTTCATCAGCTCGTTCGATCCGAGCATGATGGAGAATTCGCTGCCACGCTGCTTCAGGCGCAATTCTCCAGCCTCGCCGGGAATGGGAGCGGAATCGAGCTGAATCCAGGGCAGCATGTCTTGGGCCTCACGTTGAGCCGCCCCACTAGCACAAAAGATCGTACCAGCGAAACGCAAACAGGAGGCTACGGACCACGCGCTCCGTCAGGTCATTGTCCGTCGATGCAGGCCGGATTGGTCGATTTGCGGTTGGTCGCATTGCGCTGTTGTGGCGGGCAGCGTGTCCACTGGACCGGCGCAGAGCCTGCGGTGCTTCCCGTCTCGAACGAATCGAGAGGAATGGAGAGGCCGCCACTCGGCTGTTCGTCTTTCGAACCGGTCCCAAGCGGCGCGGTGCCGTCAAACCGTCCGCTGCTGTCCATGCCCATGTTCATCTGCGCGAATGCACCGCCGGCAAAGCCCATGATGACGATTGAGGTAACTGCGAGAAGCTTGCGCATGCTGGAAACTCCTTCACGTTGAATACCGTGAAGAAATAGCGCGCGGCCGGATTTATTCCAACCGCGTGCCAATACCTATTTCGCGCGAGCTCAGCGCGCCGCCCAATTGGCGCCACGGCGGAAGATGGTGCGCATTTCTGGCACGGAAAACTCCTTCGCCTGATGGCCGAGCGAGGAATAGAAGACGCGTCCCTTTCCGTATTTCCGCTTCCAGGCAACCGGCATCACTACGCCATCGATCCAATAGGCGTGGTCGCCGGTAAACGTGGTCGTCGCCAGCACTTCGTTGGACGGGTCGACGTGCATGTAATATTGCTCCGACGTGTAGTCGAAATCGGCGATGCCTTCCATGACCGGGTCGTCGGGTCTGGTAATGTTGACCCTGTAGTCGATGATGTTGCCGGGGTGCGCGACCCACTGGCCGCCGACGATGAACTGGTATTCGACGCAGTCGCGGAAACTGTCGCCGGCTCCGCCGTGGTATCCGGCCAAACCGACGCCGCCTTCGATCGCGGCCGCAAGGTTCTTGATCTCTTCCTTTTCGATCTTCGACATGGTCACGATCGGCACGACAAGGGAAAGGTCATGAACGGAAGGATCGGCGAAGGCCTCGGTGGTATGCTCGACATAGACCTTGAAGCCGTCTTCCTCGAGTATGTCCTTGACGATGGCGGCGCATTCCTGCGGCTCATGGCCACTCCATCCGCCCCAAACGATCAGTGCTTCACGCATAAAATGTCCTCCTGAATTATTACTTGCCCAGACGTCCGTCGACGAGGGATTCCGAGATCGGCGCCGGCCTTTCCGTCTGCGTCGTGATCGCCACGGTGCGGCCTGTTTCCGATGCGGTCTGGAAGGCTTCCATGACCTCCAGCACGTGCAGCGCCAGACTGCCGTTCGCGCGATGCGGCCGGTTCTGGCGGATCGCATAGGCGAGATCGGCGACACCGATCGACCGGTAGTTTCCATCGGCGTAAGGCGCCGTCAGCGGCTGGCTTTCGAACGAACCGCCCTTTCGCAGCAACTCGACTTCACCACCGAAGTGGTTGGGATCCGGCACGATCAGCGTTCCCTCGGTCCCGTAGACCTCAAGCGGTACGTGCTTGTGACCCGCGACATCGAAGCTCATGCCGATCTGCACGACGGCGCCGTTGGCAAAGGCCATCAGGCCGGACACATGCGTCGGCACATGCACGGGGATATGCTCGCCGTTTCGCGGCTCGCTGGTGATGACGCGTTCCTTGCGCGGCGTCACCGCAAAGCCCGCCACCTGCGCCACCGGCCCGAAAAGATTGACCAGGTCTGTGATGTAGTACGGGCCCATATCCAGCATCGGCCCGCCCCCGACTTCGTAGTAGAACGCGGGATTGGGGTGCCAGCGCTCGTGGCCCGGGCACATGAAGGTGGCCGTGCCGCCAACCGGCTGGCCGATAACGCCATGATCGATCAGCGCCCGCGCCGTCTGGTGGCCGCCGCCGAGAAAGGTGTCGGGCGCCGCGCCGATGCGCAGGCCCTTCGCCCTGGCAGCTTCCGCCAGCTGCTTGCCTTCGGCGAAGTTGATGCCGAGCGGTTTTTCCGAATAGGTGTGCTTGCCGGCGGCAAGCGCCTGCAGGCCGACGGCGACGTGCGCCTTCGGAATGGTCAGATTGACGATGATATCGATGCCAGGATCGGCAAAGAGCGCGTCGACGCTTGTGGCCGGCACGTTGAATTCAGCCGCCTTTGCCTGCGCCAGTTCGCTGTTGAGATCCGCCACGCCCCTGATGTCGAGAATGGGGAAAGACGCCATGGCTTTCAGGTACGCGCCCGATATGTTGCCGCATCCGATGATGCCTATGCCGACTTTATCCATGATTTCCTCCCATAGATTTTGGTTCTGAAAGCGTCAAAGCGCCGGGCCTGTGGTGTTCCACGGCGACTCGTAAAGTTCGTAAAGGGCCACGGCCGCAGCTCCTTGTGCCCAGAAATCGTCGCTGGAATCGTCGAAGACAAGCTCCGCAACGCCCTTGAGCGAGGGCGGGATGGCGAGCGCGTAGGCATTGCGCAGGCTTTCCAGGAAAGGTTCGCCAAGCGCCAGGCTGGAACCCACCAGGATCACGCGCGGCGGCGCGAAGATGGTCACGATATTGGCAACCGCCACACCGACGGCCTCCCCCGCCCGGATCGCCGCGCTGATCAGCGCATTGTCTTCGGCCTTGATCAACGTCTGCGCATGCGCCATGCCGCGTCCCAGGCGGATCGCTTCCGCAAAGCGCCCTCCCGCCGGCTGCTCGCCCAGAATTTCGCTTTCGCCCGCCTGGCTCGACAGCCGCACGATGCCGCGCGGTCCCATGCCGAGAACGAGATCGCCGAGATTGTGGCTGAGGCCGCCAGCGCCGCGAAACAACTGGTTGCCGTGCAGCACGCCAAGTCCCAGCGTCTGCTCAAGCGAGATCAGCACCATGTCTTCCAGGTCGCGCGCCTTGCCGAACCAGTGATGCGCCAGCGTGATGGCATGGGCGTCACTTTCCACGATCGTCGATGTGTTCAGCCGGGCCGTCATCTCGGCGGCGAAATCGACATTGACGTCCCGGAAGATCGGGCTGCTGCGAATATGGCCGGTCCGATGCTCGATCACACCGGGGAGGCTGAGGCAGACGGTATCGACATCCTCCAGCGACAGGCCGGCATCGACGACACAGCGCCGCACGCCATCCTCGACGAGATCGGCGATGACCCCGATCGGCTGGCGATCGATCCGGATCGGCAGAATGAGATTCGAGAGCACGTCGCCGCGAAAATCGGTCACGACGAAGACCATGCGACTGGCCGCGATCTTGGCGCCCACGACGCGCGCCGCATCGGGATTGAGCTCCAGCATGACGCGTGGCCGACCGCGCGCCGCTTCGTTGCGAATATCACCTTCATGACGCGGCAAGATCAGCCCATCATCCAGCAACGAGGCCGTGATGGCCGAAACCGTGGTGGTCGACAGCTGCGTGCGCTCGCTGATCTCGACGCGCGCGATCGGCCCGTGGCGGCGAACCGTGTCAAGCACGTTCAGGCGGTTGATCGCGCGCATCAATTCGGGGTCTGCGGTCTTCATCTATTCGTGCACGGCTCTTCTGGCGACTGCCGGGGCAGGTCGCTATTTTTGTCGGAATGCGAATTAAATAACGTGGAGATTCAGCCCTCTGTCAAGGCCAATCTATCAAAATCAAGCAAGGGAGTTGACATTCCGGCAAAGCTGCCGATCATTTAATCCGCATAAGGGACAAAATTGTAGAGGACGATTTTTCCCTAGAGGAGGAGACCTTATGTTCAATCATCAAAGGGCGAAAGCCCTGTTCAATAGTCGTGCCTTTGTCCGCTCTACCGCGACTGCGCTCGCGCTTCTGATCGCCGCCGGCACCGCTGCGGCCGACACCACCATCAAGTGGATGCATCTGGAAATCGATCCGACCTATCTCGGCGTCTGGCAGCAGATCGTCAAGAATTACGAGGCCGAGCATCCGGGCACGAAGGTGGAGATGCAGTTTCTCGAAAACGAGGCTTTCAAGGCGAAATTGCCGACGCTTTTGCAGTCCAGCGATGCGCCTGATCTTTTCTACAGCTGGGGCGGCGGCGTCCTGAAGCAGCAGCTGGCGACTGGCGCCCTGCTTGATCTCAGCGAGGCGATGAACGCCAAGGATGGCGCGTGGGTGAAGACCTACAACCCGGCCTCCGTCAAGGGCCTGAGCTATGACGGCAAGATCGGCGCGGTTCCTTATGCCGTCGGCACCGTATCCTTCTTCTACAACAAGGAACTGTTCGCAAAAGCCGGCGTCGACGCGACCACCATCAAGACCTGGGACGACTATCTGGCCGCGGTCAAGAAGATCAAGGACGCCGGCATCGTGCCGATCGCCGGCGGCGGCGGCGAGAAGTGGCCGATCCATTTCTACTGGAGCTATCTGGTGATGCGCGATGGCGGCCAAAAGGTCTTCGATGCCGCCAAGAATGGCCAGGGCGAAGGCTTCAACGATCCGGCGATAATCAAGGCCGGCGAACAGCTCGCCGAGCTCGGCAAGCTCGAGCCCTTCCAGCCCGGCTACCTCGGCGCCACATGGCCGCAGACGCTCGGCGTCTTTGGCGACGGCAAGGCGGCCATGATCCTCGGCTTCCAGAACACGGAATCCAACCAGCGCACCAATGCCGGCGACAAGAAGGGCCTGAGCCCCGACAATATCGGCCGCTTCGCCTTCCCCGCCGTCACAGGCGGCGCCGGCGCGGTCACCGACACGCTGGGCGGCCTGAACGGATGGGCCGTGGCCAAGAAGGCACCCCCTGAAACGCTGGACTTCCTCGCTTACCTCACCAATGCCGAGAACGAGCGGACCATGGCCAAAGCCGGCATGATCATCCCGGTTGCGGTCGGCGCCGAGGATGGCGTGACCAACCCGCTGCTGCATGAATCGGCAGAACAGCTGGCGCATTCCACATGGCACCAGAACTTCTTCGACCAGGATCTCGGTCCCTCGGTCGGCCGCGTCGTCAACGACGTGTCGGTCGCCATCGTCTCCGGGCAGATGACGCCTGCCGATGGCGCCCAGCAGATCCAGGACGCCTTCGAGCAGGATCAGTTCTGATCGCGACCATCGCGGCGCGCGAGGCATTCTCTCGCGCCGCCATTTGATGTCTGGAATGTGAGGTCCCCATGGCCAATGTCAGCGCCGCCACCGCAATCAGACCCGCGCGCATACCGGCCACCCAGTCCGCCCGGCGCAAACATCCGGCCGTTGCCGGCCGCCTGCCCGTGCTGCTGCTCTTCCTGCCGCCGGCACTTCTGTTGTTCTCGATCTTCGTGATCCTGCCGATGGGCGAGGCCGCGTGGTACAGCCTTTACAAATGGGACGGCTATGGCCTGCCGACGCAATATGTCGGCATGCGCAACTTCGAGCTCCTGTTCAAGAACGGCGCCTTTCTCACCGCGCTGAAGAACAATGCGATGATCATGGTGATCTCGATCGCGATCCAGATTCCGCTGGCCATCTGGCTGGCAATGATGCTGGCGCACCGCATTGCGGGCGTGGTTGTGTTCAGGCTGATCTTTTTCCTGCCCTACGTGTTGGCCGATGTCGCGGCGGGCCTGATCTGGCGCTTCGTCTATGACGGCGACTACGGGCTCTTCGCGTCGATCGCCCATCTGCTCGGTGTCGAGACGCCCTATGTGCTGGCCGACAAGGACCTGGCGATGTACGCGGTGCTCGGCGTCATCGTCTGGAAATACTTCGGCTTCCACATGATGCTGTTCATCGCCGGACTGCAATCGCTCGACAAGAGCGTGCTGGAGGCGGCCGAGATCGATGGCGCCAGCGGCTGGCAGCGGTTCCGCTACATCACCCTGCCGCTGCTCGGATCGACCGTGCGTCTGTCCGTCTTCTTCGCCGTAGTAGGTTCGCTGCAGCTGTTCGATCTCATCATGCCGTTGACGGGCGGCGGTCCGTTCAACGCCACGCAGACGATGGTGACCTTCCTGTTCAACTTCGGCGTCGCCCGCATGCAGGTCGGCCTCGGAAGTGCCGTCGGGGTGGTGCTTTTCCTGATCTGCGTCACGCTCGCCTTCAGCTACAAACGGATATTCATGCGCCATGACTGACGTCGTTTCATCCGATCGGCTCAATGCCGGCACCAAAGCCTATCTCTACACGTCGCTGGTCATCATATCGGCCATCGTCCTGATCCCGCTGGTCACCACGGCACTCGGCGGCTTCAAGGATCTCGGCGACCTGCGCACCAATCCGTTCGGCCTGCCGGTGGAGTGGCATCCCGAGAATTACACCGACATCCTGTTCGGCGATCGCTATTGGCGGCAGATGGTCAACTCCTTGATCATTGCCGCGCTGACCGTGTTCCTGACGGTCTCCGTGTCGGCCATGGCGGCCTTCAGCTTCGCACATGTCCGCTTCTTCGGCGCCGACTTCCTGCTGAATTACTTCCTGATCGGGCTGATGTTCCCCGCCGCGACTGCTATTCTGCCGCTCTTCATCCGCATCCGCGATCTCGGGCTGCTGAACACATACTGGGGCGTGGTGCTGCCGCAGGTCGCCTTCGGGCTCGGCATGAGCATACTCTTGTTCCGGAATTATTTTCGCAACCTTCCGGAAGAATTGTTCCAGGCGGCCGTGGTCGATGGCTGCGGCTACATGCGCTTCTTCTGGCATATCTGCCTGCCACTCTCGCGACCGATCATCGCAACCGTCAGCATCATCTCCTTCGTCGGCAGCTGGAACAGCTACATCCTGCCTCTGATCATGCTGAATTCGGAGAAGATGTATCCCTGGCCGCTCGGCATCATGGTCTATCGCGGCGAGTTCGGCACTGCCTGGCAGCTGGTGCTCGCCTTCATCACACTGACAATCATGCCGACGGTCATCGTCTTCTTCCTCGCGCAGAAGCACATCATCGCAGGCTTGACCGCAGGCGCGGTCAAGTCGTGACGATATCGCGGTGACGCTCAGCCCAGGCGTCAGCCGAAGACAAGGCCACCGTCGACGATCAGGTTCTGCCCGGTAACCGCCCGCGCCCAGGGGCTGGCGAAGAACAGCACGGCGTCGGCGGCTTCCTCCGGCGTCGTCACACGGCGCAACGGCGTGCTCTGGGCGATGAGATCGAACACCGCCTCGGGCGTCCCGGCGCTGGCATCGGTGGTGCGCAGCAATCCGCCCGAGACCATGTTCACGGTAATGCCATCAGGCCCGAGTTCGGCCGCCGCAGTGCGGGTGAGCGACAACAGCGCACCCTTTGCCGCCGTATAGTCATGATACGGCACGACGGGATTCTGGAAGAGATTGGTCCCGATCGTCACGATCCGTCCGAACCCGGCCGCCGCCATGGCCGGGCGCGTCGCCTGCATGAGGTTCAGCGCGCCCTTCACCGCCGTATCGAGCTGCGCGATCATCTCTTCCCAGCTGAGCTTATCGAGTTTCGGGCGCGCATCGCCGTTGAAGCTGAAATCGGCGAGCGCGTTGTGCACGACCGTCGTCGGCGGTCCGAGCCTGCGCGTAACATCCGCCACTAGTGCGCTCACGGCCGCACCATCGCGGATATCGGCCTGAAACGCGTGCGCACGCTCGCCGAGGCTCTCCGCCAGCGCCTCTGCCTGCTCGCGGCTGTTGCGATAGTTGATCGCCAGCTTCGCGCCCTCGCGGGCAAAAGCCCTGGCGATCGCCGCGCCAAGCCCGCGCGCGGCACCTGTTACGATCACTGTCTGCTCACTGATCGGCAATGTCATTTCGCGTCTCCCTCCTCTGTCGTCCAAAGTGCGTGAAAGTGCTGGACCGGGCCATGTCCCGAGCCGACGTCGAGCGTGTCGGCCGCAGCCACAGCGGCGGCGAGATAGCTCTTTGCGGCGGCCACCGCCTGTGGCAGCCGCGCGCCCTTGGCGAGTTCGGCCGCCAGCGCGCTCGACAGCGTGCAGCCGGTCCCATGCGTGTTTGCGGTCGGGATCCTGGCGGCCTCGAACCAGGTGAGGCCGTCTTCGAATGCCAGCACATCGGGGCTCTGATCGCCTTCGAGATGGCCGCCTTTCACAAGCACGGCCGCGGGCCCCAAAGCGCGTAACGCCTTGGCCTGATCACCCATCTCTCGACGGCTTTCAGCCACATCCGTGCGCAGCAACGCAGCCGCTTCGGGCAGATTGGGCGTCAGCAGCGTCGCAAGCGGCAGCAGCCGTCGCAGCAACACATCGACCGCGTCATGATCGAGAAGCTTTGCCCCACCCTTGGCCACCATGACGGGATCGAGCACGATGGGAATGTCCGGATGAAGCTCAAGAACGTCGGCGACCGCATCGGCGATTGCGGCACTGGCGATCATGCCGATCTTGATGGCATCGACGCGGACATCGGCGAATACGGCCTTGATCTGATCGGCCACGAAACCCGATGGGACGAGGTGAACGCCGGATACGCCCTGTGTATTCTGCGCGGTCAACGCGGTGAGCGCCGCCATGCCATAGACGCCGCGTGCGGCAAACGCCTTGAGATCGGCCTGGATACCGGCGCCGCCTGACGGATCGGATCCGGCGATGGAGAGAACGTTACGGATCATCGTGATCTCCCTTGAATAGCCTCTGAAAGTTCGAGGTCGGCGGCGCGAGGATCGGTTGTGCCGCAGATCGCCGAGACGACGGCAATGCCGTCGGCGCCCGCGGCAAAAACACCACCGACATGTGCAGCCTTCAGCCCGCCGATGGCGACGGATGGAACCGGGCAAGCGGCGACGAGACGTGCGAGGCCGTCAAACCCGATCGGCTGCTTGTGGTCCGGCTTTGTCGGCGTCGCGAAGACCGGCCCGATGCCGGCGTAATCGACCAATGCGGGATCGAC
>Ga0307406_10002128_pt1 | contig 10780 bp, 9 predicted proteins | sample 322Cmetagenome_3_FD_203706 | JGI IMG/M metagenome (GOLD analysis project Ga0307406, IMG submission 203706) | Maize rhizosphere microbial communities from greenhouse at UC Davis, California, United States - 322HYB-C-2 | ecosystem: Host-associated > Plants > Roots > Rhizosphere > Soil | place... | reverse complement strand
TGATTGAACACAATATTCGTTCCGTCACCACGGATAATGGTTCCTCCCTCATTCTGGTATCCGTACATGACACCACGGATGGTGACGCCAGAAATGTTAACTTCCCCTGACACCAGCCACACACCGGCAGGGATGAACACTTCACGCTTGGACGCGCGAGCCTCATCCATGGCCGCGTTGAACTTCACGGTGTTGTCAAACACACCGCCAGGACGTGCCCCGAATTCCTTCACCACATCAATGACCGGCGGCTTGTTGAGGGTGCGAATCATCCAGTTACCGGCACCATCCGGCACCAACTCGATTTCAGTCATCACGCCAGGTGTTGGATCAATGCCCGCCGAGCCAATGATTTCGCTGTCAAACGTGACAGCGTGACCGCCTGTGGAGTCCTGGGTGAACTGGAAACGGATAGGGTGCTCATCCGGCCATACAGGGTCAACGGTCAGGGTGTAGTCCGATGCAAGCTCAACACGGTGCATGGATTCCGGACCAACACGGTTATTGATCTGCATGACCGCTTCGTTGATCTGGTCAACAAAAGCAAGGTAGTTGGTTTCGGTGTTGGTCACACCCTCCTGGAATTCATCAATGATGCGCTGCATTTCCTCGTTGAATTCCGGACGCAACGACTCATTGATGTAGACACGGAGCTTTTCAAGCATCCCCATATGGGATAGCTGGTCACGGTAGGTGAACGGCTGGATGTTGTTGAGCGGACCAATATTAAAGGGAATACCCGTAGTAACCGACATATCGCGGCAACCTTCCGTTAGTTGTGTAATCGTCTTGTGTCATGAAAATGCCCATAAACAACGGTTCAAGTTGCGCTATCACATCCATGTCCGTGTTTACGAAAGTAGCACGCCATTCTGCAATAAGGACTGCCGGGTTTCCCTGGTAACCGGTTGTTTCAGAATCCACATTACCTGAATTGGTGGAATTCTGTGATTCCGTGGTGGTGGCTTCCGCTGTGGTTCCGGAAACATTGTCCTGCGCATTCTCCGCGTAGTCACCATTCCCTGACAGCATCACCTGGGGAAGGGTGGATGCCACGGCACGCGACTTGGCGTCACTACTGCTGTTATTGGTGCCCTCACCTGTCACTGCCCCGGTGGCTTCGGAATTGGTGGCTGTCCGGTAGTTGATTGTAAGTAGCGGGTCAATGGTTTTCTGTGACGCCAGATAGTGCTGATTCCAGTACGGCATGATCTCATGCATTTTGCGGCGCAACTGCAAACGGAAATGTCCGATGCTTTCCTGTCCGATTTCGCGGGTGTAGAAGTGTTGAATGATTTTGTCATTCAAATGCGCCCGGTAGGTTTCATCAAAAATGGGGTAATCATCCAAACCAATATTGGCGATCCCCTCCAAATCAATAACCTCCCAAAGCTCCATCGTAAAATCAGCCATTGTTTTCATTGCTCCCAACAGTTGAAAGTGAATCGGTGTCAGCCGCCGGAATTGATGTGTCGATCATGTCGTCGAATTTGACGTTGATGTTGAGGTTGAACATTTTGTTGATTTGTTTGACGGCCATTTTCCGGGCTTTCAGGTGGATGTTCCGTGAGGCTTGTACTTGTTCATCGTTGGCCGATACTTCGTCGGACACCAACCGTTCTTTCTTATCTTGGTTGGCGTTGTTCAAACCGAGCAAGCCCATGCATTCATTCCAGAGCTTGGCTTTGGCTTCCAAGAGCTTCGGGAGGGATTCGGGCATTGCGCCCGTATCGAGTGCCTGGATTGCGCCGGAATCAATGGCGTTGTTGACACCGAATATGAATGGTGCGCCTTCCTCTACCTGGCGGAAAAGGTTCACCCATGTAAGGCGCTGGGATTCATCCACGGTCACCATTTTGGACACGCGTAGATTCTTGGCGGTCATTTCAATGGTCCGGTCAAGGTTCGCCAGTTTGTAGGCGTACAGGTTCACAATGTCCGTATCCGGGGTGCGCAGAGCATTTCCGTAAATGGGTACGCATTCATCTGCGGTGAAGGTCATGGATTTCAGTTGTGCACCCATTACGGTCCAGGACACAGGGTTGTCGTACCAATTCACCTGCCCCGTTCCCGCTCCATGTGCAACCATGTATTTTTCGTTGTCGGGGTGTTTGAAGAACACCACAGCGCCATTGAAGGAAAGGTGAAGTTCAAGCCAGCGCAGAGCTTCCAAATCAATTTCTTCGGGCATGTTTTCCCATTTGAACCTGTTCACACAAAGCTCGGTCAAATGGCGCTGATACATGCGCTCGGTGAGTACTTGCTGATTAACCAACGCATTGTTGGCCTTACGCAATTTCCCCGGTTTGTAATTGCTGTACACCAAATCCGGTTTCTTACTAGCTGCCATTACAGTGAAATTCCTTCCAGTGGCGCGTTATCGGCAATGTCAATTGCCCCAATTTTAGCTGGGTCTCCCCAAACGGTAACACCCTTCTCAAAGATTCCACGCATAGTCTGCTTGAAGTGTTCCGGATACGGGGCATTCACAATGTACGTCTCCCGCAACTTCCAATACGTGAAGTTTTCCATCACGCGGATATCCCCCGGCATTTGTGAGAATTGGTTCACCTGGTAGCCGTAGCGCAACCAATACTCGCCAACGGCGCGCATTGCCGCACCACCAAGCATCTTCACTTTGAGGTCATACCCCCACTGGTATTGCGCCAACAGGAAAGCGTCTCCACCCACTTGACCGCTGGTGGTTGGCTGGATAAGTTTCGCGTCCTGCACTTTCGCCTGAATCCCGGCAATGGTGTTTTCGTAATCACCCTTGGCGGCAAACTCCGCATAGTCACGGTTACTGTCCCTAACAAACCCAGCATTCTTATTCTGCGCCTCATTGATGCGTCCCGATGCGCTGTTGGAAATGGCGGTGGATTGCATGTTCTGATTGGTCTGAATCGCGTAGTTCGCAATGGACCGGCCAACACCAGTCACAGCGCCGATGGGGTTGCCGCCGGAAACTGCACCGATCACAGAGCCAACACCATTCATCACAGCGTTGGACGCTGCGGTGTCATTCGCCAACGTCATTTGCTGTTGCGCTGCGGTGATGCCAATCTGATTGGTTTTCTGGGAAGTGCCAATTCCACTGCTTGCCTGATTGTACTGATTCATGGCACCACTCATGGCGCGCTGTTGTGACCAGTCAGCGGACTGGTGCTGGTAGGCAATGCTGTTGGCGTTGGATGCCAGGTAGGCAATGCCCCCGTTGTTGACGATGGAGAATTGAGGGAAGTTCATAATTCCGGTGGTCATGTCCAGGAATTCACCACCATCATTCACGACTCCACCCTCATCGGAGACAGCTGCCACACCGGACGCATTGTATCGGAAGGGGTAAAAGGCGATACGCGCATTAGGCGGTGCGAAGTGTGGTAGCTCCATTACGTTGGCGTCATCATCCGCCCATGATTCAGGTTTGAGCATCAAGGGAGTGCCAGTGTAGGAAGTCAATTCCATCACCATGTAGGGGTAGGTGTAGAACTTTTTCAGGTTGGTGTAACGCTCCGGCAAAAGCTCCACCGTTTCGCGCCAATTCATGGCCATAGGAATTTTCAGGCGAGACAATGTTGTTGCATCAGGAATTCTCGCCTGTGCCGTCTCGCCAATATAGACGACGGTTCCCTCATTGAAATAAATGCCCAACGGAGGAACTACGGTAATTCCCATAATTCCCTGCGTGATCCATGGCTTATCGCGGAATTCCTCTAGGAAGTTATTGAACTGCACCTTATTGAAAAGATAGATGGTTGCACCATTGGGAAGGTTTTCCCATCGTGAGCCGGGGCCGGTTTCCAGGTTGGGTTCCTTGACTGTGCCAGGGTCATCAATGGCAAGGTTGGTTGCCGAAATGACCATGATTTCGTAGTATCCCTGGTCATCATCAATGTCATAAGCGCGAGCATCAGCAATACCCCTGGACCACTGCGCCTGAATCCTGTATTCCCCGCCAACGTCCAAGCCTTCGGGTACCGTAAGGAATTCACGCCCGTAATCTTCCATCTGTCGCTCATTGGCAATACCAATATGGCCGCGCTCGATATAGCAGTTACCCAGATAGGTTTCGTAGACGTAGGTCTGCCACACGTCCAATTGCAGAGTCAGCTCGGTGGTGTTGGGTGTCAGCATTTCCATGCTGTTGATGAAGTAATAGAACGTCCGGGGAATATCCCCGGCAACCGGCATTGCCGGGTTAGTGACTTTCAAGTAGTTGTAACGGTTTGCCGCGTTGAAAGGAATGTCAATCCGCACCGGTTGCCCCATGCGAAGATACGTCATGTTGTTAATGGGAAGCTTAGGCCCGGAAAGATTCTCCAAGTAGTTGTCCAAACCGGCTTGGTCATCGAATTTCACCACGTCCCGGTAATCAGAATTCCATGGAACATTGTGAAGCGTGATGTAGCTCCCTGCGGTCCAGGAAGAATAACTGAATTCATAACCAGCCGAAGACACCGATTCCGGCACCTGTGTAATCTCATTCATGGAAAGTCCTTTTAACGTGGCAATGGGTCCGCTACAAACAATAGCAGACCCATTGGCCGGGAGTCCCGGCAGACCATTTTTAGTTTTATTTGCGAAGCTCGGTCAAAATCTCTTTCAAGAGTTTCTGTGTACCCAAATCGTTGTCATTGATGAGCTTCTGTAGGGAAACTCCGCCGATCATGGACTTTCCGCCATTGAAAATGGCGTCATATACTGCGTTGAGCTTCCGCTCTTGCTCGGGTGTCATGCTGTCTCCCTCTGTTGGTTGTTCATCATAAGCGCGTGCTTCGTCATCCAAGCGTGCCAAATTCCACACACCAGGGCAAGCCGTAGTAGTCCAATGGTTGTGAGGGATCAAAGGCAAATCACCATAAATTCCCCGCAACATGTGAATATAAGCGGCAGCCGTACGATAATCCGCGTCCGTTGCTTCGGGGCGCAATTCAAGACCAATGCTGGTGGCAGAACCGTAAGCGTTTCCAGCGTGCCATGCCGCATTTTCCGGGGAGACAATGGAGGTTGCACGTCCACCCTTGATAATTGCGTGTGCAGATGATTGGCGCGGGTTTGCACTGGCAAGGTAGCCAACTACAGCGTCAAAATCCTGCCCCAGATTTCCCCAGTGATGGACGGTGATTGAACTGATAATGCGTTGAAATCCGAATGCTGCGGGACAATTAGCCGCCAACGTGTAATTGGCTGCGTTAATGGACTCATCAACAACTGTCCCATCCGCTAAAACTGTCATTCTCACTCCCTTCAAAATTGGTAAAAGAAAACCCCACCACACAAAGTGGTGGGGTTTTCCCAAGAGCGCCACATGCCCTTTCGTGAATTTACCCCGGCTGGTCCATCCACAAAGAACAGACTAACACAACCGGGTTAAATCCCCGATTTAGTTGACTGTGACCGTGTAGGTGGGATCACCCGGCGACGTGGGCGAGTACACCGTGAAGCTGTCGCCAGCTTCGTTAAGGGTAATTACCACATCGGCCGTATCGGGGCCGCTCACAACGATCTCATCCAGCGTGGTAGTGCCACCAGGGACAACAACAGTGTAGGCGAATGTGCCCGGTGCGAAGGCTGGGGAAACAGCAACACCCTCAACAGTGATGCCCGTCACAAGAGCGGATTCTGGGTAATCCGTATCCAGGTCGCCCGTCACGGTCAACACCAGTGTGTCAGTCTTCCCATCCTTCTGCGGGTCCTCCGAATCAATCCACGTGGTTGTGGCGCGTGCCGTGATCGTGGTGGACTGCTCATCCGGCCCAACGTGAAGCACGCCAGACTGCGTGATGTACGTCCGAATGGACTCGTGCCCGGTAACGGACCAGCGGACACCATTGTTGGGACCATCTGCGGGAGTGGTAACAGCGGCGGATGTCAGCGAGTAAATTTCGCCACGCTCAACAGTGGTCACGGATGCCCCATCCCTGTCGTAGGCCACAACATCCACAATTCCGGTAACGGGGGTTTCAATCGAAATGATTTCATCACCGGCCTTGGTGGTGAACAGAATGGCCGGTACGAACGTTGAGACGCTGTACACGCCGTGGTGGTGCAAGTAGTAGTTGTGGGACAGTCCAACAGCATTCGGCTGGGAAGTGGTCTGCCACAGGGTGTCACCCACCATGAAGAAATCCTTGGTGGTAAGGACAGCCTGTGCACCGTCAATCCCCAAATGTTCCTGGGTGATCGTGATGATGCGCGTGTTGACCTCTGCACGGTCAAGATTGAACGCACCAGCCAAAGCGTCAACATCCATGGCCGCCTTGAATTCCGGCGTGCAGAACAGCACCAGGTCTTCGGGCTTGGCAAACGTTGGCATTGCTGCGGGGTTGTACCGGCGTGAACGGAATTTGAGGGTTTCCACAAACGCGCGGACAATCTTGAGAACCGTCCGGGCCTCGGCTTCGGTGCTGGTGGTGGTGGTGAGTTCCGGGACCTTGACCTTGAAGAATCCGCCGTTGCGCTCGTATTCCTTGAACAGGTTCACCATGATGAGGAACTCGTCCCACTCGTCCGATTCCATCGGAGCGTTCATGATCTGTCCTGCAAGACCACCAAGACCATCCCCACCACCGAGCATGGCACGCTTGAGAGCGAATTCCTTGATTGTTACCGGGTAGTAGTCTTCCCGGTTGATGCGGTGGAAGTTGGTCTTGACGCGCGGGACATGTTGCCCGAAAAGATCCTTTTCCATGTAATCGCGGTCATGGTTGTAAGAATGTGCCTCCACTAGGTCCACCATGTATTCCTCAATGGTGTCGCCATGCGTGAGCAATCCCTTTTTGAATTCCTTGAAAGGGTTCTGCCACGAAATGTTCTGCGCAATGATGAGGCCAATCTGATTGACGAAAGCGTCAATAAACTGGTTCATCTGCGGACGGTAACGCTCCAGGGCGGAAAGAGTGTCCTGGATGTTGGACTTGGAAGCTTCGGGAATGCGTGCCTGATACTCTGCTGTGCCCTCATTGCGAATGGCATTCACAATGTCATGGTTGGGAACGTCTTTCAGTGGGGTAATTGCAACACCCATATTTTGTTACCGTCCTTCAAATAGATCATTGATGGTGATTGTTGCGGCTCGGTCATCGTCTGAATCGTTGGCTTCGCCATTTTCGTTGTCAGGAACAACAGTAGACGCTGGCGACTTTACCAGCAAATCATAATTTTTCTGTTTCAAATCAGAAATGGTTTTTTCGGCTTCCACTACGCGCTCACGTTCACGCTTCACCGCTTCGTCACGGATGGAAATATCTTCCTCATAAACCTTGGATGCCGCTGTCATAACCGAATCGATATCCGGGGTAGCATCCGGTTCGGGATTGGTGAATGCCAGAAACGCGTTGTGCAAATCTTCAAGTGCCATGATGTTTTCCTTTCAGACGGACGAAAACCCCCGCACACTAGCAGCGGCGGGGGTTTTCTTATTTCGGATGCAGAGTCCCAATCAACGTAATGCGCTCACATCACCCTGGCCATGGTCCGATTCAACGGGGGCACCCATGGTGGACGCGGATTGGGAGGTTTCTACATCACGCCTTCGGGGAAGCCTTCGGGGCTTCGGGAGCGGACGGGGTAAGCAGACCATTGCGCTCTGCGTACTCCGTGAGTGCCAGCTTGACCAGGTCCACCATGTTGAGGCGGACCGTCCAGCGGTGGTCTTCGAGCTTTTCGAAGAATTCGGGAGCGAGGGTGGCGTGAACCTGTACGCCCTTACGGGACGTCGTTTCGGTCTTCGGGGTTTCTGCGGGGGCCATGTGGCGCAACCTTTCAATAGTGATGGGGCGAACCATTCGCCCTATGAGTAAAACAATAGACTAGGCGGCGGACAATGTAAAATCAGAATCCAACAGAACCACGCCACCAGGAACACGTTTAGGCGTCAACTTTCCACCGAATGTCCTTCCACCCACAAAATCATCGAATGTTAGTGTACGCTGCACTTCCACCGGCAAACCGGCAATGTGTGTTTCATGGCAGCCATCCGCGCCGTGGAAATGGCAATCCTCATCATGGGCGTGGTCTTCCACGCATTCGTCATGGTGGCAATCCCCCGGCACAACCAATTCGGTGTACGTCTTCGCACGAAAAAACAGCGCATTCTTGAACCTGTATTCACGCTTCCACGCCCCAAGCTTATTGGGATCAACATCCAGCGTGGGAGGATCATAATCAATCAGCAAGTGTAGGGAATCCGTATCAGCATAGGCGAACCACTGATAATGGGTTTGCGCGGCGCGGATGGTAACCTCACGCGCATACGCTGTGATAAAGACGCCCATGGCTGTATAGACGGGATCGCGGGTTTCTTCCTCACCCTGTTCAAAACCAACCACACCATCCTTGAAGACGGGGATTTTCCCTGTCACGTCGGGGTTTGTGGCGTATTTGCCGTACAGGCTGTTGAGCATAAGCTTGGCAAGGGCACGCAAACCGCCAGTGGAGTTGGCCTTGACCTCCATCCACTTATCAATGTATTCCTTGAAAATCCCTGTCACGCCTTGGAATTGCCAGCCACCATTGTAGGAAAGAATGTCCATGTCATAATGGTCTTCCCACAATGCCAGGTCCACATTGGACACCATCAGCGTTACAGGGTCCACAATTTCCCGCTGATACTCGGTGTTCACAAACCGTGACGATCCCTTGATCTGGATGCACGGCACATGATCCTTTTTGATTTTCGCTGTGAACGTGATGGACACCAAAAACAGCGGATAGTCCGGTGTGGCTTCCGGCAACCCAGCACAGTAGACAGGCTCACCATAGGGGAGCATCCTGTCATACATCACAGACGGATACAGGCTGTTCACGTCATAGACGCGCCCCGCGCATGTGAGCTTCCCCTGTGTCCGGAAATCACAGTACGTCCACCCTCCCCGGTAGGCTCTACGGATTTCCGCGTCCATGGATTCGGGGAGAATGGGGAAGGTTTTTTCGAAAATTGTTTTGCCCAAAATGTCTTTGTACTCATTCAAGGCATCGGCACCCACGGTTAGCTTGGTCATGCCTTCGCCTAGCTGTACTTTCATGGCTTTCGCAATGATAAGAACATCATGGGCAATGTAGGTTCTCTCATCCATCGTTGGCTGGTAACCTACCGGGCGTGGTTTCTTGTAGTCGATTTTCAATTTCGATATTGAAAGCTTGAAAGCCTTGGCTACATCAGCCGCTGGCATGGGGAGTTTCTTCAAACTGTCACGGAATTCCGTCCGCGTCCCGCTAGGCCAGTGGACCGTGAGGTTGTACCATGCGCCCTGGTCTGAAATAAGTGTAGTGAATTCCCCTTTCCGGGGATTGTCTTTGACCCACCTGTAACCTTTATTGAACAGGTAGTCAAGAATGAACACACCGTCAAATTTCAGGTTGTGGAAATAGCAGACGGACGATTCCTCCGCTATGCGGTCAAGGAAGCGGTGAATCGTGGTCCCAATTTCCACGTCCCATACGGTATCTGCTGTCTCAATGTTCGCAAGCCCGTACCCCCACACCCGGCAGTCAAGCGGGTCTGTGGTGGTTTCAAAGTCAGCAACATATTGCTTCCTTTTTGAGCCGGACAATGGAAACCTGTTTCTCTAGTAGGGGAGTGTGGCGCACCCATCCTAAATCTTGAACTTTTTCACCCATTCAACAAGGGTTTTGGCTTGATTGACTTGGTTGTCAATCATTTCCTGTGGGAGGTCTTGTTTCCGTTTGCCCTTGGACTGGATGTGGTGGTATGTGAGGGACAGAGCATCAGCGAACTTGGTGAAGTTCCACAACATGTCAAACTGTCCTTTGGTAAGACTAGCAATGTTGTTGGTCAAAACATCATCCTGGAAAACAGCAACCATCTGTTTCAGTTCTTCACGTGCACGCTTATGTTCTTTAGCCTGGAATGTTTTCGTCATGCGCTTGGCATTTGCCTTGGTGAGCTTCGCCAAAGAATCAGCATCCTTGATGTTCTTTGGTTGCCGCTCCGGAGGCAGATACCCTTGGTTGGTTACGGTAGGGTGTTTGCCCCTGATTTTCGCGGCACGCTGTGCAATGGTTTCGTCACCCTCACGGATGTTCTTAGGTGTGCTACCGGGACCGGGCAACCGAACGTCCTGCACAGGTTCCATGACTTTCGCGGCTTGTGCCCTGACAGCATTTTCACCTGCCTTGTATTTCTGCCATTGCTGGCGGGGGAGGGGAGCGCCACGGACACCGGCTTCAAATTGTGTGGAGCGACTGTTGAATGTTTGGAGCGACTTCACGTAGGACTCAAGTTGCCGGGTGTTGTACCGGCCAACCTTGGCGGGGTTGCGGCGCGGGTCGGAGGGTGTTCCATCAATGATGACGCCCTTGGTAGACTTGTTACGGGAAATTTTTCGTGCCGCTCTGCTTTCAAGAGTTGCGGCTTGTTCCCTTAGCTCATTGAGTCTGTTTTTACGTGAAACCATATGAGACGCAAACGGGGCACGCATAACGAATATGCGTGCCCCGTTATCCCCCGTTCTATTAAGTTGTGGGTGTGGCTAGCTGGTTATTTCTTTACTTGCCCCAGCTACTTGCACTACCTCAACATTTTGTCAGGCAGACCACCACCCTGTAAGGGTTTTACTTTTTGGGTGCTGCGCCAATCTTGGCCGTGTAGAAATCGCCCTGGCGTCCCTTTACGGAGACGATGTGGATCGGCAGGGGAGCGGGCCAGACGTGCGGCTCACCAACAATGTTGATGATGTTGTCAATGGAACGGTACAGCCCACCGGAAATGGCGTGGTATGCGGTGCCGTCTGCATCCAGGAGAACGATTCGCGGTTGG
>Ga0307406_10002127_pt1 | contig 10782 bp, 7 predicted proteins | sample 322Cmetagenome_3_FD_203706 | JGI IMG/M metagenome (GOLD analysis project Ga0307406, IMG submission 203706) | Maize rhizosphere microbial communities from greenhouse at UC Davis, California, United States - 322HYB-C-2 | ecosystem: Host-associated > Plants > Roots > Rhizosphere > Soil | place... | reverse complement strand
CGCGCCGTCAAGGCCGCCTCGTGGCGAGAGTGAATGCCCCGGCGCCACGGCGCGGCGGCGCCGGGCCCGGAACAAACTGGAGCGCCACCGAGGGGCGAGGGGCGGGGCGGCTGTGGCATGATGCCGGCAGCGTGAACATCCTGTACGTCACGTCGGAGGCGGCGCCGTTCGCCAAGACCGGCGGCCTGGCCGATGTATCGGCCGCCCTGCCGCGCTACCTGCGCCGCGCGGGGCACGACGTGCGGGTCGTGATGCCGCTCTACAACCGGGTCCCGGCCGAGTCGGCCACCTTCGAAGTCGCCCACCGCGACATCGAGATCCGGCTCGGGGCCCACCGCTACGAGGTCGCGATCGTCCGCGGCGAGCGGCCGAACGAGGCGCCGTTCTACTTCGTCCACTGCCCGCCCCTCTACCACCGCGCCGCGCTCTACACGAACGACCCGGACGAGCACCTGCGCTTCCTCGTGCTGGTCCGCGCTGCGTTCGAGGCCTGCCAGCGGATGGGCTTCTCGCCCGACGTGATCCACTGCAACGACTGGCAGACGGCGCTCCTGCCGCTGACCCTGCAGACGCGCTACGCGTGGGACCGGCTGTTCCAGAGCTCGCGCACGCTGCTCGCGATCCACAACCTCAACTACCAGGGCTCGTTCCCGGCCGACGTGGTCGCCGACACGGGCCTCTCCGACTCGGCGCACCTCTTCCACCAGGACCAGCTCCACGCCGGCCGGGTCAACTTCCTGCTCCACGGCATCCTCTATGCGCAGGGCATCTGCACGGTCAGCCCGACGTACGCGAAGGAGATCCAGACCGAGACCTACGGCGCCGGCCTCGATCCGTTCCTGCGCGCGCGCAGCTCGACGGTGGTCGGCATCCTGAACGGCGTCGACTACGACGAGTGGAGCCCCGAGGTCGATCGCCACATCCCGCACCGGTTCAGCGCCAATGACCTCGCCGGCAAGGCGCGCAACAAGGAGGCGCTGCTCACCCGGATGAGCCTGCCCCACGTCGACGGTGTGCCGGTGATCGGCATCGTGTCCCGGCTCGCGGGCCAGAAGGGCTTCGCGCTCCTCGAGGGCCTCATGGCGACCCTCCTGCGCCGCTATGGCTTCCAGCTCGTCGTGCTGGGCAGCGGCGAGCGCCGGTTCGAGGCGATGTTCGCGCAGCTCGCGGGGGCGTTCCCGCGGCAGGTGGCGTTCCACCGCGGCTTCTCGAACGAGCTGGCCCACCTGATCGAGGCGGGGTCCGACATGTTCCTGATGCCGTCGGTCTACGAGCCGTGCGGCCTGAACCAGATGTACAGCCTGCGCTACGGCACGGTGCCGATCGTCCACCGCACGGGCGGCCTCGCCGACACGGTCGAGCCGTGGCGCCCGACGGCGGGCCGGGGCACGGGCATCGTGTTCGAGCACCACGACGCAGCGGGCCTGGCGTGGGCGATCGAGGCCGCGCTCGCCGCGTACCGCGACCGCGCGGGATGGCGGCGCCTGATGTTGAACGGGATGGCGGAGGACTTCTCCTGGGGCGTCCAGGGGAAGCTCTACGAAGAGCTGTACCGCCGCCTATGTCTATGAACCTCGCACGGGACTCGGCAGCGACGCCGCCGGACCGGGCTGGTTCGAGGAGCGGGTGATCCATGCACGTCGTGTTCATCGAGCCGAGGTTTCCCGGCAACCAGAAGCTGTTCATCAAGGGGCTCGCCGAGATCGGCGCCACGATCACCGCGATCGGCGAGGGCTCCAAGGACTCGCTCGACGACGACCTCAAGCGCTGGCTCACGCACTACGAGGAAGTGCGCAACGTGACCGACGAGGGCGCGGTGCTCCAGGCGGTGCGCTGGATCCAGGGCAGGAGGCACGTCGATCGGCTCGAGGCGACGATCGAGGCCCACATCATGCCGACGGCGCGCGTCCGCGAGGCGGCCGGCATCCCGGGCACCTCGGTCCGGACGGCCCACCTGTGCCGCGACAAGCCGGCGATGAAGGAGGCGCTGCGCGCCGGCGGCGTGCCGTGCGCGCGCTCGATCGGCGCGTCGGAGGCGCCCGAGGTGCGCGCGTTCGTCGAGGAGGTCGGCTACCCGGTGATCCTGAAGCCGCGCGCGGCGGCCGGCGCCTCGGGCGCGATCCGCGTCGACAGCGACGGCGAGCTCGAGCACGCGCTGCGCGGGTTCGGCAACCAGAGCATCGCCGTCGAGGAGTTCATCGAGGGCCACGAGGGCTTCTACGACACGCTCACGATCAACGGCCACATCGCCCACGACTTCGTCTGCCACTACTACCCGAACGTCCTCGAGGCGATGCGCACGCGGTGGATCTCGCCGCAGTTCATCGCGACCAACCGGATCGACTCCGCGCCGGCCTACGAGGAGCTCAAGGTGCTCGGCAAGCGCGTGATCGAGCTGCTCGGGCTCGAGACCTCGGCCACGCACATGGAGTGGTTCGCCGGGCCCAAGGGGCTCAAGTTCTCCGAGATCGGCTGCCGGCCGCCGGGCGTCCGCGCGTGGGACCTCTACAACGTCGGCAACGACATGGACCTCTACCGCGAATGGGCGGCCGCGATCTGCATGGGCGGGCCCACGCAGCGCGCGTCGCGCCGGCTCAGCGCCGGCATCATCGCGCTGCGCCCCGACCGCGACGGCCGGATCGTCGGCTACGAGGGGCTCGACGAGATCGGCAAGGCGTTCGGCGGCCACATCATCGACGTCCACCTGCCGCCCGAGGGCACGCCCACGCAGCCGGTCGAGGCCGGCTACATGGCGAACGCGTGGGTGCGCCTCAAGCACGAGAGCTACGACGTGCTGCGGCGCATGCTCGACGTCGTCGGGCAGACGGTGAAGGTGCGAGCGCGGTGACCGAGCCCCAGCCGGTGATCCAGCCCGGCCCGGCGGCGTCCGCGGCCCCGCCGATGACGCTGCTCGGCCCGCAGCACGCGCAGCCCACGGTGGCCCGCGCGCTACGCGACCTCGGCGTGCGCGGCCCGGTGGCCGTGGTCACCGCGGGCTGGCAGGAGCGCGAGTCGGACGCGAACGTGATCCCCGACCTGGGCGTGCCGGCGGTCAACCTCACGCTGCACGTGCGCGCCGAGGAGGTGTTCGCCGGCGACGCCGAGTTCGCCGCGGCCTACAAGGCGCGGCAGTCGCGGCTCAAGACGATGCAGGACTTCTACCGGGTGCGGCTCGATCACGCCGCGCTCGCGGCGCACGCGATCGGCGTCCGCCACGTGGACCCGGCGCTGCTCGCCGACGAGCAGGCGATCTCGATCGATCTCGTCCGCCGCCTGGACGAGGACCACCGCGAGCGCTGCCGCGCCCACCACGAGGCGTTCTCGCTGCGCTGGTCGACCACCGAGCGCGAGCGCGTCGCCCGCCACCGCAAGGAGCTCACCGCGCTGATCGAGCCCACCGACGCGCTCGTGATCGCCGGCGGCCACGTCGCCGTGCTCCTCAACCGCCTCATGATGTTCGACGTCCTCGGCCTCACCGGCGACCGCCCGGTCATCGCCTGGTCCGCCGGCGCGATGGTGCTCACCGAGCGCGTCGTGCTGTTCCACGATCACCCGCCCTACGGCCCGCCGATCGCCGAGGTGCTCGACACCGCGCTGGGGCTCGCGCGCGGGCTGGTCGTGCTGCCGCACCCGCGGCTCCGGCTCCGGCTCGACGACGCCGAGCGCGTGGGCATGCTCGCGCGCCGGTTCGCGCCCGCCGCGTGCGTGGCGCTGGACCACGGCGCGAAGGTCACCCTCACCGGCGGCGTGGTCACCGGCGGCGCGAACCTCCTGCGGCTCGCGACCGACGGCGAGATCGACCGGGACTGGCCGGCGAGCGCCGGGGCCGCGCCGGCGGGCGCCGAGGCCGAGCCCGAGGCCGTGCATGACGCGCTCGGACGGAGCTGGCCGTGACCCCGCCCCGCAGGCACCGCCGACCCGGCCAGCCGGGCCCGGGCCAGCCAGGCCCGCCCCAGCGCAACACCCAGCGGATGCCCCGCCCCGAGTGGCCGGAGCGCCCGGACCGGCCGGATCGCAGCGACCGCGCCGACCCGGCCGCGACCCCGCCCGCCGTCCGCGCCATCGACGCGCTGATCGCCGGCCCGCACACCCCCGAGGCGGTGGACGCCTTCATCGCGGCGCACACCTTCCCGATCGTCGAGGGCACCGCGATCACCTTCGTCTACCGCGGCCCGGCCGACGCGGTGCACCTCAAGCACTGGGTGTTCGGCCTGCCGTCGTCGCAGCAGCTCGCGCGCGTCGAGGGCACCGACCTCTGGCACCTCACCCTCGAGCTGCCGGCGCGCTCGCGCGTCGAGTACAAGCTCGAGGTCGTCCGCGGCGGCCACGGCCAGTGGATGGAGGACCCGCTCAACCCCAACCGCGCGCGGGACCCGTTCGGCGCCAACTCGGTCGCCCACGGCGCCGGGTACGAGGTCCCCGAGTGGGTCCAGCGCGACCCCGAGGCGCGGCCGGGCCTCCTCGACGAGATCTTCTTCGACAGCCCCACGTTCGGCCGGCGCGGCCTCGGGCTCTACCTGCCGGCGCGGTTCCGCCGCACCCGGCGCTACCCGCTGCTGGTCGTCCACGACGGCCACGACTACCTGCGCTACGCCGGCCTGGGCGCCATCCTCGATAACCTCATCCACCGGCTCGAGATCCCCGACCTCGTCGTCGCGCTGACCAGCTCGCCCGACCGGCTGGCCGAGTACGCCGCCGACGAGCGCCACGCGCGGTTCCTCACCGACGAGCTGGTCCCGCACCTCGGGCGCGTGCTCCCCCTGGACCAGAAGCCGCAGGCCCGGGGCCTCATGGGCGCCAGCTTCGGCGCGGTCGCGGCGCTCTCGACCGCCTGGCACCGCCCCGGGTTCTACGGCCGGCTGCTCCTGCAGTCCGGCTCGTTCGCGTTCGCCGACATCGGCCAGCGCAACCACCGCGGGCCGCTGTTCGACCCGGTCGTCCAGTTCGTCAACAAGTTTCGCAGCCGCCCGGTGGCCGTCAGCGAGCGGGTGTTCGTGACCTGCGGGATCTACGAGTCGCTCATCTACGAGAACCGGTCCGTGGTCCCCGTCCTGTCGTCGACCGGGATGGACGTCCGGTACGTGGAGGCCGCCGACGGCCACAACTGGGAGAACTGGCGCGACCGGCTCCGCGAGGGGCTGTCGTGGCTGTTCCCAGGCCCGCTTCTGCTGGTGTACGAATGATCGTATGGGGACTCAGGCGCGCCGCATCGGACTGTCTCTCGGTGCCGACATCTGCTGGCCGATCTGTTACGAGGAGCTGGTCAAGCGCCTCGACCTCTCGATCCCGGTCGGTGGCGACCAGGTCCGTATCGAGGTCGAGCGCGTGACGATCGAGCCGTTCGATCTGCGCCAGCCGTGTCGGTACGACCTGGTGATCGACCGGCTCACGCACTGGTATCACACGAGCCGCGAATGGATCAAAAAGGCCGTCCTCATGGACGGCCTCTACGTGTTCAACAACCCGTGGTCCGTGCAGTCGATGGAGAAGCAGACCACCTACTGCGCCATGATGCACCTGGGGATGCCGATCCCCGAGACCTGGCTCGTCCCGCCCAAGACGTACGAGCCGCTGCCCGACCTCCAGCCGACGCTGCGGCGCTACGCGAAGCTGTTCGACCTCGGCACGATCGGCAAGGAGCTCGGCTACCCGCTGTTCATGAAGCCGTACGACGGCGGCGGCTGGAAGGGCGTCAGCAAGATCGACGACGACAAGGCGCTGCGCGCGCGGTACGAGGAGAGCGGCAAGCTCGTCATGCACCTCCAGAAGGCGGTGCACCCGTTCGACTCGTTCGTGCGCTGCATCGGCCTCGGGCCGCAGACCCACCTGGTCAAGTACGACCCGGACGCCCCGCTCCACGATCGCTACACGATGGCGAAGGACTTCGTCTCCGCCGAGGAGGCGCAGATCCTCCGCGACACCACGCTCACGATCAACGCGTTCTTCGGCTGGGACTTCAACTCGTGCGAGGCGCTGCGCAAGGACGGCGTCTGGCACCCGATCGACTTCGCGAACCCGTGCCCCGACTCGCAGGTCACGTCGCTGCACTACCACTTCCCGTGGCTCGTGATGGCGAACCTCCGGTGGTCGATCTTCTGCGCTGTCACCAGGCGGCCGATGCGGCGCACGCTCGACTGGGACCCGTTCTACGAGATCGCCAAGCGGGACCTGCCGTACCGCGAGAAGCTGCGCGAGTACGGCAAGCTCGCCGAGCAGCGGTTCGAGCTCGCCCGGTTCGAGGAGTTCTGCGCCAAGCACCTCGGCCACCTGGACGAGGTCGCGCACGAGTTCTTCGCCACGCCGATCGCGCGCGACGCCGTCCACAAGAAGGTGGCCGCGCTGTTCCCCGCCCACGAGATCGAGCAGTTCACCGAGCTGTTCTGGAAGCGGATCGCCGCCTGGCGCGCCGACACGCAGGTCCGCTCGTGAAGACGACCTCGCGCTGGCACTCCGAGCGCCTCCACCGCGAGGTGACGCTCGTCCGCTGGGGCACCTTCGGCCAGCCCCTGCTCCTGTTCCCGACCGCCGGCGGCGACGCCGAGGAGGCCGAGCGCTGGCACCTGATCGGCTCGATCATGCCGCTGATCGAGGCGGGCAAGCTCAAGGTCTACTCGTGCGACTCGGTCGCCGGCGCCGCGCTGCTCGCGCGCGAGGGCGACGCGCGCCACCAGATGTGGCTGCAGGACCAGTTCCACCGGTACGTGCGCCACGAGGTGGTGCCCGCGATCCGGGCCGACTGCGAGTCGCCCGAGATCGACATCTGGACGGCCGGCGCGTCGATCGGCGCGTTCCACGCCGCCGCGGTGCTGTGCCGGTGGCCGGACGTGTTCTCGCGCGCGTGCGCGATGTCGGGCACGTACGACCTGCGCCGGTTCTACGACGCCAAGGACTTCTCCAACGAGTTCTGGGTCTCCTCGCCGCTGCACTTCCTGGCGTCGCTCGAGGGCCAGCACCTCGAGAAGCTGCGCACGCGCTTCATCTTGCTGATCTCCGGTGAGGGGCGCGCCGAGGACATCAGCGAGTCGTGGCGGCTCGCCAACGCGCTCGGCAAGAAGGGGATCCCGAACCGCGTGGAGTCGTGGGGGCCCAGCTGGCCCCACGACTGGGAGACCTGGCGGGCGATGCTGCCGAAGGTGCTGGCCGACTGGACCCAGCCCGGTCCGTAGCGCCCGCGCCGTTCCCGAGCCTCCCGAGCCATCCGAGCCAAGCCGTAGAAAGGTGGACGTGACCAAGCCCCGCGATCAGAAGGAACCGAAGGACAAGGACGACATCGCGCAGGTGGACTCCAAGAAGCGCCGCGAGTTCATGGCGGCGATCCTGGCCGACCTGCGCGCGCTCGAGCGGATGCTGCGCGAGGGGCGGTTCGAGACCGGCGTGCGCCGGATCGGCGCCGAGCAGGAGATGTTCATCGTCGACCGCACGTGGATCGCGGCGCGCGGGATCCTGCCGATGCTCGATAAGCTCAAGGACCCGCACTACACGACCGAGCTCGGCCAGTTCCAGATCGAGGCGAACGCCGATCCGCAGCTGTTCTCCGGCGACGGCATGTCGAAGATGGAGAAGCAGCTCGGCGAGCTGGTGGACCGCGCCCGCAAGGCGGCCACCGAGCTCGGCATGCACGTGGTCCTGTCCGGCATCCTGCCGACGATGCGCAAGGCCGACCTCGGCGTCGACAACATGACGCCGAGCCCGCGCTACCTCGCGCTCAGCAAGATCATGAACGATCTGCGCGGCGGCAAGTTCGAGGTCTCGATCAAGGGCCTCGACGAGCTGGTCATCGAGCACGACTCGGTGATGGTCGAGGCGTGCAACTCGAGCTTCCAGGTCCACCTGCAGGTGGAGCCCAAGGAGTTCGCGCACATGTACAACCTCGCGCAGCTCCTCGCCGCCCCGATGGTGGCGATCTCGGCCAACTCGCCGCTCCTCTTCGGGCGGCGCCTGTGGGCCGAGACGCGGATCGCGCTGTTCCGCCAGGCCGTCGACATCCGCAGCCTGCACGCCCACCACCTGCGCGACAGCGAGGCGCGCGTCAGCTTCGGCACCGCGTGGGTCAAGGACTCGATCGTCGAGATCTTCCGCGAGGACGTCGCGCGGTTCCGCGCGCTGATCGGCACCGATCTCGACGAAGATCCGATGGCGGTGCTCGACCGCGGCGGGCTGCCGCAGCTCAAGGCGCTGCGCCTCCACAACGGCACGATCTACCGCTGGAACCGGCCCTGCTACGGCATCATGGACGGCAAGGCGCACCTCCGGATCGAGAACCGCGTCATGCCGTCGGGCCCGAGCGTGATCGATCAGGTGGCCAACGGCGCGTTCTGGTTCGGGGTCATGGCCGAGCTCGGCGCGCGCATGGAGGGCGTCTCCGGCCGCCTCGACTTCGATCAGGCCGGCGCAAACTTCTACACCGCGGCGCGCGAGGGCATGGGCGCGCACTTCATCTGGCTCGACGGCGAGGAGCTGTCGGCGTCGCAGCTCGTGCTCGATCGGCTCCTGCCGATCGCCGAGGCCGGCCTCAAGCGGCAGGGCATCCTCGATGAGGACGTCAAGCGCTACCTCGGCGTGATCGACGCGCGCTGCCGCAGCGGCCGCACCGGCTCGCGCTGGCTCCTGTCGTCGTGGAACGCGCTCAAGGACCAGGCCGCCTCGGGCGAGCGGTCGAACGCGCTCGTCGCGGCGATGATCAACCGCCAGGCCAGCGGCCGCCCCGTATCGGAGTGGGAGCGCGCGCGGATCGACGAGGCCGAGACCTCGCACCACAACTACCTGCGCGTCGAGCAGTACGTGACGACCGACCTGTTCACCGTGCAGGCCGACGATCCGATCGAGATGGTCGCGAACGTCATGAGCTGGAAGCGGATCCGCCACGTCCCCGTCGAGGACAAGGATCACCACCTGGTCGGGCTCGTCACCCACCGCGGCGTCTTGCGGTTCCTGACCGGCGGCGGCTCGATCTCCGACACGCCGGTGTCCGAGATCATGAAGACCGAGGTCACGACCGTCACGCTCGAGACCAGGACGATCGACGCGCTCCGCCTGCTGCGCCGGCTGCGGATCGGTTGCCTGCCGGTCGTGCAGGACGGCCGCCTCGTCGGGATCCTGACCGAGGAGGACTTCATGAACATCGCCTCCCGCCTCCTCGAGTCCAAGCTCAGCGGCGACGGTTCGTGAGCCTGGGCTTCCGCCCCCGCGCGATCGAGCGGCTCGGCGGCGGCGCGACGGGCCCGACGCTGATCGCGATCGGCGGCCTGCACGGCAACGAGCCCGCCGGGGTCGCGGCGATCGGCGCCGTGCTCGGCCGGCTGCGCGAGCGCGGGGCGGCGATCCAGGGCGACGTGATCGGCCTGATCGGCAACGTGCGCGCGCTCGCGGCGCGGCGCCGCTTCCTCGCGCGCGACCTGAACCGGCTGTGGACGCCGGCGCGCATGGCGGCGCTGCTCCCGCCCGATCCGTGGACGGCGCCGACGACCGACGGCGCCGAGATCGCCGAGCTGATCGAGCTCGCCGGCGAGCTCGAGCGCGCGATCGCGGCCGCGCGCGGGCCGGTGTTCGTGCTCGACCTGCACACCTCGCCCGTCCCCGGGCCCCCGTTCGGGGTCATCGGCGGGACGCCCGCCCACCGCGCGTTCGCCGCGCAGCTCCCGCTGCCCGCGGTGCTCGGGATCGAGGAGCGGATCGAGGGCACGCTGACGCGCCACCTCGCGGGGCGCGGCTGCGTCACGATGGCGATCGAGGGCGGCCAGGCCGACGCGCCCGCGACGGCGGCGCACCTCGAGGCCGCGGTGGCCCTCGCGCTCGTGGCGAGCGGCTGCGCCCGGGCCGCGCAGCTGCCCGAGGCCGCGGCCGCGCGCCAGCTCCTGACGCGCGCGCAGGGCGCGCTGCCGGCGCTGATCGAGGTGACGCAGCGCCACGAGGCCTCGCCCGAGCGCGAGCTCCGCATGGAGCCCGGCTTCGCGAGCCTCTCCCCCGTCGCGGCTGGCACGCTGCTCGCGCGCGACCGGAGCGGCGAGCTCCGCGCCCCGTCGGACGGCTTCGTGATCTACCCGCTCTATCACCCGCAGCCGCAGCCGCAGCCGCAGCCGCAGGGCACCGACGGCTTCTTCTTCGGCCGCGCCGCGAGCTGACGCCGCCGCGCCCTGCTGCGCCGGTGGCTCACCCGCCCCTCACCCGACGCCCGATCGGCCACGCAGGCCCGGTGATACGCTCGCCGGCCATGCCCGGACGCGACCTCGACTTCATCAGCCTCGCCCAGTTCCAGCAGCCCATCAACTGCTGCAACGTCACGTCCCTGGCGTACGCCTTCACGGCGCTCGGGCACCCGACGACGGTGGACGAGATCTTCTACGCGACGCGGCTGCCGATCGCGTCGGTGCTCGACGACGGCATGACGCTCGCCGAGACCTTCGACACGTGCGGGCTGTTCATCAGGAGCACCGGCGCGCCGCTGGCCGTGGAGATGATCTGCTTCGACAGGCCCGGCATGACGTTCGAGGCCTTCACGCACGAGCTCGAGCGCGCGAGCCAGGATCCGAGCGACATCCACATCTTCAACTTCTCGGTCTCGATCGCGCACGCCGTCCCCGGCATCGGCGGCGGCCACTTCTCGCTCATGGCCGACTACAACCGCGAGACGCAGGAGCTGACCATCGCGGACACGAACCCCAAGAAGTACACGCGCTACTGGAAGTGCCCGGCCAAGCGCATGTACGACGCCTGCGTCGACAAGGACTCGTCCTCGACGCGCCCGCGCGGCATGCTCGTCGTCCGGCGGACCGGCGAGCTTCT
>Ga0307406_10002126_pt1 | contig 10783 bp, 9 predicted proteins | sample 322Cmetagenome_3_FD_203706 | JGI IMG/M metagenome (GOLD analysis project Ga0307406, IMG submission 203706) | Maize rhizosphere microbial communities from greenhouse at UC Davis, California, United States - 322HYB-C-2 | ecosystem: Host-associated > Plants > Roots > Rhizosphere > Soil | place... | reverse complement strand
CTCGTGACGACCGCCTCCCAGCCCGCCACGTTCGACGGCAAGGCCTTCGTCAAGCATCTGAGCACCGCGCCGGGCGTCTATCGCATGATCGGCGCCGACGACAACGTGCTCTATGTCGGCAAGGCCGGGGCGCTGCGCAACCGCGTATCGAGTTATTTCAACGCCACGCCGAAGTCCACGCGCATCATGTCGATGCTGTCGCAGACGGTACGCATGGAGGTCACGGTCACCCGCACCGAGGCCGAGGCGCTGATCCTCGAGAACCAGCTGATCAAGTCGCTCAAGCCGCGCTACAACGTGCTGCTGCGCGACGACAAGAGTTACCCCTACGTATTGATGACCCAGGAAGCCTGGCCGCGCATCGCCATGCACCGCGGGCCGCGCGCCATCCCGGGCCGCTACTTCGGTCCTTACGCCAGCGTCGGCGCGGTGCGCGACACGCTCAACCTGATGCACAAGCTGTTCCGCCTGCGCAGTTGCGAGGACAGCGTGTTCCGCAATCGCTCGCGGCCTTGTCTGCAACACCAGATCGGTCGTTGCAGTGCGCCGTGCGTCGGCCTGGTGCCGGCGCGCGACTATGCCGAGAGCGTGCGTCGCGCCGGGCTGCTGCTCGACGGACGCAGCGACGAGCTCACCGACGAACTCGGCCGGAGCATGGAAGAGGCGAGCATGCGCCTGGATTTCGAGGACGCCGCACGCTTGCGCGACCTCATCACCGGCATCCGCACCTTGCAGGCGCGCCAATACGTCGACGGCCGCGCCGCCGACCTCGACGTGCTCGCGGTGGCGATGCAGGGCGTCTCGGCCTGCGTGCTGCTGCTGGCGTTCCGCGACGGCCGCAACCTCGGCACGCGCGCGTTCTTTCCCAAGACCAACGGCAGCGACAACCCCGAGGAAGTGCTGGCCGCGTTCGTCTCGCAGTACTACGCCGAGCAACCGCCGCCGCGCGAGATCGTGCTCGATCGCGACCTGCCCGATCGCGAGCTGCTCGAGCACGCGCTGTCGAGTTCGGGCGAGCGCCGGGTGCAGATCAAATGCAACGTGCGCGGCGAACGCGCCGGTTATCTCGACATGGCGCGGCGCAATGCCGAGCTCGCGCTCGGCACCGAACTGACCAGCCACGCCGCCCAGCTCGCACGCGCCGAGGCGCTGCGCGACCTGCTCGGCATGCCGTCGCTGCCGGCCCGGATCGAGTGCTTCGACATCAGCCACACCATGGGGGAGGCCACCGTGGCCTCGTGCGTGGTGTTCGATGCCGAGGGGCCGGTACGCGGCCAGTACCGCCGCTACAACATCGCCGGCATCGTCGAGGGCGACGACTACGCCGCCATGAACCAGGCGATTTCGCGCCGGTTCCGGCGCGCGGTCGAGGAAAACGGGGTGGTGCCGGACGTCCTGCTGATCGACGGCGGCGCCGGGCAGGTGGCCCAGGCCCGCGCTGCCCTGGAAGAGCTGGGGGTCGAGGGGCTGATCCTGGTGGGCGTGGCCAAGGGCCCGGCCCGCCGTCCCGGCGATGAAGAACTGCTGCTCCCGGACGGCCGGGTGGTCCGCCCGGGCGCCGAATCGCCGGCCCTGCAGCTGGTCCAGCAGGTTCGCGACGAGGCGCACCGTTTCGCCATCACCGGCCATCGGGGGCGTCGCCAGAAGGCCCGCAACAGCAGTAGGCTGGAAGACATTCCCGGTATCGGACCGCGTCGGCGCGCTAATCTGTTGCGGCATTTCGGCGGTCTGGGCGGCCTGAAGGCCGCCGGGATCGAGGAAATTTCCCGGGTCGAGGGGGTCAACGAAGCCCTGGCCGAGCGCATCTATGCCGCCTTGCACGGGCTGGACGCGCCCGCCGAGGCCGCGGTTACGGGCACTATCCAAAAGGGCGCCGCTGCGGCGGCGACGGGCGGCAAGAAGCAGGGGGCCGCGGTTGCGGCACCCGATCGCAAGCGGAGTGAAGGATGAAGTTGACCATACCCACCATGCTGACTCTGGCCCGGATCGTGCTGATCCCGGTGCTGGTGGTGGTGTTTTTCCTGGACTATCCGTGGACCAACTTCGCCGCCGCGTTCATTTTCGCCTTCGCCTCGATCACCGATTGGCTCGACGGCTGGATCGCGCGCCGTTACGACCAGTACTCGGCATTCGGCGCATTCCTCGACCCGGTGGCCGACAAGCTGATGGTCGCGGTGGCGCTGCTGTTGATCGTGCAGAAGCATCCGACGGTGTGGATGACCTTGTGGGCGGCGGTCATCGTCGGTCGCGAAATCGCCGTTTCCGCGCTGCGCGAATGGATGGCCGAGCTCGGTCAGCGCGCCGCGGTGAAAGTCGCCTCGATCGGCAAGATCAAGACCATCGTGCAGATGGTCGCGCTGGTTTGCCTGCTTTATCAGGAGCGCGTGTGGGGTTTGCCGATCTTCGGCATCGGCGAATGGTTGCTTGCTGCAGCGGCCTTGCTAACTTTGTGGTCGGGACTAGCGTATTTACGCGCGGCATGGCCTATAATGCGCGAGGACGCCAACAAGCCCACGAACTGATCGCATCGGTTCGGCGCGAACGAAGCCCTGGCAGGCAACGAACGCATCGGGGACTGAATCGTTTCCAGGCATCGAAAAAAAGTAGTTGACACTTTTCTTTCGATCCCTAAAATATCGCTTCCTTCAGCGGGAATAGCTCAGTTGGTAGAGCACGACCTTGCCAAGGTCGGGGTCGCGAGTTCGAGTCTCGTTTCCCGCTCCAAATTAGAGGACCTCCGGTAACGGGGTCATCCTCAGAAACAAAACCCCGCCCGCGGGGTTTTGTTTTTTCAGGCGAAGGCTTGCAGCGATTGCAAGCCGACGCAGCCGCAGGCAGTATGCTGTGGCAAGTCACCGGCCGGGTGGCAGAGTGGTTATGCAGCGGACTGCAAATCCGCGTACGCCGGTTCAATTCCGACCTCGGCCTCCAATTCGAAAAACGATCAGGGCAACCTGGTCGTTTTTTTTTTGCGCCATCGTTTCGTGCGAATCGATCGAAGCGGGACGGTTGCGCGGCGGCATCGCCGATCCCGGTTCGAGATTGCGTCGTGCGCATTCGGGGTCGATTCGATCCATTCGGGCACTTGCGCAGGCGTGCGTGCCGAGTTTGCCCGCAGGCTGCCCGGTACCCGCGTGCATCGACGATCGCGAGCATCCGCAGTGGGCCGTTTCGCCGCGACCGTTTCGCGGATTCGACAGTCGGAGCGTCGGGATCGGATCGGGCACGCAGGCTGTCGCGCCCCGATCCGCAAGCGCATTGCCGACCCGTCCTCACGGCACAGTCGAGTGCCTCGCATCGCCGTTGTCCGGAGCAAGCGAAACCGTCCCCGGATGGTTCGGACAGCGCTCTTGGTGTCGTGTCGCGTACGGCTGTCGTAAGCTATCGCGGTCACCGCATCCTGCCCGGATGGCGAAATCGGTAGACGCAGCAGACTTAAAATCTGCCGGGGGCAACTCCGTGCCGGTTCGATTCCGGCTCCGGGCACCATCGCGCGGTTCTGGGAAAACGTTTGGATTTGCGCTCCGGGTCCAGCGCCCCCAGCGCAGCACCCGGCCTGCCGAAGACCGCTTTCCCAGCAGGTTTTTCCCATGCCGCATCGGATATCGCGTTCGGCTCGTTTGGGCGCCGCGTGTGCGCCGATAACTAAGCGGCCGCGCCGGCCCGGCTCAAACCTTCTTCCAGAAAATGATCGTTCCGGTCAGCCCGCCGTGCGGTTTCAGGGCGTAATCGGGGATTTCGCCGGCGCGTACGTAGCCCAGCTTTTCGTAAAAGGCCGATGCGCCTTCATCGGTGGCGGTGTCGAGCACGAGCAACGAGCGTCGGCGCTCGACAGCGAGTGTTTCGACGGCGCGTATCAGCGATGAAGCCACGCCCCGGCCGCGATAGTCGCGGCGCGTCATCAGTTTGGCGATCTCGCCGCGATGCGGTTGATTGGGCGGGCAATCGAGCGACAAGGTCACGGTGCCCGCCAACGTGTCTTCATGGAAAGCGCCGAGCACGATGCGCGCGCCGAGATCGGCCGCGACCAGCGAGTCGTGCCAGAACGCTTGGGCCTGTTCCGACGACAGGGGATGCATGAAGCCCACCGAGCCGCCGTAAGCGACGACGTCGACCAGCAGTTCGCTCAGCATCGAGAGGATTTCGGCCGAGCAGGAGAGTGGTCGGATCTCGAAGGCGGGCATATCGATGGAGTGCGTATCGGTGGAAAGCATGCGGCTCAGCTCCTGGCCAGTACGACGAGGTAGACGCAAGGTTTCGGGGTGTCGTTGGCGAGGGTGACGTCCGACGGCGCGCCGAAGCCAAGGCAGTCGCCGGCCTGCAGTCGGTGGCTTTCGCCGCCTTCGACGATACTGAGCTCGCCCTTGATCACCCGGATCGCCTGGCGGATGCGGGCGTAGGACGAGGCAGGCAGGCTGACGCGCCGTCCCGCGGGCATCTCGACCTCGACGATCTCGACCGGGTGGTCGGAGCGGACGAACACCTGTTTGCGCCGATAGCCGGTTTCCGGGTCGCGCCAAACCGGTTGCGCGTCGGCTCGCGACAGCCGGCCGGCATCGCCTTCGGCGCGCAGCAGCAGCCCGGCCAGGGTCAGGTCGAACGCGCCGGCCAGGCGGACCAGCAGGGCCGCGGTCGGGCTGGTCTCCCCGCGCTCGATCTTGCTGATCGCGGCCTTCGACACCTCCGAGCGCGCCGCCAGGTCGGCCAGGGACCAGCCGCGGGTTTCGCGCTCCAGGCGTATCCGGCGGGCCAGTTGCAGGCTGGAATCATCCAATAAAGTAGTCATTTGTATCTTTTACTGGACGGTCCCGGCTGGCGTCAATTGCCTTCCCGTCCAGAGGGGGCAGGCCGACCGGTAGCGCGTGAACGCTGTCGAGGAGGCCGTGCAGCAAGGCGCTCAGCCTGGGACGACGGCGATTCGACCCGGCCGCACCAATGGAATGCGGCCCGCCGTGGTGGTCGTCGGCCAGCACAGGCCTGGATCGATTCACGTGAGGCTAACGCTTGGGGGCGCAGGCTGGCCCGTCACCACGACGCAATGTCGTATTCAGCCATTCAGGCGCAGAAGATTCTTTTCCTTCCGCATCAGCTTCGCACTCCCGCGTCCGGCGAGTGCACGGTCTTGGTCGTTTATCGCGTCGCTGGAGACCGTAAAGAACGATCGGCGTGACTGGCGTTTGCGGGTTCCGCATCCGGTGTTGGTGCGGCTTCGGCTGCAGCGCCGGCGCGGCACGACCGGATCGCCGGCGCGCCGAATCTAAGAGTCAACGATCCATCAGGAAAAGCGAGGCGGCGAGGAAAATCTTCGCCGTCGTTTAGGTGCGAGCCAAGGAGTCGACGGTGCGGGACTCGAAGTCCGGCACTGCCGCAGCGGCTCGCGATGGAATCAGCCGGGCGCAACGCAACCCGTTCGCCGTGTGCCGGAGAGATCGATGCAAGAAAACGTCGAATGGTTCTATTTCACGCTGGGAAACGGCCAGAGCATCGGGCCGCTGCAACTGCGGCGAATCTGGATGGAAGCCTGCAGCTCCACCAATGTGAGCGTTCACCGCACGCATCGTCTGTTGTTGGGAAAACAGACGGCGATCTATTCCTTGCGCGCTTCGCCCAGGCTCGGCGATCTGCGCATCGTCGAGTCGCGTCTTCGCCGGCTGCTGGACGATTCCAGGCTCAGCAGTGTCTTAACTTTCGTGTCGCATTGAGGTTTTCATGCAGCTTATGTTCGATATCGCCGTTGGCAAATGCGAATCCATCGACCAATCGTCGGTGACGGTTCGCCTCGACAGCGCCATCGTCAGTCGTCTCATCCCCGGTCGTGCCTGGAGCCGCTCCGGCACCAGCATCCTTAAAATCAGCCTGCGCCTGTGCAGCGAGCGCAGGCCGCCCAAGGTCGGCAGCGAGACCTTCCTGCAGCGAGAGGCCTTGTTGCGCAATCCGCTCGCCAGCCTCGATCTGCTCGGCGACGGCGAGTTCACGCCGGTCAGGCTGCGCTCGCTCGGCACCGATACCGATCCGCAGTTGCCCGAGGCGGCGCCCGTCCGCGGCAAGGCCGACCGCGCACCCTCGCGTCCGCGCAAGGATTCCTGACCCGGCTCGGCATGGCATAGCCCTTCGTGGGCGGCTCAGGGCGCTGGTCTCAAGTGCGACTGCGCCCGGATTCAGTCAATTCAGCGTTTGCTGCGACGCAGCATGTATGTGACCGATTTGGCACATACGCTCGTGAAGCGACCGGTCAGGTCGCCAGCCAATACCTGAAGCCAAAACCTGAAGGGCATGAGCCAATGAAGTCGTCATTTCGTATCGCCTTGCTGTGTGGCGCGGTGCTTTCCGCGCTCGGTGTTTCCTCCGCCGCGGTCGCCGGCGGCAGGCCGGACCTGGTCCTGGCCGGGCTGAAGGCCGGCCGTGCGCATCAACCGGGAGAGCTCCTGGTCAAATACCGCGACGGCAGCAATGCCGTGCAGCAGGCTTCGGCCCGCCAGGCGTTCGGGCTGCAGAAGCTTGAGACCCTGCGCGGCGGCAATTCCTCCCGCGGGGAGCTGGCGCTGATGCGGGTGCCGGCCGGACGCGATCTGGCGGCGACCTTGTACGAACTCGGCAAAAACCCGAGCGTCGAATACGCAGAACCGAACTGGCAGTACGAACATCAGGCCAGCTCGAACGACACCTATTACACCAACGGTTCCCTGTGGGGCATGTACGGCTCCGGATCGAGCCCGGCGAACCCGTACGGCTCGCAGGCCGCGGTGGCCTGGGCCGGCGGCCACACCGATTGCAGCAACGTCGTCGTCGGCATCATCGACGAAGGCTATATGTATTCGCATCCGGACCTGGCCGCCAACGCCTGGACCAACCCCTACGATCCAGTCGACGGCGTCGACAACGACGGCAACGGCTATATCGACGACGTGCGCGGCTGGGACTTCGAAGGCAACGACAACCAAGTCTTCGATGGCGCAGGCGACGATCACGGCACCCATGTGGCCGGCACCATCGCCGGTGCGGGCGGCAACGGGCAGGGCGTGGCCGGCGTGTGCTGGAGCGGCGTCAAGCTGATCAGCGGCAAGTTCCTCGGCCGCCGCAGCGGCACCACCGCCAATGCGATCAAGGCGATCGACTACTTCAACGACCTGAAGTCGCGCCACGGCCTGAACATCGTCGCGACCAACAACTCCTGGGGCGGCGGGCCGTTCTCGCAGGCCCTGCAGGACGCGATCGGCCGCGCCAACACCGCCGGCATCCTGTTCGTGGTCGCCGCCGGCAATGCCGGGGTCAACTGCGAAACGTCCGACTGTTATCCGGCCGAGTACCCGAACCCGAACGTGCTGTCGGTAACGGCGTTGCGTTCCGACGGCTCGCAGATCTACAGCTACGGCTCGACCACGATCGATATCGGTGCGCCGGGCTACGGCATCTGGTCGACCGTGCCGGTGTCGTCGAAGGGCAACGTCATACCCAGCTATGCCAGCTACAACGGCACCTCGATGGCGACGCCGCACGTGACCGGTGCGGTCGCGTTGTATGCGTCCTCGCATCCGGGCGCAACCGCGGCCGACATCAAGAGCGCGATCATGAGTTCGGCGATCGCGACGCCGTCGTTGAGCGGCAAGACGGTCAGCGGCGGGCGTCTCAACGCCAGCGGCTTCTGAGGCCTCGCTAAAGACCGATCGTAAAAGACCGACCGTAAAAGAACAGGCCCCGGGAAACCGGGGCCTGTTCGTTGTTGCGTCGGGTGAGGATCAGTTCTGCGCCGGCGTATTCTCGGCGAAGTATTCGTGGCTGTCGGCGTTGTCGAGCGCGTTGGTCGGGTTGCTGATCGCGAGGTTCTTCGCGCCGGCCTGGCCGTAGACATGATCGTCGGTGCCGGCGACGGCATCGAAGTGGCTCATCTCGTGGATCAGGGTGCCGGCCTTGGAGTCGGTACCGGTCAGCGACGCGGACCAGAACGCGCGGCAGACATAGATCTCGTAAGGCTGGTTCGGATAGACGTAGGCGTAGTACTTCTGGTTGCAGCCGCAATTGACGGTGATGGCGCCGTTGCTCTGGTCCATGGCGGCGTCGATGGCGACGAAGTGCTGGCTGGCGGTGCCGTAGCGTTGCGAGGTGTAGGCGCCGAACCAGGTGGTGTAGCGCGGGCCGACGGTACCGGCGCCGAGATAGCTCTTGGCGTTTTCCGAATAACCGCGCGCGGCGGTGATGGCGCTGCCGATGGTGTCGATCTGGGTTGCGCTGCAGCTCTTGTAGGACACGCCGTTGACGACGCTGCTGCCGCCGCCACCGGGCTTGCCCTGGGCGCTGACCTCGCCCTTGCCGTTGACCCACAGGCTCAGCGGAGCGCTCTTGGCGACCAGCGGCAGGCCGTTGTCCTGGCGCAGCAGCTTGCCGTCAGACAGCGAGGCGAATTGCAGCGGCGAATCCAGGGCGACCACGTATTGGCCGCTTTGCGAGAAGTCGTAGGCCTTGGACAGGTCGACGACGCTGCGCAAGGTTTCGCCGGCGCGCAGGATCGTGAAGTCGGCCGCATCGGGCAGGCCGCGCTTGATCATGGGGCCGTTATAGGAAACCGCCACGCCGTCGCGGCTGATCTCGAACAACTTGGATTCGGCGAGATTCGAGGGCAATTGCCATGTGGGCACGCGAGCGGTGTGACGGCTGGTGTTGGTGACGGTGACTTCGACCTTGCCGCCGAAGTGTCCGTTCTGATCGGCGAGCGCCATCAAACCGATGCGCAAAGGATTGTTCTTTTCGTGTGGCGGGGCGGCGGTGACGGAGGCGATCGCGCCGGCGAGAACGACGCTGCCCGCGACGGCGGACATGAGACTGATTTTCATTCAAAAATCCCCGAGTAAATGAACGGCAAAGTCCGCGAGGGCGGACATGTCCACGTAACCAGAATGTCGCCCTGAATGCATTGTGCGACGCATCACGCTTTAATCGGTCGAGGTTAAGGCGTGCGGCGGATACTGCGGTGGAAGAGCCGGCAAAAACGTATGCTCGGCGCCTTCATCCGGACTTCACGCACGATCACGACGAGGTGTTTGCCATGCGGTACATGAAGCGAGCGGGTATGGCCCTATTGCTGGGTTTGAGCCTGGCGGGGGCCGCGCAAGCACAGACGGTCGGTTACAACATCCGCACCGGCGACGTCTGGGTCGATACGCGGCTTGGCGAGATCAACGACTACGGTCGTCGGTATCGCGAGCCCTTCATCAACGAGGTCAGCGGTTATTACGGCGCACCGCGTTCGCTGATCGACGAATTGCTCGATCGCCGCGGCTGGGCCCCCGGCGACGTCTACTACGCGTGCGCCATCGCGCGTTCGCTCGGCGTGCCGTGTCTGAACGTCGTGCGCGAATACGATCGCAACCCCGGCCAGGGTTGGGGCGCCGTCGCCAAGCGCATGGGCATCAAGCCGGGTTCGCCGGCCTTCCACGCGCTCAAGCGCGGCGCGGTCGGCACCTACGACCGTTGGGGCTATCCGATCACCGTCAATCAGTCGGTGCACGTCGATTGGGCCCAGCACGGACCCGGCAAGGGCAAGAGCAACGGACATCCCGGCGGCAAGAAGAGCGGCGCCGGGTCCTCGCATTACGACCACCCGAGTTCGAAAGGAAACGGCCGCGGCAACTCCGACAAGGGCGGTGGCCATGGCAAGGGGCAGGGTGGCGACAAAGGCCACGGCGGCGGCAAGGGCCAGGGCAAAGGAAAGGACAAGGGTCACGGCTAAGTCGGGCCGGTAAAAAACGGACCCGAGGCGTCAGCCTCGGGTTTCGTTCAATGCAACCGGCAAAGACCAGTCGCTGAGATTTTTCGGGTTTAAGGCGCGGCTCGCGCGCCAGGCGCGAGCCGAAGTGCTGTGCCGAGGTCATCGCGGCGATACGCGATCGCAGTTCCCGATTGATCGAACGCAGACGCAGCCGCAACGGCATGCGCGTCCTAACGCAGCGCGATACCTCCCCGCTTCTTACGAATAGACGCCGACGGCCCGCGCCGTCGCGGCGCCTGCGACGCCGATCGGCGATTCTGTCCCGGTCGCGATGCTGGCAGGCCGGGAAGCTGCTTCATTCGCGGTCGACGCCAGGAATCTCGCATTCGACAGGGAAGTCGGCATCGAATGCGATGCTTCCGGCGCGCCGCAGGTCCAGGGACGACCGTCGGGATCGCCGATCTGCTTCATCACGACATTCCACCCAACGCAGGATGCGGCATGTCGCCGCGTGTTCCTGTGCGGCACGCCGGGCGCGCCTCGCGCCCGGCGTTTCATCGGCGCTCTTAAAAGGATATTCATGCGCTCCATTCTGTTTTCCAGCCTGGCCCTGTCCGCAGCGATGTTCGGCACGAATGCGCTGGCTTGCGACACCGTCGTCAGTGCGGCCAACCCGCATATCTCGGCCCCCGGCAAGTACTGTCTGGCCAGGAATCTCGACGTCCCGATCGTCATCACCGGCCAGGACATCGAGTTCGATTGCAAGGGACGGACCCTGGCCAATCCCGACCCGAACGGCGGCCCTGCCGCCATTACGGTCGATTCCTGGTCCAAGGTGACGGTACGCAACTGCCGCATCGAGGGCTATTCGCTCGGCATCCACTTGCGCACGCGATCCGGCGATCAACTGCTCAACAACACCGTGGTCCGCCCGTACGATGCGGGCATCGTGATCGTCGGCGACAGCCCGCCGGACGGCGAAGGCGCACGGGTGGTCGGCAATCGCGTCATCGACTACGGCAACCCGAACGTCTCGCCGTGGCGCGAAGCCATCCGGATCACGATGGCGCCGCGAACCGT
>Ga0307406_10002125_pt1 | contig 10783 bp, 10 predicted proteins | sample 322Cmetagenome_3_FD_203706 | JGI IMG/M metagenome (GOLD analysis project Ga0307406, IMG submission 203706) | Maize rhizosphere microbial communities from greenhouse at UC Davis, California, United States - 322HYB-C-2 | ecosystem: Host-associated > Plants > Roots > Rhizosphere > Soil | place... | reverse complement strand
CCACCGAGTGCCACAACCAGGACAAGGTGAGCATGGGCACCATCGCCGCCCGGGACGCCATCCGTGTGCTGGAACTGACCGAACAAGTCGCCGCCGCCACCTTGCTCGCCGCCAACCAGGGCGTGTGGCTGCGCAGCCGTGCCGATGACGCGCGACCGCTGCCGCCGGCCCTGGCCGCCATGCACCAACAACTGGCCGAGGACTTCCCGCCGGTCATTGAAGACCGCGCCCTGGAAGGCGAACTGCGCCTGTGCCTGCAACGCATTGCCGAACAACACTGGAGGCTGCATGCGTAGCCAAGGCGTTCTGCACGTCGACACCCAGATCGTGGTGCCGTTTTTCGATGTCGATTCGATGAACGTGGTCTGGCATGGCCACTACGTCAAATACCTCGAAGTGGCGCGCTGCGCCCTGCTCGACCTGATCGGTCACAACTACAACGACATGCTCGAATCGGGGCATGCGTGGCCGGTGATCGACTTGCAGTTGCGCTACGTACGCGGCGCCGTGTTCGGCCAGGCCCTGAACGTGCGCGCCAGTCTGGTGGAGTGGGAAAACCGGCTCAAGATCAACTACCTGATCAGTGACGCCGTAACCGGCGAACGCTTCACCCGTGCCAGTTCAGTGCAAGTGGCCGTGGACATGGCCACTCGCGAAATGCTGCTGGCCTCGCCCCGAGTGTTTGTCGAAGCGGTCGAGAGGAAACTGTCATGAAGCGCCTGTTCACCTGCCTGGTGCTGTGCTGCCTGTCGCCGCTGGCCCAGGCGTTCGATCTGCAGCAATTGAGCGACCAACTGGCCCGCCCGGACGTGATCCACGGCCAGTTCATCCAGGAAAAACACCTGCGCGCCCTGCCCCAGCCCCTCACCAGCAAGGGCCGCTTCGTACTGGCGAAAAACCACGGCCTGCTGTGGCTGTTGCAGACGCCGTTGCAACAGGATTACCGCATCACCAGCAAAGGCATCGCCCGGCGGGACGGCAGCACGTGGCAGATGCTGCCGAACAAGAGCGCCGGCGCCGAGCAGAACCGGTTGTTCCTGGCGGTATTGCAGGGCGACAGCAGCGGCTTGCAGCGCGACTTCGAACTGAGCCTGTCGGGCGAGGCGCAACACTGGAAACTCACCCTGACCCCGCGCTCGGTGCTGCTCAAGCAGGTCTTCAACCAGATCAACATTGATGGCGGCGAGCTGGTGCAGCGCATTGAATTGCTGGAAACCCAGGGCGACAGCACGGTGCTGCGCATGCAGGACACCACGAGCGAGCAACCCTTGAGCGCAGCGGAGCAACATGACTTTGCCGAGTGAACGGAGGCTGCCGCGGCTGTTCCTGATCCTGCTGCTGGCAGTGCTGGCGCTCGCCGGTTGGCAATGGCGCAACGGCGCGCCGCTGTCGGCGAACCTGATGGAGTTGGTGCCGGGTACAACGCCGAATGCGCTTGAGCTGATCGCTGAACAACGCATGCAGGAACCGCTGAACCGTGAAGTGCTGGTGCTGGTTGGCCATGCCGATCGCCAGCAAGCCGTCGCCCTGGCGCAAGCGCTGGGCGGGCAATGGCAAGCCAGCGGCTTGTTCGACAAGGTCCAATGGACGCTCCAGGCCGACTTGCCGGCCCTGCGCAGGCAATTGCTCGATGGCCGGCTGGCCATGCTTTCGGCGGCTGACCGGCAACAACTGATCGATCATCCCGAGGCCTTTATCCAACAGCGGGTACAAGCGCTGTTCGACCCGTTCAGCGGCTTCAGCCTGGTGCCGAGCCAGGACGATTGGCTCGGCCTGACCGGGCGTATCCAGAACAGCCAGCCCCAACGCGGCGCCATACAACTGGACGTGGGCAGCGGCGCGCTGGTCGCCGAAGCCGACGGCAAGCATTGGGTCATGTTGCGGGCGCGCACCCAGGGCAATGCCTTTGACATGAACTTGCCGCTGCATGTCGCCGATCTGCTGCAACGCAGCCGCGAGCACGCAAGCCAGGCCCAAGGCCAGCTCTTGGCCGCCAGCGGCCTGCTCTACGCCGCCAGCGGACAGCGGCAGGCGTCGCGGGAAATCACCTGGGTCGGTGGCGGCGCAACGGTCGGCATCCTGTTGCTGCTGTTGCTGGCGTTCCGTCGATTTTCCGTGTGGCTGGCATTCGTGCCGGTGCTGGTGGGCATGTTGTTCGGTGCGGTGGCCTGCGTGGCGTTGTTCGGCCGCATGCACGTCATGACCCTGGTCCTGGGTTCGAGCCTGATCGGCGTTGCCGTGGATTATCCGCTGCACTATTTGTCCAAGAGCTGGAGCCTCAAGCCGTGGCGTAGCTGGCCGGCCTTGCGCCTCACCCTGCCGGGCCTGAGCCTGAGCCTGGCGACCACCTGTATCGGGTACCTTGCCCTGGCCTGGACGCCTTTCCCGGCCTTGACCCAGATCGCGATTTTTTCCGCCGCAGGCCTGGTCGGCGCTTATCTGACAGCGGTCTGCCTGTTGCCGGCGTTGCTCAAGCGCGCGGACCTGCGCCCCGCCCAGTGGCCATTGCGGGTGTGCGAAAACCTGCTCCAGTGCCGCGAAGCATTGCTGGCCCGGGTGCGCACACCCGTCCTGCTCGCGCTGCTGCTGGCCTTCTGTGGTGGGGGCCTCTGGCAATTAAGCAGCAAGAACGACATTCGCCAGTGGATCGGTACGCCCCAGCACCTGACCGACGAAGCCCGCGATGTCGCCCGCATCACCGGCTTCCAGCCCACCAGCCAGTTCTTCCTGATCCGTGCCGACGACCAGGCACAACTGCTGGAGCGCCAGAGCGCGCTCAACGAGCGGCTCGACCAGTTGATCGGCCTGGAAAAACTCCAAGGCTACTTGTCCCTCAATCAATTGGTCAGCCCGCCTGCCGAGCAACAAAAAGTCCGCGAGGCGCTGGGCCGGTTGCCGGCGTTCTGGCAGCCGTTGCTGGAGGTGGGAGTGCCGGTCGCCGCGCTGCAAGCGGAGTTGAAGCAATTGCAGGCCCTGCCCGTGGCCGACATCGACGCCGCGCTGGCCGGCCCCCTGGCCGAGCCCTATCGCACGCTCTGGCTCGGCCCGACAGCGCAAGGCGTAGCGGCGGTGGTCAGCCTGCAAGGCTTGAACGATGCCGCGCTGTTAAGAGTCCAGGCGGTGGACTTGCCCGGCGTGCAACTGGTCGATCGCCTGGGCGATCTCAACCGCGTCTTCGCCGCCACGCAGGTCAGCGCGGCCGAATTGAAACTGGCCTCCTGCGTGCTGATCGTTCTGGTGCTGATCTGGCCGTTCGGCGTCGGCGGCGCCTTGCGCATCGTCGCGCTGCCGTTGCTGGCCGCGCTGTGCAGCCTGGCGAGCCTCGGCTGGCTGGGGCAGCCATTGACGCTGTTCAGCCTGTTCGGCCTATTGTTGGTGACGGCCATCGGCGTCGACTACGCCATCCTCATGCGCGAGCAGATTGGCGGCGCCGCCGTGAGCCTGCTGGGCACGCTACTGGCGGCGATCACCACTTGGCTGTCGTTCGGCCTGCTGGCGCTGTCGAGCACGCCGGCGGTAAGCAATTTCGGCCTGGCGGTGAGCCTCGGACTGGCGTTCAGTTTCATGCTCGCGCCGTGGGCCGGACGGCCGGCCCATGGGGCCAAAGCTGCGGAGCCGGTCCAATGATGACGGTGCTGTTCTGGCTCATGGCCCTGGCGCTGTTTGCCGTGGCGACGCTGACCGGGCGCCGCTTCGGGCTGATCCCGATCGTCAGCCAGTTGCTGCTGGCAACGTTCGGCCTGCCCTTGCTGATGTATTTCTGGATCGAACCGGGCTGGCACCTCAGCGGTGCGCAACTGGTCTCGCCCGTGTGGCTGAAGCACCTCTACAGCCTCGCATTCGCCCTGTTGCTGGGGCACATCCTCAGCGATGTGATCGACCTGCGCCTGGACCGCCAGAGCGTGAAGATCGCCCTGCCAAGCTTTGGCGTACCGTTTGCCTGCGGCTTGGCGACCGCGTTCTGGCTGCTGCCAACTCAACCTTGGATCAGCTCGCTGGCGGTTGGGCTGTTGTTCGCGATCACGGCGATACCGGTGCTGTACCTGTATCTGCGCCACATTGCCTATCCGCCCGCCGCGACCCGGCGGCTGGTGCAAACGGCAATCCTGATCGACCTGATCTGCTGGAGCCTGTTCGCCCTGGCCCAGGGCAGCCTGCACCTGGGCAGCCTGTTGCTGCCACTGGCCGGCGCCTGCGTGCCGTTGCTGCTACGGCTGGCTGGCCTGCGCCAGCCCTTGCTGCACAGCGGCCTGTTCTTTGCCCTGCTGGTGGTGGCCGAGCATTACCGGCTCAATGCGCTCATCGCCGGCATCGGCTACCTGCTGTGCATGGCCGCGCTCAAGGTACCGTTGGTATTGCCCCTCGGCACCGAGTGGATGAACCGGTTGCAGACCTACCTGGCCATCCCGTTGATCCTGACGTTCGGTATCGTGCAGATCAACGTGCACAGCGCCATGGACAGCCTTGGCTGGGTCCAGCTGGCGGCGTTGCTGCTGTTGCCTATTGCCAGCAAGCTCCTTGGCAACTGGCTGGGGCTCGGTTGGGCGGGGGCGTCCTTCGCTGGCGCCAGCCGCTTGCGCGAAAGTATCTTGCTGAATATTCGCGGCTTGAGTGAAATCGTCTTCCTCAATCTGTTGCTGCAACAACAACTCATCAGCCCGGCGCTGTACTTCGCGCTGATGCTGATGGGTCTGATCGCCACATTGCTGCCGGCCCTAGCCGGTTTTCACCGTATTCCTTCGCATGCCGTCCCGGCCAGGAGCCCCCGTGTCAACAGTTGAAATGGAACGTCGACAGGTCGTCATCATTGGCGCAGGCCCCTCCGGCGCGATCGCCGCCGCGCTGCTCAAGCGCAAGGGCCACGATGTATTGGTCATCGAGCGCCAGCATTTCCCACGGTTCTCCATCGGCGAGAGCCTGTTGTCCCATTGCCTGGATTTCGTCGAAGAAGCCGGCATGCTCGACGCGGTCAACGCCGCCGGCTTCCAGCGCAAGAACGGCGCGGCATTCGCCTGGGGCGAGCGCTACAGCGCCTTCGATTTCGGCGACACCTTCAGCGAAGGCAAGCCCACCACGTTCCAGGTCCAGCGCGCCGACTTCGACAAGTTGCTCGCCGACCAAGCGGCCCTGCAGGGAGTGGAAATCCGCTACGGCCAGGCCATTGCCAACGCTGATTTCTCCCTCGCCAAGCCGCAACTGGGCGTGCAGCGCGAAGACGGCAGCGAGTACCGGCTCGAGGCCGATTTCGTTCTCGACGCCAGCGGCTACGGCCGGGTCCTGCCACGCCTGCTGGACCTTGAGGCGCCGTCGAATTTCCCGGTGCGCCAAGCAGTGTTCACCCACATCGAAGACCGCATCGAGAACCCGGCATTCGATCGCGAGAAAATCCTCATCACGACCCATCCGACGAAGCGCGACGTGTGGTTCTGGACCATCCCCTTCAGCGGCGGCCGTTGTTCTGTAGGCGTGGTCGCGGCAGCCGAGCATTTCGAGGGTCGCACCGATGACCTCGACGCCTGCCTGCGCAGCTTCATCGACGAAACGCCAAGCCTGGCCGGCGTGCTGGACAATGCCCTGTGGGACACCCCGGCGCGGACCATCGGCGGCTACTCGGCCAACGTCAAGACTTTGCATGGCCCCGGCTTCGCCCTGCTGGGCAACGCTGCGGAATTCCTCGACCCGGTGTTCTCGTCCGGCGTGACCATCGCCATGCGCTCGGCGAGCATGGCCGCCGGGGTGCTGCATCGTCAGCTGTCAGGCGAGCAGGTAGATTGGCAAAGCGAATTCGCCGAGCCACTCAAGCGCGGCGTCGACACGTTCCGCTGCTACGTCGAAGGCTGGTACGCCGGCACGTTCCAGGATGTGATTTTCTACACCGAAGGCTCCGCCGACATCCGCCGCATGATCAGTTCGATCCTCGCCGGCTACGCCTGGGACCAGCGCAACCCCTTCGTCAGCGAACCCAAGCGGCGCCTGCGCATGCTCTCGGAAATCTGCGCGAACACAGCGCCGAGTCAGCAAACATGAGCTACCTGAGCGACGACTACGTCGAAGAAACCCGGTTCGGTTTCTGGTTCCTGCGCAGTCACACCTGGCAGCATCATGTGCTGCGCGTGGCGATCAACGACCTGCGCGGCCTGTTCAGCGCCGCGCCGCCGGCAAACCCTGTGCTGCTGGATGCCGGCTGCGGCCAAGGCAAGTCGTTCCAGTATTTGCGCCAGGTGTTCGCGCCGCAACGCCTGATCGGCGTGGACGCAGACCCGCACAGCCTGGAACTGAGCGCCGAAGAAGCAGCCCGCCAGGACATGACGGTGGAACTGGTCGGCAGCGACTGCGCAACCTTGTCCGTGCCCGATGCCAGCGTCGACCTGCTGTTCTGCCACCAGACCTTTCATCACCTGGTGGAACAGGAAAAAGCCCTCGCCGAGTTCCATCGCGTGCTCAAGCCCGGCGGCTACCTGTTGTTCGCTGAATCCACCGAGGCCTACATCGACACCTGGGTGATCCGCTGGCTGTTTCGCCACCCGATGCACGTGCAGAAAAGTGCCGCGCAGTACTTGGCGATGATCCGCAACCAAGGGTTCCTGTTCGAGGACCGCAACGTGTCCTACCCGTACCTGTGGTGGAGCCGCGCCAAAGACTTCGGCCTGCTGGAACGCTGGGGCCTGCGTCGGCCCAAGCCGTTTGGCGAGCGCGAGGAAACCCTGGTCAACGTGGTGGCGCGCAAGCCGCTCGAAGGGGGCGCCTGATGTTCCGGGCCCTGCTTATCGGCTTTACACTGCTGCTCAGCGCCTGCGCCAGCCAGGCACCGCTGCCCGAGCCTATGCCGACCCTGGCGCTGCCGCTGCAATTGCACATCGAGCGGCAACTGGCCGGCCAGCGCCAGGATTGGCTGTTGGTGATCCAGCGTGAAAGCACCGGGATCCGCTGGTCGATGATGGACCCGCTGGGCATTCCCCTGGCGCGCCAGCGCCTGGTCGATGGCCAATGGCAGGCCGACGGCCTGTTGCCGCCCAATGCCGAGGCGCGGGAATTGTTCGCGGCGCTGTTGTTCGCCTTGACCCCGGAAACGGAGCTTGTCGGCCGCTACCCCGTCGCCCGGCAACACGGCGTTGAACGCGCCCTCGATATGCGCTGGCAGGTGCGCTACAAACGACCTCTGGACTTTGAATTGCGCCTGCCGCAAGGCCCGAACTACCGCATCACACCGCTGACCGAGAGCGCACCATGACCGCTTATCTGAACGCCCTCGGGGTCATCTGCTCCCTGGGCCGGGACAAACAAAACGTCGCGCGCAACCTGTTTGCCGGCGACTGCTCGGGCGTGCGCGTCGAAGCCGGCTGGGTGGCCGAGCGGGCATTGCCGGTGGCTTCGGCAAGGGGTGATCTGCCAACCATCCCCGAGGCGCTGGTGGCGCAACGCAGCCGCAACAATCAGCTTTTGCTCGACGCCGGATTGCAGATACGTGCCGACATCGATCAAGCCATCAAGGCTTACGGCCCCACGCGCATCGGCGTCGTCCTGGGCACCAGCACGTCGGGCATCGACGAGGCCAGCCAGGGCATCGCCCATTACCTGCGCGAGCAACGGTTCCCCGAAGGCTACGATTACCAACAGCAGGAACTCAGCGCGCCGGCCAATTTCCTCTCCGACTGGCTTGGCTTGAGCGGCCCTTCCTACGTGATCTCGACCGCCTGCACCTCCAGCGCGCGAGCCTTGATGAGTGCCCGTCGCCTGCTGGACCTGGACCTGTGCGATGCAGTGCTTTGCGGTGGCGTAGACAGTTTGTGCAAGCTGACCCTCAATGGCTTCTGCGCCCTGGAAGCGGTGTCGAGCGAGCGCTGCAACCCGTTTTCGGTGAACCGCAGCGGCATCAACATCGGCGAAGCGGCGGTGCTGTTTCTCATGAGCAAGACGCCAGGCGACGGCCACTCGATTGCCCTGCTGGGTGGCGGTGCCAGCTCCGACGCCCATCACATTTCCGCGCCGGAACCCAGCGGTCGCGGCGCCCGTCAGGCGATGGAAAAAGCCTTGCGCTGCGCTGGCCTGGACGCCAGCCAGATCGACTACCTGAACCTGCACGGCACCGCCACGCAACATAACGACGCCATGGAAAGCCATGCGGTGGCCGGATTGTTTCCGGCGGGGGTGCCTTGCTCGTCCACCAAGCCCATGACCGGCCACACGCTTGGCGCGGCAGGCGCGCTGGAGGCGGCGTTTTGCTGGCTGGCCCTGAGCGCGGAAAACCCCAGCCACGCCTTGCCACCGCACGTCTGGGACGGCCAGGCCGATCCCGAACTGCCGGCGCTGAACTGGATCGATAGCCGCGCCCGCCTGAACCCGACCTTCCCCCGTCGCTTGATGAGCAACTCGTTTGCCTTCGGCGGCAACAACGTCAGCCTCATTATCGGAGACGCCCAATGATCGACTGGCCGCTCGCCGAACTGCTGCCCCACGCAGGCGACATGATTCTTATCGACCGGATCGTGAGCTTCGATGACGAGCAGATCCATACCCTGGCCATGGTCAAGCCGGGCGGGTTGTTCAACCGTGAAGACGGCGCCCTGCCGGCCTGGGTCGGCATCGAGTTGATGGCCCAGAGCGTCGCGGCGTTCGCCGGCTGTCATGCCCGCCGACGCGGCGATGCCGTGGAGCTGGGCTTTTTGCTTGGAACACGCAAGTTCGAATGCAATGTCGAACATTTCCCCCTCGGCACCGAACTGGCCATCCATGGCGTGCGCTCCCTGGAAGACGACAACGGCATGGGTGTGTTCGAATGTCATATCCAGGCGCCCGGCATCCATGTCACCGCACGACTGAACGTGTTCCGTCCGCCCCATGCTGCCCAGTACCTCAATGAACCCCCTGCAACAGGAACCCAGCCATGACTGAATCCGTACTGGTCACCGGCTCCAGCCGTGGCATCGGCCGCGCCATCGCCTTGCGTTTGGCCCAGGCCGGGCACGACATTGTCTTGCACTGCCGCAGCGGACGCGCCGAGGCCGAAGCCGTCCAGGCAGAAGTCCAGGCCCTGGGCCGCAACGCCCGGGTGCTGCAATTCGACGTGTCCGACCGCGCCGCCTGCAGAGCCGCTCTGGAAGCTGATGTCGAAACCCACGGCGCTTACTACGGTGTGGTGCTCAACGCCGGCCTGACCCGCGACGGCGCCTTCCCGGCGTTGAGTGAAGACGACTGGGACAGCGTGTTGCGCACCAACCTCGACGGTTTCTACAACGTGCTGCACCCGGTGATGATGCCGATGATCCGGCGCCGCGCCGCTGGACGAATCGTCTGCATCACCTCGGTTTCCGGCCTGATCGGCAACCGTGGCCAGGTCAACTACAGCGCCTCGAAAGCGGGCCTCATCGGCGCGGCCAAGGCGTTGGCCATCGAGCTGGGCAAGCGCAAGATCACCGTGAACTGCGTCGCGCCGGGGTTGATCGACACCGCCATGCTCGATGAAAACGTGCCCGTGGAAGAATTGATGAAAATGATCCCCGCCCAGCGCATGGGCACCCCGGAAGAAGTCGCAAGCGCGGTGAACTTCCTGATGTCCGCCGAAGCTGGCTACATCACCCGGCAAGTGCTGGCCGTCAACGGAGGCTTGTGCTGATGAAGCGCGTCGTCGTCACCGGCATGGCCGGCATCACCTCCATCGGCAGCGACTGGGAGACCATCGCCGATTAGTTAGATGGGAAGATCTTCGTGTTGGGTATGATTGTTGAGTTCGGTGAAACGGTCCCACTCATCCGGCGGATGGATGAGTGGGACCGTTTCACCGAACTGAACACCCGCCTGGCCGGGCCCATCGATGACTTCCAGGTCCCCGCCCACTGGACGCGCAAGCAACTGCGCAGCATGGGCCGGGTCTCGCGCCTTGCCGTCGCCTCGGCGGAACAGGCCCTGGCCGATGCCGGCCTGCTGGGGGACCCGTCGATCAAGGACGGGCGCATGGGCGTCTCCTGCGGCTCGTCCACCGGCAGCACCGATGAGATCAAGGCCTTCGGCAACATGCTGCTCAACAGCGTGGCCGAAGGGTTGAACGCCAACTCCTATGTACGGATGATGCCCCACACCACGGCGGCCAATATCAGCATCTTCTTCGGGCTGACCGGACGACTGATCCCCACGTCCAGCGCCTGTACCAGCGGCAGCCACGGCATCGGCTATGCCTACGAGGCAATCAAGTTCGGCCGCTTGCCGTTGATGCTCGCTGGCGGCGCGGAGGAACTGTGCCCGACCGAAGCGATGGTCTTCGACGCGCTCTACGCCACCAGCCTGAAAAACGATGCGCCGCAGACCAGCCCACGTCCTTACGACAAGGGACGCGATGGCCTGGTGATCGGCGAAGGCGCCGGCATGCTGGTGCTCGAGGAACTGGAGCATGCCCTGGCCCGTGGTGCGCGGATCCACGCCGAGATCGTCGGTTTTGGCAGCAACGCCGACGGCCAGCACGCCACTCGCCCGGAGTTGAGCACCATGCGCCGGGCCATGGAACTGGCCTTGGAAGATGCCGGCCTCGAGCCGTCCGCCATTGGCTACGTCAACGGTCACGGCACGGCCACCGAACAGGGCGACATCGCCGAGACCCTGGCCACCAGCAGCCTGTTCGGCGAGCAGATGCCCATCAGCTCGCAAAAAAGCTTCCTCGGCCATACCCTGGGCGCCTGCGGTGCGCTGGAGTCCTGGTTCAGCATCGAAATGATGAACCGCGACCTGTACGTGCACACCTGCAACCTCGATGAAGTCGACCCCGAATGCGGCAAACTCGATTACTTGCGCA
>Ga0307406_10002124_pt1 | contig 10788 bp, 5 predicted proteins | sample 322Cmetagenome_3_FD_203706 | JGI IMG/M metagenome (GOLD analysis project Ga0307406, IMG submission 203706) | Maize rhizosphere microbial communities from greenhouse at UC Davis, California, United States - 322HYB-C-2 | ecosystem: Host-associated > Plants > Roots > Rhizosphere > Soil | place... | reverse complement strand
TTTACAGCTACCCCTGCGGACTGGATCCAACCGGGTTCGGCGAAGACCAGGTTTGGCTCGGCTTCTGCGTGGCCACGGACGTAAGCTCGACTGCCCCCAGCAACTGCACGGTCTCAGGCGTCAATGCTGCAAGCCTGCGGATGACCGCCACGAGATGCCAAAATGCAGGTTACGCTGCGAGCGCGACGACTTCGATCGGATCGACTTCGGATTTTAGTGGCCCGGCTACCGCGGATCTTCTTATTGCCAAGGCCAACACTCCAGACGCCGGCCCGAGTGACCAGCCTGCCGATAGCCTCGCTCACGGCGCCTCCACGACTTACTCCATTGTCGTGACCAACAACGGTCCCAGCTCGGTGAAAGACGCCGTGGTACAGGATCCAGCTAGCCGGGCCGGATTGACCTGCGCCGCCCAACTTGCAGCGGTGCAGGCTGTCCGGCGCCGCCTATCACCCTTGCTGCGCTGAAGGCGGGCTTCGCGCTGGGCAACCTGACGGCTGGCGCGTCCGTGACCTTAACATTGACTTGTACGGTCAATTGACACCGGAGGACGACGAGAACGGACTCATAGTGCCGCATTGCCGCGCGTAGCGCGCCGCCCGGCGAGCTCACCGCGTGGGCATAGATATGCCATCGGTTTCGCCGCGTCACGGCGATCAAGACCTTCAAGGAATGATTAGGTGCTTAGCGCTTTCCACCTCGGCGCGTCGGTGCGTCTTAATTGTGCCCTCGCTCTGGCTTGGCCAGTAGCGATGCATGCCTGCCTCTCGCGACGGCCAGGTTTCCCACCGATCCGAGCTCAGCTGCCGGCGACCTATTGTGGGTTGACCCGACTATCAATACGGCTTTAGCCAATGTGGTGATGACTAACACGTTGCTAATAGCCTTGGATGGGTGTGTATTAAGACACCATGGCAACTATGGCGCCCGCGATCTTGGCACTTGCCTCGACTGCAGTCACGCACGTTCGCGCTCGACTATTCATTGACAGCGTTGACTAGCTAGATCGACTCGTATCGGGTGGCGAGCACTAACAAGGCCGTTGGCACAGACACTGCCAGCGGACGAGCGCGCCTGCCGACCCGGAGAGATGCGATGCCATTGCCACAGACCTGCGATCAAGACTAGGAAGCCGCTGGCGAGCGTCCTGCTGCCGCGCGCGGCAGCAGGCATCAGTCAGTAGTCGTAGCGGAGCCAGGTCTGCGACGGACTGCCGTTGCAGTAGTACAGCCGCAGTTGGGTACCGTTGGACTGACCGTTATCGGTCACGTCAAGGCAAAATCCCGATTTCGGATTACGGAACGATCCGTTGCCCAGTGACTCCCAGGACTGTGATGTCGACCCGTTGCACTGATAGATCTGCAACGGCGCGTTCAGCGCAATTGAGCCGTCGGTCACAGTGACGCACTTGCCCATTACCATCAGGGTTTTAGCGTTGCTGATATGAAACTGTTGAGCGACGCTGAAATTGCAATCGTAAATCTGCAGTCGCGCACCATCGGCAGGGTTTCCTTTCGGCAAGTCGAGGCAACGTCCCGAACCCCTACCCTTGAGCACTGCGGTGGTGGTAATCCAGCCGCGACCGATGCGCAGGCCGCTGCCAACTAACGCGACGGAGTACGAGCTTTGATCGCTCAAGCAGTCACTGCCCCTGACGTGAGCATTGCTCACCGTTCCGCTCCGTCCGCCAGCAGCGGTGGTGAACGGCCCACCCAAGGTCACGACAATCCGCGGCATTTGCAAGCATGACGGCACCGTCGAGTACCAGTGCTCGACGAAGCCACTGTGCGCGCTCGTAAGCTTGCCGCGTCCCGGTGGCTCGGTAAAGGTGCCGATGTGGGTTTCGACGCCGGTGACGGTATCGGTCGCAATGCCGGTCCAGGTATTGGGGCCGGACATTTCAATAGTGAGCGCGTAAGGATGGTTATACTCGGCGTAGAAGGTGATGCCGCAGCTCACACCGCTCGGATCGCCGTCCGCGCCGCTGATGCAATTGGGATCGTTCTCTGTCGATCCGGGGTCGAAGGTGGAGAAGATGCCGTGCAGGCGCTGGCGCCCGTTACTGTCGGACCTCGGCTGCAGCCCTATATAGCCGCCGCCGCCGTTAACGAAACCGAACTGTTGGGCGACGAACATACCCGCGTGATGTTGCGACAGCGGGTGCACGGTCATGGTGAAGGTGATGTCCTCAATCCCATCCACTGGTGCACCGGCAATGCTCCAGTTCGTATAGATGTTGCCGGTCCGGTAGTCAGCGAAAGCAGGTGCCGTCGCGGACACCATGAATCCCAGGGCAAGGAGTCCGGCACGTAACGGTCGGATCTGATCTCGGAGGTAATCTAGAATCCCGGAGCGCGAGCAAAGGGGGGACGAGGATGAGGCGACGACCTGGTCGCCTGTCGTTGTTGCGTACATCTATAGTCTCCAAGAAGATCACGATGAGTTGCCCTGCCGATGCGCAAGAGTTACAGCTCCTTGAGTGCGATGTGCTTCCGCCTCCTGGGCGCAGCCAGGCCGACCACTGCCTTCGTTGTCAGGGCGCGGTCAATTCGGCCGTATCCGCGGTTGCGGCACGGATGTTCCAGTAACAAGCTCAAGGCCTTGTAGACCCGCTCGACCTTGGCAATGCCCCATTCCTCGGCATTGATGTCGACCCGGCACAAGCCGCGCCGCGCCGGTAGCCCGATCGACAGTTGCAGCTCCTCGCACCGTATCCGTCGCACGGCGCTGGAGCGCGTATGTCGTCCGAAAGACAAGCAATTGGAGGACCTGCCCCTTATGAGATCGGGCCTGCGTTAGAAAAGTAGAAGTTGCCGATGAAAGCCCTCGGGCACAATTTACTATCGGTTCATTCTTGCAAGCTGCCCCATTGAGCGTCCCGCCGCGCCAGATCTCCGGACGCCAACGAGCCAGTTCGATTGCAAGTTTGTTCGCAGCTCAACTGCACCGCTTCCGTGGGCCTCGCCCTATTCAGTTCCGACGCCGTTGTAGGCTCCATCCCTCGCCCGTGACCTACCGGCGGAGGTGAGCGTTTTGGCTAGCCCGCTAATGCTAGTTCGAGGGGCTGATCGCCCCCGCACACCGCGCAGGCAATGCGGCGGCGGACGCGGCAGGCGAGGTCAACCCGTACGAGCCTGTTTCAGTCCATCAAGAAAGTGAGTTCCGAGCGTTCTCGGCGCGCCCATTCCTAACGGTGAGCCCGCTCCGCCGTTCGGACGCCCCTGCGAAGGTCTCCGTCCTGGGGCCTTCCTCGACGGAGGTTTGGTCTTGCGTCGCCGACAAACCTGCTAACTGGTCGTCTTTCTCTCTCCGCCCGTTTGATCTGGAGCAAGCGCTCCTGAGCGGACGCTTCCAGTAGGCAAGCCAGAACGCGGGCGGGCGTCATGCCGCGATTTTCGGCATAGGCATCAATGCAGCGACCCCCTCCTCTTCCTGGATCGCCGCGGCCCATGCTAACTCTCTGTCGTATCGCAAGCTCTTTTAGGGAAACGACATCTGGGGACGTAAAGATTTGCTGTGGCCCGGGTCCTCTTGGCGCCGATGTGAATTGTCACTGAATTCACCATGCCGATTCCGGCGTGACCACTCTATTTTCTGACTGAACAGCCCGCAGTCGCGGTGTGCCCCCGGTGTTCCGGAGCGATCACTGCCGTCGAGTGTCGGCCGATCGCTGTGTTTTTCGCATCGATATCACTCAGGGGAAGATCAGCATGAGTTTGCGTATTGGAATCGCCACGGCATTTCGCTGGGTGGCGACAGCGCGGAGTTCCGACGCATCCACGAAATGCGTGCGCAAGCAGCGCTATTCGCGCCGCAACCTGGCTGTATTGGCGCTGCTCGGATCTCTATCGCTGTGGGCAAGCTCGGCACTGGCTGTCACCTACACGGTGACCTCGGTCCTCGACAGTCCGCTCCCTCCGTCTCCGCCCTACTGTGCGGGCACCATCTGCCCTACGTTGCGTGCGGCGATCGCTACCGCCAACGGAACTCCTGGGGTCGCCGACTCCATCGTTTTCAGCGTCACGGGCACGATCAACCTCGGCTCGGCCTTGCCGCAGATCACCGACACGCTGACCATGAACAACAGCGGCATCACCCTCGACGGCGGCGGCGGAAACTTCAGCGCGATCAGCTACAGCGGCAGTGGTGCGAGCGGAAGCCGGCTGCAAAATTATGTCATCAGAAATTTCGACCAAACTCTGGTGGGAATCGCCGGCGCCGCAGGCAACATCCCAGCCAACATCACGATCACCGGAAACACTCTGACAAGCATGCCCGCAGGAGGGTTCGCCGGCATCCGTTGCTTGAACAGCGACAACTGCAGCGCCACGAACAATACGCTGAACGGAAGCTTCGGCTACGCGATCAGCTACTACAACACCATTTCCATCGCCGGATACAACGGAACCGTCACAGGCAACATCGTCAACGCGACCACGACCAGCAGCGGAATCGGCCTCGGCAGCGTAGGCGGCGTGACCGTTAGCGGAAACCAATTGTCTGCGTCGAACTCGTGCGGCATCAATCTCTATCAGAATTTTGCCGGGAACACCGATAACAACCTGATCGAAAACAATACGATTTCCGGCGGAGCCGGAACGGGCATCTGCCTGACCGATAGTTTAGGCGCGCAAACCAACAGCAACATCATTCGGAACAACGCCATCAGCGGCATGGGCAGGGACGGGATCCAGTTGAATTCGACCGGCACCGGTGGAATAAGCAACAATTCGATCACCGGCAACACCATCACCGGCAACGGCGGCGACGGCGTGAGCGTCGTCGGCGCCAACGCGCAGAACAACTTCATCGTTCAGAACGCCAATATTTCCGGTAACGGCGGTCTGGGTATCGACCTGGGCACCAACGGTGTCAACGCGAATGATGCCGGCGATACCGACGGCGGGCCGAACGGGCTGCAGAATTTTCCGGTTCTTACCGGCATCACCACCGGCGATACGGTCAATTTCACGCTGGACGCGCCAGCAAACGCCAACGGTTACCGGATCGACTTCTATAGCAATACCAGTGGCCTGGACCCCACCGGCTTCGGGGAAGGCCAGGCTTGGCTGAAAAGTTGCACCTTCGCCACGGTTAGCCCCACCGTGCCCAACAACTGCAGCGTTCCAGGGGTGAACCCTGCCACCCTGCGCATGACCGCCACGCGCTGCCTCGACGCGGCCTGCACCACCGGGGCGACCTCGGAGTTCAACGGTCCGGCGACGACCGACTTGCGCATCACCAAGACCGATGGGCAGACGATATATACGCCGGGGCAGGCCGTCACCTACACGATCGTCGTTAGCAACAGCGGGGCGAGTTCGGTAAGCGGCGCAGTATTCACCGACCCCGTGGTGAGCGGGTTAACGGTCGCCAGCGTGACCTGCGGCAGCCCGACCGCGGGCTCCGCCTGTCCCTCGGCGGCCAATGCCACTGTTCCCTTGATGCAGGGCACGGGCATCGTCATTCCCACGCTGACTGCAGGCGGCAGCGTCACGTTCACCCTCAATGCGACGGTGGCCGCGGCCCGGACCGGCAATTTGACCAATACCGCGAGCGTCGCTCCACCTGCCGGCGTCGCCGAAAGCGCGAGTGGCGACAATACGGTGTCCGATACCGACACGCAGGCCGGCACGATCGTGATCGTCAAGGACGCGGTGCCGAACGATGCGCAGGATTTCGCTTTCGTTACCACCGGCACGGGGTTGAGCGCCTTCAGCCTCGACGACGATGCCGACGGCGCCCTGCCAAACGCGCGTACCTTTTCCGGCCTGCAGCCGGGCAGCTATACGGTGACCGAGAGCGCGATCGCCGATTGGGCGTTGACGGGCTTGAGTTGCAACGACCCGGATAGCGGCACCGCTACCAACCTTGCCAGCCGCATCGCCACCATCGATGTCGATTCCGGCGAAACCGTGACCTGCACCTACACCAACAGCAGGCGCGCGGTGCTGCGCCTGCAGAAGGCGCTGCCGTTGGGACGCTTCGTCGTTGCCGACCAATTCACGCTGCAGATCGCCGGCAGCGGCGCCCCGGCACCGGTGACGACGACCGGCAGCGACACCACGGCGACCGGCACTGTGAGCGTGGCCCCTGCGACTGCGGGCACGCTCTACACCCTGTCGGAAACCGCGGCCGCGGGTGCGGACCTCAACAACTACACCGCGACCTACGCCTGCACCAATGCCCTGGCGGGCGGGCAGACGCCGAGCGGCAGCGGCAGTAGTTTCAGCGTGACCCCGGTGGCCGGGGACGACTTGGACTGCACGTTCACCAACACCCGTAGGCCGCTGGCCGACCTGACGATCAGCAAGACCAATACGACCGCGAGCGGCCCGGACGACCAGGCCAGCGACACTCTGGCACCCGGCGCGACCACGACCTACACCATCGTGGTGACCAATCGCGGCCCTGATGCGGTGAGCGGGGCCGTACTGAAGGACCCGATCGCGGGCCGCAGCAGACTGAGTTGTCCGGGGCCTGCGACGTGTGTCGGTTCGGCCTGCCCCACGGCAACTCTGACGGTTGCGCAATTGGACGGCGGAGTGACCTTGGGCGCGATGGCGTTGAACGACACCGTCACGGTGAATCTCACCTGCACCGTGCAATAGACGGCTTAGCTGCACATAGTGTTCCCAATTAATCGAGGCGTACGAGCTACCGAAAAGTGTCGCGTGCGCAGCGGGTTGACGCCCGCCAGCGTGAGCCCTGATCACGCGTGTAGATGCCTAACCTTGGCTGATGCTTGCTTTACATGCAGGATGTTTCCACTCCAATCTCCTCATCGCCGCATAAGTGAACAACTCATGGCAATCCGCTCCCTGACGCTCGCGCTGGCTCTGCTGGCGACCGCCTGCTCTTCAGGCCATTCGCTGAGCTTTGGAAAACCGCCGACACTCGATCTGGCCGCCGAAGAGTATGTCCGTTTGACACTCAGCATCGGCGAGCACGAACCCGGCTATGTCGATGCGTACTATGGGCCGACCGAGTGGGCCAGGTACGCAAAGTCCACCAAGCGTTCTATACCGGAGCTTCGCGCGGCCGTAGACGCTCTGAGCAAGCACCTTGCCCTCATCGACAGGGATTCGCTTCCGGCCATGGATGCGCGCCGCAAGGACTTTCTGTCGGCTCAGTTGGTCGCTGCCAGGACGCGACTGGCCATGATGGCGGGCGAGAAATTCAGCTTCGATGAGGAGGCCCAAGGTCTTTTCGCGATTCGCCCCGAGCTCAAGCCCTTGTCGGAGTACGACCCGATCCTCGCTCAGATCGAAACGCGCGTGCCCGGGAAAGGGCCGCTTTGGCAGCGCATCCATGAAAGAGTCAGTCGCTCGGAAATTCCCAACGGTCGCCTGGACGGCGTCATCCGGGCTTCTATCGCCGAGTGCCGCCGGCGGACCGTCGAGCATATCTCGCTGCCACACGAAGAGACCTTCACCCTCGAGTTCGTGTCCAAGCAGCCTTGGTCGGGATACAACTGGTACAAGGGCAACGCCACCAGCTTGATTCAGATCAACACCGATCTTCCGGTAACCATCGGTCGCGCAATCGATCTGGGCTGTCACGAAGGCTATCCAGGCCATCATGTGCTCAACATGCTGCAGGAACAGCGGTTGTACAAAGAAAGGGGATGGATCGAATTCACGGTGTACCCGCTGTACAGCCCACAATCCCTTTTGGCCGAAGGCTCGGCTAACTACGGGATAGAACTGGCCTTCCCGCCTGAAGATCGCCTGACTTTCGAAGAAAAAGTGCTGTATCCCTTGGCGGGACTGGACTCTTCCTCAATCGCACAGGATGTCGAATTGCAACGGATGCGGAGTAAGCTGGCGAACGCTCGGCTGACGATCGCGAAAGAGTATCTGGACGGCCGAATCACAAGAAGCAAAGCGGTAGAACTGGCCCAGAAATACCAACTCCTATCTCCAGAGCGGGCCGAACAATCGATCGACTTTACCGACAAGTATCGAAGCTACGTCGTCAACTACGGCCTCGGCCTCGATCTGGTCAGACATTTTGTCGCCTCATCCGGCCATTCCACTGGGGATCGTTGGTCGGTTATGGAGCGGATTCTGTCTGAACCGACATTACCGTCCGATCTGACGTCCGCCCCAACCGATACGGCAACGAGCCACGACTGACTACTGTTCGCAATCGGGTTTCACCGGCCGGCCGTCTCGGCATCGTGTTAGTTACGACGCGCCTGACTCGATGATAGTTTCGTTTCCGAGCAACTGCTCATTAAAATAGCGCAAGGTCGGCGCGATGTGCCCGGAGATCTGAAGCACTACGCCCTCAGCATCACGCGTCGTCAAGGCCTCCAGCAAGTCGCGATGCCCTCGGTGTGCTCGGGCGCCGCGACCGGTCAGACGTAGCGCTCGACTAGCACGTACAGGCGCTCGACCGGAAAGTAGGCGATTTTTTTGTTACCTAAGCGGATTAGCGCCAAATGAAAGGCGCGACAGAACGCTACTGCCTGCTGGTGGTCGACGCCGGATACCGCGTCCAACGCCGCTAATGCCGCTTTCGCAGCGTCGATCCGGCCCGTATTCGACCTTCTCTGGCCTGTACTGTAGCCTCGGGTTGGATTTTAAAGCTCATGGCGAAGACCGCATCGGCTTCCCCAATCGATAGCGCCGGAACATGATGCCCGCTATTCGTACTGGAATACAGCAATCCGTACTCCACCCATTGCGTTAGCACCTCGCGAAAGGGAATCTTGCTGATGCCGAGTCTCGCCGCCAATGTGGCTTGCCGAACCAGGGTCAGCCGCGCAATTCGAATCGATAAGATCCGCTCGCGAGTGCTTTTGAAAGCCCATTCGGAAAGCGAGCGACGGACAATGATCATGCTTGCGGTTCACCACAGAGCTCCCGCCTGCCCGGTGGTACCGGCTATGACCGGAGCTCGAGGGGGAGTGGCTGCGTACGACTAGGGCTGCTGCGGGGTCAAGCCGCGTGACGGAATAGCGAGTCGCGTGTCGCTGCCGCCGCTTCCACCAATCGTCTCACTTCGTTGTAGCGGGCTCCGGTCAAAGGCATACGCGGCATGCGTACGCATTCGCTGCCGCGCCCCATGATCGCTTCGGCGAGCTTGATCGCTTGCACCAGGTCGTGTGCGGCATCGAGATGCAGAAGCGGCATGAACCAACGGTAGATCGTCAGGGCATGAGCCAGATCTCCACGCTGCACGGCTTTCCATAGCGCCAGCGATTCCTGTGGGAAGGCATTGGTCAACCCGGATACCCAGCCGCGCGCGCCAAGCAATAGTCCTTCCAACGCGATGTCGTCGAGCCCGGCAAACAACACAAAACGGTCGCCGAAGGCGTTTCGGATGTCAGTGAACCGACGTGGATCTGGAGCGCTTTCTTTCACCGCCACGATATTCGTCAGATCCGCCACGCCCGCAAGCGTCCTCGCAGTCACATTGACGCGGTAGGCCGGTGGGTTGTTGTAAAGCATGATCGGCAAGTAGGTGTTGACGGCCACCGCGCGGAAGTGCGCGATCAATTCGGCTTCGGACGGCACATAAACCATCGCCGGCAAAACCATCAGACCCGAAACTCCGATGTCCTCGGCGGCGCGAGCAAAGGTGATCGCGCGCGGGGTCGTGAGCTCCGATACGCCGGCGATGACCGGCACGCGTCCGGCGGCTGTCTCCACCGCAGCCGCGAGTACGGCTAGCTTTTCGTCGGGCTCCAAGGAGTTGTTCTCGCCCACCGTTCCGATCGCGATCAGGCCGTGCACGCCATCGCGGATCAATGCGTCCTGGACGCGCTGCGTAGCATCGATGTCCAGCGACATGTCCGCGCCGAACTGGGTGGTGGCCGCGGGTATGACCCCTCGCCAGTGGGAGATATCGTTGTTCATCCCGAGCCTCAAATATTGACCAACGTCACGGTATACTGTATACGATATGCAACATACGGCGTCAAACCGTGATGCAGGAGGGGCTCACTTTGCGCATCGGTGAAGGCGAATCGATCTCAGTTCGACGGGATATACAGCGCCCGGCGGCCGGCATCGCTGTCGCCCGGTTGGGGCTTCCGACGGCCGCGGACGAAGGGCCGCCGTTAGCCCGCCTACCCGCTGCACAGGAGCCGTCGCTTCGCGGGCGCGGGCGTGGCAGCCGGTCGTGCGCCTTGCCCGGCTGCCGACCTCCCCACTCCCGCGGTTGAGAGCCGGCGGAGATCGGTGACGATGTCTGCGCTCGTACTGGCCATGCTTGGCGCACTCGCCGCGCTGTTCCTGACACTCCTGGTGGTAACCGCATCCCGGTGCGACGAATTACACCCGCATCATGAAGCTATCGGTCTCGGCGCGATCGGCAATTTCTTCGACACGCTGGGCATGGACTTCTCCGCGCCCACGGCCGCATGCCTGAAGTTCCGCAATCTGGCCCCCGACAGCTATCTGCCCGCCGTACTCAGTACCGGCCATTCGCTCCCGATCGTTACCCAAGCCCTGGTCTTCATCTATTCGATCTGGGTGGAGCCGACGCTGCTGATCGCCTGTATCGCGGCGACCGTCATCGGCGCATCGATCGGCCGGCCTTTGGCCGCTGCGATTTCGATGCGATACGTGCAACCAATAGTCGCCATGGGGCTGGTACTGGCGGCCACATTGTACGTGTCGATGATTCTGGATCTGCTTCCGTCCAACGAAGGCAACTATGGCTTGGCCGGAGCGAAGTTCGCGATAGCCGTCGGCTCGCATCTGTTGCTCGGCGCCCTCATGAGCTTCGGCGTCGGCCTGTACGCGCCCTCGCTAATCGCGCTCTGCCTGCTTGGGC
>Ga0307406_10002121_pt1 | contig 10797 bp, 11 predicted proteins | sample 322Cmetagenome_3_FD_203706 | JGI IMG/M metagenome (GOLD analysis project Ga0307406, IMG submission 203706) | Maize rhizosphere microbial communities from greenhouse at UC Davis, California, United States - 322HYB-C-2 | ecosystem: Host-associated > Plants > Roots > Rhizosphere > Soil | place... | reverse complement strand
AAGACGGCTTCGCGATCGAAGATATCGACGTCGGATGTCGTGACTTCACCATGAACGCAGAGCGGAAGGCCGATCCTGGCCATGCGCTCGAGCACCGGCATGGCCTCGTCGATATCGCGCACGCCGCCATGGGAATTGGTGGTGGCGCCGGCCGGGTAGAGCTTGACGGCGGTGATCAGGCCGCTTTCCTTGCCCTTCTCCACATCATCGGGATCGGTGTGTTCGGTGAGGTAGAGCGTCATCAGCGGCTCGAAGCGGTCGCCCTTCGGTAGCGCCGCCATGATGCGACCGCGGTAGGCCTCGGCATCTTCAGTGGTGACGACCGGCGGCACGAGGTTCGGCATGATGATGGCGCGGGCGAAGTCGCGGCTCGAATCGGCGATCACGCCTTCCAGCATGGCGCCGTCACGCAGGTGAAGATGCCAATCATCGGGGCGGCGGATGGTGATCGATTGCATGACTGTAACTCCGGCAAGGCTGCGCTTTAGGGCTCAGCCTTGGGAATTACATCCAAGCATGTGGGATGGCAAATGGTTTGCCCATCGCCGCCGGGCAATTGCGATCAGGCGATCTCGAGGGTGACGTCGGCGCGGCGGCGGTTGCCGAGGATGAGGCGGCCGTTCGGAAGGTCGTTTTCATAGACCTTGCGGCCGGCTTCCTCCTCGCTCAGCCTGTAGCCGCGCCAGCGCGCCCACAGGCGCTCCTCCAGCACCTCGATCGGCGGGGCGAGCATGATCGAATAATCGAACACGCCTTCCAGTTCCGCCCACTTGCCGAGGCTGAAGAGCAGATAGTTGCCTTCGACGATGATGAAGCGGTGATCCGGGACGATCGGACGCGCCGAGGCGATAGCAAGCTCGCGCGAGCGGTCGAACACCGGCACCAGCACTTCCTGGTCCGCCAGTCGAACCGCCCGGATGATATCGAGGAAGCCGCGCACGTCGAAGGTCTCTGGGATGCCCTTGCGGGCAAGCAGGCCGCGCTCGATCAGGATGGCATTGTCCATGTGAAAGCCATCCATCGGCAGCACCGCCGCCGTTTCGCCGCTGGCGCGCAAAGCGTCGGCGACATGATCGGCCATGGTGGACTTGCCGGCGCCGGGCGGGCCGGCAATGGCGATCAGAAAGCGCTTCGCGTCGCCGGCGCGGGAAAGGACCTCGCCGGCGATATCCTCGATCGTCATCGTCATGCGGCAACGGGCTCCGTAGGAACTGACTTGGCGCCGGTCATGAAGGCGACGGCATCCGACATTGTGTATTCCTTCGGATTGATCACCGTCAAGCGACGGCCGAGGCGGTGGATGTGGATGCGATCCGCCACCTCGAAGACATGCGGCATGTTGTGCGAGATCAACACGATCGGGATGCCGCGCGAGCGGACGTCGAGGATCAGTTCCAGCACGCGGCGGCTTTCCTTGACGCCCAACGCCGCCGTCGGTTCGTCGAGGATGATGACCTTGGAGCCGAAGGCGGCTGCGCGGGCAACAGCCACGCCCTGGCGCTGGCCGCCGGAGAGCGTTTCCACCGCCTGGTTGATGTTCTGGATGGTCATCAGGCCAAGCTCGGTGAGCTTTTGCCGCGCCATCTTTTCCATCGCCGAATGATCGAGCTTGCGCATGAACTTGCCCATGAAGCCCGGCTTGCGGATCTCGCGACCGAGGAACATGTTGTCGGCGATCGAGAGCGCCGGTGACAAGGCAAGGTTCTGGTAGACGGTCTCGATTCCGGCCTTGCGGGCCTCGATGGGTGACGAGAAGTGGATCGGCTGGCCCTCCAGCCGGATCTCTCCCTCGTCGGGACGGATCGCACCTGAAATCGCCTTGATCAGCGAGGATTTGCCGGCGCCGTTGTCGCCGATGACGGCCAGGATTTCACCAGGATAGAGATCGAAGTCGGCATGATCGAGGGCGGTGACGCGGCCATAACGCTTGACCAGACCGCGCGCCGTGAGAAGAGGTTCCGTAGCCATCAGCCTGCTGCCTTTCTGATCCACTGATCGATTCCAACCGCGGCGATGATGAGCACGCCGATCAAGAGGTAGGTCCATTGAACGTCCGTTCCGAGCAGGCGTAGCCCGAGCGAGAAGACGCCGACGATGAGCGCGCCGAACATCATGCCGAGGATGGAACCACGGCCGCCGAAGAGCGAGATGCCGCCAATCACCACCGCGGTAATGCTCTCGATGTTGGCGAACTGTCCGGCTGTCGGCGACACCGAGCCGATGCGGCCGATCAAGGCCCAGCCGGCGAGCGCGCAGATGAGGCCCGAGAGGACATAGGTGGAGATCAGCATGCGCTTGACGTTGACGCCGGAGAGGCCCGCGGCTTCCGGATCGTCCCCCACGGCATAGAGGTGCCGGCCCCAGGCCGTGTGGTTCAGCACGTACCAGAGGAGCGCGACGAGCAGCACCATGGCGATGACGCCATAGGTGAAGACCGCGCCGCCGATGCGGAACGTATCGCCGAAAATCTGCAAGAGCGGCGCCGTGGTCTCGATTTCCTGGGCGCGGATCGTCTCGTTGGCGGAATAGAGAAAGTTCGTCGCGAGAACGATCTGCCACATGCCGAGCGTGACGATGAAAGGCGGCAGCTTCATGCGGGCGACGAGCCAGCCGTTGATAAAGCCGCACAGCGCGCCGACGGCGAAGCCGCAGAGGATGGCGAGTTCGACCGGCAGACCGTAGCGGAAGACGAACTGGCCCATGACGACAGACGACAGCACCATGATGGCGCCGACCGACAGATCGATACCGGCCGTCATGATGACGAGCGACTGCGCCGCGCCGACGATGCCCGTGATCGCCACCTGCTGAAGGATGAGCGTCAGCGAGAAGGCGGAGAAGAACTTGGTGCCCAACAGGACGCCGAAGATGACCAGCGACAGCACGAGCACGATCAGCGATACCGCCGATGGGCTTGAATGCAGAAAATGCCGGAATCTTTGAAGGAAACTCTTGTCGTCCGTGTCGAACGAGGCGACATCGGTCGAACTCTCCTTGAGGACTTTTTCGTAATCGTGATGCGGCGATGCCGCGGTTGGCTCACTCATGGATATTCCTCCCGGAATCCCGTCTGCTCTTCATGCGCGGGACGATTGCATGTGAGTGGTGGTCTTTCCCCAGGCCTGCCCTTGCGGCCGCCTGGGGTACGTGTCGTTGCATCGGGAAAGTCCCCTCTGGCCTGCCGGCTTGCCGGGGTCGAGCCACTTGTCTCGACCCGCTCTTCGAGCCCCCACAAGTGAGGAGAAGTCTGGCGGCGCCGCTTTGCCCCAATCGAGGCTCAGTGGGTCCGGCCGGGTTAGGCCCTCCCCCTTGTGGGGAGGGTTGGGAGGGGTCTTAGGCCCGATCGCTTAGCCCCAGCACTTGCCAAGGCCTTCCTTGGTGTCGATCGACTTGACGCCGGAAACCGGCTTGTCGGTGACGAGCGTCACGCCGGTGTCGAAGAAGTTCTTGCCTTCGGTCGGCTTCGGCTTTTCGCCGCTGTCGGCGAACTTCTTGATCGCCTCGATGCCAAGTGCGGCCATCTGCAGCGGGTACTGCTGCGAGGTGGCGCCGATGACGCCGTCGGTGACGTTCTTGACACCCGGGCAACCACCGTCGACGGAGACGATCAGCACGTCCTTCTCGCGGCCGACGGCCTTCAGCGCTTCATAGGCGCCGGCAGCAGCCGGTTCGTTGATGGTGTGGACGACGTTGATGGTCGGGTCCTTCTGGAGAAGGTTTTCCATCGCGGTACGGCCGCCTTCTTCGTTGCCGTTGGTGATGTCGTGGCCGACGATGCGCTTGTCATCCTCGTCGCCGATCTTGTTCGGGTCCTTCGGGTCGATGCCGAAGCCCATCATGAAGCCCTGGTCGCGCAGAACGTCGACGGACGGCTGCGACGGCGTCAGGTCGAGGAAGGCAACCTTGGCATCTGCTGCCTTGTCGCCCAGCGTTTCCTTGGCCCACTGGCCGATCAGCTTGCCGGCGAGCAGGTTGTCGGTGGCAAACGTCATGTCGGCGCTGTCGATCGGCTCCAGCGGGGTGTCGAGCGCGATAACGAGCAGGCCGGCGTCGCGGGCCTTCTTGACGTTCGGCACGATGCCCTTGGTGTCGGAAGCAGCAATCAGGATACCCTTGGCGCCATCGGCGATGCAGGTCTCGATCGCAGCCACCTGGCTTTCCGAGTCACCATCGATCTTGCCGGCATAGGATTTCAGGTTGACGCCGAGTTCCTTGGCCTTGGCGGTCGCGCCTTCCTTCATCTTGACGAAGAAGGGGTTGGTGTCGGTCTTGGTGATGAGGCAAGCGGAGACGTCCGCAGCCTGCGCGGGCGCCGAAAAGGCGACGCCAAGAGCCAGCGCGGCAACAGCCGCCGAAATCACTGATGTCTTCATGTACTCCTCCCAGAGTGTAGCCGGCGCGCCCCATGGCTGGCCGGAATTTTAAAGCACGAACGCCGCCTTCGAATACCGCCGATGGCTTCCTCCAAGCCGTTCCGTGCTGTTTACGACGCTAATTAAGGGCGAAAGAATTTGGCTTGTCAATAAATAAATCCAATTGAATTATTAATTCCTTGTGGCATGCTCGGCGAAAATAACGCATAGGCCGATCAATGGGAGGAATGGCCAATGTCGTCCATGAGAGGTCCGGTTCACCTGCCGGCCCAACTGCCCGGCGTCAGTCCGGCAGGCGGCGCGAACCAGGTTCGGGTTCGCGCTTACAATGAAAGACTGGTGCTTTCGCTGGTGCGCCTGCATGGCGCCCAGTCGAAGGCGGATATCGCACGCCGCACGGGCCTTTCGGCGCAAACCGTGTCGGTGATCATGCGCGTGCTGGAAAAGGAAGGCCTGCTTTCGCGTGGTGAGCCGATCCGCGGACGCGTCGGGCAACCTTCGGTTCCGATGCGGCTCAATCCCGATGCGGTCTATTCCTTCGGCGTGAAGATGGGGCGGCGCAGCGCCGACCTCGTATTGATGGATTTCGTCGGCAAGATCCGCATGCAGCTGCATGTCACCTACGCCTACCCCCTGCCCGACGTGTTTCTCAATTTCATCGTATCAGGCATCCAGGAGCTGGAAAGCCGGCTAAGTGAAGACGAGCGCAGCCGCATTGCCGGCGTCGGCATCGCCGCACCTTTCGAATTGTGGAACTGGGAAGAGGAAGTGGGATCACCGAAGGGCGCCATGGACGTCTGGCGGGATTACGACCTGCATGCCGAGGTGGCGGCTAGCGTCCCCTACCCCGTCTACCTGCAGAACGACGCGACCAGCGCCTGTGGGGCGGAACTCGTCTTCGGCATCGGTCCGCAGCATCCCGATTTCGTCTATTTCTTTATCGGCTCCTTCATCGGCGGCGGCATCGTTCTCAACTCGGCGATCTTTTCCGGCCGGACCGGCACCGCCGGTGCGATCGGCCCTCTGCCGGTGCGCGGCAAGAACGGCGAGACGCTGCAATTACTCGAGGTCGCCTCGATCTTCGTGCTTGAGAACATGCTGCGCGACCGCGGCATCGATCCGGAGCCGCTTTGGTATTCGGCCGACGACTGGATCGACTTCGGCGAGCCGCTCGAATTGTGGATCCAGGATACCGCCAAGGCGCTGGCGCAGGGGATCGTCGCGGCTGCCTCGATCATCGATTTCAGCGCCGCGGTCATCGACGGCGGTTTCCCGGCCTGGGTTCGCGAGCGGATTGTTCAGGCGACGATCTACGAGGCCGACAATCTCGACCTGCAGGGCGTCGTCATGCCCGATATCATCGAGGGGGCGGTCGGCGCGCATGCACGCGCCATCGGCGGCGCCAGCCTGCCGATCTTCGCCCGCTATCTCACGGACCAGAACGTGCTCTTCAAGGAGGTGGAGAATGCTGAAGGGACTTAACCCGATCCTGAGCCCCGAGCTGCTCTCGACGCTGCGCGCCATGGGCCACGGAGACGAGATCGCCATCGTGGATGGCAATTACCCGGGCCTCGAGGATGCGCGACGGCTGATCCGGCTCGATGGGCACGGCATCATCCCCGTGCTCGATGCCGTCTTGAGCGTACTGCCGATCGACGAGTTCGTGCCGGAGGCGATCTTCCGCGCCACCGTGAAGGGCGAGCGCGACAAGCTCGACCCCGTGCACGAGGAAATGATCGACTGCTGCGCGCATTACGAGCCGCACCGACAGGTGGTGCCGCTGGTCGGTCCGGATTTCTACAACAGGGTAAAAGCGGCGCATGCGCTGATCCAAACCAGCGAGCCGCGCCTTTACGGCAACATCATCCTGCGCAAGGGCGTGATCCATCCGGGCAAGCCGGGTGACAAGAGCAAAGCTCCGGTCGACCCGTTTCCCTACTGAGATACACCTCGCGATCAGATTTCGCCGGCCAGCGGTCCCCAGACGTCCGTCAGCGCGAAGCCGCCGGGATGCGGATCGAACGGATCGAGCGCCACCTGAGACAGGCCGACGGTGAAGCCGCGCCCCGTGATGGTCGGGATCACGGCCGGCCGGCCGGCGACCGTGGTTTCGGCGAGAAGCCCGACCTCGAATTCGGAATCGATGATCGAGCGCGACTTGAAGACATCGCCGACTTTCGCCTTGCCGCGCGCATGCAGCGTCGCCAGATTGGCGGAATTGCCGGTACCGCAAGGCGAGCGATCGGCGCGGCCCGGCCACATGGTGGTGCAGGTGCGCACCGTACCGTCGGCTTCGAGATCGCGGAACATCACGTAGGCGACGCCTGAGATTGCCGGGATTTCCGGATGGACGACCTTGATCTCGCGGTTGATCTTTTCCTTGATCACCATGCCGGCGCTGACCAGGGCGGCGGCATTGGACTTAGCGATCGTCAGGCCGATCTGGCCGACATCGACAAGCGCGTAGAAAATGCCGCCATAGCAGAGGTCGAGCTTGATGGTGCCCCACGCCTCGGTCTCCAGCGAGACATCAAGCTCGTGCACGAAGGACGGCACCATGGTGAGCTTGACCTTCTCGCAGCGGCCGTCGCGGCAGGTGGCCGTCGCCTTGACGAGGCCGGCCGCCGTTTCCAGCGTGACCACCGTCTCCGGTTCCTGCATCTCGACGATGCCGGATTCAAGCAGCGCGGTGGTGACGCAGATCGAGTTGGAGCCGGAGCTTGCATGCGCCTGATCCGGCTGCAGGATGATGAAGGCGGCATCGGCATCGGGGTGCTTGGGCGGCAGCAGCAGGTTGACGGAGCCAATCGGCGCGCCGCGCGGCTCAAGGCAGAGGAAGCGGCGAAGCTCCTGGCCCTTGGGATCGGTGTTCAGCCAGTGCAGCTGCTCGGCCACCGTGTTGCCCGGGATCTTCGGAACGCCGCCGATCGCGACCTTTCCGATTTCACCTTCAGCGTGGACATCCAGAAGCTGGATCGTGCGCTTCCATCTCATCGGCGTCTCCCATCATCCGCCGGCGGAGCGACCCCGTCGTCGCCGGCACTCTGTTATGTCTCAGTAGCGGTCGATACGGAACGGCGTCATGTCGACCGCGGGTTTCGCTCCCGTCACCATATCCGCGATCAGCTGCGCGGTCGTGGCCGAATAGGTCAGGCCGAGATGGCCGTGACCTGTCGCGTACCAGACGCCTGATATCTTCGAGGAGGGCGAGATGATCGGGATCGTATCGGGCAGCGCCGGGCGGTGGCCCATCCACTCTGTAGAGTCCTTGACCTCAAGGCCCGGGACGGCGCGCTGGGCATGGCGAACGAGGACGCGGGCGCGGCGGAAATCGGGCGCGGCATCCAGTCCCGCCAGCTCGACATTGCCGCCGACGCGGATACCGCCAGCCGTCGGCGTGATCATGAAGGCGCGATGCGGCCAGATCACCGAATAGCGCATGGAGACGCCGGGCTGCATGATCTGCGTGTGGTAGCCGCGCTCGGTTTCGAGCGGGATCGGCTCGCCGAGCTTTTCCGCCAGGAAGCGCGTGTGGACGCCGGCCGCGAGCACGACGAAATCGGCCGCGATACGCTGGCCGTTTTCGAGCAGCACGACGGAGGTACCGTCGGCGTTCTTTTCGACGGTGCGCACGGCGCCGGACACGAACGTGGCGCCGCGTTCGCGGGCGGCATCGGCGAGCTTCACCACGAGGCGATAGGGATCGCGGATGGTCTTGTTATCGGGCAACAGTACCGCCTTGGCGATCGAAGGCGAGAGCGCGGGCTCCAGATCGCGGATGGCGGCGCCTTCGAGTACGTCGAAATCGAAACCGTAGCGGCGCATGAAATCGATGTGGCCGCGATCGCCCGCGAATTCGGCCTCGGTCTCGTAGATCGCCAGGCAGCCCTCGTCGGTCATCAGCTCAGGTGCTGCGATCGTGTCCAGCATGGCACGGAAATCGGCGAGCGCCGGATTTGACAGGCTCATGCCCGCATCCTCGATGTCACGCAGCCGGGAGGGGCGGCCGGCGGCGATGAAGCGCAGGAACCACGGCGCCATCTTCAAGGCGTAGGCGGGACGCAGCCAGACGGGACCTTCGGGATCGAGCAGCCAGCGGGGGATCTTGCGCCAGGTATTGGGGCCGGAGCCGGCTGCGAAATCGAGCGCGATGCTGGCCATGTTGCCATAAGAGGTGCCGCGCCCGGGCTCGCCCTTGTCGATCAGCGTGACCTGCAAGCCGCGACGCTGCAATTCGAGCGCGATCGCAGCACCTATGACACCTGCGCCGACAACCGCGACCGTCTGTTTCTTCTCGCTCATCCCTCACCGCCCGTTCGCACGGCGGACCACACCGCCGACCGCACTGTGATATATCAGAACACGGGCGACTTCCATCTGAATTTTTGTCTTAGGCCGGACAGGACGACACCGCGCGTTCGGCGCAGACGTCGTGAAACTTTCCGAACGTTTTCTCCGTTTATCCGAGCGAGATTTCACGAAGGACCGCGCGCGATGAAGGCTCTACCCAGCATCTTCCTGACGATTGTTCTGCTCTGCCCGTCACTCACCTTTGCCGGTGCGCTTGAGGAGGACGCGATACGTCACGATATCATCGGCCGAACCATCTATCTCGCGACACCGCTCGGCGGCGAACTGCCGCTCAACTACCACACATCAGGCGTCGTCGACGGCAGCGGCGAGGCGATCGGGCTCGGAAAATTCTTCAAGCCCAACGACCAGGGCAAGTGGTGGATCGATTCGAACCGGCTCTGCCAGAAATTCCGCACCTGGTACGAGGGCGCGCCGATGTGTTTCGAACTGGAGACGGCAGGACCCGGGAAGGTGAAGTGGACGCGCGACAACGGCCAGACCGGCGTGGCGAGAATAGGCGACTGAAGCGATCGGGGGTCCAGAATGGAAAAGAGCCCGGTGCGGGAGGAGGTGCACCGGGCTCTTGATCCTGACTGACAACTGGGAGGAGGAGTGTTGTCAGTCCGATGAAGGAGCGCTGGGAGGAGGAGTGCGCTGCCTTCGAGCGGATAGATAGCCCATCGTTTCGATCAGGAATAGGGAGAATACCGCAACGCAGCAATGCGCCGAACGCATAACAAGGGCACTAAAACCGTCATGTGCATTCGCTCTATGCACATCCTTTCATCAAATCAATCGAGATATAAGCAATCTCAGCCGTCGAGGGGGTCGAAGACGGCAGTCGTTTCCGCCGCCTTCGCGAGCGACTTACCGCTCCGCGAGTGAGTTACCACTCGTTGCCGCACGGCATGGAGCCGTCGCCATTGGTGCCGCCGAAGGTGCCCTGGCAATAAGTCTGCCTATGCATTGGTTGCATCTGGGGCTGCATCGGGCGTTCGGTGATCGAGCCGGTGGTCTGGCGGTCGACACCGAAGGCGGCGTCGGGATACCAGTAGCCATCGTGTAGGCGGGTTCCGGAGCGCTCGGCGCGCGAGCCATGGTAGCCATGCCAGTAGCCCGGCTGGGTCTCGGCCACCTGGACGACCGAAGCCTGCTGCACGGATTGGTCGACGGGTGCTGCCTGAACGGGCACCGCGCCAGAGAGCGCCGCTATGACGCCAAGCGACAGGACAGAGGGGATGTAACGGGAGATTTTCATGATAAACCCTCCTTCAGGATTCACATGATGAAAATGCTGTCTCAGCTTGCAAAGTTCCGCGGCTGCACGCGTGCTCCAACAGTCGTGATCACAGGCGATTGCGCGTGATCTCGATTACGCCCTAAGGCGTGATCCCGTTTACGCTCTCGCGCTTGATCCCGGCGCGGCCCTACTGATCGTAGACGGCGCGATAGCCCTGGCTGGAAATGCAGGTGACATACTGACGGCGCGCGGCCGCCCTTGCCTGCGCTTCCTCGTTTGCAGGATCGATCGCATAGCGCGACATCTGCGCCCGCGCCTCGTATTGCTTGCGTGCCTCGCTGTACATGACGTTGCCGTTGGCGACGCAGATGTTGTGGGCGATGCCGGGTGGATTGAGCGGCGGGTCGAGCGTGTTGACGGGCGTCAGCATCGGGCCGTTGGCATGATCGACGCAACCGGCCAAGGCCGTCACCGACGCCAAGAACACCATTCCACGAACCATATTGCTCAGCATTCAATCTCTCCGGCCCGCGGCCACGGCATTTTATGCCCAACGGGCATCTTGCCGAGACAATCGTCTGGCAACATTGTGCCAAGCTAGCGCTGAGCAAGACGCCAGCATCCGCAGACGCCGACATCACAACGGAGGAATGGACCGTGTCAGCTCTTCAGGACGAACTCTTATCCGATATCCCCTCTCACCCGGAGGAAATGAAATCGGTCTTCGACCTTCGCGTCGGGAAGCACATCAGCTTGCAAGGCAGCGCCAGGATCACGCCCGCCGGCGTCATCAGCACCGGGATCGCGGTGGCGGCGATGATGCTCGCCGTG
>Ga0307406_10002119_pt1 | contig 10802 bp, 8 predicted proteins | sample 322Cmetagenome_3_FD_203706 | JGI IMG/M metagenome (GOLD analysis project Ga0307406, IMG submission 203706) | Maize rhizosphere microbial communities from greenhouse at UC Davis, California, United States - 322HYB-C-2 | ecosystem: Host-associated > Plants > Roots > Rhizosphere > Soil | place... | reverse complement strand
TTGAGGAATCGATAGAAATCTATAACCGTAAGCGACCTCATCTGTCCCTGAAATACAAAACGCCCGATGCGGTGCATCAGGCGTTTTGAGACTGAAACAGGTGTAAACCTATTTCAGGACTAGACAGAATTCATCCTGAGCCATAGTTTATAGCCGTCTTCAAGCTAAGCGATGGCCGTCAATGTCGCCAACGAAGCTTTATTTTCCCGTAAATCATTTCGCTCCTTCTCTTGGATTTTCTGGCGCGCGACCGCATACACTACCGAAGCAATCTTGTTAGCCAATAACGGGGGCACGGCATTTCCCACTTGGTGAAACTGCTGAGTTCGATTCCCTTGGAAGAAGTAATTATCAGGAAATGTCTGGAGCCGAGCAGCCTCTCTGACAGTCAGGCTTCGACACTGCTTGGGATCGTAGTGGATGAAATAATGACCATCCTTGGATATATGACTGGTGATAGTCGTCGCCGGAAGATCCTCCAGCTGTACTCTGAAGCGATCACTGAATTTACCGCTCTCCCAGTTTTTATGCGCAGGCGCAAGACCCGAGAGCGAAAACTGCAAATGTCCTTTCGGAGACGTCTTGTACGCTCGAGCGTAGACACTGGCAAACATATATCTGCGCAGGTCTGAAGGCATATGCCCACGTGCGTCATGATTCAGCCAGAACTCCAAATTGTCATCGCGATACCATTGATCCAGCTTTTCATCCTTCGTTCTTCCGTCCCCTTGGCGGCGAGGGACTCGAAGCGCCCCAACCTCAAGAGAAGCCGACAGTAGAGAGTCGCGTGCAATTTTCATCGCAGAATCCAGCATCGGCTCAACTCTAGCGTCGACCTCAGACCTGAGTTCATCGAGCTGGTTTGCAACCTCCTTGTACCAAGCTTCATTGTCATCACGCTGCTTGGTCAATCGGCTACGCAGCTCGGGAAGATCACCCAATACCTGTTTTGTACTGACTCGCTCAACTACATCGAGGATGCTTCCGTGCTCGGGTATATTTCCTTGATGATCCAAAGCAATACCTAAAAGAATTACTCGATGCCTAGCCTGGGGAATTCCATGCTCCTCAGCTTTAATGATGAAACCGCGAGGGTCCACCTTGAGCACATCCTCACTCGGACCGAAAGACTGGCCAGTTACCAATGAGCAGATGCGGTATTTTGTGCCAGGCGCAGAATCACCGAGTGCTTTGTTTGGATCAGTAAGGTCCTGCAATATCTGCGCGAAGATACCCTCACCAGCGACCTTCGAAGACAAAATTCCTTTTACGTTTTCCATTACGAAAACTGCTGGCTTTCTCTCCTTGATAATTCTCAGATATTCCCTGTAAAGAAAATGCCGGTGATCATTTTCGGCGTTGTAATCGGCCTTGGCCTGGTTACGTGCTCGCCCAACAATTGAATAGGCTTGGCAAGGAGGGCCACCAATCAGCACCCAAGGTCGATCTTCGAGTCGCTCGTCCAGAATATCGTCGAGCTCTCGATCACCCTTCTCTGACCCCAAGGTGATGCACCTAGCCTCTTTCTCAGCTTCATCCCACTGAGCTTCGCTCATATCACTGAAAGGCTTTGCACTATGGCCGTTGCAAAAATCGTAGTAGTCGCATAACCGATCGGGATTTTTCAGCTTGAGAAGTCTGTAAAACGCTCTCAATTTGAGCGTTTCCCGAGCAACGGGGTCCATTTCGGCAGATACCACGATTTCGAACCGGGTTCCGTTACCGGAGGATGCAAATCCCTCACCAAGGCCTCCAGGTCCCGCAAAGAGATCGACGATCTGAATCGGCCTTGAAAGCTCAGTATCACATTCACTGGCGGCAACTCGGCCTAACGGTAAATTCATCTGGGATTCAGTCATGGATATAGTCAGTAAAGAAGTCAGGTCTCGCATGATGGCCGCCATTCGTGGTAGCAACACGTCTCCTGAGATGAAGGTCCGCAAGCTGCTTCATCGGCATGGCTTCAGGTATCGTTTACATTCTCGAAAACTTCCAGGTCGGCCCGACCTAGTGCTTCCTCGCTACAACGTCTGTATTTTTATCCACGGCTGTTTCTGGCATAGGCATCCAGGGTGCAGGAACGCCAGCACTCCTTCCACCCGGATTGATTTTTGGCGCCAGAAATTTGAGCAAAACGTGAGTCGGGACCTAAGAAACCGGAACGAACTGCTGCAATCTGGATGGCGCGTCATTGAGCTTTGGGAATGTGGAATACGCCGTCCGGAAGCGGATATGTACTGGTTGCTGAAAACGATTCCGGATTGTAATCAAAAATTCGTGGCCTGGCCCGAGTTTCCCGCTACCCCCCATCCGACATGAGAATTCACGGGCTTCAGTATTCGATTTCCAAGCGTTCCAGCAGATACTTCAGCGCCCCCTTTTCCCCTCTCGAGAGGCTGGTGACGCGCCCGGCCACCAGTTTCTTGAGCGCATCAATATTCTTTGGCGAAGCAACCCCGCTCTGTCTGGCCTGCTCCATGATCTCAGCAGCTCTGTCGGCCAGCCCTAAAAGGGCAATATCAAAATCGACCTCCTGGTTCTTGATCGCCTCTCGCTGCCCCTGCCGTGTTTCATCTCCGTACTCCTGCAAGGAGACTCCATACTGCTTCATTGAATGTCCGGGTAAACCAACCCGTCCCTTGACGTACTGCGTCCAGCAGAATTCCCTCTTGGCGAACTCGGATACGTTTCGCACGCTTTCCGGAGGCGACTTGAGAATCTCGGACACCGTCCAAGCCTCGGCGAGCATCCAATCGAGGAGAGCCTCAGGGACCTCCTGCTCTCGCCAGATTCTGTCCAGATCGATTTGAAGGTCACTTGCTCGAAACCCTTCGGCGCAAGCTGCAATGGTGTAGGTGACTATCTGGGCCTTGTAGCCACGATCACTGCGGTACCATTCGGAGCGCTGCACAATTTCATCGAGTCGGAGAAAAAGGAGAGCCTTGGCCATGGCACGACGAAACCACGTTTCCGTAACCTTGGAAGCGTCATCCAATCCTGCAAGCACTGTTATGAACCTGCTGAAGCATTTCTGAGCCCCTTCACTGACATGATGAGGCTTGCCTTCAAAAGAAAGCTCGTATTTGGCGAGATCAGTCTTGGTTAGTAGCTGGGATTTCGGATAGATCAGCTCAAGCCTGCTGCGCTCGGCCTTCGACTTGTAGGCAAAAAGATTCTTGTATTGCCCCCTGGCACGCTCGTAGAACCATTTGCTGCTGTGTAGGGCGCCCGCTCTCTGCGGAACAGCCACATCCTTGGAAAGTCGCTCAATCTTAATCTGGACCGGGCTGTTGGATGCTAAATCGGCGAGGGAAACTTTGTTCTGGGTGTTCGCATATTCGGAGATACAGGGAACCACCTCCTCGAGACGCTCCTCGTCAACAACTGACAGCTTGACCTGAACATGCACCTGATCGAGATTACGCCCCAGCCCATCTCTAGCATAGAGCAAGGATGCTGTAGTCTGGCCACCGTTGACGATCTGAAAACCTCTGATGCGGGAGATGGCCAACCTGCCTCCTTCCTGCTTGCAGGTATCAACCGCTGAAGCCGTGGCAGTAATTCCGTTGTTATAGGCAAAGAACATTCCGGGCTCTTCCGCAATGGTCCGGAGGATGCCCTTGTTCACACTGGTTCTCGCCTGCAGATAGCTCCTCACATTCTGTTCCAACAGCCGACTGCCAAATGCTGCAAACACCTTCGCCAAAGCACCTCCAGGCATAGCAAACAGGTAGCTCTGATAACTATCGGCTCCGGTCAATATGGGTAGACACTCGATAGCCCCTCCAAAGTCCTCATCGAAGTCGATCTGGACCGGCTCGCCACCGACGGACGAAATTCTTGCATAGCGCTCGATATCCAAGACGTTGACGTGCAACGTCAACGGACCGACATCCCGGGTCTCGAAGACGCTCTTGCGGACGCGGAGATGGCAGTTAGTGAAGAGAATGACACGCAGGCGTCTGATTCTGCTGCCGTACTGTTGAATCAGCGCAGCAAGCTGATATGCAGGGCTTGCCTCCTCCAGACTGGCGACAAACTTCTGGCTCATGGCGGCCTTGAAGAACCGTTCTACACCATCGACGGCCTTGTCCACATCTCGGCTGTTGATGGCAGGCATGACCACCTCCTGCCGATAATCACAGACTGCAAGATAAAACTCGCCGACCTCGGAGCGGTCATCGCCGAGCATGCCCAGCGCGTAACCATCAACGCGATATCCTCCAGGACCTTCCTTCAGCACCGGACAATAGTCCATATCCGGCGTATCCCCATTTTCTGCTGCCAGAGTCGAATAGGCCCGAAAAAATTCGGTAATTTGTAGTTCATGCCCAGCAACACTGCCGACGCGCACTTCTTCGAGTAGCTCCTCATACTCTTCCTGAAGCTCAGCCATTGATCAGCATCCCCAGATCCATCTGCTCAATCCGATAATCTTCGACAGTTTCACAAGCAATGTTGTATTTCACCCGAGTAATCCCGTCAGGGACGGTAGATGGGACGAGTCGCGGAAAACCCTCCGCAACGCGGTAGACCCTTACAGCATCTAGGTTGAATTCTTCACTGGCATAACCAGCGTCATGCTGATATCCGACGAGGAACAACTTCCGCTGAAACTCCATCAGACCGGAATGGCTACCAGAAAGCCGGAAGGAAATATCCGCAACAAGTGACGCTAGACTGATTCCGGTTTCCGAAACCGTGAATCTGTGTAGAGCCACACAGAGCTCCCGTCCATCACCATCAAGCTGTTCAAGCGAGGACACCCTGATCAAGAAAGGCTGGGTCGAAAGCTGAGATTTGACTTCGATTCGAACATTGTTCAGGCCGATATCGTTGGTATCGCCGTCCGGCCCCCGCCACCCTCGGGTGACCACTTCAGGAGCAATCCCGCAGTCGTCGACTAACCACTTCACTAGACAGAGCTCACCGAGCAGACCGAGTCTCTCCCTGAACGACATTTCCTGCGACCGTCCTCGACGTAGCAGATCTGCCCAGCGATTCAGCCGCACGGCAAATATGTTCGCGGCTCCGGCAGGGCTTTCCGATCGAGAAGATGCATCTGCGAGATCTGCGCAGATGATCGAGAAGAGATCCTTCAACTGATGATCCGTTAGGCAGAGCACAAGACGATGCCCACCGTCGATCTCGCAGTGACGGACTGAAACATTCTCGAACTCCGGCAAGTTTGAGCCATTCAGCTCAGACGCGTCGGACTCCAGAATGAATTCTCGCTCGCCTAAACTGGAATAAGAGATGAACATATCTAGGAGATGATCTGGGCACACCCTAAAGCGCCCAGCTCCTCGACCGAGATGCACAATCTCATCCCATTTGGCAATGAAGTCACTCATCACTATCGAGTTCTTCATCCGACTCAGCCTCCTGCCGCTGGCGCTCCATCATCTGAGCCAGACGCTTGGTCACCGCATATTCACGCGGTCGCGGATCCACCCCCGTATCGGGAAATGCGAGACTGATCGATACCACAGGCTTGCCAGGTTCAAAGTTAAGTTTCTTGTCTTTCTCCGTATCTTTCAACCCGAACGCCAGAAGGTGTATTAGGAGGAGAGGCCGAGTTCTAGCCATCAAGTACTGTTTCTCGGGGCTAAACTTGGGGAACTCTGGAAATTCCCCCTTTAACTTCTCAAACTGTTCTGGCAGATCCTCTCTTTCGCCATACGGAAGATCGATTCGTGCAATATCTGCAACGATATCTTTTGCCGTTATCTTCACCACACTGGGGTCGTCTGATTTGGAAATCCCGTTTTTTCGTACCCGACAATAGATATTTTGATCCTCGCGAGCGAATGGAAAGTTCATTCCCGGCTCACCGGTTCGCCGGAATGGGATTGCAATGTCCCATAACGCCAGTTCTTCATCGGCGCGGTCAGAAATATAATCTGACGTGAGGCTCCGCCCCTCATACCCCAATGCAAAATGCAGTTGTGGAAGCTTGAACTTCCCTAACAGCTCTTGTACCAGCGCAACACCAACTTTCGTCCATACCCTAGCGCCGTCATCGAGATCCTCATTATTAGACCAATCTGTTACAAGTTTCTCCACAAGAGACATTACAGCAGCGTAATGGTCGTCATTGGTGTTTCTGTCATTGAACAGCTCGAAAGCCTGTAGATGCCTTGTAGAAAGATCCACTGCCATTAGCACTGGTTTGGTGGCCCGCATCTTATTCGCGGCAGTAATAGCAATACCTGTGGGACTTTGGCGAACTTTAAGGCCAAATTCATTAGGCGTAATACCCATCCGCTCCATGCGAACGAGATCTTCCCGTAATTCTTCCACCGCATCGCTTACCTCGCGAAAATCTCCTAACATTTCACTAGTAGCGTGGATCCGACACAGCCGCTCATAACCCGGTCGATAGCCAAACCAGCGCCCCATCTGCAATAGTGTGTCTGCAGCACCGACATTTCTCAGGACGTACGATACTGCGAGCCCCTCCAGCGTAAGCCCACGTGCCAAGGCCAAACCGCCGACTGCTATAACATGCATGCCGGTCTCTGGAGCTTTCGTGTAATCCAGACCACCGCCTTGCATGTTTACCAAGCGGACCTCAACAGATGCCAAGCCCCGCCGCAACGCGCCCCGAACATCATCCCAGTTGAAATCACATTGCTTTCTATATTCCTTTTCCCAAGATTGATGCAGTCGTGCAAGCAATTGCGAGCTTTCCCATGCGCTGCTGGAGGCCCAAGCATCAACAGCAGCCTTAAGATCCTGAAGCAATAAATATATGAGATCGTGGACTTGACGTTGAACGGCGTTGAATCTACTAACATTTACCAGCATCGACGAATGCCTGTGGCTCTCACCCTCAAGAACACGGATTGCTCTGAATAGCGCGTATTCAAGAACTGCATCCTTGAGACTTTCCGGCAGCTCGCTAACTGGTTTCACAGACTTGTGGCTCAATGGAAGCAGATCAAGGTAGTCTCCAGGTATTTCGCGAATGCAGGTCTCGAACAACTCGCCACCGTCGGAAAACAGCTTCTCAGCACCGATGTAATTTCCTGGTGGCTCAAGTGATTTAATAAAGTGCTCCGGAAAAAGATCATCCTTGAGCATGCTGTCTTCGGTATCCGGATCAATGAAAATATTGGCAAACGGCGTCGCCGTATAGCCAACATATGAAGATCGCCGCGAACAGTTCAGCAATTCACGTATCCGAGCATTGATGCGTGTGGTGACACCCGGATCCTTTGCCGTATTGACCGAAGCATTGTCCGCTTCGTCATCGATTAACAACATCGGCCCCTCGAGCTGCCCCCCCTGACGGAGGCCCCTCAGCCAGTCGGCAAGACGGGCCAAAACCTGCTCATTTTTTTTGGTAACAAATAGAATTGGATCGGCAAAATTGCCTTCAGTAGCTCCAACACTTTTCGCCGTTTTCACACTGAAATCTGCATTCTGCGTAGTTCCACAGAAGGGATGCCTTATTTCCCCCCCCTCATCCTCGAGCCCCTTGAGGACATATGAGACCGGGTATATTTCCGAAACAAAGTTGTCGCCGAGAGATGACTTCCCAACAAACGCCTGATCCAGCCTGACCTGAGTCTGATATCTCAACGAATTGGTCAGCCCAGCGAGAACAACGATTATCCGATAACCTGCATCCGCAGCCTTGGCGATTAAAGCAGAGTAGTTCGTGGTCTTTCCCGATTGCACATGACCCATAACCAGACCACGACGGCGCCAAGAGTCAACCTCCAGAGGATCGCCCAGATATCCCATAATCTCGTCGGTAACCTTGTCGACGGACTGGACTACCTGAATAGGAAGAATCGAATGATCTAGCCAATACTTCTGCAGTCTGCGCCAGTAGTAGGAGTCGATCTCTCCCTTCCGTCCAGGGTACCACTCTTGGAAATCGGTCTTGAGGACATGCCCCTCTCCCTGCTGGGTGCCATATATCGTTTCCAGATGTCTGATCAGGCGAATCGCCAGCTCTTCATCGAGAATACTTGCCAGAGCAGAGACTTCCTTCACATGCGTCTCCAGAAATCCTTGCGGTACTGGAAACCGCCCCTGAATCCGTCTGTCTATCTCAACTCGCAGAAAGCTCAAGCTAGCATCAAAGTCCATTCGACATTCCCCATTTCCTAGTCGTATTTTTACGAACATAACTTTCCGTATAAGTCCACTGACTTGCAAATGGCTCCATTCCGGCGATGAATTGCAGAAACCCCTTCATCTCCGGAGTGCTATCACAGCTCTGCAAATAGTTGATCATGCATTGATCGATCAGCGACTCAAACTCCTCCACAGAAGTGGAACACTGACTCACTCCTGCTTCGGCATCTTTCAAAAACATCTCAGTCGGGAAATAGGATTCAAGCAACCGAAGCACCGCATCGAAATCCCCAGACAAACCGGGTTGTTCCATAAGCTGGGCCACCATTGGATGCTCGCGGTTCACGCGATAGCGGATCTGGCCGTTCTTTACATATCGCCGCCAGACCGAGTGGATCTCAAGTCTGTCCAGAGCAACACCCTTGTTGCGATGCACTCGAATCGAGCGCTGATTGAAACGCCTCACCACGTCCTGCAGCCTGCGCTTCAAAACAGCGGGTAGCTGGGCATCGGATTTATCCACGGTTATTCGCCACTCGGCATCCAGCGTATTCGGCAAATCCACCCGAACCCGCGTCAACTGAGTGAGCTCCCCATGCGGCACTAGACGAAACCAAGTCCCGTAGATGATTAGACGTCGATTCCTATAGACATAAAAACCTTGGTTTCGGACCATGCCCTCTGGTCCGCCCAGTTTTTCCTGATCCTCAGTCGAGAGCTTAGAAAAATGGGGCAGAACATAGGGCTGAACCGTGATCTGCTCCCCACTTGGCATGACGATATTTTCCGCATCCAGTGTCTGGGTAGCATTATGTGAGGTCATAAAAGGATCGATAGGGAGGAGCTGATTGCCATTGATGACAATCGTCAGCCGTCGCTTGCCCTCACCGGCAAGGTAACGATGAAATATCAGTGAGAGTTTCTGAATGGCGTGGGCAATAGTTTGAGTGAGCGACTCATCGACTGAAACGCTGTGCTCTCGATTCAGAAGCCTGTCTGAGTGACTCCATATCACCTCTGTTCCGGAAGGAGTATCCGGCGCTCCATCGAGCAAGTGTAGAGCATCGGTTCCCTCCACGAGGTCCATGCTCCAGTCATCGATATCATCAATATCCCAGCGTGCGGCAGTAATTGCGCTCTGCTGCCAAGAAACAACTGTCAAAACACGCGCTTGGGAAAGTGATGCAGATTTCAGTCCCCATCCGAATCTACCCAGATCATCAGGCTCGCGTTCGACTTGAGGGTTGGCGCTGGCGGGACGCATAGCGACGGTCAGGGTCCCTCTCGCCATACCAACACCGTCATCTCTAATCCTTACCAGCACATCATCCGGTTTCGGGACAAAGGTAATATCCACCCGTTTCGCCTGTGCCTTGATGCTGTTATCTATCAGGTCAGCCAGAGCTGCTGCCAGATCGTAGCTACCAAAGCTTCTGGCAGTGGCCATCAAGTCTCTAGCCAATGGGGGATTGGTAATTTTCATTCTCTGTCCTAGAGCTGCACTGCTTCCAAAATAAGCTCACTGCACAATAGACGAGTAAATTTGCCCCATCAATAAATAGATGGCTCAGCGCCATCAATCGAGACGAAGAAAAGGCAGCTACCCCAAAGCCATTTAGAGAAATCTCGACAGTTATCGACTTGAACTGAAACATGATGGCGCATTTCGAAATGTTGACCGTACAGCATTGACCCCCTAGGCTTTCAGTTCGGCGCCTAAGAAACGCCTCAACCAGAGCGGCCCTCCGCACCCGACAGTCAGCGGCTTTTTTTCGTCTGCGGTTTCTCTACGCCTGCGAAAATCCCCGTTATGTCGGGAGTGGGCGAATACAAGACCCGAAAGGGGAATATGTCCGGCCCGTCTCTGGTGGGTTTCTTAGCTCCCGACACCCTTAACGAATGCCCTAAGAAAGCAGCCAGAGGTAATGGATATGCCTGTAAATCTGACCTTCACGATGAAGGTAGCCAGTCCCTCCCGCTTGTCAGCTCATGCACAGCCGCTTCTGGAGGTCTGTCATGTCTGATCCCCTGATCCCTACTCAATTTATTCGACACAATATTCATCTGCATGCCCTTCTGGTTGAAAACCAGGCTTGGTTCAGTGCTTCCGATTTGGGGCGGTTGATGAGTAAGCACCTTGATGAGCGCATGACCCGCAAGCTTGATGCTGATCAGCGTCGGATGATGCTCGTGCACGTCCACGGCTTGGCCGAAGAGCGCCTGATGCTCAGCGAGTCAGGCGTCTATGCATTGCTGGTTTATCACTACTGCCCTGAATATCGATTGCTGCGTGAGTGGATCACGCATCAGGTAGTGCCAACCCTGCGGGATGAGCGCTTCTCGCATAAGGTGGAGCGTCCTACGTTGAGCGTGCTGGATTGGCCGAAGATGTCGCTCTGCATGCTGCACTGGCAGGATGAACCATGGATTCGCTTGCGGGATATGCCGGCGGTGCTGGTGGATGATCCGTTTAGTCAGCATGAATCCTGGTGGCGGAAAGCGTCGCGGGTTTTGCGAGGGTTTTGAGATTCAATCAGAAACCGTCGTCCGCGTTTGGGCGACGGTTTTTTTGTAGGGGATATGGAATGGGGGCCGCTTCAGCCCAGCGGGAGCAAGCTCCCTCGCCACGGGTGGGTGCAGGGCTTGCTCGGCACGTTGGCTTGAAATTACAGGCCGGTCCCAGGTTCACTCATTCGGCCGCCCCTTGCCGT
>Ga0307406_10002117_pt1 | contig 10811 bp, 7 predicted proteins | sample 322Cmetagenome_3_FD_203706 | JGI IMG/M metagenome (GOLD analysis project Ga0307406, IMG submission 203706) | Maize rhizosphere microbial communities from greenhouse at UC Davis, California, United States - 322HYB-C-2 | ecosystem: Host-associated > Plants > Roots > Rhizosphere > Soil | place... | reverse complement strand
GTTCTCTGCAGCAGGTTCTGTTTCAGCCTCTGTTGCGTTAGCTGCGGGGCCAGCTGTAGCGTTACCTGTTGTTGCGTTTGCCATCGCTGGTGGACCACTTACCATGTCGCTTCCTCTTGGAGGCACCATTGTCCCTGCTGGGTGATCATCTGGAGTCGACTCTGGTGTTGCTAGGACTGCAAAAGCTCCGCCCTTGAGTACATCATTCATTGCATGATCCACACCAACATAGATGCCCTCATCTGGGAAGGTAGCTTCAATTACGCTACCAGATCCCGCCGGTATATACCATGTCTCATCGTCCAATACCTGGGTGCCGTACCTATTCGCTACTGAGCCGTCATGGACATTGATTATGCCTGATATGAAGTGGAATGCTACTCCGTCGTTTGGACCTGCACTGAAGATATACCATCTCGTCAACTCACCTGGCTGGACCTGGAATACCTCAGCGTTAGGGTTCAGCTCAATCTGCACAAATGACCCTATAGCCGGGACGTACTTGTGAGCCATGCCATTAGTCATCACGATGTCTGGGTTTCCTTCAAGGAACTGGGCTACATCAAATGTGCCTGTGCCATTTGCTGGTGTAAAGAGACCATCGACAGTGCTGCTGTAGATCTCGCCAAAGACTACGTAGAATTCCTTAGCTGGCTGTTCGTTCTGTGGATGCACTACAACGCCACCATACATGCCGTTTGCAATGTGCTCCCACACACCGTTGAGGCCATCAGCGCCACAGTGATAATAGAACGCGCCTGCATGGTTAGCCTGCCATCTCCATGTCACGCTTTCACCAGGTTGAATGTTCGATCCATGCTCACTTGCATTGGAACCAACTGCTTGAGTTGTTCCATCTCCTGCGTGGAAGTCCATGCTGTGTATGACGTCACCTTCATTTATTAGCGTGAATTCAACTGTATCTCCTTGGTCGACTGATACTACCGGGCCTGGGACTGTTCCATTAAAGGTCATTGCTTGATATGTTACACCTCCAGGGTGCAGGGCATTATCTGGAGCTATCTGCACTTCAGTTTCGTCTGCAATCATAGTTACTCTTTTTATATTGCCTGAGGTGCTCTCTTCTTCTTGTGCCTGTGCACTGAAGAAATCTGGCAGCGGGCCTAGTATTAGACCTGCCATTAGAATACCTGCAGCAATACCTGCTATAACGGGTTTGTTCATTGTAGCCATTGAGAACTATATAGTGGTTAAAAAGTATTACTTTTTTTTTAGATGCCTTCTGCTTTAGGAATTGAGTCTTAATTTGCATATGCTTGATATGTAGAAGAGGCTTTCATAATTTGATACTAATCTAGAAGAATAGAACGAGACAGAGGGGTATACATTTTTGTATGTGCTGGGATATCTAATATTTTTACTTGCACATCTTTGGAAAAAGACAAGTCGTTCATTGCTCTGTATGTGGTAAAGAGCTTGGGCGTCACAAGTACAGACCCAGTGAAGAATGGGGTATTGAAGGCATGCTCTGCGGCTTGTGCCATTTAGAAAAGACCAAAGAGTTCACACTTGAGCAGAAAGAGGTCCCTGATATTTGCGCATTCTGCAAAAAAGAGCTCGCTGATAATCAGGACCGATACAAGCCACGATGGCAGTGGGAAATGCAGTCGGGTACACTATTATGCAAATCGTGTTATCAAAAAAAGGATGCAGACTATAATAAAAAGTTGAACTTTTGCGCAATATGCAACTGCAAGCTAGGAATGTTTCATTACCACCCTAAGCCCGCATGGCAAATAGACGGCAACCTCTGTAGAAAGTGCTGGGATCGGCAGAACAACAAGAACAACAACAACAACACTAATGGCGAGAGGTGAAAGAGATCGCGTATGTTTGAACGGCACAAGTGCGACAAGTGTGAGCGTAAGTTTCGGAAGATCGAAGAATTGATGCAGCATCAACAGCTAACGCATGAGCAGAGGCTGTACGTGTGTAACCAGTGCAACGCCAGCTTTGAAGGAATGGAGCAGATGCGCGATCACTCCAAGAAGTTTCATTCATATCGCAAGAGGATGTGAAAAGAAAAGAAAAGAATTAGACAGCTTTAAGCTGTTTTACAATCGGTGGTCTGGCTTTCCGAAATACTCTAAAGCCGCATATACATTTTATCTCTGGCAGCCTGGAAAGCTCTTCAACTGTTACTCGTGTTCCGCAGCGCATGCATTCGTATGCTACTGAGGAGCTGTCTCCGCTTGAACTCTCCATCTGTTTTCTCTCTCTTTCTTTCTTTAGCACGAGGCCCACATTTTAAGCTATATGATAGTGTGATGGTGGTGGTGGTGCTGCAGGCGCTTGTTTTGCTTTATGGCCGACTGGGCTGCAGCCAGTATTGCAATTGGGATCCTGTGGGATGAGGCACTGACATAATCGAGGCCAATGTTGCTACAAAACTCGATCGACTTAGGATCGCCGCCATGCTCGCCGCAAATGCCAATCTCTATATCCCTTTTCACGCCTCTTGACATGTCAACAGCCACTTTCATCAGCCTACCCACGCCTTTGGTATCAATGCTCTGAAAAGGGTTTACGCTCACGATCCCCTTTTCCAAGTAAAATGGCAGGAACTTGCCTTCAGCATCTTCCCTGCTAAAGCTGAAAGTGGCCTGCGTCAGGTCATTTGTGCCAAAGCTAATAAAATCAACAAGATGTGTAATCTCATCTGCTACTAGGCAGGCTCGAACGACTTCGATCATGCTGCCAAACTTGATCTTTAGTTTTACCTTGTGCCTATGCTCTACTTCACGCTTGACTGATTCAAAGATCTGCCTTACAGCTGCAAGCTCCTCTACCAAGGCTATCTGTGGCACCAATATTTGTGGCTCAACTGATATGCTCTCCCCGGCCAGATCTGCAGCCGCTTCACATATCGACCTTATTTGAGTCTCGTAGATTTCAGGAAAAGATATCCCCATTCTGACCCCTCTGTGTCCTAGCATCGGGTTTATCTCCGAGAGCTCATGTACGCGGTGAAGTATCTTTTCTATACGAGCGATCTCAGAAGTCTTGCCACTACCACTACCACCACTGTCGCCAGACTTGAGCTCAAATATTTTTTGCATAAGGTCTTCTTCCTTCGGCAGAAATTCGTGCAGCGGCGGATCAAGCAGCCTTATTGTAACAGGAAGGCCTTTCATTTCCCTTAGAATAGCTTTAAAGTCTGATCTTTGCAGTGGCTCTAGTTCTGCCAACGCTTGCCTTCGCTCATCCTCGTCTTCTGCCATTATCATACTAACAAACTGCACTATCCTATCGTGATGGTTGAACATGCGCTCGGTCCTACAAAGCCCAATCCCCTCTGCGCCATACCTGTGGGCAAGGGCAGCGCTCTCCACTGTATCGGCATTTGCCCTTATCTTTATTCCCTTCATTTCCGAGGACCACTGTAAAAGTTCCTTGAACTCTGATGAAATTTCCGGCTCAACTGTTGGAACCTCGCCTAGATAGACACTGCCGGTCGAGCCATCAATCGTTATCCTCTGACCCCCTGTCACTATTTTTTTCCCGTTAACACTAAAGCTCTTGCCATCGGCATCAATCTCTATCTGCGAGCATCCGACAATACATGGCTTCCCCATGCCTCGTGCGACCACGGCTGCGTGTGAGGTCTTGCCACCTCGGCTGGTCAGTATGCCGACTGACTGAAAGAAAGCAGGAACATCATCTGGTCTGGTGTCCTCCCTTACAAGGATCACCTTTTCCCCCTTTTTGCCAAGTGCCTCTGCGCATGCTATGTCAAATACTGTACTCCCGCTTGCCGCACCCGGAGATGCACCTACTCCTATTGCAATCGGTTTTTGTTTGAAATGTGGATCTATCCTGCGATACAAAAGCTGCTCAAGCGCTTCGGGATCGATTCGCTCAAGTGCAGCAATCTTGCTTATAAGACCCTCGCGGTAGAGATCGACCGAGGTCTTGACTGCTGCGACTGCGTTCATCTTCGCTGCCCTTGTCTGAAGGATATACAGTCTCCCCTTTTCTACCGTAAACTCGACGTCTTGGGGTTCCTTAAAGTGGTTCTCAAGCTCTTGAGTTACTTCAAGCAGCTGCCTATATACATTAGGCATTTCGCTGACAAGCATGTCTATATGGTTCGGTGTTGCCTTACCTGAAACTACATCCTCGCCTTGCGCATTTACAAGATAATCGCCATACAGCCGCTTTTCGCCTGTCTCGGGGTCGCGGGTAAACACGACGCCCGTGCAGCTATCAGAACCCATATTTCCAAATACCATGGCAACTATCGTCACAGCCGTACCACCTGCCATGTCCGGTGTAATGTTGTACTGCTTCCGGTATTCTACTGCGCGCTTGCCCATCCATGACCGAAACACTGCGTCAATAGCAAGCTCTAGTTGCTTGTACGGATCTATTGGAAATTTCTTGCCAGTCTTTTCGATTAGGGATTTAGATGACCTTACAATAGTCCTAAGTACCTCTAGATCAGAAAGATCCTTGCCAGCACCCACTATTCCGTCAAACTTGCGAGCATCTATGCCTAGAATAATCTTGCCCACCATCTGCATAAAACGCCAATATGTATCCCATGCAAATTCTGGCTTGCCGCTCTGCTTTGCAAGGCCCTCAACTGTTTCATCGTTTAGGCCAAGATTAAGGATTGTATCCATCATACCCGGCATGGAGACTGGAGCACCAGAGCGGACTGAGACTAGGAGAGGATTTTCACAGTCGCCAAACCCCTTTCCAGTCAGACTTTCAAGGCGCCTTATAGACCTGCGCACTTCATCCATCAAGCCGTCTGGTAGGCGTTTACCTGCTTCGTAAAATTTTTCGCAAATTTCAGTAGTTATGATAAAGCCAGGTGGTACAGGCAGACCAAGCCTTGTCATTTCTGCAAGGCCCGCTCCTTTGCCCCCAAGGAGTTTCTTATTTCCGCCGTCTGCCTCGTCAAAGAAGTATATTGGCTTGACGACGGCAGGGGCTCTGCCAAAACTGCTCTCTTCAGACATTGCTGGTTGGTGTGATCTTTTCCTTAAGGGTTTAAAATGTTGTGTATATTTGCAGGTAATAATAATAGTAATAACAATAATTTGAATTCTTGATTGTCAGGAACAAAAGAGCTGTCTGTGTGTGTAACCTAGAATCTATTCATTGTACTTCTTATTCCTGTAAGGAATGTGTATGGCTTCACTGTCAATGTCTCTTGCTGCGTCTACAAATGATTCGGGAAGTGTAGGGTGGGCATGAATCGTATCGGATATATCTTGGGCTTTCATGTGCATTCTAACTGCAAGAGCAGCTTCTCCGATCATCTCGCCTGCATGTGGTGCGATGATTAAGGCCCCCACGATTATTCCATCTTTCTCAAAAACCTTGAAGGATCCCTTTGTGTCGCCGAGACAATTTGCCTTTGCACTTGCTGCAAGCGGAAATTCTCCGCGCTTTCCTTCTAGCTTACCAACAAAAGCTACCTCCGGATATGTAAAGACGCATGCCGGTACGGTTCCGTAATCCATCTCGCTTCCTTTTCCCATCATGTTTTGTGCAGCTACCTCGCCCTGTTTTGATGCAACATGAGCAAGTTCAAAGATGCCGGTTACATCCCCTATTGCAAAAATATTTTGAACCGTGCTGCGCATCTCACTGTTGACAAGTATTCCTCGATCGTTAAATTTTACGCCACAGTTGCTCAATTCGTTTACGTTTATGCATGGCCTGCGGCCTATGCATACTAAGACTTTCTCAGCCTCAAGGGTCTGTCCGCTTGCCGCCAGCACCACTCCGTTCTCCAAGATCTTTTCAACAGTGGATCCTGTCATTACATTGATCCCATCCAAGCGCATATACTTTTCAACAGTCTTTCCTATCTCTTCAATTTGAAGAGGCATCAAATGCTCCGCTGCCTCAATCAGAGATACCTTGCACCCAAAAGAGTTAAAGATGGCAGAAAATTCGCAGCCGCTGTACCCCCCACCTATAACGACAATTGATTTAGGCAATTTTTCAAGTTCAAAAATTGTGTCTGTTGAAAATATATTATTTTCAAACGTGTAGCGGGGTAAGCACACAGGGTAGCTTCCTGTAGCAATAACGATGTTCTTTGTTTCCAAAGTGTTGTCGTTCACTATTACCTTATTTCCAGAAGTCATGTGAGCTTCGCCATGTATGATATCGATGTTATTGCTTTCCAGGAGAGTATTGATACCCAATGCAAGCCTGCTAACTGTGCCTGCCATTCTTGACCTTAACGTTGCATAATTCAATTCGATATTTGCCTTCAACCCGTCCTTTCTTGCAGCAGTAGACCTTCTCATAATATCTCCTATAGCATGGAGATATTTTGTTGGAATGCATCCCCTTTGCGTGCATGTACCTCCAAGCCCATTTTTTTCAATAATACAAACTTTGCCGCCCAGCTGTGCTGCTCTAATAGCGCATGTATAGCCGCCGGGTCCCGCGCCTATTATTATAGCATCATACATGGACAGAGATTTGTGACAGTTAGCAATAAAATTGCTTATCTTCTAAGATTCCACTCTTTGCTGCTGTATTTTCGTTCTGCCAGCCATCTGGCACGGCTGATTTCTTCTGTGCTCACGGTGTCAGCTACGAGCTTGGCATTAAATTTTGTGGCAAAACTAGTTTTTAGCGATGATGCCATGTCATCAAATGTTGTCCCTACTAGGCTAGTTACCCTTTCCTTGACGTCTTTGATTATCTTGTCTTTGAGCTTTTCAGAAGGAACTCTTAGAATACAAAACATCTTGTCTACATCAACGCCTAGCAGTAAAGTGCCATGCTGCAGCAGCACTCCCTTCCTTCTTGTCTGAGCACTCCCTGAGACCTTCTTGCCCTTTACAGCTATGTCGTTGAGCGGAACAAAGCTGGCATCAAATCCCAACCTGTTTATGGATATTACGATGGCTTCGCAAATCCACCTATATGAATCCATAATGTTCTGAGGGTATTGTTTTGTTATGAAGGAGTAGGTGAGCTCAAATTCATGTAGTACAGCCCCACCCCCAGTCAATCTCCTGACAACATCAACTCCAATCTCGCTGCACTTTTCAAGGTTGACTTCGTCTTTTATGCTCTGAAAATATCCAATTGAGACAGCCGCAGGCCGCCATCCATAAATTCGGAGAACAGGAACTTCGCATATGTTTTCTATCAGCGCTTCGTCTATTGCCATGTTGAGGGCCGCAGTGTTGTATCCTGTTTCCAAAACTCTTATTTTGCTAAACTTTACCGTGCTCATTTTATGACTTGCAACCAAGTATTGCCTCTGTCAGAGATGTCGAATCAAATCCATACACCTCAGAGTTCTTCAGACCGTTGTCGATCTCTTGTTTGAGCGCGTGTCTTTCCAGTTTTGTGCCTATTAAATTTGTTTCAAGGGTTTCCAAAGCTTCCTCTGGATAAAGGAAAAAGTCTCCGGTAATTGTAATTGAACTGATAGCATTTTCTGTTTCGTCATATTCTACCATTACCCTAATAAGTTTCTGAGACTTGTATATGTTATGTGCTCTTCTTTTCATATTTATTCCACTTTGGTTTGTCTTTGGGAAGGCCGCCACCTCAGATTTGGTCGTCTCGCAGCAGCAACTTCATCCAGCCTGCCAACCGGTGTCGACAGTGGCGACTGTTTGACTATCTCCGGATGTTCCTTTAGTTCACTTGCTATCTTTTTTAGCGCTAGCACAAACCTGTCTAGCGTTTCTTTGCTTTCTGTTTCCGTCGGCTCTATCATTAAAGCCTCTGGGACTATTAGCGGAAAGTAAATAGTGGGTGGATGGAAGCCATAGTCCATAAGTCTTTTTGCTATGTTCAGGGCGCTCTTTTCCCCAAATCTCCTTGAGGACAAAACAAATTCATGAGCGCATCGGCGGTCGTAGGCAAGGTCAAAAGTGTCCTTTAGTAGATCTTGGAGGTAATTTGCGTTCAATACGGCGTGCTCTGATACCTTCCTTATCTGGGTGCCCCAGGAATGGATGTACGAATATGCCCTGACGTGCATGCCAAAGTTTCCGTAAAAGGATCGAACCCTGCCAACTGATTTCTTAGACGCATAGTCAAGGGAATATCTGCTATCACGCTTGACTACTTGGGGTATTGGCAAATACTCTGCAAGGAATGATTTCACCCCAAGTACCCCTGCTCCAGGACCACCTCCTCCATGGGGGGTTGAAAATGTCTTGTGCAGGTTTAGATGGATCATGTCAAAGCCCTGGTCCCCTGGCCGGGTGATACCTAATAGTGCATTCATGTTTGCACCGTCGCAGTACATCAAAGTCCCATTCTTGTGCGCAAGGTGACTGATCTCGGTAGTGTTCTCATCGAAAAGTCCAAGGGTATTTGGATTTGTTAGCATGACTAGTGCCACTTCAGGACTAAGCAACTCCTTGTATCTGCCTATGTCCATGTTGCCGCGTGAATCAGAAGGGATGGTGATTGTCTCCAGCTTGCATATTGAAGCTGTAGCAGGATTAGTGCCGTGGGCTGAATCCGGAATTATCGCTTTGGTCCTTTTTTCTCCTTTGCTCCTGAAGTGCGCCTTTGCGATCATAACCCCTAAGAGTTCGCTCTGCGCGCCAGCAGAAGGCTGCAGAGAGAAATCATCCATCCCGGTGATATCTTTCAGATACTCTTTCAACTCCCACATCAATTTCAGCGATCCTTGAGTGCACTCTTCCGGAGATAGAGGATGTAGGTTGCTGAATCCTTCAGCTCTTGCCGCATCTTCGTTTACCTTTGGATTATACTTCATGGTGCATGAGCCAAGCGGATAAAATCCAATATCAACTCCAAAATTCATTCTTGACAGGTTTGTGTAATGTCTGACAACATCAACTTCGTTTACGTTTGGAATGGGCAGCGGCTCTTTTCTGACAATGTCGCTTGGCAGCTCGATACAGACATCTTCTTCTTGAAGATGTCCTGTATTGTTCTCTTCTTCATGTTCAAATATTATTTTCATTCCTTTTTCAATCACCCGCTACGGCAGAAACGAAATCATCGATATCCTGCACAGAATTCATCTCAGTGCAGCAAATCAAAAGACTATCTTCAGCCAGGTTAACGCCTCCCAGTATTCCTTTTTTTAGCAGCCTTGAGGCAAGGGCCTCTGCAGACCCTGGAACCTTCACTGCAAACTCATTGTAAAAGGGTTTGATATTCAAATTCCTAAAACCAACTTTTTCCAGTTTCCCATTCAGCAGGTGCGCTCTTGCATAAGACAGTTTTGCAACCCTTGTCAAGCCGGTCCTGCCCATGAGCGCCAGATATATTGTTGCCGCCAGCGCCATTAGAGCCTGATTGGTGGTTATGTTGCTTGTGGCTCTCTCCCTTCTGATATGCTGCTCCCTCGCCTGAAAGGTAAGTACAAAGCCCCTGTTGCCTTTCGAATCTGTGGTCATGCCGCAGATCCTGCCGGGAAGCTTCTTTAGCAAAAAGTCTTTGACAGCTATGAATCCAAGATAAGGTCCACCGAAGCTTAAAGGTATGCCAAATGACTGCCCTTCTCCTGCCACAATATCCGCGCCATATTTTCCGGGAGGCTCAAGTATTGCAAGTGATGTTGGCTCGATAATACAAGTGGTAAAGAGCGCGCCCGCACTATGGGCCTGTTCGGCTAGGTAATGCATGTTTTCTATGTTACCGTAGAAATCCGGGTTTTGGGCTATTACGCAAGCAGTTTTGTCATCTATTTTGTCAGTGACTGTAAGTTCAGACCCCTCGCAGTATGTCTGCAATACTTCTAGATACTGCGGATGTAGTCCTTCCTTTACGAAAATATGGTCCCGTCCAGTATAAGAGCAGGAAAGCAAGGCTGCCTCAGCCAAGGCGGATGCGCCTTCATACAACGACGCATTTGCAACGTCCATTCCCGTAAGTAGACATATGAAGGATTGGAATTCATATATGGCCTGCAAGGTCCCTTGGCTCATTTCTGCCTGGTAGGGCGTGTATCCTGTATAGAGATCTCCCCTTGCCAGAAGGTGGCTCACAGCTGATGGGATATAATGATTGTAAGCTCCTCCGCCGATAAAGTATCGCAAGACCTTGTTTGTATGGGCAAGACCTTTCATATGGCCCAGTAGTTCAAGCTCGCTCTTTGGCTGAGGCAGATTCAGTTTACCCCTGAAAGCAGGAATGAATTCTCTGACCAGATCATTTATGGAACTCACTCCGACCAAGTTTAGCATTTCTTTTATATCTTTTTCTGTTGCAGGTATGTAATCCATCGATTTCCGTTGCTCTTCTATTTTATTTGGCCAATATATCTGTCATACTCTTCCCTTGTCATCAAACTTTCAAACTCTTCCATCTTAGATGGCTTAATCTTTGCGATCCACCCCAAGTCGTACGGAGACTGGTTTATCACTTCAGGTTTTTCAATTAGCCCTTCATTCACCTCTACGATCTCTCCGCTGATAGGAGCGTAAATGTCAGAAGAGGCCTTTACTGAATCGACTATGGCAATGGTCTGTCCTTGTCTGAAGACGCCTCCAGTTTTTGGCAATTCTATTGAAACTATGTCGCCGAGTTGTTCTTGAGCAAAGTCCGAAATTCCAATTATTGCCAATTCATCCATTATCCTAACCCACTCATGTTCCTTTGTGAATTTTAACTCTAACACAATCCCCGTTTCTTTATGGCAAAGATAAAACCTTATCTCTTCTCATTTCTGCGCATGCGATTGTCATAACAAAAAGATTCATGCAGATGCAAAAAGATTATCATCACGGACTTCTTTTTATTTTCGCTTATAGAACCTTGTGCTGGAAACTTTAGCTTCATAGGGCTTGCCTCCAATGTCAATCTGAATTGAT
>Ga0307406_10002114_pt1 | contig 10822 bp, 8 predicted proteins | sample 322Cmetagenome_3_FD_203706 | JGI IMG/M metagenome (GOLD analysis project Ga0307406, IMG submission 203706) | Maize rhizosphere microbial communities from greenhouse at UC Davis, California, United States - 322HYB-C-2 | ecosystem: Host-associated > Plants > Roots > Rhizosphere > Soil | place... | reverse complement strand
CGAACGCTGGATCGGGCTCGGCGATCTGTCGCTGATCTTCATCGTCGCCGTGGTCGTGGTCGCCGCGCGCACCCGCATGACCGCGGCGGTGATCGCCTCGGTCCTGTGTTTCCTTGCCTACAACTTCTTCTTCATCGAACCGCGCTTCACCTTGCTGATCGGCGCGCGCCAGGGCGTGGCGACGGTGCTGCTGTTCCTCGCCGCGGCGCTGGTCGCCGGGCGCCTGGCCTCGAAGCTGCGCATGCAGGTGCTGGCCTTGCGCGCGTCCAACGCGCACGCCACCGAGCTGCAAACCCTCGGCCGCGAACTCGCCACCGCGGCCGACGTCGGCCAGGTGGTGCGCGCCGGCCGCGACGCGCTCAGGCGTTCGCTCGGCGTCGAAGCCTTCATCTACATCGGCGCGGCGCCGCTGCGCGGCGAATCACTGCCGGAGATGGGCGACAAGGACCGCGCCGCCGCCGACTGGAGCCTCAAGCATCGCCAATCCGCCGGGCGTTATACCGACACCCTGGCCGGCTCGGAATGGTGGCTGCTGCCGCTCAAGGGCGACGGCGCCGCCGACGCGCCGGCCGCGGGCGTGATCGGGCTGCGCTTTCCGCCGTCGCTGACCCGGCTCGGGCCCGAGCAACGGCGCTTGGCCGAAGCGATGACCGACGACGTCGCCCAGGCGGTGCTGCGTACGCGTCTGGTCGCCGACCTCGAGGACTCGCGCGTCAGCGGCGAGACCGAGCGCCTGCGTTCGGCCTTGCTGTCCTCGGTCTCGCACGATCTGCGCTCGCCGTTGGCCTCGATCATCGGCGCCGCCAGCAGCCTGGACAGCTATGCCGAGGCGATGCCGCGCGAAGACCGCCACAGCCTGCTCGAAACCATCCGCATCGAAGGCGAGCGCCTGGACCGCTACATCCAGAACCTGCTCGACATGACCCGGCTCGGCCACGGCGGGCTGGCGCTCAACCGCGACTGGATCGGCGTCGACGAACTGATCGGCTCGGCGGTGACGCGCCTGCAGCGCTACGAGCCGCGTGCGCGCTTCGAACTGCGCATCGAGCCCGGCCTCGGCCCGATCTGGGTGCATCCGGCCCTGGTTGAGCAGGCGCTGTTCAACGTAATCGAGAACGCGGTGAAGTTCTCGCCGCCGGACGCGGCGGTGACGATCGACGCGCGCCGGGTCGACGGCGAGCCCGGTGCGGGCCCGGCGCAAGTGCTGCGCATCGACGTCAGCGACCGCGGCCCAGGCATTCCCGAAGACGAGCGCGCACGCATCTTCGACATGTTCTACAGCGTCGAGCGGGGCGATCGCGGCCGCCAGGGCACCGGGCTCGGCCTGGCCATCTGCCAGGGCATGATCGGCGCCCATGGCGGCAACGTGGTCGCCCTGCCCGGCCTGGCCGACGAGCAGGGTCGCCGAGGCACCACGATCCGGATTACCCTGCCGCCCATCGAACCCGCCGTGCCCGCCGCCCCATGACCGAGGATCGCGTTCCGCCTTCCGCCACGACGCCGCCCGCGCGCGTGCTGGTGATCGACGACGAGCCGCAGATCCGCAAATTCCTCGACATCGCCCTGCGCGCGCAGGGCTATGCGGTGGAGTTGGCCGACACAGGCGGCGCCGGCCTGGAGGCCCTGGCCACGCGCGGCGCCGACCTGGTCGTGCTCGACCTCGGTCTGCCCGACCGCGACGGCCACGACGTGCTGCGCGAGCTTCGCCAGTGGTCGAGCGTGCCGGTGATCCTGCTCACCGTGCGCGCCGGCGAGACCGAGAAGGTCGCCGCTCTCGACGGCGGCGCCAACGACTACGTGACCAAGCCGTTCGGCGTACAGGAGCTCATGGCGCGCATACGCGCCCTGCTGCGCGCGCACGGCCCGCAAGGCGAGACCCTGCCGGTGTTCGACGACGGCCGCCTGCACATCGACCTGGCCCGTCGCGAGGTGAGCCTGGACGGCGAAGCGGTGGTGCTGGCGCGCAAGGAATACGCCCTGCTGGCGATGCTGGTGCAACATGCCGGCCGCGTCGTCACCCAACCGCAGCTGTTGCGCGAGCTGTGGGGGCCGACCCATCAGGAAGACACCCATTACCTGCGCATCCTGGTCGGCAAATTGCGCCACAAACTCGGCGACGACGCCGCGGCGCCGCGCTACATCGCGACCGAACCCGGCGTGGGCCTGCGCTTCATCGAGAAGCGTTGAGCCGGCAAGCGTCCCCGCCTCTGTAGGAGCGGCGCAAGCCGCGACATCGGCCTCGCAGCTACGGCGTCAGCGCGGTGGCGCGGTCGCGGCTTGCGCCGCTCCTACCCAAGAGCAGGCGCCCCGTCAGCCGTTGCCGTTTCCGTTGCCGTTGCCGTTTCCGTGAAGAGCTTGGCGCAGTGTAGAACTTGCGATGCAACCGTAGCCCCGGAGGGCGGCGCACAGGACGTGCGCCCAGCCTTTGAAAAGAAGTGACTCGATAAGACAAGGATGTCTTATCGGAAAATCCCGGCGGACGCATCGAACTCGCAGGGGAGCTTCGTCAAGGAAAGCCCTCCCTTTGGTTAGCTTTGACCGAAGGGAATCCAGACGGACTTTTGGGCTTAGCAAAAGAAAGTAACCCGGCCGCTTTAGCGGACGGAAGCTTTAGATGCTGACGTTGCTTCATCGCTTTGCGGCAAGGTGCGCAGCAACCGCGAGCTGCGCGGTCGCGACTTACGTCGCTCCTACAAGGGAGAACGCCGCGAGGCTAAAGCTACGTGGTGGCGACGTGCGTCGCTCCTAATGGAGGAAACACCGTGAGGCCGAAGCGACGCGATCGCGGCTTGTGGCCGTAGGAAATGCCAGTGGCGCGCTGCTCCTACCCTTGAAGCAAAGCCCGGTCCCATGTGGCTTCATCGATGCGCCGCTCCGAGACTGGTGCTGCAACGACCTATATTCGCGATGTTCGGGCTCGTCGTTGATCGGCGCGCCCGTAAGCTGATGCCCAAACCAGCAAGCGGCCGCCATGAACAGGCGCCGGCAAAGCCGAATCGCGCCCAAAGAAAAACCCGGCAATCTTGCGATTGCCGGGTTTCTTTGTATGGCGCGCCCGGAAGGATTCGAACCTCCGACCCCCAAGTTCGTAGCCTGGTGCTCTATCCAGCTGAGCTACGGGCGCTGAGTTGAAAAATTATGACGGACGTTTTTCTGTTCGTCAACATTTTCTGTTTTGCTCTTTACGTCCTCATCGGCTGCGAAAACCCCGATGGATCTGCAAAGAAAAGCCGCCAGAAGCGGCTCTTTTGTAACTGGCGGAGAGTGAGGGATTCGAACCCTCGATAGAGCTTTTGACCCTATACTCCCTTAGCAGGGGAGCCCCTTCAGCCTCTCGGGCAACTCTCCGCATCACTTAACGCGGTGCGGGCGGGAAGCATAACGGCTCACCCGATTCGCAGCAAACTTTTTTTATCAGCCGCCGGTGTTCTTGCCCGAGTCGTCCGACGCATCCTCGCCGCGCTGGATGCGCTGATAGATCTCTTCGCGATGGACTGCGACATCTTTGGGTGCGGTAATACCGATACGCACCTGGTTCCCCTTGACGCCGAGCACGGTGACAGTCACCGAGTCGCCGATCATCAGGGTTTCGCCGACGCGACGCGTCAGGATCAGCATTGAAAACCTCCTCGAGCCGGCACCGCAGCGCCGGCGTTGGCATTCTTTTCCATCAGGAAGAATGCTTCAATTTGTACACAAACGTGAACCATCTTAGCGACCGGTCAAACCCGGTCGCAAGCGATAGAAGTCACTGTTCGCCATTCATACAAGCCTACTCTCAACCCACTGCGCCACGCCCGCAAGAGCCTTCGACAACGCAGGGCCGTCGTCACCGCCGCCCTGCGCCATATCCGGGCGGCCGCCGCCTTTACCGTTGATCTGACTGGCAACGTGGGCGAGCAGTTCCCCCGCCTTGACCTTGCCAGCCGCGCTTCCGTTCACTCCGGCGACCAAAGCCGCCTTACCGTCGCTGGCTCCCGCCAGCACGATTACCGCATCGCCGAGCTGCTGCTTGAGGCTGTCCACCGCCTCGCGCAACGCCTTGGCGTCAAAACCTTCCAACCGGGTCGAGACCACCCGCACCCCGCCGATCTGCGCCGCCGAGGCGGCCAGGTCGGTGGCGGCGCCGGAGGCGGCCTTGGCCTTGATCGATTCGAGCTCGCGTTCCAGCTTCTTCTGCCGGTCCAGCAGGGCCCGCAGCTTGTCGGCCACGTCGGCCGCATTGCCGCCGAGCAGGCGCGCGGCCTGCTCCAGACGCTGCTCTTCTTCGGCCACATAGTCCAGCGCGCCCTGCCCGGTCACCGCCTCGATCCGGCGCACGCCGGCCTGGACGCCGCTCTCGGAGACGATCTTGAACAGGCCGATGTCGCCGGTGCGCGAAACGTGGGTGCCGCCGCACAGCTCGGTGGAGGCCTCGCCCATGCGCAGGACCCGCACGCGGTCGCCGTATTTCTCGCCGAACAGCGCCATCGCGCCGAACTCCAGGGCTTCCTGCATGCCCATCTGGTGGACTTCGGCCTCGTAGTTGCGGCGCACGTCGGCGTTGACCTGGCGCTCGATCTCGGCGAGCTCGGCGTCGGTCATCGGGTTGAAGTGCGAGAAGTCGAAACGCAGGCGGTCTGGAGCGACCAGCGAGCCCTTCTGGGTCACATGGTCGCCGAGCAGGCGGCGCAGGGCCGCATGCAGCAGGTGCGTCGCCGAATGGTTGAGCACGGTCGCCGCGCGGCGGGCCTCGTCGACGGCGCCCAGGACGCGGTCGCCGCGCTTCAGGGTGCCGGCGGTCAGCTCGCCGATGTGGCCATGGAACTGGCCGGCGAACTTCTGGGTGTCGCGGACCAGGAAACGGGTGCCGGCTTCGTCGAGCTCGCCGGCGTCGCCGACCTGGCCGCCGCTTTCGGCGTAGAACGGGGTGCGCTCGAGGATCACGACCGCGTTGTCGCCGGCCACGATCTGGTCGACCGGCATGCCGTCGCGCAGCAGGGCGACGACTTCCAGGCCGCCCTCGGTCAGACGGTCGTAGCCGAGGAATTCGGTCGGGGCGAGCTTGGCGGCGAGTTCCGCCGGCATCGTGGTCTTGCTGCCGAAGTCGGCGCCTTCGCGGCCGCCCTGCTTCTGCTTGGCCATGGCGGCGTCGTAGCCCTCCATGTCCAGGCTCAGGCCGCGCTCGCGCGCGATGTCGGCGGTCAGGTCGGTCGGGAAACCGTAGGTGTCGTAGAGACGGAACACGTCGATGCCGGGGATCACCCCGGTCGAGCGCTCGGCCACTTCGTCGAAGATGCGCATGCCCGAATCGAGGGTCTGCGAGAAGCGTTCTTCTTCGGCCAACAGCGCGCGTTCGACGAATTCGCGCTTGGCCGCCAGCTCCGGATAGCCGTCGCCCATCACCTCGACCAGCGCCGGCACCATCAGATGGAAGAACGGCTTCTTCTGCCCCAGCATCCAGCCATGGCGCAGCGCGCGGCGGATGATCCGGCGCAGCACGTAGCCGCGGCCGTCGTTGGACGGCAGCACGCCGTCGACGATCAGGAAGGAGCAGGCGCGGATGTGATCGGCGATCACCCGCAGCGACTTGTTCTGCAGATCGTCGGTGCCGGTGAAGCGCGCCGCAGCGGCGATCAGGTGGCGGAACAGATCGATGTCGTAGTTGCCGTGCACGCCCTGCAGCACCGCCGCCAGACGTTCCAGGCCCATGCCGGTGTCGACGCACGGCGCCGGCAACGGCAGCAGGCTGCCATCGGGCTGGCGGTCGAACTGCATGAAGACCAGGTTCCAGATCTCGATGAAGCGATCGCCGTCCTCATCGGGCGAACCCGGCTGGCCGCCGGCGATGTGGTCGCCGTGGTCGTAGAAGATTTCGGTGCAGGGGCCGCAGGGGCCGGTGTCGGCCATCTGCCAGAAGTTGTCCGAGGCGAACGGCGCGCCCTTGTTGTCGCCGATGCGGACGATGCGCTCGGCCGGCACGCCGATCTTCTGGTTCCAGAGCGCGTAGGCCTCGTCGTCGGTGTGATAAACCGTGACCAGCAGGCGTTCCGGCGCCAGACCCCAGACCTTCGTCAACAGCTCCCAGGCCCAGACGATGGCGTCTTCCTTGAAGTAGTCGCCGAACGACCAGTTGCCGAGCATCTCGAAAAAGGTGTGGTGACGTGCGGTGTAGCCGACCTGATCGAGGTCGTTGTGCTTGCCGCCGGCACGCAGGCAACGCTGGACGTCGGCGGCGCGCACGTAACCCGGCTTCTCGCTGCCGAGGAATACGTTCTTGAACTGCACCATGCCCGAGTTGGTGAACAACAACGTCGGGTCGTTGGCCGGCACCAACGGTGCCGACGGCACGATGGTGTGACCTTTGCCCCGAAAGAACTCGAGGAAATCGCTGCGGATTTCAGTGGTGGTTTTCATGCCTGGGATTATTAGCCTGGTCGGGAGCGGTGCCGCTCGACCGAACCCATGCCACCACGATGGAGGCATCGACTGGAACAGGCAACCCGGGACCCGAAAGCCGCGTAGCCTAACAGGCCCGGGGGCCTTATGTGCAAGGCCGTACGGTAAATATGTCCGACCGTTCAGTCGTCGGAACCGGAACGGTTCGCATTACGAGCCGTATCGCCGTCGAAGCCCCGCCGCATCAGCAGATCGGCGGCCTTGCGCCGCCTTGCCGGGTCGGCGGCGAAGTCCTCGCCATAGCGGCGCCGGACCAGATCGCGGGCGTTCTGCAGCCAGTCGCCTTCGTAGCTGGCCAGGGCGTCGGCGATGGTCTGGCTGTCGAGGCCGTGGGTGGCCAATTCAGCGCGTATATGCAGGGGCCCATAACCATTGCCGGCGCGGCTTCTGACCATGCTTTCGGCGAAGCGGACATCGTTTTGCCAACCGGCCTCGGCAAGTTGGGCGACCGCGGTTTCCACCTCGCCAGCGTCGAGGCCGCGGGAGGTCAGTTTGCGGGTCAATTCCTTGCGCGAATGCTCGCGGCGGGTCAGCAGGCCGAGGGCCCGCTGGGTCGGGCTCTGCTCGCGCGGCGCCCGCCGGCGCTGGCCCCGGCCCGAACCGTCAGGGCGGCTTAGACTTTCGTCGAACAGTGCACTGGGTCGATCTTCCGCGGAGGCCGCGCAGGCCGGATCGAGCGGATCGGCGCCGCCCAGGGCGAGCTGCGCCTCGAAGCGGTCGGCTTCGGGCCAAGCCGAGCCGCCCTCCGGACGGTCGGCCTGGCCGCCGAAGCCGCCGTTTCCGGACGATTTCGAGGCGAACGGTTTCGAGCCGAAGCCCTTGGAGCCGAACCGTTTCGAAGCCGACGGCTTCAAACCCGAGCGCTTCGAGCCAAAGCCGCCGGAAAACCCGCCGCGCCGGCCGGTTTCAGAGGCGGAGCGCTCGGACGTGGTGCGCTCCTCAGCCGGTCCTTCATCCGGATCTATATCTGCATCGACATCCGCAGCTTCGTCTGGCGACGAAAGCAGCTGCGTACGGGGCACCGCCGGGCCCAGGGGCGACTTCGGCGCCGCATTGCCGGCTTCGATCGCACGCATCCGCGCGCGCAGCTCCTCGCGAAGCTGCGTGTCGCGGCCGGATTTGGGCATGGGCTGTCCGCCCTGCCCGTCCGGGTCTTCGGCGCCGCCTTCGCGACGCCGATCGTCGTGCCGATCCGACGTCATAGAGCCTTAACCGTTCAGAGCCGGAACCACTCAGAGCCGGACGATCATTCCTCGACGGCTTCGTCGCGCGGGGCGTCGCTCGGGACGTACTTCTCGCGCAGGGTCGCTTCGAGACGGGCGGCCAGCTCGGGGTTTTCCTTGAGGTACTGGCGGGCGTTTTCCTTGCCCTGGCCGATGCGCTCGTCGCCGCAGCTGTACCAGGCGCCCGACTTCTCGACCAGCTTGGCTTCCACGCCCATGTCGATCAGTTCGCCTTCGCGCGAGATGCCTTCGCCGTAGAGGATCTCGGTCAGGACCTGCTTGAACGGCGGGGCCAGCTTGTTCTTGACGACCTTGATCTTGGTCTGGTTGCCGATGATCTCGTCGCCCTTCTTGATCGCGCCGATGCGGCGGATGTCCAGGCGCACCGAGGCGTAGAACTTGAGCGCGTTGCCGCCGGTGGTCACTTCCGGGCTCTGGCCCGGCATCATCACGCCGATCTTCATGCGCAGCTGGTTGATGAAGATCACCAGGGTGTTGGAGCGCTTGATGTTGCCGGTCAGCTTGCGCAGCGCCTGGCTCATCAGGCGGGCCTGCAGGCCCGGCAGCTGATCGCCCATTTCGCCTTCGATTTCGGCCTTCGGGGTCAGCGCGGCGACCGAGTCGACCACCACCATGTCCACCGCAGCCGAACGCACCAGCATGTCGGCGATTTCGAGCGCCTGCTCGCCGGTGTCGGGCTGCGAGACCAGCAGATCGTCGATGTTGACGCCGAGCTTGCCGGCGTAGATCGGGTCGAGCGCGTGCTCGGCGTCGATGAAGGCCGCGGTGCCGCCCTTCTTCTGGCACTCGGCGATGGCCTGCAGGGTCAGCGTGGTCTTGCCCGAGGACTCCGGACCATAGATTTCGACGACGCGGCCCTTGGGCAGGCCACCGATGCCGAGGGCGATGTCGAGCATCAACGAGCCGGTGCCGATGACTTCGGCGGCTTCGACGGCGCGGTCGCCCATGCGCATCACCGAGCCCTTGCCGAACTGCTTCTCGATCTGGCTAAGAGCGGCGGAAAGGGCGCGCTTTTTGTTCTCGTCCATGGTGGTGTCCTTAAGTCGTGTCGTGGTGAGAGGGAAGTTAGAGGAGGCGGATCGCAGAGGCTGAGACCGCGTCGCCTGGAAGCAAATTATCGCTCGCCGCGGCGGCGGTCAGCCGGGCGGCGGCTTGCGCCGGGGTCGGATTTCCCCGCGAAAACGCCGCGGAAATCGACTCGTCCAGGCCTTGCAGGGCGGCTTGTGCGGCCGGCACGGCGGCGCAGGCGCGCACCGAGCCATAGCGATCGACATTGGGATCGGGCTTGGCGCGTGCCATCAGCGATTCGGCCGGACCAGGCCGCAGTACAGGCCCTCGATCGCGAAATCCTGATCGGGCTGGACCTCGATCGGCGCGTAGTCGGGGTTGCGCGGCAGCAGGCGGATGCGGTCCTTGCCGATCTTGAGCAACTTGACGGTGATTTCGTCGTCGATGCGCGCGACCACGATCTGGCCCGAGCGCGCGTCGCGGGTGCGGTGCACGCCGATCAGGTCGCCGTCGAAAATGCCTTCGTCGCGCATCGAATCGCCCTTGACCTTGAGCAGGTAATCCGGCGACGGAAAGAACATGTTGCGATCGAGCAGGACGTAGTTGTCGGCGCCGGCGTCCGCGCCGATCGGCGCCCCGGCGGCGACGCGGCCCAGCACCGGCAGGCGGATCGCCTCCTCGTTCGCCGAGATCCCGCCCATCGAGATCAGGCCCAGCTCGCGCTGCGCCTGCGGCGGCGGCTGCAATACGCGGATGCCGCGCGCCCGGCCCGGCATGCGTTCGATCGCGCCGGCGGTCTCGAGCGCATCGAGGTGGTACTGCGCCGCGCGCACGCCCTTGAAGCCGAAGGCTTTGGCGATTTCGGTCTGCGACGGCGGGAAACCCTCGGTGTCGATGCGCTCGGCGATCATCGCGAGGATGGCTTGCTGGGTGTCGGTCAGGCTCATGGTTAGTAGTATTACTACTAACAAACCATGGGAGCAAGTGTCTCGGCCAGTCATTTAATTGACAAAGTCAAACAATCGCCTAGTCTGGCCTTCGCCTGCCTAGCTCTGCGAGCCCCTTCATGACCGGTGCTGCCGGGACCGCCGACGTCGATGCCGTCCGCGCCTTCAACCGTTTCTATACCCGCCGGATCGGCATGCTGCAGGAAGACCTGCTCGGCAGCGCGTTCCCGCTGACCCAGGCGCGGGTGTTGTTCGAACTCGCCCAGCGCGAGCCGGTCGCCGCGCGCGAAATCGGCGAGGTGCTCGGCCTCGACCCGGGTTATCTGAGCCGCATTCTGCAGGGCTTCGCCGGCGACGGTCTGATCGAGAAAACCCGCTCCGAGCAGGACGCGCGCAGCTTCGTGCTGACCTTGTCGGCGAAAGGCCGCGAAGCCTTCGTCGCGCTCGACCGCAGCTCGCACGAGTCGACCGCGGCGATGCTGTCGGCCTTGTCGGCGCTGGATCGCGACCGCCTGCTGCGCGCGATCCGCGACGCCGAACAAGCCTTGTCGACGCCGTCGCTGCCGGCTGCGCAGCGCTTGCTGGTGCGCGAGCACCGGATCGGCGACATCGGCTGGGCGATCGAGCGCCACGGCCGGCTGTACGCGGACGAGTACGGCTGGAACGGCGAGTTCGAAGCCCTGGTCGCGACCTTGTTCGCGCGTTTCGCGACCCGTCATGACCCGCAGTACGAGCGCTGCTGGATCGCCGAACTCGATGGCGAACGCATCGGCTGCGTGTTCGTGGTGCGCAACGAGGACGATGCCGAGACCGCGCAACTGCGCTGCCTGTTGGTCGATCCGCGCGCACGCGGCCTGGGCGTCGGCCGTCGTCTCGTCGAAACCTGCATCGCCTTCGCGCGCGGCGCCGGCTATCGGCGGATGCTGCTGTGGACCAACGACGTGCTGAGTTCGGCGCGGAAGATCTACGAAGGCTGCGGCTTCAGTCTGATCGAACAGGCGCGGCACCACAGCTTCGGCCATGACCTGGTCGGCCAGGTCTGGACGCGCGCGTTGGATTGATCGAGCGGGACGGATTTGGCCGGGTCGAAGCCGGCCCACCGATGGATCGGCGTGATCGACGCGGCGACCGAGTCGGCGGATTCGCCACGCCAGCCGCGACCGGGTCGCGCCTGGCGACAGCAAG
>Ga0307406_10002113_pt1 | contig 10829 bp, 10 predicted proteins | sample 322Cmetagenome_3_FD_203706 | JGI IMG/M metagenome (GOLD analysis project Ga0307406, IMG submission 203706) | Maize rhizosphere microbial communities from greenhouse at UC Davis, California, United States - 322HYB-C-2 | ecosystem: Host-associated > Plants > Roots > Rhizosphere > Soil | place... | reverse complement strand
CGAACAGACGAAAGTCGCGCGCCACGAATGCGAATATGCGTCTCGGAAGTAGTCTAAGAGCGTTCATCCGCGGCCTCATACATTTCTAAAACGTCAAGCAATGTCGCTCGCTGCGTTTCGACGTCGATGATCCGTTCGCCGCGCGCCTGCAAACGCCTTATCGTCTGGTCAAGTTGCTCGTCGTTGTGTTCGCGCGTCAACGAGATTTTTTCGCCGCTGGAAATAGTTATATGCACTGTTTCTGAGCCGGAGGTGAGATCGCGAAGGTTCTTCGGCGTGTCGAGGGCGCGGATGTTGCCGCGACTGATTATCGCCACCCGCGCACACAATGTTTCAACTTCAGCAAGATTGTGTGACGTCAACAGGATCGTCACTGGCGGATCCTGCTCCGCGAGTGAACGGATCATCTCTCTCAACCGTGCGGCTGCCAGTGGATCGAGTGAACGCGTCGGCTCATCAAGCAACAACACCGGCGGATTCGCTAACATCGCTCGCGCCACTGCAAGTCGCTGCTTGTTTCCGGTTGAAAGTTCGCCAAAACGACGTCGCGCCACTTCATCCAACTCGAGTCTTGCGAAAAGATCCTTGATACGTTGGCCCGCGAAACGATCCGAGAGCCCGTGAAGTCGCGCAAAGAACAGCAAGTTTTGTTCGGAGGTTAGGCGCCAGTAAAAACTCCGCTCCTCCGCAGTCGCGAGGCCAATATCTCTGCGCACGCGTTCATCAGCTTCAACGCTGTCGTTGCCGCGCACTGAGACGCTGCCGGTTGTCGGTTGGACCAGGGTTGCAACGATCTTCGTTAACGTCGTCTTGCCGGCCCCGTTGCGTCCGATGAGTCCGAAGATCTCACCGGTCTCAACTTCAAACGAAACGTCGCGCAGTGCTTCGACCGGATCTTTCACTGGACGGCGAAAAAACTCACGCAGCCGCCGGAATGGAACGGGATAAGTTTTCGACAGGTTGCGGATCGAAATCGCGGTCATCGCGCTCGTTGCCGGGGATCGAGATACTCGCGCAGTCCGTCGCCGATAAAGTTGAAAGCAAGGACTGTGAGCGCAATGGCGATGCCGGGAAAGATCAGCGCGTGAGGCGCGGTTTGAAGCGTCGAGAGGTCGCGAGCTTCTTCAATCATTACACCCCAGGACGGCGCCGGTGGTGGTACGCCGAGTCCGAGAAAAGAGAGTGCCGCTTCCGAGAGCACCGCGCCGGCCATTCCCAAACTTGCCTGGACGATGAGCGGTTGAATCGCGTTCGGAAGAATGTGGATCAGCAGGATGCGCGCGTCGCTGGCCCCGAGCGCGCGTGCCGCCTGCACAAAGTCGTACTCACGAACTTTCAATACCTGACCGCGAATGAGGCGCGCATAACCCACCCAGCCGATGATGCACAACGCGAGAATGAGTTTGTTCAAGCCGGCGCCGAGGAACGCCACCATCGCGATCGCGAGTAGCAGTCCGGGGAAGGCGAGAAACACGTTAAAGACGTAACCGGAAACGATGCGATCGACCCAGCCGCCGTAATAACCCGCGATGGCGCCGAGTATCGTGCCGATGAAGGCCGACACAACCACCACGATGATGCCGACCTGGAGCGAGATGCGCGCGCCGTAGACGACGCGCGAGAAGATATCGCGACCGGTTGAGTCAGTGCCGAACCAGTGGGCCGCGGATGGTCCAAGGTAACGCATCGACAGGTCAGTCGCGCCGACGTCGTACGTCGCGATCCACGGCGCAAACAGCGCCACAATCACGAGCACCACGACGATAACCAAGCCAATGACAGTTAGACGATTCATCCTTGGGTCGTCGACGGGCGGCCACGGAGGGCCGCCCCTACAAAACACCTCGCGAGATTAATTCCTCTCGATATTCAGACGCCGTTGCCCTTTTGTAGGGGCGGCCCTCCGTGGCCGCCCGTTTGCCGAAAGTTATCCAACTCGGATACGCGGATCGAGCCAGCGATAAACCATATCGGTCAATAGATTCGCGAGGATGTAAGTCATGCTGATCACCAGCACACAGCCCTGCACGACGCGATAGTCGCGTTTGTTAATCCCGTCCTCGACGAGCAACAGCCCGAGGCCCGGCCAGCCAAATATTTTTTCAGTGATAATCGCGCCTGCCAGCAGAACGCCGAGCTGCAAACCGAGAATCGTGACGACCGGAATCAGCCCGTTCTTCAAAACGTGTTTGTAAACAACCGTTCGCTCGCTCAGGCCTTTCGCACGCGCGGTGCGAACGTAGTCTTCACCCAGCTCTTCAATCACAGACGATCGAACCATGCGCGTCAGGATCGCCGACAATGCGGCGCCGAGCGTGAACGCGGGAAGAATGATGTCGCTCCACTCAAAACGTCCTGACGGCGCGAGTAAGTGTAGTTTGACGGCAAAGACGTAGACCAGCATTGGTCCAATCACAAAACTGGGCAGACTAATCCCAAGTAGGGCGACGACAGACGCCCCATTGTCGATGAGCGTCCCCCGATTAGTTCCGGCGATAACACCTAAGGGAATCGCGATCAGTATTGCGATAGCCATCGCGAAGATGGCGAGTTCGATTGTTGCGGGATAACGTTCAAGGATGAGATCCCGGACAGGTTGATCGTTGCGGAACGACAGGCCCATATCGCCGTGCAACAGTAAGCGCCAGTAATCGGTGTAGCGATTCTCGGAGCCGTGCCAGACAAAGTGTCGCACGCCATTTGTGTCGCGTGGAAACGAGAAGAAGAAAGGCGGACGATCGAGTCCGTGCTTCTCGCGAAACTGTGCAAACTGTTCCGGAGTCGCTTGTTCACCGAGCACAGCAACAGCCGGATCACCGGGCACGAGTTCGATTAAAAGTGTGACGAGAGAGACGACGGTCCAAACAACCAGCAGCAGAATAAGCAGGCGTCGCAGGATGCCGAAGATCCGGTACCGAATGTTGGTGCGCACTGCGGCGCATAATAACAAAAAACGTAGCCCAGGGTAGGTTCGAATACTCGCACAGCCCCGACAACCGCGCGCTTACCAAACCGTACCCCGTGACTACGTATCTGGTTGCAAACTAAGCGCTGCAACCAATCCCTCGAAATCTCACGACCTTCTACCCATGTGCAAGGCCGCTATGCCGCCCGTCAGGTTCTCATATCGAACCTGATCAAAACCTGCCCGTTCCATCAGGAGCGAGAGTTGGGACTGGTCTGGAAACTTCTTCACCGACGCCGGCAGATAGACATAGGCGTTTCGCGAACCGCTCACTACGCCTCCTATCCACGGCAGCACTCTTCTAAAGTACATATTGAAGAGGGGTCGAAGAATCGCATTCGCCGGTCTTGAAAACTCCAGCACAGCCACCCAGCCGCCTGGTTTCAAGACTCTTGAGAGTTCCGCCAGACCGCTTTCGACATTCGACAAGTTGCGTAATCCAAACGCAATCGTAACAACGTCGAATGTGCCATCTCGAAAGGGCAGGTCCAACGCATCACCCTCGACATAGCGTATGCGACCAGACGTCTTACCGGCAGCGATATCCAACATCGGCCGGCAGAAATCAGTCCCAACAACTCCTGCTCCCGTAATTTCAAACAGCGTAAGCGATAAATCGCCCGTGCCACATGCGACATCAAGAATGCGTGAATTGCTCGACGAAAGCCTGTCGCGAACTCTTGATGCAACAATCCGGCGCCAACGTTTGTCGACGTTTCCGGAAAGCACATGATTCAAAAGATCGTACCGCTTCGCGATGACTGCAAACATTTCGCGAACGCGGCCTGCATGCTCTCTTGCGGCACTTCCGTTCTCAAACACAGTTAATCCAAATCTGATGGAGGTTTGGTTGCAAGACGCTTGCAAACAATTTGTGATTACCTGGGATTGACACTGCCAGTCGGTTTTACAGGTGGTTTTGGTGTAGGAGCCGGAGTGGCGACTTCGCCGAGCACTTCGTACTGAAAACGCCCTTGAAGTGCAGCTTTTAGCGGCGCTGTCTCACCGGCAACGACAGAAACAATGGTCTTATTGAAGAGTCGATTCGCAACTCGTTGAAGTTCCGGTGCGGTAACAGCGCGCAATAATGCGATCTGATCTTGCGGTGCACTCAAGCGATACGTATCGGCATCGAGCCACGGATCCGGAAGCGCGTCCGGTTTCGCAAGCATAGCAGATGTTTCATTGATCAATTCGTTCTTTGCGCGATCCAGCTCCGCGGGCGTCGCCGGCGTGGTCATTAACGAGTCAAGCACTTTCTTCGCGTTAGCGAGCGCGTCGGCAGTGGTTAAGTCGGTAACAGTTGCGCCCATCACGAAAGCGCCGGGTAAAACGTAACCATCATTGCGAACGAAAACGGGTTTTCGCGCGAGTTCCGGAGCGAGTGCTTCCCAGCGATGTTGCGCGATTCGTGCTAAAACGCTGGCAGTTGCGAAGTCTGTATCGGATCTCGCGACACCGCGTGCTGCCAGGCGAACCTCGACGTTTGGGCCAGGCACGTTGACGATCAGCGTGCGTGTATCGGGCGGAGCAGGCTGTCGAAAGGTAGTGGGAACGATCTGTTCGCTCTTGCGCCACGGGCCGAGTAGTTGGCGCAGAGTTTTCATCGCGCGCGGTTTCGTCATGCCGCCGATTATTGCCAGTGTGGCGTTGTTTGAATTCAAGAAACGTTCGCGCGCCTGCATTAAGTCCGCACGGTCCACTCGCGCGATGTCTTCGGGTGAGCCGGCTGCCGGGCGACCATACGGAAAGTCTCCATAGAGTCGCGCCGCGATTGCACGATCGGCGACCGTCGCCGGGACGATCGTCGTGTCTCGCAGCAACTTGATACGCGCGTCTCGCATGCGAGTGACGGTTTCGGGCGTTAGTTGCGTCGATAACAATCCATTGCGCAGCACCTCGACGATCTGCTCGAGTTCGGCGGCTTTGCCAACCATTGTGATGGTCGTTGAATCGTAGTTGACGGTTACGTCGAGTTTTCCGCCCATTTCACTGGTGAAGTAATCGATAGTGTCCGGGTCGGGAAACAGCAGGTCGCCGAGCAGCGCCATTTGGCCCGACTTTCCGGCCAGGTCGAAAGCGGCGCCGCTATTGATACGCAGTTTCAGGATGACTTCAGGATGTCCGGGCTGCGGCCAGAACAGCAGGCGCAGGCCGTTCAACAGCTCTTCACGTTCGGGTTGGGCAGGTGATTGGGCGCAAAGAGAAGGGACCAGAATCAGAAGGCACAGAAGAATTTTTCCCGCAAGGGCGCAAAGTTTCATCGAAATACTGGAACATCTACGAGTTGATCGGCGGACCTAAAACATCTTAGATGCGAGGTGTTTGCCCGTCAACCGTTTGGGCTTTGAGTGCATCCTAAGCCCTGATTGATAAAGGGATCTGGTCGTCCTGACCCGGCAAAAATGCGAAAAGTATGTACTTGCCGCCCTCGTGGGATTAATATTTGTCGGTATTCTGGAGCGGCGCGCAATTTTTTCCATTCGGTACCGTAACTTTTTTCTGGGTTGAGGTAACTAAAGCAGGAGCTAATCCTGCAGGATCGAGTGCTTGATTGCCCGAGAGAACTACAGACGAGCTTTTGCTGGAACAAGCAGGAGAGGGCGACCAGGCAGCCTTTCTGGAGTTGTACGACCGGTACCGGGAGCCGATCTTCCGTTTTGCTTACCGGTTGCTTGGTTCGGTTGAAATTGCTGAAGACGTTACTCACGACTGTTTCCTGAGCTTGATTCGCAAGCCTGAGAACTATCGTCCGGAACGTGCTTCTTTGAAAACTTACTTGTACGCAGCGGCGCGCAACCTGGCGTTGAAACACTTCCGCGACCAGGGGCGCGAAACCGGTCTCGATGAAGTCGGTGAGGAACCTAAGGAATCTCCGCGACGAGGACCTTTGCGAAGGCTGCTCGACGAAGAGTTGGCGACTCACGTACGCGAGGCGATTTTCAACCTGCCGCCACTGCAACGAGAGGCGCTCATACTATTCGAGTATGAAGGGTTGAGTTTGAACGAGGTGGCCGAGGTTGCGGGCACCGACACGGGCGCAATAAAGGCCCGTTTATACAGGGCGCGTGAAGGTCTTAGACGGATGCTGCGGCCCTATTTGGAAAGCAATCAGGAATTGAATAGTGGTCGGGAAATTGTTACTTTGAGGGAGGCGTGAAATGAGCGTTCAGCCGGAAGATGAATTTGTTTCCGACAATGAGCTCAAGTCGTTGCTCAAACGCTGGGTCGCGCCAGAGCCTTCGAGAGTTCTCGACGAGCGCATTAAAACGAGCTTTGCAAGAGAATTTTCCGGTGCAGACGGACTGTCTCAGTCGGTGCTGCTCCCCCACAGGCGAGAAGAGGTAGTATCGATGAAGTTCTGTTCAGTATGTAAAGAAGAATTTGCTGACAAGTTCAGCTTTTGTCCCGTCGATGGGACGCCACTGGCAGCCGTTACACCACCTGTCGAAGATCCAAGCGTCACTGTTAATCGCGATCCGAGTGCGACGATTAGCAGAGATACGGTGCTTGAATCTGCTCCGGCTTATCACGAAGAAGCGATTCAAAGTGAACCGGAATGGGTGGGTTCCAATACTTCCTCGGCAATGGTCCTGCGCGACGAGTATCACCTGACGATCATGGATGACACGGGTTTGATACCGCGCCTCTTCCACGAAGTGGGTGACGAGTACAACCTGACCTGGCCGGAGTTCAAACGCGATCCGTTTGGCTTCACCAGGCGAGCATTTGTCGGTTATGGGCAGGCGTTTCGGAAGTTCATAGCCAAACCAAACGTCATGCTTGGCATGGGCGCCGCATTTCTTGGAATGCTTGCTTTGGTAGCCGCCGTGGTGCTGATGGATCGCGCGCAAGGCGTGAATTCTTCGCGTGCCGGCTTGATCACTTTCGCAGTGATCGCAGGCGGATTGCTGGTCGCACTATTTTCGACCATGCTGGGACGCGAACGTGGCGCCGCCGTGATGGGTGCTGAGCCCTCTGATTCGCGCAGCGTAGTCGCCGGAATGGTGACGTCGTTTGTTTTCCTCTTCGCAATTCTTGGCGTGATCGTTTGGCTGGAGCATCGCAACAAGCAACAGCAGTTGTTGGCCCAGAATAACGAAGAGCTTCAAGTCGAGCAGTTGATCGATATGCCCGACGAGCAGCCGACTCCTGAAGAAGGTCCAGCCGGATTGAATAAGGGCAGCGGTGGCGGCAGTAAGCCTAAACAGGAAAGACCAGGCGGTGGTGGCGGCGGTGGACGTGAAGAATCCAAGCCGGCCTCGTTTGGTAAGACTCCGCAGGCATCTTTAGACGTGCCGCAGATTTTGCCGCCCGATCCGAAGCCACCCAAGATCAATAACCCGGCGCTGCCTGTACCGGCTACCCTGAATGCGGATCCGATGTTGATCCCACCGGATGCTCGAGTGTTGCCGTACGGCGATCCGAAGTCCAAGAGCACTGACTTGTCGTCAGGTCCGGGTAAGGGAAATGGTATTGGCGACGGAACTGGTACTGGTATCGGACCAGGTGAAGGTAACGGTTTTGGACCAGGCCGCGGTGGTAACGTCGGCGGCGGCGATTTCAACCCCGGTGGCGGTGGACCAGGCGGTGGCGGTGGTGGTGACTACTCCAAGATCTTTACCGGTAAGGACGTCACTACGAAAGCGCGTCTGATTTCGAAGCCGGAGCCGCAGTATACTGAAGACGCGCGCAAGAATCAGATCACGGGTACAGTGGTGCTGAAAGTCGTGTTTGCTTCTTCGGGACAGGTGACCAACATCAGAACTGTGTCGGGTCTGCCGTATGGACTAACTGAGCGAGCGATTGCCGCGGCGCGTCAGATCAAGTTCACGCCGGCTACGAAGGATGGGCATCAGGTCTCGATGTGGATGCAGTTGGAATATAACTTCAACCTGTATTAGCCGCAGATTTACACGAATAAACGCGGATAGGGCGCTGTAGGTTAAACCACAGCGCCCTATCCGCGTTTATTCGTGTAAATCTGCGGCTACATATGCTTTTCGACGAAGCGCTTAATGCGCGCGACGCCTTCCTGGATTTGCTCCATAGACGTCGCATAAGAGATCCGGACGAAGCCTTCCGCACCAAAGCCCGCGCCATCAGTCACAACCGTGTGTTCTTCCTCGAGCAGACGCTGAGCGAGGTCGCCCGAGGTCTTTAAGTCCTTCTGCAAACACCCACGCACATCAGGAAATGCGTAGAACGCGCCTTCGGGTTCGCTGCATTTAATCCCGGGGATCTCGCACAGCGCATTCAGTAACCACGCGCGACGGCGGGTGTATTCAGCCAGCATCACGCCCACGGACTCCTGTGGTCCAGTCAACGCTTCAACCGCGGCCCACTGCGCAATCGAGTTTGTATTCGAAGTCGAGTGACCCTGTACCTTCAGCATCGCTTTGATCCAATCGGCAGGCGCGAGTGCATAACCCACGCGCCATCCAGTCATGGCATATGTCTTCGAAAACGATCCGGCAATACACAAGCGCGATCTGAGTTCAGCCGGCAAACTTGCGGCACTGAACACTTCGCCCGGCGGATAAACGAAACGCAGGTAACACTCGTCGGAAACTACGTAAATCCCACGTTCGCTGGTGAGCTCCATGATCCTGCGAAACTCCGCGGGCGGTAACACGCGGCCCGAAGGATTGCATGGAGAATTGAGGATGAGCAGCCTTGTGCGCGGCGTGATCGCGCGCTCAACCTGTTCGGCCGAAAGTACGAAGCCTGTTTCTTCAGTTTCGATAAAAACTGGTTTGGCGCCGGCGAAGACCGCGATTTCCGGAAACGTGACCCAGTAAGGTTTGGCAATCAACGCCTCGTCGCCGGGATTAAGTAACGTCACGACTGCGTTGAAGATCGCCTGCTTGCCTCCGGCGGTCGCCATTACCTCGTTTGGTTGGTATTCAGTGGCAAACTCGCGGGCGTAGAAGTCAATGATGGCGCGGTGAAGCTCGCGAATACCGGCGTTCGCTGTGTACTTCGTGCGGCCGGCGCGCATCGCTTTTTCTGCCGCTTGCTTGATGTTGTCGGGTGTATCGAAGTCGGGTTCGCCGGCGCCGAAATCACAGACGTCCGCACCCGAGGCGCGCAAGGTTTCGGCCGCCTGCATCGCGGCCATTGTGGCCGACGACTGCATGCGAGCAACGTTTTCAGAGACGGGGAAGGGTGACATAACAGACCACGTTTTCATCTTTGCTTCAATTTTTCTTTCATTCGTTTTTCGACGTGTGGTGGGACGAGGCCCGTGATTGCGCCGCCGAGGTGAAACACTTCTTTTACGAGACGCGAGCTGACGTAAGAGTAGATTTCAGCGGGCATCATGAAGACAGTTTCAATGCCCGGCTCGAGCCGGCGATTCATCAGTGCCATTTGCAGTTCGTATTCGTAGTCGGAGATGGCGCGAATGCCGCGAACGATCACGTCTGCTTGTTGGGCCACCGCATATTTGACAAGCAATCCACTGAAGGAATCAACCCGGAGGGTGCAACTTCCTTTATTGATGCTCTTGACGACTTCGTTGAGCATCTCTTTTCGTTCTTCGACAGTGAAGAACGGTTGCTTATCAGGATTTACGAGTATGCCGATGATGATCTCATCGAAGAGTTTGCAACCGCGCTCGATGATGTCCAGGTGACCGTTAGTGACGGGGTCAAACGAACCGGGGTAGATGGCGCGTCGCATGTGTATAGATGTTAGAGGTTAAATGCGAAATGGTAAATAGGCACTTCGACTAATAATAGCCGTTTTCGACAAAAAATAGCCGGATTTGTATCTTGCGGCGACATCAGACCGCTGTTAGGATTCTTTACATCGATTAGGAGCTTTGAATGTCTCACAATCTGACGCAACTCGAATATCACATTCCGCCGGAGCTGATTGGCCTACACGAGGTAACGCCAGAACAATTCGAGCAACTCTGTCAGGACTACAGCGACCTGCGGCTTGAACTCACCTCAACCGGAGAAGTAATAGTTATGCCAGGAACCGGCGCACAAACCGGCCGGCGCAACGCTAACCTCACTTATCAACTTATGGCGTGGACCAAGAAGAATGCGACCGGAGTCTGCTTCGATTCGTCCACTATGTTCGCTCTGCCAAACACTGCGAGGCGTTCACCTGATGCATCATGGATAAGGCGCGAAAGGTGGGATTCCTTAACCCAACGGCAAAAGGAACGTTTTGCTCCGATCTGTCCGGACTTCGTGGTGGAGCTTCGGTCTCCGAGTGACAGATTGCTGTTTCTCTTCAGCAAGATGTCTGAGTATATAGCTAATGGCGCGTCCCTTGGGTGGTTGATCGATCCGAGCACACGACGAGTCTACGTCTACCGGCCTAACGAAGAGGCTGTTGTGCTTGAGAATCCAGAGAGTGTTTCCGGAGAGCCCTTACTGCTAGGCTTCAGCTTACAAATGGCGGAGTTGTGGTGACAGATTTACAGGATTCACAAGATGTGGTTCAATGTGCCTTGACAATTTAGCGTGGTGAGTTAAAGCGACTTGCGGCCACGTAAAATAATCCGCTAAACAGCTCGGTGAAAAGTTTTGAGGCTCCGCGTTGTTAGGCGCGGGGCCTTTATCATTGCCAATTTTCGATTTGCGATTGCCAATTGGGGCATTCTTCAAATCGGCAATCGGCAATCGGAAATTGGCAATAGTCAATATGTCTAATCTTCTCGACATAGCCAGGCAACGGATCGTCGTCTTCGACGGCGCCATGGGGACCAATCTGCAGGTACAGAACCTCACGCTCGACGACTTCGGAGGACCACGCTTCGAAGGTTGCAACGAGAACCTGCTGGTTACGAGACCCGACGCGGTCGAGAAAGTCCACGCCGGATTTCTCGACGTCGGCTGCGACGTGA
>Ga0307406_10002110_pt1 | contig 10836 bp, 10 predicted proteins | sample 322Cmetagenome_3_FD_203706 | JGI IMG/M metagenome (GOLD analysis project Ga0307406, IMG submission 203706) | Maize rhizosphere microbial communities from greenhouse at UC Davis, California, United States - 322HYB-C-2 | ecosystem: Host-associated > Plants > Roots > Rhizosphere > Soil | place... | reverse complement strand
TGGCGGCCGTGTGATTCGCCGTCCGCTGTTCTGGGATGGTGGCACCACGTGGCGCCTTCGCTTCGCCTCAGCTGAGCCCTCCGGCGAATGGCGATGGGAAACCGACACCGCAGCGGGCTTCCCTGCCGCCGACGGCGTTCTGACCGCCGCCCCACCGCTCGATGAGCACCCACATCCAGCACTGACCCGCGGGCTGTTCCGTGCCCACCAGCGCGGCCGCACCTTTCGCCACGCCGATGGATCGCCGGCATTCTTCGTCTGGGATACCGCCTGGGCAATGCCTTGGCGTGCCACCGTCGATCAGGTCCGGACCTATGCCGCCGACCGGCACGCCAAGGGCTTCAACGCCGTTCTGCTGATGAGCCTGCAACCGGACATGCACGCCCGCGGGCCCGCCGGACGTGATGTGGATGAAGGGTTCGAGATCGCCTTTCACGACCTGCCTCAGGGGCGGCTCACTCGTATGAACATCGACTACTACCAGTACCTCGACCAGATCACCGACACGTTGATCGAGCACGGGATCACACCGATCTGGCAGCCGGTCTTCCATGGATACGGCTGGAAGGGACTGGACACCGCCGGCGCCGTCGTCCCGCCCGAGGAGTACGCCCGCTACTGCCGCTACCTGGTGGCCCGCTACGGAGCTCAGCCCGCGATCTACCTACCCGGCGGAGACGGCTCCGGCATCGAACCCCAGGTCGAAGCCGGCGGCCGCGAGATTCACCACTCCGACGCGTACGGCCAGCCGACGGGCATCCACTACCGGCCACACCACCGGAATGACGTCCATCAAGACGAGGAATGGCTCGATTTCCAATCCTGCCAGACCGGACATGCAGGCGACCACGTGCCCGACCGGCTCGCCACCATGTGGGCGCAGCAACCGCCGAAGGCCATTATCAACGGAGAACCCAGCTATGAGCACACTGGCCGCCGCGGCGTCGCCGAAGGCTGGTGGCAGGGCCATGAGGCGTGGAGCAACCTCTGCGCCGGCGCGCTCATGGGTGTCGCCTACGGAGCAGCCAGCCTCTGGCAATGGCGGCTGCATCCCACCGAACCGGGCCATGGCGAGTACTTCGTCTACCCCGACGCCGGATGGCGGGAAGCCTTGGGCTTCGAGGGCAGCCGGTATGTCGGTCTGGTCGGCAAGATCCTGCACGACCTACCCCTTGCCGGCGCCAGCCCGTGCTGGGACGTCTCCACCAATACCCGAGGGCTGCTCGACCCCGGCGTCCTCTATGTCGGCTACGCCGAACACGGCGGCTCGTGGGTTTTCCTGGACGGCGAAGGCCGGGTACCCGGCAAGTATTGGCTCATCGACCCGCGCACCGGCGAAGTCCGACGTGCTGGTGACCGGCCGGCAGATCGCGTGCCGATCGAAGTGGGCGACTATGAACCCACCGTTCTCGTCTGCGCAGAGACCACACCTTCATGGGTGCGTACCTCGGGCCAAGTGCCAGAGTGAGCCGCACACCGCATTTTGCACTCCATCAACTGGTAGGGAGGGCCTCCATGTCGGCCCCTCGCAGCGTGTCCCGGACCCCGACCGACGGCGAAGTCCGGCTCATCACCAAAGTCGCCCGGATGTATCACGAGCGGGGGATTCGCCAGGTCGAGATCGCAGACACGCTGCACCTCTCCCAGACCCGCGTCTCCCGGCTCCTCAGACGCGCCACCGAGCTCGGCATCGTGCGCACCGTCGTTGCCGTCACCCAAGGCGTGCACCCCGACTTGGAGGAAGCGCTCGAGCGGCGGTACAACCTCGCCGAGGCGCTGGTCGTGGACGTGCAGGGCTCGGACCACGACATCGTGGCCGCCCTTGGATCAGCCGCGGCCTCGTACCTCGAGACCACATTGACCGGCGGCGAGCGCATCGGCATCTCGAGCTGGAGTCAGACCCTGCTCGCGGCTGTCGACCGAATGCAGCCACTGCGGCTGTCCGGCGCCGACAGCGTCATCCAGCTGGTCGGCGGCTTCGGCGCAGCCTCCGCTCAAGCGGAGGGAAATCGCCTGTTGTCCGAGCTGGCGCGGCTCATCGGCGCCAGACCCATATTCGTGCCCGCTCCGGGATTGGTCAGTACCAAGGCCGTTCGCGACAGCCTCCTCGATGACCCCGCCGTGCGAGCAGTCGTCGCGGAGTGGGAGCGGCTGACCATGGTCCTGGTCGGCATCGGGAGCCTGCCGCCGTCTCCGCTGCTGCGGGCCAGCGGCAACGCGGTCGATCCAGTGCAGCAGGACAAACTCCTCTCCGCCGGCGCCGTCGGTGACGTCTGCCAGCGGTACTTCGACGCCAACGGCATATTGGTGGCCGGCGACCTCGACAACCGAGTCGTCGGGATCAGTCCGGACAAGCTGCGCCAGGTAGGTCACCGAGTGGGCATTGCCGGCGGCCAGAGTAAACATGCGGCCATTCACGCCGCCCTGACGGGCGGGTGGGTGAATGTCTTGCTCACCGACACCGGTACCGCAGAGTTCCTGCTGGGGGAACAATTCCACGGCACGCAACTCGGGAGCCCTGCCAAGCAAAGTCGCAGTCCACTAGTACGCAGGCATTGCGACCCACCCCTCGCGTACGAGTCCATGGCACTGACCGCTGACAGCGGCCTGGCGGCTCAACGCTTACAGCGCCGAATCCGGCTCGCCCTCGAGTGAAGCCCTCACTCTCCTGGCTACGGATCGCTGCAGGGCGACCACATGTTCAGCGGGCCGAACGCTGCCACTCGGCCCGGCGGAGCGCTCGAAGTGGTGGTCCGCAAGCTCGACGGCACGGTCTGCCACCGCCTCTGGGCGTGAGTCAGGAACCCCGGCAACGATCGCGAGCACCCGTCGGCTGTATCCGGCGGGTGCCGCACCGCCTGGCCCGATGTCCGACACCGGATGAAGGCCTGAGACGTCACGGTCGTCAATCGTCAAACGGCTGTGGCACCGCCGTCGACGATGAACAGGGCACCGGTCGCGTAGGCCGACTCCTCGGACGCTAGGAAGACCATGATTCCTTCGACGTCCTGCGGGGATCCGGCGCGACCGAGCGGCACAGTGGACAGCAGCGCGGATCGCGCTGCCTCGTCGCCCGTGATGGACTGAACCAGCGGAGTCTCGGTGTAACCCGGAATGACCGCGTTGACGCGGATGCCGGCTGCGGCGTAATCGGCGGCGACGACGCGGGTCAGTCCGTGGATGCCGGCCTTGGAGGCGCTGTACGCGGTGAATCCGCGGCCTCCGCCGACCACGCCGGTGGGGCTGCCGGTGACGATGATCGATCCACCACGGGCGGTCATCGAGCGCACCGCGTGCTTGACGGTCAGGAACGTCCCGGTGAGGTTGACGTCCAGCGTCCGTCGCCAGACCGCGAGGTCCAGGTCGCCGGCCGGCGCGTCCTGCCCGAAGAGCTGCACGCCGGCGTTGGCGACCGCGACGTCGACGCAGCCGGCGCGTTCCCGCAGGTCGCTGAACGCGCGGGCCACGGCGCCCTCGTCGCTCACGTCGGCCTCCAGCGCGAACGCATCGGCCCGCCCGCCGAGGTCCGCGACGGCCGCCGCGGCTGCTTCCCCGTCCCGGTCCACGAACGCGACCACGGCACCCTCGCGCGCGAATCGCGCCGCCACCGCCCGGCCGATGCCGGAGGCGGCCCCGGTGACAAGGGCGGACTTGCCGGACAACCGGCCGCTCATGCCGGGACCCGACGGCCGTAGTACGGCCGCGAACCGGCCAGATGGTCGGCCATGGCCGCCCGCGCCGCCGCGACGTCGCCGGCGGTCAGGGCGTCGAGGATGCGTCGATGCTCCGCGACCGCCCCGTCCCGCCGGCCGTGCACGCTCAGGCTCCGGCGGCGCAGCTGCAGGAGGACGTCGCCCAGCGAATCGAGCAGGACGACGAACAGCATGTTCTTGGTGGCCGAGGCGATCAGCCGGTGGAACTTCATGTCGTACGCCGACGCCCGCTCCACGTCGTTCTCTTCGGCCATGGCGGCGATGGCGGCCTCCATCTGCGCGAGGTCCTCTCGGGTGGCTCGCCGGCACGCCAGCTCCGCGAGCCTGATCTCCAGTGTTTCCCGCACCTCGCTGATCTGCTCGCCGCCGATGACGTGCTGCGTGTTGGCGCCCCGGAGGAACAGGGTGAACGTCTCGGTGAGCTGCGACGCTCCAGGGGCGACGACCTCGGCGCCCCGCCCCGGCCGGACCCTCAGCACGCCCCGCGCCTGCAGTCCCCGGACCGCCTCCCGGACGACCGTTCTGGATACCCCGAACTGCTCACCGAGGTCGCGTTCCGAGGGGAGCCGGTCGCCGGGTGACAGCCGCCCGGATGCGATCGAGTCCATCAGGGCGAGAGTGACGCGTTCGGCCAGCGAAGGGTCCCGGGCGAGTTGCTGGAAAGCGGCCGCCTCGGCCACGTCCGGCCTCCGTTCGCGATCGCGCACCTCGGCATCAGGTGTACTAGTGTGATGGTATGCCAGTTGTCGATGCCGGGTCCAGCGGGCCGGCTGGCGTGGGATAGCGGCCATGCCCGGGCATCGACCGTGGCCTGACGTCCATCGAGCTGTCGCGGGGGACGTCGCGGTCGACATCGCCCCCGAGGGCCTGCGTCACCTCACGGTGCGAGGCCGGGAAGTGGCCGCCAACCTCTACGCCGCCGTGCGTGCCCCCGACTGGGGCACGCTGCCGAACGTCCCGGTCAGTGCGGACCTGGATTCGGGTGGGTCGAGCATCGCCCTGCGGCGCGTGGAGACGGTGGGGGAGGACCTGCGATCGGTGCTCGAGGTCTCCTGGGCGGAGCCCGGCATCCTGACCGCCACGGTGAGCCTGACCGTCCTCGCCGACGCGGAGATCAATCGATGGGGCTTCAACGTCTGCCTGCACGCCGGCGATTGGGCGGGTGCACAGCTGCTCGGCGTTCCCGGACAGCCGCGGCTTCCGCGCGACGTGGCGCCGCAGCTCGCCGAGGGCGGTGTGCTCAAGGGCCTGTTCCCGCCCATGCCACGGCTGGAGCTCCGGCGGCTGGACGGGGCGGTCGTGCGGATCGCGTCCGACGGGCAACCGCTCGAGGCCGAGGACCAGCGGAACTGGACGGATCCCACCTTCAAGATCTACAGCGGCTCGCTGGGTGACCCGCTGCCCCTGGCGGTCCGGAAGGGAACGGTGCTGCGCCAGACCATCCGCCTCGTCGCCGAGCGGATGCCGGCAGCCGGTGGCGGAGAGGAACAGCATGCCGTCCTCGGCCCGGTCACCGCGCTGCCCTTCGTGGGCGTGCAGGCCAACGATGCCGGCCCGCTGGGCCGCGCCGACACCGCGGCGGCGCTGGCGGCGCTCGGCGTCGACCACGTGCGGGTGGACGCCGAGCATCCCGGCCTCGCGGCACCTGGCCCGGATCTGGTCAGACCACCGCTGAGCGTCGAGCTGGCGGTGCTCGTACCGAATGTGGGGTCCGATGTCCTCGCCTCGGTCGCGCGCGCGGCGGCGCAGCTGCCGCCCCGGTCCCGCGTCCTGCTGCACCGCACCCAGCGGCGCACCACCGACGCCGCGACCGCGGCCGAGCTCGCCGGCCTGCTTGCGGGCGCGCGTCCCGATCTCGTGGTGGTTCCCGGGACGGACGCTTACTACGCCGACCTGAACCGGGACCGGCCCGGCTACGACGACTTCGTCGCGTTCAGCATCACGCCCACCGTGCACGCCTTCGACACCGAGAGCATCTTCGCGACGCTGCCGGTGCAGGTGGAGGTGGTCCGGCAGACCCGCACGGTGTTCGGGGCGGCGCCGGTGGTCAGCCCCATCACCCTGCGGTTGCGCGGGGAACCGGAGTCGCCGGGTGCGCCCGCCTCGGCGCGCCGCCGGGTGAGCGAGCGGCACATCGACGCGCGGCTCGACGGCCTGGAAGGCGCGGCGTGGACCTTCGGCTCGGTGCATGCCGTGACCCAGGGCGGCGCGTACTCCGGCACGTGGCACGAGCTGCTCGGTGCTCGCGGCCTCCTGCGACCGGGTCCGGATCATGCCGGGGTCGTGCCGGCGTTCCATGCGCTGTCGGTGTTGCAAGCCTGGCGCCGGCCACGGATCCGCCCGGTCACGATGCTCGACGGCGGGGTGGTCGGGCTGCTCTTCGTGGACCGGCCCCGCCTGGTGCTGGCGTCGCAGCGGCCGTGGCACCAGGAGGTCCGGCTGGGCGACTGGGCGCCACCCGTGCTGAGCCGTCGACGGTTGCGGACCGCGGATGTGGCTGCCGCCGCGGCGACCATGTCCTGGTGGGACCGGACGGAACGGGTGAGAGCCCCGCACGAGGCGTTGACCCTGGAGCCGTTCGAGCTCACCGAACTCAGCCTGGAGGGGGAATGATGGGGCAGCTGAGACTGGACGAATCCGGCGACTTCTTCGTCCGTGACGGAGTGCCGGCCTTCCTGCTCGCCGACACGCTGTGGGCGGCCTTCTCCCGCATGAGCATGACGGAATGGCGTGATGCCATGCGGCTACGGCGGCGGCAGGGATTCAACGCCGTCAACATCAGCATCCTGCCCATCGCGCACGACCGGTCCGTCTCCGCGGAAGCGAGGGCACCGTTCCACGTCCGCGCGGACGGCTCCTGGGACCTTGATCGCCTGGACGTGGCGTACTTCGACAACGCGCGGGCGATGCTGGAGGTGACCATCGACGAGGGCATCGTGCCGGTCCTGGTGGTGCTGTGGTGCAACTACGTGCCCAACACCTGGGGCGCCGCGCTGACCCCCGACACGGTCCTCGACGAGGAGCAGACCGCCCGGTACGTCGACGTGGTGCTCGACCGGTTCGCGGACCTCGGGCCGGTGTTCTGCGTCAGCGGAGACGAACGCTTCGACGACGAGGTCGCCGTCGCCCGGTACCGCGCGGCGCTGGAGCGGATCCGGTCCGCGGCGCCCGGCTGCCTCACCACCCTGCACAGCACACCGGACGCGAAGCCGCCCGCCGACCTGCTCGCCCATCCCGCACTGGACTACTACTCGTTCCAGTCCGGCCACGACACCGGATGGGAGGAGCGGGCGGCGCAACTGCCGCAGCAGTACCGGAAGTATGCGTCGCGCAAGCCGATCGTGAGCATGGAACCCTGTTACGAGGGGCACGGCTACGGCCGGGGACAGGGCCGGCACGACGCTCGCTCGGTGCGGCTGGCCTCCTGGACGTCGGTGTTGTCCGGCGCCGGCGCCGGCCTCGGCTACGCCGCGCACGGCGCCTGGTCGTGGCATCGCTTCGGCGAGGAATTCAACGGCGAAGCCTTCTCCGGTACGCCGTTCGCCGCCCACCTGGCCCTGCACTTCCCCGGCGCCTGGGACGTCGGTCTGCTGCGCCGGATCGTGGAGGAGCACGCCCTCTACGACCTGCGCCCGCGCCAGGACCTGCTGGTGGCGACGGCGAGCGGCACGCGGCTCGGCATGTCCCCGGACGGCCGGCGCATCGCCGTGTACCTGCCGCACCCGTTCTCGGTGGGCGTCCGCGCGGACCTGTCGGCCCGCCGCCTGCGGGTCTGGGACCTCGGTGCCGGGCGGCGCGACGATGTGCGGTTCCACTACGACGCCGGCGTCACCACGTTCGAACAGCCGGAATTCCTGCACGACGCGCTCTACGTCCTTGACGGCGACCCCCGACAGGGTCACCCCAACCCTCCCGAGGAGTCGTCATGACCCGCATCACCATCCTGGGCGCCGGCGGAAACATGGGCCGGCGCATCACCCGGGCGCTGCTGCCCGACGAGACCTACGAGCTGCGCTTCGTCGAGCCGAGCCCGCGAGGGCGCGAGCTGATGGCCGAGCTCGGCGTGACCGCGACCGAGCTGGAGCCGGCGCTGGACGGCGCCGAGGTCGTCATCTTCGCCGTTCCGGACGCCATCGTGCGCCATGTCGCGGCGGACATCGTGCCGAAGCTCGACAGCGGGACCAGCATGCTGTTCCTCGATCCGGCGGCCGTCGCCGCGGACCGCATCCCCCGGCGGGCGGACGTCAACTGCTACGTGACCCACCCGACGCATCCGCCGCTGTACAGCCTGCTGGAGGAGCAGTCCGCCGAGGCGCGCCGGGACTACTGGGGAGGCGGGCTCGCCCGTCAGGCCGTGGTGTTCGCCGTGGGCTGGGGTGATGAGGAGGACGCCGCCCGGACGGCCGAGCGTCTGGCGATGGACATGTTCGCTCCGGTGGTCCGGTCGCATCGCATCACGGTGCAGCAGATGGCGATGCTGGAGCCGGCTCTCAGTGAGACGCTGACCAACGGATGTGTTTCGCTCATCCGCGAGGGCATGGAGCGGGTCATCGCCGCCGGCGTCCCTGAGCAGGCCACCCGCGACTTCCTGATGGGTCACCTGCAGATCGGCATCGCCATCATCTTCGAGCAGCTGAACTGGCAGCTCTCCGAGGGCGCCGTCCTGGCCCTCTCGCAGGCGAAGGGCGCCCTGTTCAAGGAGGACTGGCACCGCATCTTCGAACCGGACGCGGTCCTGGCCAGCGTCCGGCAGATCACCGGCGGGGACGGGCCGTGAGACTCGGCCTGTCGTCCTTCACCTACACCTGGGCCGTCGGCGTTCCCGGATCCGAACCCCCGCGGCGCCTGTCCGCCGACGACCTGGTGGAGCGCGCCGCCCGTCTGGGTGTACCGGTCGTGCAGTTCGCCGACAACCTGCCGTTGCACGACCTGGACGTCCACGAGCTGGCGCGGCGGGCCCGCACCCTCGGCGTGGACCTCGAGGTGGGCACGAGAGGCATCGACCGGGACAACGTGCTGAGATACCTGGAGATCGCCACCGCCGTCGGTTCCCCGTTCGTGCGGATCGTCGTCGACACCGCTGATCACCACCCCGGACCGCAGGAGGTCGTGGACCGCCTGGGCGCGCTCCGGAACGAGTTCAGTGCCGCCGGCGCGACCCTCGCCCTGGAGAACCACGACCGGTTCACCGCGGCGGAGCTGGCCGGCGTGGTACGCGCGCTGGGCGCCGACTGGACCGGCGTCGTCCTGGACACGGTGAACTCCTTCGGCGCGCTCGAGGGCCCCGACGTCGTGATCGGCACCCTCGCGCCGCTGGCGGTGAATGTCCACGTCAAGGACTTCGCGATCACGCGCGCCGGGCACAAGATGGGCTTCACCATCGAGGGCCGCCCCGCCGGGCGCGGCCGCCTGGACATCCCAGCCCTGGTCGCCCGCGTCCGGCAGCACCGCGCCGACATCACCGCCGTCCTGGAACTGTGGACGCCGCCGCAGGAATCCCTCGCATCGACCATCGACACCGAGCGCCGATGGGCCGAGGAGAGCGTCGCCTACCTGCGGCCTCTGCTCAGCTGAGCAGCGCTCGGGCGCCCTGCGCGATGCCCCCGCCAGCACGCCGCCTGCGTCGACGGACCGCATTAATATTCAGTCGGTGGCAGGATGGAGGTCCGACGCCTCGGTCAGGAAGGGCCGCACATGGTCTCCGCAGCTCGCAGCACGTCCCGCACGCCCACGGACGGCGAGATCAGGCTGATCACCAAGGTGGCCCGGATGTACCACGAGCGGGGGATCCGGCAGGTGGACATCGCGGACACCCTGCACCTCTCCCAGGCACGGGTGTCCCGGCTGCTCAAGCGCGCCACGGAGCTGGGCATCGTGCGTACCGTGGTGGCGGTCGCCCAGGGCGTGCACACCGACCTCGAAGAGGCGATGGAGCAGAAGTACGGGCTGGCCGAGGCGGTCATCGTCGACGTGCAGGGCACCGATCACGACATCGCGGCGGCGCTCGGTTCGGCCGGCGCGTCGTACCTCGAGACCACGTTGACCGGCGGGGAGCGCATCGGCATCTCCAGCTGGAGCCAGACCCTGCTGGCGGCGGTGGATCGCATGCACCCGCTGCGCCTGCCCGGCGCCGACAGCGTGATCCAGCTGGTCGGCGGGTTCGGCGCTCCGTCCGCCCAGGCGGAGGGCAACCGCCTGCTCACCGAGCTGGCGCGGTTCATCGGCGCCACCCCGATCTTCGTGCCGGCCCCCGGCCTGGTCGGCCAGAGCGCCATCCGCGACAGCCTGCTCAACGATCCCGCGATGGAGGCGGTCGCCGCGGAGTGGCGCCGGCTGACCATGGTGCTCGTCGGCATCGGCAGCCTCCCGCCGTCGCCGCTGCTGCGGGCCAGCGGCAACGCCGTCGACCCGGCGCAGCAGGACAAGCTGCTCGCCCGGGGTGCGGTGGGTGACGTCTGCCAGCGCTACTTCGATGCCGCCGGCGTCCTGGTGCACAGCGAGCTGGACGACCGGGTGGTGGGCATCGGTGCGGACACGTTGCGCCGGGTCCCGCATCGGGTCGGCATGGCCGGCGGGAAGAGCAAGCACGCCGCGATCCATGCCGCCCTTCTCGGCGGGTGGGTCAATGTCCTGCTCACCGACACCGGCACCGCCGAGGCGCTGCTCGCGGACCGGACCGCGCCGACGGTCCACTGACGATCTCGGCGACCGCCGCCACTCGTACGTCGGGCGCACGGCCCTCGATCGCCGTCGCCGAACGCTCAGACGACCACATTTCCGCCTTCGAGGACATCACCATCCCGCTCGGGGTGGACCTGCCGATGCCGCCGGCGGCGGCCGACGGCGCCAGCCGGGTGTGGTCGATGGGCTGGCCGTTCCGGGCGAAACGGCGCCTGCGCGGGATGCGACTGACGGCCACCGACGTGGACTGGTCGGTCGGCTCGGGAGCTGAGATCCGAGGTCCGATCCGCGGCCTGCTCCTGCTCCTCACCGGCCGTACCGCCGCCGCGGTACCGATGCTGTCCGGCGAGGGCGTCACCCATCTGGCCGGCCGCACAACCTGATCAGGTCACCACCGGCGTCAGCGTGCTGGTCCCCCGGCACCATCCTGGTGATCGGGTTC
>Ga0307406_10002105_pt1 | contig 10846 bp, 9 predicted proteins | sample 322Cmetagenome_3_FD_203706 | JGI IMG/M metagenome (GOLD analysis project Ga0307406, IMG submission 203706) | Maize rhizosphere microbial communities from greenhouse at UC Davis, California, United States - 322HYB-C-2 | ecosystem: Host-associated > Plants > Roots > Rhizosphere > Soil | place... | reverse complement strand
TGCGGAGGCTGGCGGCGTGTTTTTTCGCGGCCTTTTCATCGGAGTAAAAGAACCGCTCTCGCTTGCCTGATGCGGAGAGGGTCGCGGGCACGTCCACTTTCCAGCCCTTCGGGGTCTCGGCAATCTCGAGCTTTGGTCTCCTTGGCATGCTGAAGTTGACCACAGTTGCCTAAACCATTTCAAGCATTAAGGGCATGTCGGGCAGCCGGATGCAGCATCCACAAGGGTCGGGGCCAACTCTATATTCCAGAACGGGATTCTTGATCCCCGCGGGCCTTTTTGTTTTCTGGTCAATGATGAAGCTCACTTACTACGGCCACGCGTGTGTCGGTATCGAACTCGCTTGCGGCACCCGCCTCCTCTTCGACCCTTTCATTACGCCGAACGGCCTCGCGAAGGCAGTAGATGTGGATTCGATCCCCGCCGACTACGTGCTACTGACCCATGGTCACGAGGATCACGTGGCGGATGCCGAGCGGATCTTGCGTCGCACTGGTGCGACGCTTGTTTCGAACTTCGAGATCGTGTCGTGGTATGGCGCGAAGGGCATCGAGAAGGCGCATCCGATGAACCTCGGCGGTGGCTTCAATTTTCCCTTCGGTCGCGTGAAGTCGGTGAATGCCGTGCACTCGTCCGTGTTGCCGGATGGGAGCTATGGCGGGAATCCGGGAGGCTTCGTCATCGAGACGCCGCAGGGCTCGTTCTACGTGTCGGGTGACACGGCGCTGCACGCGGACATGAAGTTGTTAGGCGAGCTCCACTCGCTGGACTTCGCCGTCATGTGCATCGGCGACAATTTCACCATGGGGCCTGCGGATGCCGCTCTCGCCGCGGAGTGGGTCGGGGCGAAGCACGTGGTGGGCGTTCACTACGACACCTTCCCGCCGATCGTGATCGACCGGAAGATCGCGGCAGGGGAGTTCACCAAACGCGGGGTGGAGCTGCTGCTGCCGGCCATCGGCGAGACCATGGCGATGTGATCACTTTGGCGGCAGGGGCTTCACGGCTTCTTCGTTGCCCTTCCAGCGGTCGATCACGCCCTCTTGCTCGACTTGCAGCGAGTCATTCGGCTGCAGCTCGACGTTCTTGTGCTTCAGGTTATTGAAATCGAGGCAGTACTGCTTGCCGGCTCGGAGCAGGATGACGTTCCGGCTGCCGAAGTCATTTCGGCCGCCGGCGGCATCGAGAGCTTGGATGACGGTCATGCTTTTACGGAAATTGGCCTCGCCTGCCTTCCTCACCTGGCCGCCGATGCTGACGATAGCTTCGTTTGGATCGATTTCCTTGCCCTTGAGCACCTCTGCCTGGATGGACGGCTTGGTGTAGATGTCCTCGGCCCGGTAGGCGGCTTCGATGGCGCGGGCGAGTTGCTCGGCATTCAGGCCGCGGGCGGTGACGGGCTTTTCTAAAAGTGGCATTGAGACCGTGCCGGATTCGCCGACGCGGTATTCGCCGTTTACCTTTTGCTGCTCGTCGCCGTCTACGCCGCGGAGGCTGATCTTCACGGTGTCGCCGGGTTCGAGGCCGGCGAGGGCGGGGGAGATGGAGAGGATTCCTGCCACGAAGAGCATTGCTTTCATCGGTTTTAGCTTTGTGAAACAAAGTGAATGCATGCAAGCCAATCTTTCCGCCTCGTCATTCGTCCGATGGTGGAAAGATTTATGTCACAATCCGGAGCCCTGCTGGCAATGCCCTATGAAAGCCATGCAAGCCCTCGCCCTATCCCCACCTGAACCGATGGACCGGCAACGCTTCACCGAACTCGTCCGACTGCATCACCTGACGCTCTTGTCCTATGCCCGGGCCTTGGCCGGGGTGGAGAACACGGCACGGGAGCTGGTGCAGGATGCCTTCGTCGCGGCGTGGCAGAATCTCGGGAAATTCGAAGTCACCCGGGACTTCGCCGCGTGGATGCGCGGCATCGTCCGCAATAAGTGGCGCGAACACTGCCGGCTCCATGCGCGGGAGGTGCCCTTCGATGAAGCGGCCCTCTCGCATCTGGAGGAAACACTGGTCCCCTATTCCTCAGGGGATGCCGCCCTCTTCGCCCGGCTCGCCGAGTGCCGGGAGAAATTGCCCGAGCCGATGGCTGAGGCACTGCGCGCGACCTACGATGAAGGTCGTACCAGCGACGAAGCGGCCTCGCTGCTCTCGCTCAATGCCGCCGCCTTCCGCAAGCGCCTCGAGCGTGCCCGCGAAGCGCTGCGGCTCTGCCTTTCGAAAAATAACTGACCGATTTCTTTTCCCATGAATCCTTCTGAAGATCCGAATGACCGTCTCGTGGATTCCTTGCTCCGTGAATCCGCTCGTGGTGGGGCAGACACTCCACTGCTAGAGAGCATCGCGGCCAAGCTCGATGCCGCGCCCGTGCCTGTTAGGAGTCGTAGGCCGTCGCTCCTGCCGTGGCTGGTCGCTGCCGCTTGCCTGACGATTCTCGGGGTGACGTGGGCGCTATGGCATCGGGATGATGCACGTGGCGGAACGTCATCGCCCCATCCTGTGGTCGAGTCGGGAGCGCCAGCGCCGACAGCCACGCCGAGCAACGGCTCGCAGTCGCCAAGGACGAGGCCCCCGTCTGCTGCGTCACGTGATGCCGCCGAAGTCATTCCGGTTCCTGTCCCGGTTCCCTCGGGAGATGTCGCCGTGAAGCCGACGCCGGAGCCTGCTGAAGACGAACCCCAGATGAATTCATCCGGAACTGGCAGCCAAACTCTCCGGGATTTTGCGGAGCGACGCCTGGTCATTGCAGGAGAGGGAATGCGGGTTCGTGGCCTTTCCTTTCCGGCCGACCCGACATTGACCGAGGTCTTTGTCTATGATGTGGACGCTCCAAAGGAAACTCCGCCGACAAGGATCGATGTGAGCACTCACCTCGGGGGTGCCGGGCAGATCCTAGCCTTGAAGGGTGATCGCGTGGTTCTCAGCGATCTTGGCGAGGAATCGCTGAGTCGGGGCGACACCCATGTGTTCGGATCGCTTAAGGTCTCTCGTGAGGCGACAGACGGGATCCTCATGCTCTTGCCGGGGGCGGGAAAGGAGGGTGACGCGGCGCGCAGGGCAATGTTCCTCGATGTGTCGCCGAAGGTGGTCCCACCGGGGTCGGTGCTGGTCATGAATTTGAGCCCATCCGAAGTCAGGCTTCAGTTGGAAGGGGATCTCCACTGGTTCAAGCCGGGAGAGCAGAGTGTGATCAAGGATCTGCCACTCGGTCCGAATGGTCTCACTTCTGTAAATGGATTCCGCAGAAAGGGAGATGAGATGCAGCGGATTTTCACGGCTGCGTGGCCGCCTCATGGCAACTTCCGCTCGATCCAAATCTTCTTCGATAATCCGCAATCGAAGATGACCGAAGTCAGAGGTTTCCGCGACAGCCTCTTGCCGGCTGAGCCGCTTGGCGGGGACGGGAAGAAGGGAGAGGATTCTGACTCGCTCGACGGTCTGGCGTATGTCCGGGACGAGTCGACGATGTGGTATGTGCAGTTCGGCCTGGAGTCGTCTGGCAAATGGGCGCCGCGTTTTGTTGGTGTCATGCCGGACAAGAGGACCAAGCTTCAGAATCGGGTGAGTGCGGTCGAGATGTTGATTCCTGGAGACACGTTCTTCAAAGAGGGCATCTTTGAAGGGCGCTTCAAGTTCATCGACATTGAGGATCGGCAGATCCGGAGCGAACGAACCGGGCTCACCCAATATGTGAAGATCGCGATCTACGAGGATCTGAAGCCGGAGAAGAAGGGCATGAGGTATGAATCGCAGGCAGGCCTGCCGGATGCGGAATTGGGAGCGAAGGCCTACTATGATCGGGCGGCCGTTCTGAGGGTCGGCGAGAAGGAGTTCCTCGTGGAGGAATACACGAAGTTCAGGTTGCCAGGCAATTCGTCGAAGAAAGAGCACTTCCTGAAGAAGGTGACTCCGCAAGGCGTGACGATCGAAACCATGGGGGCGAATGGCAAAGTGATCACACGCGAGATCCCGAAGGGGGGCTGAATTTGCAGGGCAGCTCAGGCGGTCCCAAGGGGATCCCCCATGAGAGCCCCGCCCGAAGGTGCCGGGTTCTTCGCAGGTTTGCAGAGGATAAGCTCTGGGACCCGGGGAGCGTGGGCCTTCAGGCCGGCATCAGGGGACCATTCAGCCGGTCTGAAGACCGGCGCTCCCGGGGACGACTTGGGCGGAGATGGAGGGTGAGGCGGTACGGTGAGGGTGCTTCGGCGGGCCAGCGGCCCGCTCACCCAGCGTTCGTGCTCCCGGAGTGCTACATCCCCGCTTCGCAAAGCTTTTCGCGGCGGTCCTTGACGAGCTTCACGACGAGCGAAGTCCAACCGGTCTGGTGAGAGGCGCCGAGGCCTTCGCCGGTTTCGGCGTGGAAGTATTCATGGAAGAGCAGCAGGTCCTGCCAGTGCGGCACGTCGCGATAGCGATTCGCGCCGCCGAAGCAGGGGCGACTGCCGTCTTGGCGGGGGCAGAAGAGCGAGATGAGACGATCGCAGAGGTCGATGGCCACCTCGCGCAAGGTCTTCTCCACGCCGGAGCGAGTGGGATACTCGATCTTGAAGCTGTCGCCGTAGAAGTGGTGATAGCGCTCGAGCGCCTCGATGATGAGGAAGTTGGTCGGGAACCAGATCGGTCCACGCCAGTTCGAATTGCCCCCGAACATGTCGGTGTTCGATTCGCCGGGCGTGTAGGTCACCTCGTTGCGCTGGCCACCGTGCTCGAAGACGAAGGGCTCCTTGCCGTGCGCCTTGCTCAGCGAGCGGATGCCGAATTTGGAAAGGAACTCCTCCGGGTCTAGCATCCGCCGAAGGGTCTTGCGGAGCTGGACTTCCGAAGGGATGGCCAGCAGGCAGAGCGCGGACTTCTTGTCATCGTTCGGGCGACGCACGCTGATGTATTTCAGGATGTCCGGCCGGCTGGAGAGGAACCAATCCATGCGGCCGCGGAAGCCCTTCAGCCTTTCGATCTTCGTCTGCTTCAGCACGGTCACGGCGCACATTGGCAGCAGCCCGACCAGCGAGCGGATGCGCAGCGGCAGCGGCTCATCGTGATTTATGATGAGCTGGTCGTAGTAGAAGCCATCCCGTTCGTCCCACAGGCCGGTGCCGCCGAGCGAGTTGATTGCGTCGGTGATGTTGACGAAGTGCTCGAAGAACTTCGATGCGATGTCCTCGTAGGCTGGCTTCTCCTCGGCGAGTTCCAGTGCCATCGCGAGCATGAGCAGGCAGTAGGAAGCCATCCACGCTGTGCCATCGGCTTGATGAAGTTTTCCGCCATCCGGCAGCGCGTGCGAGCGATCGAAGACTCCGATGTTATCGAGGCCGAGGAAGCCGCCGCCGAAGACGTGACGGCCTTCCATGTCCTTGCGATTCACCCACCAGGTGAAGTTCATGAGCAGCTTTTGGAAGCAGCGCTCCAGGAAGAGCAGGTCGCGGTCGCCCTTGGGATCGGCGATCTTGTAAACCCGCCAGACGGCCCAGGCGTGGACCGGGGGATTCACGTCGGAGAAATTCCACTCGTAGGCCGGCATCTGGCCATTCGGGTGCATGTACCATTCCCGTAGTAGCAGCAGGAGCTGCTCTTTCGCGAAGTGCGGATCGACCGCGGCGAAGGGGATCATGTGGAAGGCCGAGTCCCATGCGGCGAACCATGGGTACTCCCACTTGTCGGGCATCGAGAGGACGTCGCGGGCGAAGAAGTGCCACCAGTCGTGATTGCGGCCATCGAGGCGCGAGGCGGGCGGCGCGGGGCCATCCTTGTCGCCCTTTAGCCAGTCCTCGACGACGTAGTGATAGAACTGCTTGGTCCACAGTAGCCCGGCGTAGCCTTGGCGGCAGATCAGGTATTCGTCGCGGGAGAGCCCTTTCGGGATGACCTGGTGATAGAACTCATCGCACTCCGCGACGCGGGCGGCGAAGGTTTCGTCGAATTGGTCGAGTCCGCCGAGGCCGTTGTCGTTTTTCGCGGTATGAAGGCGGCAGCGGATGGTGACGGTTTGGCCCGGAGGCACGTTGAAGACGAAGTGCGCGGCGGCCTTCGTCCCCGCGGGAAACGGCGAGACGGCATTGCGGTCGCCGTGGATGAGGAGCTTGTGAAAGGCATCCTTCACCTGCGGGGCAGGGGAGCCGTAGCCGTAGACCGAAGCGTAGTCGGTTTCGTTCTCGGTGAAGAGCCAGTTCGTGCTGCCGCAGTCCGGTGAGTCGGCGTGGAAGTAATACTCGCCGAGTGTCTCGTGCACCACGTGGATGCGGCCGTCCTTGAGTTCCATCGATGGCTTCCTCAAGGGCGTCTCGCGGTCGCTGCCCCATTTCCAGATATTGCGGAACCACAGCATTGGCAGCACGTGGATGGGCGCGTGATCGGGTCCGTGATTGGTGACGGTGATGCGCCACAGCAGGTCTTCCGGTGAGCGCTTGGCGACCTCCTGGACCACGTCGAAGTAGCGACCGTTGTCGAACATGCCCATGTCGGCGAGCTCGAGCTCCGGGCCCTCGCGGCCGAGCTGGGCATTTCGCTCGCGGATCTCGGAATAGGGGAACTTCGCGTGGGGATACTTGTAGAGTGCCTTGGTGTAGGAGTGGGTTGGCGTGGACTCGAGGTAGTAGTAGCACTCCTTCACGTCCTCGCCGTGATTGCCCTCATTGCCGCCGAGGCCGAAGAGGCGCTCCTTGAGAATGGTGTCCTTGCCGTTCCACAGGGCAGGAGCGAAGCAGAGGCGGCCCTGGCGGTCGCACCAGCCATTCAGGCCGTCCTCACCCCAGCGATAGGCGCGGCGGCGGGCGTGGTCGTGAGGGAACTCACTCCAGCTATGGCCGTGTTCGGAGTAATCCTCGCGCACGGTGCCCCACTGGCGCTCGCTGAGGTATGGTCCCCAGCGTTTCCAGTTCTTTGCACGGCCTTCGTCTTCTTCGAGACGTTCGTGTTCCCGGGTCACGGGGGAGGTTTAGAGCAGGAACCGTGCACTACCGCGAGAAAGAGTGTGTGGGTCTTTCGTTCCAAATGAAAAGCAACGGATTGCGGAGGACGAAAAATCCGTTAGGTCGGCGGGTGATGAGCACTTCGACCCTGATTCCGCCCGCAATCGTTCCCTTCGCGGAGGCCAAGACCTACCATGCCTTCGGCGACACTGCTTCCTTCCATCTCACCGGCGAGCAGACCGGCGGCAGCTACACGATGTTCGTGAATGTGACGGCGCCCGGCGGTGGCCCGCCGCCGCATCGGCACGATCACGAGGATGAGTGGTTCTACGTAGTCGAGGGCCGGGCCGAGTTCTTCCGAGATGGCGCATGGACGGAGGTCCCACCCGGTACCGCGGTCTTCATGCCGCGTGGCTCGGTCCACGCCTTCCGCAATGCGGGCGATACGCCGCTGAGGCAGATCATTCACACCGCGCCCTCAGGCTTCGAGACGTTCTTCTCGCGCGTGGCGGAGGAGTTCAAACGCGACGGCGGTCCGGACATGGAACGCGTGGTGGCGATCAGCGCGGAGCATGGGATTTCCTACGTCTAAGAAGGACGTCTTTCCCGAGGTTCGTGAGAAGCGACGGCCGGAAGCGGATCGGGAGATATTATTCCTCGATCCGCACAAAGTAGCTCTCGCCCCGGCCGGTGATGTCGACGATGGCCTTGTAGATGCCACTGCCGGACATGCTTGTGACGACAGTAGTTGCGCCGTCGAGATTGTCGGTGAATCCTGCTTCGAGGGATGATGTCCCGCGGACCAGCCAGTTCTTGGTGCCGAGGGGGCTGGCGCTGCCCGAGAAGTCGACGAATAGGGTATTGCCGCTGCGGGAGACGCCGTGGATCTGAGGTGCTGCGGAGGTGCCAGCATCGCTCGGTGCTGAGGGATCGGTCAGGTTGAAGCCCGTAAGCGAACTGAATTGCAGTTCGTAGAGGTCGTTCCCAGGGACAGCGGGATTGGCGTAAAAGCGATTGGTACGGAGGGCACTCGACTTCGCGACCATGGTGAACTTCGCGAATGGAGACTTACCGCCGGGTGTCTTGTCGGACGGGGCTTGCAAGATGTCTCCTACTCGGAAGGTGCGCGAGACGACAGGGTTCTCGTTGTTTTGAACGATGCCGGCCAAATTTAGCCCGAATGTTTTCACGTTGTCGGCCGTGGTGTCCTGCGCCTCTCCCTTAAGCAGACTTACATAAAAGTCTGGTCCGGTCGGGAAGGGGTAAGTCCGCATCGACTTGGTTTCCACGCTGACGGTGTCATTCAAGTTGATGGCCACCCAGGCGTTGTAATTCATCGAGCCCTCGAAACTGTAGAGCGTGGCGGCGGGGCGTTGACCGTTGCCGAGGGAGAGGGAATCGGTTTGAAAGCCGGCACGCGGGTCATTGAGAGTGGAAAAGGGGAGCGTATGAGAGATGGCCTCGACTCCGAAATTGTTGGAGGTGCGGTTGTCGCGGTTGGTGAAGTTGTTGGAGTCATTCCAGTCATAGAATGAGCGGGGAAGGTATCCACCAGCGGTCTCCAAGGCCCAGTTCCAGTCCTTGTCGACCCAAGTCGAGAAGGTTTTGCTTTCGCCGGGCTGGAGGGTGATCGGGTCCCCGGGCGCCCCGGTGGAAGTAGGAGAACTCAGGCTGAGGGTGAACGATTTTCGGACGTTGGTATTGAACTGGTTCGCGATCTGGAAGCGACCGAGGCTGTGGAAGTTTCCGCTGGCGAAATCGGAACGGAGATAGACGTCGTTTTTCTTGAAGGCGAATCCGACGGGCGGGTCCCAGATCTTGACCCGCGAACGGGTCATCGTCAGTGGCTCGTTGTAGGGATTGTAGAGGGTGACCGAGGGCTCGTAGACGAGATGGGGGACGGCGTAGTTGGTGTTTCCCTTGGGATTGCCGACGGAATTGTAGAAATTGATCCGGTCAGCGATGTGGTTGTAGTGGCTCACCATCGAGAAGAGGAACTCAACCTTGGAGATCACGGGACGGCGAACCTCCGTTTGTGAGACGGCGGTGGAGGTCAGGCCGCAGAGGAGGCCGATGCAGAGGGTGATGGAGGAGCGGGGATGCATCTGGTGGCAGGAGTGGAAGACAGAGGGAAACTTGTGTCAATCATGGCTAGAACGGTCGTTGGGGATGTTTTCTTCAGAGTCTTTCCGTAGTCCAGAGCGTGAATCATAGAGAGGAAATGCATTTCGCCTTGAGAGCTGGAACGGGGCTGGACAGAACAAAGGGCACCCTATGAACCGCATTGACCGACTCACGGGAATGATCCTGCTGCTGCAAGGGCAGCGGGTGATCACGGGTGAGGAGATTGCGGCGCATTTCGAGATCAGCGTGCGGACGGTGTATCGCGATCTTTCGGCACTCGGTGAGGCGGGCGTGCCGATCATTGCAGAGCCGGGTGTGGGTTACAGCCTGGTGCGTGGCTATCACATGCCGCCGGTGATGTTCACCGAGGACGAGGCGGCGGCGCTTTTCATGAGCGGCGAGGTGACCGAGCAGATCGCGGATGATTCGCTGAAGCAGGCACTGCGTGCGGCCTTGTTGAAAGTTCGCTCGGTCTTGCCGCAGGAGAAGAAGGATTACTTGAACCGCTTGAAGGACGCCGTGGGCGTGTGGTTCCGCAGGCCGGACGATGGCGTGAAGCGCGAGTCGCTGATGCCGATCCAGGATGCGATCGCGCGAAGGCTGTGTCTTGAGATCCGCTACAATACGGCCAATCGCGGAGCGCTTACGGATCGTGTGGTGGAGCCGGTGGGGCTGATCTTTTATTCACGTCAATGGCATCTGATCGCGTGGTGCCGCATGCGGCTGGACTTCCGCGATTTCCGGCTGGATCGGATGGCTCGATGGGAGGTGCTTGGCGAGTGCTTCGAGGGGCACGCGGGATTCTCGGTGAAGGATTTCCTCAGGGAGAGCATCGCGTGTCACGAGCTGACGCCCGCAACGGTGTTGATCGAACGCGAGGTGTTAGATCGTTTTCGTGTGGAGATGCCGTGCACGCCAGTGTCCAGCGATACGCAGCCGGATGGCCGGGTGAAGCTGGAGCTGCTGAGCTTTTCGATCCCGTGGATGGCCGAGTGGCTGTTAGGCTTTGGCCGGCGGGTGGAGGCGGTGCATCCGCCGGAGTTGCGCGAGCAGATGGGGGAGGTGGCGCGTGCGATCGCCGAGAGGTATGCGGAGGAGGCGGTGGGGGTTTGAAGAAAAGGACAAGGATGGATGGGATGGATAGGATTGAAATGCCTTGAAGGCTTCAATCCGCGACACGTCCATCTTTTCCTATTTATCCCGGTCCCATCTTGATGAGTTGCCAGCAAAGCGGGCTTTATCTTGGCTTCCCGCGTTCTCACGAACGCGCCTACGATTGTTGGAACGAGCCGAGTTCTCTGTTAGAACTCTGCTTCCATCACGTGAAACCGCGAGCCGAGGTGGCCGGGGTGGGTGAGGGTCTGGAAAGCCCGCAGCTCTTTCTTCGCAGTGTCGTCGGTGCGGCCTTCCATTTCCAATAGCCACGAGCGGGCGACATTGGTGATGAAGCGGCCCTGAGGCTCGAAGCGTATCACCTGGCCACCGACGGCATCAATGTCATCGGCGAGGCCGGTGAAATCGACGTGCGCGGTGATGTCGATCTCACCGGGTGCATCGAGCGGGTCTTCGCCCGCGCGGTGGCGCGAGAAGGTCCGGAGGGTGCCGGTGGTGCGGGACTCGTGGTAGTAGTCATCCCGCGGGAAGCCGTAGTCGATCCAGAGCATGCGGCCGCCGGTCATGGCGGCGGCGAGCGGCTGGAGAAATTCCCGGACGCCGCTGCGAATCTCGGTGCGGTAGCCGGCGGGCATCACCGGCAGCTTTCCCACGAGTTCGGGCGCTGCGGGTCCGAGCGGTTGCCAAGCAAAGAAGCCGTTTTC
>Ga0307406_10002104_pt1 | contig 10847 bp, 9 predicted proteins | sample 322Cmetagenome_3_FD_203706 | JGI IMG/M metagenome (GOLD analysis project Ga0307406, IMG submission 203706) | Maize rhizosphere microbial communities from greenhouse at UC Davis, California, United States - 322HYB-C-2 | ecosystem: Host-associated > Plants > Roots > Rhizosphere > Soil | place... | reverse complement strand
TGGGGCTGAAGCGAGGGCGCCTCTACGAGCTCATGCACGGCGGCCGCGGACTGCTGCTCGACCAGACCGGCCGGCTCTCGGTCGCCGGGTGGGCGGATCGGGTCGACCATGTCGTCGATGTCAGTGAGGAACTGGACGTGCCGGCGGCGCTGCTGCGGCCGGACGGCCACGTGGCGTGGGTCGGCGAAGATCAGACGGATCTGCTCAGCCAGCTGCCCAAGTGGTTCGGCGCCCGTCAACTGAACGCGCAGTCTGGCCCGAAAGGGCGGGCCGTTGAGACGGGATGCGGGGTCGGGCGCCGCCGTTTTCCTCCACCCTCCCTCGGGTCGGGTGGGGGCCAAGGCGAACCCGAACCCGGACGCGCTCAGGGGACCGGCACCGTGTCCGGGACTCCGAACTTCCGCCAGTACTCCTTGCCTGACTCCGGCAGGGTGCGGATGGGGTCGTAGTACTCGTAGCGGCGGCTGAGGGCGTCGGGGTCGTCGAACTCGATGCCGGTGCGGTAGTTCTTGGTCCAGTAGGAGATGCCCTTTTCGCGGTCGTAGGCGTCGACCTGGTGGACCCAGCGCTTGCCGACGAAGGGGATGTCGGCCACCACCCGGGGGGTGGCGAAGCCGGGGAGGTAGCCCATGATGGCGTGCTGCAGGTCCTGGGCCTCGGCGATGGAGACTCGCCAGTGCTCGGAGTTGGGGATCATGTCGCAGACGTAGAAGTAGTAGGGCATGACCTTGGCCCGGTCGAGCAGGGTGAAGCAGAGCTCGAGCAGGTCCTTGGGGGTGGCGTTGACCCCGCGGAGCAGCACGCCCTGGTTGCGGACGTCGCGGAAGCCCAGGTCGTGCAGCGCGCCGGCGGCCTTGGCGACCAGGGGGGTGAGCTGGTTGGCGTGGTTGACGTGGGTGTGGAGGGCCAGGTCGACCGAGCGTTGATGGGCCTTGGTGGCCAGGCGGTCCAGGCCGGCCAGGACGTCGTCCTGGAGGAAGTGCTGGGGGAGGCCCATCAGGCCCTTGGAGGCCAGGCGGATGTCGCGGATGTTGTCGATGTCGAGCAGGGCCGACACGAACTGCTCCAGGACCCGGATGGGCAGGTTGGCCACGTCGCCGCCGGACACGACCACGTCGCGGACGCTGGGGGTGCGGCGCAGGTAGTCGAGGATCTGCTCGTGGCGGGCGGGCTGCTTGATCTCGAACTTGTACTTGGCCACCTGGGGGGTGGAGTTGCCGACCAGGTCCATGCGGGTGCAGTGGCCGCAGTACTGGGGGCAGGTGGGCAGCAGCTCGGCCAGGACCTTGGTGGGGTAGCGGTGGGTCAGGCCCTCCACGGCCCACATGTCGGCCTCGTGCAGGCTGTCGCGGGTCGACAGGGGGTGGCTGGGCCACTCGGAGTCGCGGTCGTCGAAGGCCGGGAGCATGTAGCGGCGCACCGGGTCGTTCCAGAGGTCCCGCTCGTCCATGGTGTTGAGCATCTGGGGCGGGAGCAGCATCGACATGGTGGCCCGCTCGGCCTGGTCGCGCTCGACCGAGGCCAGCAGGTCGGCCGGGAACCGGTCGCCGAAGACGGCCAGGAGCTGACGCAGGTTCTTGACGGTGTGGGCCCGCTGCCACTGCGCCGTCTCCCACTCGGCCGGGGTCACGTTGCGGTAGCCGGGCAGCCTCGTCCAGTCGGGCTCTACCCATCCGCGCTGGAGCGGGTAGGTGAACGGCTGCTCGGCGGCATGCGCCCTCGGGACACGGGAGAAGAAGGGCCCGGGATTGGTGGTGTGCGCCATCGGTGGTGCCTTTGCGTCCGCAGGTGCCTGCTCGGCCTGCCGGCAGGGTCCTTCGCAACCTGGGCCTCTGAGGCCCAAGGCCGGCGCTCCCCGGGACGGTCGGCTCCGTCGACCGGGAGCGGCGCGGCCGCAAGATCACGATAGCAGACGGGACAGGCGCGCAGAACCACCCGCGCGGTGACCTGCGGCGACGCCCGCGAGCGGCTAGGCCGAGCGGGTGCTGCCCTCGTCGGGCTCGATGCCGTGCCGGCGCAGCAGCCCACGGAGGCGCGCGACCTCCCCGGCCAGCATGGCGATCTCGTTGTAGAGGGCCTCGATGTCGGCCAGCAGGCCCACCCTGGAGGGCGTGGGGGCGGCGGGCCGCTCGCCGGCGCCGGTGGCGAGCTGGCGGGCCACCTCCTGGCGGGCCGTGTCCAGGTTGACGCCCCGGCCGGCCAGCACCTGGGCGGCGCCGCTGTCGGCCTCGCGGACCAGCCCGAGCAGGATGTGCTCGGTGCCGATGTAGTTGTGACCGAGCTGGAGGGCCTCGCGCAGCGACAGCTCCAGGACCTTCTTGTTCTGGGGGGCGAACGCCAGGTGGCCGCTGGGCGCGCCCTCGCCCCGGCCGATGCGCTCCTCGACCTCGACGCGCAGGTCGTCCAGGGGGATGCCGACCTGGGGATGGCCGAGGCGCCGGGCCTCCTCCTGGGCGAGCACGACCGCCTGCCTTGCCTTGTCGGTGAACCGCTCGAACATCTGCTCTCTCCATCCGCTTGTCGACTGCTCCAGCCAGGCCGTCAGCTCCTCGACGCCGACCCGGCCGCCGGCCACGCCGGCCAGCAGGTAGCGCACAGCCGCCGGCGCCCCCAGGTCGACGGCGGCCAGGCCGTGCAGGGCCAGCAGCTGGCAGGCGGCCAGCAGGGCCACCTCGGCGCTGCGGGGGCCGAAGACCTGGCGGGTGACCAGGCCGTGGACCAGGGTGGCGGCCTGCCGCTCGGGGCCGCCGGCGGCGTCCCGGGCCTCGGCCAGGACCGAGGCGGCCGCCTCCAGGTCGGCCAGGGCCAGCACCGCGTCCTCGTCCAGGTCGAGGGCGCGGCCGGCCACAAGGACCAGGCCGGCCAGGTCCAGCGAGGTCACGCGCCGGGGTCCTCGTCCCGCAGCGCCAGCAGCAGGCGCTGGTGCCTGGCCACGTTCTCCTCCAGCAGCTTCAGGAACCGCTCGTCGCCGCGGCGTTCCTCGACCAGCCGGGCCACGGCCTCCCGGAGGACGTCGGAGACCGAGCGGCCCTCGACGTCGGCCACGGTCTGGAGGCGCTCGGCCAGCTCGGGGTCGAGCCGCAGCATGATGTTCTTGGTGCCGGTGGGTCGCTCTGCCATCTTGATATCAAGATAGCACGACCGTCACCCGCCGGGCCAGTGGGCCGCGGCCTCGGCCAGGGAGCCGTAGCGGCCCTCCAGGCGCCAGCCGGCCATCACCGCCGGGGCGACGAAGCGGAGCTTCGGCGGGGCCAGGGGGCGTGCGACCCGCAGGCCGAGCAGGCTGGCCCGCAGCAGCGCCCGGCGGGCCGGGCCGTCGGGGACGCCGTAGAGCCGCCGCAGCGGCTCGGGCAGGGTCTGGAAGGCGAGGAACCCGATCAGGCCCCACAGCGGCCGGCGGGGCACCTCCCTGGGCGGGTCGCCGATCAGGTCGGCCACCCGGCGGGCGCCGTCGGTCATGCGCAGGATGCCGCTCCCCATGACCTCGTCCAGGTAGGCCCGGAGCCCGGGCACGGTCGGCGGGATCCGCTCCCGGGGCAGGCGCAGCAGCTCGGCCGAGACCATCGACTCCTCGTGGAAGGTCTGGCGACCGGCGTCGTCCAGGCGGCCGACGGTGAGGCGCTCGAAGAGCAGGAAGCTGTCGACCAGGCAGGCATGGACCCAGAGGAGGAGATCCGGGTCGCGGGCGTCGTACCGCAGCCCGGTGACCGGGTCGACCCCCTTGATGCCCCGGTGGACGTCGTCGATCCGCTTGGAGGCGGCCAGCGCCTCCTCCCTGGTCCCGAACACCACCGTGTAGGTCTGGCGCAGGGTGCGTTCCAGGCGCCGCCACGGCTGGTTGGCGTACATGCCGGTCTGGCGGGCCCCGGCCACCACCAGCGGGTGGGCCGAATGCATGAGCAGGGCCCGAGCCCCGCCGAGCATGACCGTGGCCTCGCGCTGCACGCGCCAGGAGACGGACTCGGGGCCGAACAGCCCGGGATCGTTGGCCATCGGATCCACGATAGCGGCCCGGCGGCGCTGCGCATCCGCGGGCCGGCCGGGGCCGCGGGCCGCGGGGCCTAGAGCCGGTCCAGCACCTGGGCGTAGCCGCGGTCGTAGCTGACCACGTCGGGCAGGAGCACGTGGAAGGCGGCCCCGCCGCCCCAGCGCTCGTCGACCCAGGCGTGGCCGCCGTGCAGGGCCGCGAACCGGGCGACCAGCGACAGGCCGATGCCGACGCCCCGCTGGTGGGCCACGGTCGGGGCGGGCCCGTTCCCGCCGGCGCGGTGGAACGCCTCGAAGATCGTGCCGGCCAGCTCGGCCGGCACCCCGGGCCCGGCGTCCTCCACGATCAGCTCCAGGTCGGCCCCCCTGGCCAGGGCCTTGACCCACACCCGGGTACCGGGCGGCGTGTGCCTGGTGGTGTTGAGGAGCAGGTTCTCGACGATCCGCTCGACCTTGGGGCCGTCGATGAACGCCTGGATCGGCTCGGCCTCGATGTCGATCGGCCAGCCGGCGAGCTGGTCGACCTCGGTGACCACCCGGTGGACGAGCTCGCGGACGTCGGTCAGGGAGCGGTTGGGCTCGAGCACGCCCTCCTCGAGCCGGTTGAGGTCGAGCAGGTCCTTGAGCAGCCGCTCCAGCTTCCTGGTCTTCTCGACCAGCATCGCCACCAGGTCCAGGGCCTGATCGCGGGGCAGGTTGAGCCGGGTCCGCTCCAGGGTGACGGCGACCCCGAGCATGGCCGTGAGCGGGGTGCGGAGGTCGTGGGAGACGGCCCGCAGGAAGGTGTCCTTCATCTCGTCGGCGGCCCGCAGCCGGTCGGCCGCGGCCAGCTCGCGCCGCAGGCCGTCCTTGAGCTCCTGCTCGCGCTCGGAGAGCTGCAGCACGGTGGCCCGCAGGCGGGCGTTGAGCTGGCGGTTCTCGATCAGGGCGACGATCTGGCGGGAGATCACCAGCAGCCCGATCATGGTGCCGGTGTAAACCAGGAACGGCTCGAAGTCGCCGGTGAAGATCTGGATGATCAGGGCGGTGACGGCGGCCACGACCAGCGGCGCATAGGGGAGGGCGAGCCGGGTGATGGACGGCTCGACCTCGTCGTCGGTGCGGCGCAGCTCGGCCACGGTCGGCTTGAGGGCGGTGGCGCACAGCACCAGCCAGCCCAGCACCCAGCCGAGGTCGGCCACGGTCCCGGTGCCGTAGTTGCCGAGCGGGATGGCGTAGGCGAAGCCGAGGTCGGCCGCCAGCAGCGAGAACACCGCGGCGGCGATCATCGACAGGTGGACAACGCCGCGGCCCCGGGAGCGGGTCAGCAGCACCAGCAGGATCGTGCCGGCGACGATGTCGCCGAGCGGGTAGGCCAGGCAGATGGCCTTCTGCAAGGTCGAGGAGCCGCCGCCGTCGAAGGCGTCGCCGAGCACGGTCGCCCAGCCCAGGAACAGCAGCGAGGCCGCGATCAGCAGGCCGTCGAGCAGGGTCCGGAGCCGGGCCGTGGCCCGCATGGGGGCGGTCGGGAAGGCGAGCACGCCGGCGATCAGCAGGGGCAGGGCGGTCAGGTAGCCGAGGTCGGCCAGGGACGGCACGGGCACGGTGGCGTCGCTGGGCAGGCGCAGCTCGATGATGGTCCACACGACCTGGCCGAGGCCCCAGGCCAGGGCGGCCGAGCCGAGCAGCCGCCAGGCCCGGTGCAGGGAGGCGGTCCAGGCCCGGCCGAAGCCGTAGGGGTTGCGGCGGGCGGCGCTGTAGCAGGCGGTGGCGGCGGCCAGGGCGGTGCCGGCCTGGACGAGGTTGCTGAACAGCTTGGTGACGGTCTCGCCGCCGATCCCGAACTGGACCCAGGCCAGGAACAGAAGGGCCACCGCGGCCGAGGCGACGGTGACGAGACGGAAGCTGCGCAGCTCTCTCCGCGTCTTGGCCTTGACCGTCACGGTTTCACCACGGTGGCCCCACGAATGCGCGAGCTGGCTGTTCCTGTACGTCGCCAGAAATGGTGCAAGGCGAGTCCATACGATACACGAGCAGAGGCCGACGTCCCGTCACCTGGTCACGAAGAACTAGCCCGGTGGCCGGGTCCTCCGGCTTCCACATCGCGTTCCTCCCCCACATCCCAACCGCCAAACACTACAACGTCGCGACTGGGGCGACCAAGACGCATGTGTCTTGCCGAGACGGAGCTGTCGCTAACATCCTGGTGGCGCATTCTCGGCCATGACGTGCCAAGATGGAAGACCGCGCAAGCCCCTGGAGCCGCCCTTTGCTTCGTCCGCCACCGCCGCCAGCGACCTTGGTCCGCCGCCTGCGGGCCGGGGGTGTCGGCGTGATGGCGTTGCTGGTCTGGGCGGTCGCCGCCCCCGGGTTCGTCCCCGCCGGGGCGCTGGCGGCCGGCGCCGGGGCCTCGGGAACGACCCTGGGCGTGGTCGCCGGCGGCGAGCTCACCGCCGCCGAGGAGGCACGGCTGCGCGCCCTGGCCTGGCAACGGGGTCGCGACGCGGCGGCCGCGGCCGAGCGCGACCGGGCCGCGGCCGGACGGGCGGCCGCGGGCGCCGGGGCGACCTCCACCCACGCCGCCTGGGTCGTCCCGGCCGGCGGCGGCGCGACCATCCCCGCCCTCACCCTGCGCGCCTACCGGGAGGCCGCGGCCTGGGCGGCCGGGTTCGACGCCGACTGCCGGCTCCCCTGGACGGTCCTGGCCGGCATCGGCCGCATCGAGTCCAATCACGGCCTGTTCGGAGGGCCCGCGACCCGCTTCAGCCCGGGCGGCGCGGTCAGCCCGAGGATCATCGGCCCGCCCCTGGACGGCAACGGGGTGGCCAGCATCCCCGACAGCGACGGCGGCCGCTGGGACGGGGACACCACCTGGGACCGGGCGGTCGGGCCGATGCAGTTCATCCCCACGACCTGGCGGACGCTGGGCCGCGACGGCAACGGCGACGGGGTCGCCGACCCCAACAACCTGTTCGACGCCGCCGTCAGCGCGGCCGGGTACCTGTGCCTGAGCGGCGGGGGCAGCCTGGCCGACCCGGCCCGGCTGCGCCAGGCCGTCTACGGCTACAACCACTCCTGGCCGTACGTGGACGCCGTGCTCGGCTGGGCCCGCCTCTACGCGGGCGGGGTCACGACCGGCCCTGCCGTGCCCTCGGGCCCGGCCACCACGGCCGCCCCGACCACCGCCGCCCCGACCACGGCCGGCCCGACGGCCACGACCCGGCGGCCGACCACCACCGAGCCCCCGACCTCGACCACCCGGCGGCCGACCACCACCGAGCCGCCGACGACCCGGCCACCGACCTCGACCGGGTCGTCGACCACCGGGCCGCCGACGACCACCGAGCCCTGCCGGTCGACCACCACCAGCACGACCACCGGCGGGTCGACGACCACCACGTCGTCGACGACGACGACCACCACGACCGGCGGCTCGACCACCACCACCACGACCCTGCCGCCCTGCGACTAGGGCGACCTGGGGCGGGGCGGCTCAGGACCAGGTGGCCAGCTCGGCCTCGAGGAGGGGCTGGGACCAGGCCAGGAAGACGCCCAGCATGTAGGGGGTCTCCGGCCAGATGCGGGCCCCGGGGCGGGTCAGGGTGCCCCACAGGGAGCCGCCGACCCCGGCGCCGTAGACGTCGTTGAAGCGGTCGATGCGCCGCACCCAGCCCGTCCACCAGGCCGGGTCCCAGACGACCCGGGCCCCGTCCCGGCCGTAGGCGAGCCGGTTGACCGAGGCGAACGCCCGCCAGCGCCAGCGGATCCCCGGCGGCCGCCCCGGCCGGCCCAGGTAGTAGTTGCGCAGGGCCTTCGAGAGGGGCTGGCCGGCGGCCAGGGCCCACTGGGCGCGCATGGCGAACACGTCGATGTCGCCGAACAGGTCGGCGTCGGGGGCCGACATCAGGTAGTAGGCGTCGCGGTCGGGCGCGGGCAGCCGGCGCGAGACCCGGGGGTCGGGGGCGCCCTCGACGTGCTTGGTCGTCCAGACCGAGGCCATGCCGACGTCGGCCACCCAGCCGGTGGCGTCGATGTTGGGCACGCCGTAGGTGGAGAAGGGCACGGTCGTGCGGGGGTGGAGGAGCGCCTCCAGGCCCAGGACCAGGTGGCCGATGTCGACCTGCTCGCCCGAGGGGAGCAGCAGGTACGGAGCCGGGTTGTCGCCGACGCCGTTCTCGTCGGCCCGGGCCGTCAGGTGACGGTGGGCGGTCCGGCCGAGGCGCGGGTTGCCGTGCAGGGTCCGGCCGCCATGGGCGCGGGCGTCGGGCAGGAGCTGGGAGACCAGGAAGCCAGAGTAGTAGGTGTTGCGGATGCGCGACAGCAGGTCGGCGGGGGAGTCGCCGGGGAAGGCACGCTCGGCCTCCTCCAGGTAGGCGGCGAAGTCGTCCACCGGGACGACCGCCTCCGGCCCGGTCAGGGGAGCCGCCGGCGACCAGAAGTGGGGGGCCTGCCGGCTCCAGCGCCGCGACCACAGACGCGAGGCGGTCTGGCGCCGGCTCAGCTCGGCGGCCCGCTTGGTCGCGGCCCACAGGTCGCGGGCCCGGCAGCGGGCCGACCGGTCCACCTGGACGTGGTGGATGGCCGGGAACAGGGTGCGGATGGTCGCGGTCTGGACCGGGGCCGCCGGCCCCGGGGGAGTGGCCTCCGGTGCGCCGACAACGCGCAGCGGGGCCGGGGCGATCGGGAGGTCGGCCGGTGCCAGCTCGGCCTGCTGCTTCATCGCAGTTCTCCGGGCTCGGGGTCCCCACCTGGTGCTCAGCGGGTCCGGTCGACGGACCCGTCTCGGACAAGCATGCCGATCAACGCTGAATCAGGCAATCACGTACTTGAAAAATCTTCTTCGCCGACTGCCATGAACCACCACGATTCACACCAGGCGCCGGTCGCTGGCCCAGCGGGTCAGCTCGTGGCGGCTGGACAGCTGGAGCTTGCGCAGCACCGACGAGACATGGGTCTCGACCGTCTTGACCGACAGGTGGAGCCGGCGGGCGACCTCCTTGTAGGTGAAGCCGCGGGCGATGTGGCGCAGGACCTCGCGCTCCCGCGCCGTGAGCTGGTCCAGCTCGGGGTCGGCCACGCCGGTCAGGTCGCCGTGGAAGGCGTCGAGCACGAACCCGGCCAGGCGGGGCGAGAACACGGCGTCGCCGCCCTGGACCCGGCGGATGGCGGCGGCCAGGTCGGGCGGGGAGATGGTCTTGGTGACGTAGCCGCGGGCGCCGGCGCGGATCACCCCGATCACGTCCTCGGCCGCGTCCGACACCGACAGGGCCAGGAAGCGGATCTCCTGGTCGGTCTGACGGACCGCCTCCAGGACGGCCCGGCCGCCGCCGCCGGGCAGGTGCACGTCCAGCAGGACGACGTCGGGCCGGGTGCGGCGGATGCCGTCGACGGCCGCGTCGACCTCGCCGGCCTCCCCGACGATCTCGAACTCGGCTCCCAGCTCGGCCCGGAGGCCGGAGAGGAAGAAGTGGTGGTCGTCGACAAGGAACACCCTGATCATTGCTGGCTCCTCGGCAGGCGAAGCTGGACCTCGGTGCCCTCGCCGGGGCTGGAGACGATGGTGACGCTGCCGCCGTGGCGGCGGATCCGGCCGCGGATCGAGTCGGCGATGCCGCGCCGGTCGGTCGGGACCTGGTCGGGGTCGAACCCCTTGCCCTCGTCGCGGACGAACCCGGTGAGCTCGTCCGGCTCGACCTCGACGTAGACCGACACCAGCGGCGCCCCCGAGTGCCGGGCGGCGTTGAAGGCCGCCTCCTGGCAGGCGTCGACCAGGGCCCGGCCGGCGTCGTCGAGGGGGGCGTCGCCGACCACGACGATGTCCACGGGCACGTCGTGGCGCTGCTCGACCCGGGAGGCGATCGCCTCCACGGCCGGGCGCAGGCGGCCCTCGGGCGGCACCGGCACCCGGTACAGCCAGGCCCGCAGCTCCCGCTCCTGGCGGCGGGCCAGGCCGAGGACCTCGGGCGAGGCGTCGGCCCGCTGGATCAGGGCCAGGGTGTGCAGCACCGAGTCGTGCAGGTGGGCGGCCATCTCGGCGCGGGCCTCGGAGCGGATCCGGCCCCGGCGCTCCTCGGCCAGCTGGTTGGCCAGCCGGGTCGCCCAGGGGCCGAAGATGAGGCCGAGCCCGATCAGGGTGACGGCCACCCCGAGCAGGGCGTCGCCGGCGGCGGCCAGGTTGGCGCCGGTGTTGGCGAAGCCGAGGCCGAGGCCGGAGAAGACCAGCAGGCCGCCGACCAGGATCCGGATGAGGCCGACCCGGCCGGTGAACAGGGCCTCGATCGGGTTGCCGGGCAGCCAGCGGGCCCGGTCGTCGCCGCGGGCCCAGATGACGGCCGACCCGGCCGCGGCCAGGGCGATCGGCCAGACGATCTGGTCGCCGAACCACAGGCCGAGCTCGCGCAGCAGCAGCAGGGTGCCGAGGACGACCATGCCGAGGGCCAGGGCCTGCCTGGGCGAGGGTCGCCGGACCGGCCGTCCGACCGCGCCCTCGGTGTCCGGCTCGACCGAGAACGCCCAGGCCAGCAGGTACAGGATGACCCCGGCGCCGCCGGCCAGGGCGAGCACGGCGAAGGCGACCCGGACCAGGGCCGGGTCGACGCCGAGCCGCTCGCCGAGCCCGCCGGCCACGCCCAGCAGCACCCGGTTGGTGCGACTGCGGACGATGGCCGCCGAGCTGGCCGGCCGCTGGGGGACCTGCGTTGCCGTCGGGCTCGCCTCCGTTGGTCTGGTGATGGTGCCTCTTGGCCATGGTGGCATGGGGCGGTGACCGCGGCCATGGGGGTCGACCCTGAGCGGGGACGGCCAGGGTCGGGGATCGGCGAGGGTCATCCCCGATGGCGGCCCGCTCGCCGCCGGAGCAGGCTGCAGGGGCAAGGTCCCGC
>Ga0307406_10002103_pt1 | contig 10855 bp, 11 predicted proteins | sample 322Cmetagenome_3_FD_203706 | JGI IMG/M metagenome (GOLD analysis project Ga0307406, IMG submission 203706) | Maize rhizosphere microbial communities from greenhouse at UC Davis, California, United States - 322HYB-C-2 | ecosystem: Host-associated > Plants > Roots > Rhizosphere > Soil | place... | reverse complement strand
ACGGCGCTCCCGAGCTGCCTCCCCGACCACGCGACGGGCCGCGTCCTCGTCGCCATCGAGCGCTTCCCGGGCCGTATCCGTCACCCAAGCCGCGACGCCCGCGGTCACCTCCTGGCCGTCCTCGGACGGATCTTCGTGCCTCGAACCGGCTGCGAACCGACTCAGCGCCGGATACCGCCGAAGAAGAGCATCCCGCACACGCTCGCCAACGGCCGACGGCACCGGGACGCCATACGATCCCAGCTCCGCGTACATCCGCTCGATGAGCTCACGATACGCCGACACAAGCGCGGCAGGTGCTTGGGTCGGCATGTGCATCGGGCCGCGCCACGCAGCAACCCGTGCCTTCGGGCGGGCTAAGTCAGGTCCGAACACGCGCGACAGCTGTTCCGTTCTCCCCGAACTGTGGTCGTCAACCACGAAGGTCTGCTCGATCAGCCCTTCCTGGAGCACCAGATAGTTCGCCGTGTCTCGATTCACCACTTCAACGACGCCGCTGAACTTGGCGCCACGCAGATATGGAAACAGCATCCGTGGATCCCCCGCGGCAAACCCGGCTGGCCAGGGATCCGCCGGTACGAGGAGCGTGTGGTAGATGCACGCGAGGAGCTCGACCGGCGCTTCGTAAAAGGCGATCTCGCCGAACTCAGGTTCGGCCGGCACCCGACCGAGCGCCGAAGAGATCGCAATGGCCTCGTTTCCGCGCTGTGTGGCGCGAACCGAGTTGACTACCTCACCCTCGCGCAGAAAGAGGACGAGGAATTCCTCCGGCAGCCAGATGGCGACGTAGCCCGCGACACGCGCCGTGCGGTCGCGCTTGGCATCGCTGAGGAGATTCCGGAGGTGAACGTAGGCGAGCTTCGTTCTCCCGAGGAGAACCCGCCCGTGAGGGTACCGCAGCCGTGCGGCAAGTGCGGGCATCGCATGAGATGAAAAAGAAACGCCTGAGAGGGAGGACCCTCTCAGGCGATAACTTGAGCCGAGCGGCGTATCACCGCAATCGTTTCCGGCTCCTGCGGTTAGGCCGCCGCGACGTGCTGCTTGAACTTCGATTCCAGGGCCGGCTTCGGTACCGCGCCGATAACCTGGTCCACCAGCTTCCCGTTCTTGAAGAACAGCACCGCCGGGATGGACCGGACGTTGAACCGCGTCGCGGTCCGGATGTTCGAGTCCACGTCGAGCTTCGCCACCTTCGCCTTGCCCCGATACTCCACGGCGAGCTGGTCGAGGATGGGCGCGATCATGCGGCACGGGCCGCACCAGGTCGCCCAGAAATCGACGACCGCGAGACCATCGTGCTTCTCGATCTCCTGCTCGAAGTCCGCGTCGGTTACCGCCACTGCGTTCGACATTTCGTTGAGCCTCCACAAGCCGGGCTCCGCCCGACTCCCGTTCGGATTAGTTTCTCGCGCTCCCCTGCGGAAGCGCTATGAGCAAGACATCAGCCCCTCGTGGAACTCGGCTCGCGCATATCGGCATCGCGGTGCGTTCCCTCGATGAGATTCTGCCATTCTATCGTGACATCCTCGGCATGCCCGAGGTACCGCTCGACAACGCCGACGGAGCATCTATCGTCGGCCTCGCTGTCGGCGATTCGCTCGTCGAGCTGCTCGAGGCCGAGTCCCCGGACTCACCGATCGGCCGATTTGTAGCCAAGCGTGGACCCGGAATCCATCACCTCTGCTTCTCCGTCGACGACCTCGACGCCGCCCTCGAGCGTTGTCGTGCGGCCGGCATTCGCCTCATCGACGACTCCCCCCGCATCGGTGCCGAGAAGAAACGGATCGCGTTTCTGCATCCGTCATCGACGGCGGGTGTCCTCGTCGAGCTGTCGGAATATTAATCCGGCAAAGGTCGCTAGCGTTCCCCGGCCTCAGGCGGCCGTCACTTCTGTCTGCAGAGCGCGGTAACAGCACCGAAGTCCGCGTCCTCGACGTACCAGCGGTCGGATGGCCCCTTCACCGTCGTGAACCGCGGCGACTTGGTCACGGCTCCCTTCGTGAGGTCGACCTTCATTATCCGCTTGCCGTTGTCGCCGGGTTGTTCATCGCCAATCGTGAACTTGTCGGCGTCGTAACATCCCTGCATGACGATGAGGCGCTTCTCCAGCTCGGTGCGCTCGAACTGATCCCGCGCAGGCCCTTTGGACGTCCCCCACGCGATGGATAGCTCCTGGAGGTCCTGCGATTTCGCCGCCGCCAGGAAGCGTTCTATAGCGGCTCGCGGCGCCGCGGCGCCTGGAAGGTTCGCCGCGGGGGCGGCGGCCGGGGTCGGCGCCGATGAACTGCTCCCCGAACCGGACTTGCAACCGACGACGGCCAAGGACAACAACAGGATCGTTCGCTTCACTGGATTCTCTCCACGCCTTTGCGGCCCGCAATGGTAGCTCAACCTGCCATGTACCAGCGACTTTACATTAACATCGACCACGTTGCGACGCTGCGCCAGGCGCGTCGCACCATCGAACCGGATCCCGTTCTCGCGGCGATCGAATGCGAGAACGCTGGTGCCGACGGCATCACCGCTCACCTGCGGGAGGACCGTCGGCACATCCAAGACGACGACGTAGAGCGGCTGAAGACTACAGTCCGGACGGTCCTCAACCTCGAAATGGCCTGCACCGCGGAAATGGTCCGGATCGCAAGTCGCCTGCGACCCTATCAAGTCACGTTTGTCCCGGAGCGGCGCGAAGAAGTCACGACCGAAGGCGGACTGGACGTGACACGAGACCCGAAGGGGCTGCAGTCAGCGATCGGGCAGCTGGCGGCCATTGGGGTTCGAACGAGCCTCTTCATCGACCCTGAGCTCGACGTCGTATCGCGCTCGCGAGACCTCGGCGCCGTGGCCATTGAGCTGCACACCGGTCGCTATGCGCACCACCCGAACGAGCCGGCCGTGCTTCGCGCGCTCGAGGATGCAGCGCGTCACGGGCACGGGTTGGGTCTCGCCGTCCATGCGGGACACGGGCTCACGACCAGCAACGTCGGGCCGGTCGCGGCGATCGCGGAAATCGAGGAGCTCAACATCGGTCATTCGATCGTGAGCCGCGCGGTGTTCGTCGGGCTCGCGGAGGCCGTTCGCGAAATGCGTGCAGTGATGGATGTTGCGCGAACCCGAGGGTAGACCGTCCTTGGGGAGCGTCTTAACTTCGTCGGTCTCTCGTTCGGAGCGGGAATGAGCGTGACGGTGGGGCTGCTGGACTTCTACATCCTCGAGGCGGGCGAGTACGTCGACCAGCTCGACGCGCTCGTTGGCGCGGCTGTGCAGGCGCCGCCGGAGTCTACCCCGTTCATCACCGCCGCCCGCGCGCTTCGCGGGAGCTCGACGATGGCGAAGCTGATCCGCATGGCGGAGCTGGCGGGCTCCGTAGAGCGAGTCGGGCGCGGGTTGCGGGATGGCTCCGTTCACTGGAGCCCCGAAGTACGTTCCGCTCTCGTCGCGGCCATCGACGACGTTCGGATTCTGCTTCGGACAGTTCGCAGCTGGAGCGCCGCGGAGGAACAGCGCGCGGCCGCGCGCGTCGCTGAGCTGCGGTCGCTCGTTCCCGAGGGCGAGCCGGCGACCGCCAACACGCCCATTAGCGCCGCGGTGAGCCCTGCGTTCTTCGCCTCGGAGGTCGAAGGCGTCGCCGCAGCGCTCGACGCGTATGTCGGTGCTCCGACCGATCGCAACCCGCTCGACGAGGCGCTGGGGCGCGTGCGCGCGCTGCGGGGCATTGCCGCACTGAAAGATCTCCCTCCACTCGCCGACGTTGCAGACGCGCTCGACACAGCGGCGAAGACGACGATGGTCGATAGCCGAACGCTCAGCCACCACCACACGGAGCTGTACGACGCATCGGCGCATGCGCTCCGACGCGCCGCGCGCGAGCTGCGAACGGCCGGCCGTCCCGATGCAACGGCACCGGAAGTCCGGCGGTTCGCCGCGGCGGCGCTGGCACTTCAACAGCAGACGCGCGACGAAGAGCACGTCGTGCCGGTTTCCAGTCTGTTCTTCGGTGATGCGGGGCCGCACATCGTCTCGCGCGCCGATCGACCGCCGGCGGCCCTGGAATCGCGATTCCGTAGTGAGGTCACGTCGCTCGCGGAACATCTTCGGCGACTCGTCGGCGACGCGAAGACCGCCACCACGCCCGTCAGCCGCGAACGGATCAATCACGAACTTCGTGGGGCCCTTCGCGTCATTCGGTGGACGATCGACAGCTTTGGCCATGCCGACGCTTCACGCTTTTTCGCGAGCGCCGCCACGGAGACCAACATCCTCGACCCAATCGTCCTCTCGTCGATCGACGCGGCGGGCGCGCTCGTGGCATCCCGCACCGTTCCGCTCGAGAACCTTGCGGCGAGACTGGGTGAGCTCGGCCGCGCAAACACGGTCGACCGCGCGATCGCCGCTGGTTTCGGGCCGCTCGATCAACCACCGCGGCCCGCGGCTCCATCGCAGCCGGCACGGGCGTCGTCCGGCGTGATGCCTGCCCCTCGCCCGGCTCGCCCGACACCCGCGCGAGCCGACGCACCGGTGGCCCGGAAAGCACCGCCAACGCCGACTGGTGCCGAGCTCACGCAGTTCCTCCAGTCCGGCATCGCTGGCTTCAACGAGCTGGATCGCACACCGCTCGCACCACCAGCTCCACTGGATGACGCGACGCTCGTTTCCATCGACGACCTCCTCTACCGCGGGCGGGCCGCGCTCGATCGAGCGATCGAAGTACGTGATCTGATCCGTCTCTCCGGTGGGAATACCGACGACGCCCTCGCCGAGCTGTTCGATCTGCTCGATCTCGCTGCCGCCGACTAGCCGGACATGAAACTCAACTGGAAGACCGCGCTCGGCATCGCGCTGAGCGCCGGGCTCCTCGTGTGGACGCTGCGCGGCGAGTCGCCCTCGGATATCTGGGCGGTGATCTCGAGGTCGAACGTGGCGCTGCTGATCGTGGCGGCGCTGGTCGCGACAGCAGTCTTTCCGCTGCGCGCCCTTCGTTGGCGCGTCATCCTGGAACCGGTCGCGCCGAACCTGCCGGTCGGGCAGCTCTGGCGTGCCACTGCCGTCGGGATGATGGTGAACAACATCTATCCCGCGCGCCTCGGCGAGATCGCCCGCGCGTATGCCCTCACGCGCGAGACGAACCGGGTGAGCCTAACGTCGGCGGTTGCATCCCTCGCGGTCGACCGAGTGTTCGACGCGCTCACGCTGATGCTGCTGCTGGTGGCCGCGATGCTGGCACCGGAGTTCCCGCGCGGGATCACGGTCGGAGGCCAGCCGGTGCAGCGCGCCGCGGCGCTGTTCGCAGCCGGCGCGCTCGTCCTGTTCGTCGCGCTTTACGTCATCGTCGTGTTTCCGGAGTACCTCGCGAAGCTGTACGCTGCCATCGTCGGCCGTGTGGCGCCGGGTCTCGTGCAGAGAGGCAGCGCGATCATTCACGCGTTCTCCGAGGGACTGGGCGTCCTCCGAAGCCCGCGGCGATTCGCCGCCGTGTTTTTCTGGGCGCTGGTGCACTGGCTCGTGAATGCGCTCGCCTTCTGGATCGGCTTCAAGGCCGTCGGCATCGACGTGCCCTTCAGCGCGGCGAACTTCCTTCAGGGCATCATCGCCATCGGGGTCGCGCTGCCCTCATCGCCCGGATTCTTCGGCGTGTTCGAGGCGGCGGCCAAAGTCGGGCTCGAGGTCTACAGCGTGAGCGGCGGGCTGGCGGTCAGCTGGGCGATCGGGTTCCATGTCCTGGCGTTCATCCCGATCACGCTCATCGGACTCTACTACTTCGCCCGGCTCGGGCTGCATTTCAGCGACTTCAAGGCGCAGCCTAACGAAGCTCGATGAACGCCACGGTAGGCCGCGATCGCCCGTCGGGGACGACTGCGCGCACCGTGGCGCAGGCGAAGGTCAACCTGTTCCTTCGCGTGCTGGCGCGCGAGGCGGACGGCTACCACCAGATCGAGACCCTGTTCTCCCGGCTCGAGCTTGGCGATGACGTCGCGGTGCGCGTCGGCGTAGGCGGTCGATCGCTCGATTGCACCGGCGACGCATTGCCGCCGGACGGCCTCGGCCCGGTCGAGGGAAACCTCGCCTGGCGAGCCGCGGTAATGTACGCGGAGGCGACAGGCTGGCCTAACGATTGGGCCATCGAGATCACGAAGCGGATTCCGGTGGGTGGGGGGTTGGGCGGTGGGAGCGCCGACGCAGGAGCTGTCCTGCGGTGCCTGAACCGGCTCTCCCCATCACCGGCCTCGGACGATGAGTTGGTCGCCCTCGCCGCGCCCCTCGGCGCCGATGTGCCCTTCCTCACGACGGGCGACCCGCTCGCCCTCGGTTGGGGGCGCGGCGAGAGACTGCTTGCACTCCCGCCGCTGCCTGGCCGCGCCGTCACGCTCGTGTGCTTCCCATTCGGCGTGCCGACGCCTGACGCGTATCGGTGGCTCGACGCGCGCGAGACCGCCACACCGCGTCGCGGCGCGCGCGTGAGCGTCGAGTCGCTCACCACGTGGGCAGGCATAGCGCGCCTCGCGCATAACGATTTCGAAACGGTCGTTGCGCCGCGATACCCGGAGATCGAACGTACCCTCGACGAGCTCCGATCGCGCTCCGCGGGAGATCATGATCCGGGCGCGTTCACGCTGCTTGCGGGCTCGGGCGCTACGGTATTCGCGGTCTCCGATTCGCCGCCGCAGGCCATGACGGCGCCGCATGGAACGTCAGTCCGACTCGTGCACACGCGCACCGCATCCCGTGTTGTTGCGGTAGAGGTGTCGGACTAGGTTTCCGGGGCGCGCCAGTCTGCCTGCCCCTTCGTCTAACGGTAAGACAACGGCCTTTGGAGCCGTGAATCGTGGTTCGATTCCACGAGGGGCAATCCGGCTCCTTTCGTCCTCGCTGCCTGGCTGACCACCGTGGCCGTCCCGAAGCCCGATTCGATTCGCGACGAAAGCGATGCGCGGATCGATGCCGCCATCGGGCAGACGCCGATGGTCCGCCTAACGAGGGTCGTCGAGCCCGGCATGGCCGAGGTCTGGGTCAAGATCGAGGGCATGAATCCCGGCGGCTCGATCAAGGATCGTACGGCCCTGGGAATGATCGTCGACGCGGAGCGGAGCGGCGCGCTCAGGCCGGGCCAGATGATCGTCGAGCCTACGTCAGGCAACACCGGCATCGGCCTGGCGCAGGTCGCGGCCGCGCGCGGCTACCCGCTCACACTCTGTCTCCCCGCGCAGATGAGCGAGGAACGAAAGCGCACGCTGCGCGCGTACGGTGCGCGGCTCGTGCTCACCGATCCCGAGCGACGCATGCTTGCCGCGATCGAGGAAGCACAACGCATTCGCGATTCCACCGGCGCGTGGATGGCCGACCAGTTCGGCAATCCCGCGAACCCGCGCATCCACTACGAGACGACCGCGCCAGAGCTCTGGGCGCAGATGCATCATCGCATCGACGCGTTCGTGTACGGATCGGGGACTGGCGGAACGATCTCGGGCGTCGGCCGCTTCCTTCGCGACCAGCACTCGCACACCCTCGTCGTCGCCGTCGAGCCCGCGCGCAGCCCCGTCCTCTCGGGCGGAGAGCGCGGCCCGCATCAGTTCCAGGGAATGGGTCCCGGCTTCGTGCCGCCGAATTTCGATCGAACGGTCGTCGATCGCATCGTCCAGGTCTGGGAGGAAGATGCGTTTCCGCTCGCGCGGCGCCTGGCACGCGAGGAGGGCTTGTTCGTGGGAATGTCGAGCGGTGCGATCACCTGGGCGGCACTGCAGATCGCGCGGGAGTTCGGACCGGGCAAGCGCGTCGCGATGATCGCGCCCGACTCTGGTGCGCGCTATCTGTCAACGACGCTCTTCGAGGCGTCGCCTCCGGACCCGTCGCCATGATGGCACCGACGATCAGCCAATCGGCCATCAGCCATCAGCTCAAACGGCGAACTCCGTCTCCCGTCTCCCGATTCCCGATTCCCGATTCCCGATTCCCACGGCACCTGGCACCGGCACACCGCACTAGGGAACCCACACCGGAGATTCCGCGCGCGTAGCATATCGGAAGGGGCCTGTTTAGCTTTTATGGCTCTTCCGGTCGCTGAGCACGTCGCTGGTCGGAATTGACTATCTCGTTAGCCCCTCTTACGATACAAGGCTGCGGCAATGGACGGCGTGTCCTTACCGAAGCACGGATTCAAGCTCCTTTCGGGTACCGGGAATCAGGGACTCGCCGACGAGATCGCAGAGCATCTCGGCGTCGAGCTGTGCCGGGTGACCTGCAGTCGGTTCGCCGATGGCGAGATCTTCGTGCGCATCGATGAGAACATCCGCGGCGCGGATGTCTTCATCGTGCAGCCGACGAATCCCCCCGCGGATAACGTGATGGAGCTTTTGCTCCTGATCGATGCCGCGAGGCGTGCGTCGGCAGCCCGAATCACGGCGGTGATGCCCTATTACGGGTATTCCCGGCAGGATCGAAAGGATCAGCCTCGCGTCGCGATCGGCGCGAAGCTTTTGGCGAACATGATCGAGACCGCGGGCGCGGATCGCGTCCTCGGGGTCGATTTTCATCAGCACCAGCTGCAGGGATTCTTCGACGTTCCTGTCGATCACCTGTATGCGGCGCCGGTGATGACGTCGCACTATCGCAAGAAGCAGTTGAAGGACGTCGTCGTCGTCGCACCGGATGTCGGGTCGGCGAAGATGGCGCGAGGGTTCGCGAAGCGGCTCAACGGCACGCTTGCGATCATCGACAAGCGTCGCCCGACGGCGAACGTGGCCGAGGTGCTGAACGTGGTGGGTGATGTCGAGGGGCGCGACTGTTTGATCCCCGACGACATGATCGACACGGCCGGCACGGTCACCGAGGCCGCGCGGGCGCTCAAGAAGTTGGGCGCGAAGGACATTTATGTGTGCGCCACGCATGCGCTGCTCTCCGGCCCGGCCGTCGAGCGGCTGTGCGCGGCGCCGATCGTCGAGGTCTCGGTGACCAACACGATCTCGATCCCGCAGGACCGGCAGTTCCCGCAGCTGAAGGTGCTTTCCGTTGGCGAGCTGCTCGCGAAGGCGATTCGTTTCACGCACAGCGAACAGAGCGTCAGCTCCCTGTTCGACTAGGCCAACCCGGATGTTCCGGGCTGCCTAACACGTTACACGCACACCGCAGGTTATTCCGTCATGGCCACCGCACAACTCTCCGCGAGCCCGCGCACTACCAGTGGCAAGGGTGCCGCGCGATCGCTTCGCAGCGCCGGGCAGATCCCGGCCGTCATCTACGGTCACGCGCGCGAGCCGCTGTCGCTCGCGATCCCCACGCGCGAGTTCGAGAAGCTCCTCGAGCGCGTTTCGGCGGAGAGCACGGTGATCGAGCTCACCCTCGACGGGGGAGTCGCCCGCACGCTGATCCGCGAGATCCAGCGCCACCCGTACAAGAAGCAGATCCTGCACATCGACTTTCAGGAGCTGGTGGCGGGCGAGAAGGTCTCGGTCAACGTGCCGATCGTGCTGACCGGGACTCCCGAGGGCGTACGGGTTTCCGGCGGCATTCTGAGCCAGGTCATGTCCGAGCTGTCAATCCGCGTCGACCCGGTGAACATCCCGCGGCGCATTGAGGCGGACGTGACGAACGTCGCGATCGGCCACTCGCTGCATGTGAGCGACCTCAAGGTGCCGGAAGGCATCGAGGTGCTCGACGATGCGGAGGCGACTGTGGCGGTGGTTTCGGCGCCGAAGGTGGAAGTTGAGCCGACGCCGGTCGAGACCGAAGGTGTGGAGGCTGCGGCGGAGCCGGAGCTCATTCGTAAGACGAAGGACGAGGGCGAGGAAGAGGGCGAGTCGAAGTAATTGCTCGCTGTCTCCTCTTGAGAGGAGCCAGTGAAGGTCATACTTGGCCTGGGCAATCCCGGGCGGGATTACAAAGACACGCGTCACAACGTCGGCTGGTGGGTTCTCGACCACCTGGCCGACGTTTGGCGTTTGGATGGATGGCGGCGTGACGGCGAGACGCTGACGCTGGGCGGGGCCGTCGACGGTCGGCCGGTGCGTCTGGTGAAACCGACGACGTACATGAACCTGAGTGGCCAGGTGCTGCGACCGTATCTGCGCCGGCCCGAGTGGTCCGCGGCGTCGGACCTCATGGTGATCGTGGACGAGGTGGCGATTCCCCTCGGCACGTATCGCTTGCGCGCGCGCGGGAGCGCGGGTGGGCACAACGGGCTCAAGGACGTGGAGCGGGCGTTAGGCACGCAGGAGTATCCACGGCTTCGGGTCGGCATCAAGCCGGAGGATCCGCGGCGCGTTGGCAATCTGGCGGATTTCGTGTTGTCGCCGTTTGGGAAGGATGAACGGGCGGTGGTGGTGGAGCTGCTGCCGCGGCTGCAGGATGCGGTCGAGATCTGGATGCGCGAGGGGATACTCAAGGCAATGAACGCACATAACGGCGACGGGGGCGCGCCGCGCGGGTAGTTATTTCGCAACGACCGGTATGAGACGGCAGACGGCGCTAAACAAGAAGGCAGAAGGCAGATAGCAGAGACGACTCAACCACCTGCTTCGTCGTTACCCTCCGCATCCGCTTGGCGCTTGACCGCGCGGTGGAGCGCGGTGAGCATACGTGTCACTTTCCATAACTTCTCGTGAAGTTTCCGAGCCTCGCGCGGGTCGAAGATGCTGAGCGCGCGACCGCGCTCGAGCTGAGCGTCCACCTGGTGAGTAGATGCGGGGGCGATCGCCAGATATCTGGCGAACTGGCGTTGGCTCCATTGCCCGGCACCTTCAGCGATGTTGTCGCCGATGGCGTCGACCGCGCGGAGAAACTGAGATCGGAATCCCGGCGCAGAACCTCCGGCCGGTGTCCGGAAGGTCGCGTTGTGGCGCTCGATGGATAGCTCGTGTGCCTT
>Ga0307406_10002102_pt1 | contig 10855 bp, 8 predicted proteins | sample 322Cmetagenome_3_FD_203706 | JGI IMG/M metagenome (GOLD analysis project Ga0307406, IMG submission 203706) | Maize rhizosphere microbial communities from greenhouse at UC Davis, California, United States - 322HYB-C-2 | ecosystem: Host-associated > Plants > Roots > Rhizosphere > Soil | place... | reverse complement strand
GCCCTCAAGGGCATGCTCATCAAGTGACGGGCGCCGGCGTCAGGAGGAGCGCCGGACGGCCGACTGGCCCAGCACGCGGCACTTGCCGAATTCGCAGCGCACGGCCCAGGCCGTGCCGTTCGAGCAGGGCACGCTGTACGACTCGTAGCCCGGCCCCTTGGCCGTGAGTTCGGCGCGCGGCTGGATGCTGCACTGCCCGGCCCTCGCAAGCACTTCGGCGTTGTAGGTGTCGACCCCGGTCCTGCGCGGCGCCATCGCCACTTCCGGATTGAAGGCATGGCCGTAGAAGGTGTCGCGCACGTTCGGGTCGAGGTTGCGGTAGCCGCGCTTGGCCATGCAGTGCACCACCGCGATCTGCTGGTGCTCGGCAATCAGTTCCGCGTTGGGCCGGTAGGACATGTCGATCACCGCGGCCGAAATGCCGGTGTACGAGGCCGCCGCCACGATGCCCTGTCCATGCACCGTGATCAGGCCCAGGCCCAGTGCGAGCCACATGGCGTCGCCGGTTTCGCTACGCGCGGTGATCCGCGTCGCCGCCGTGCGGCAATCGGCCACGTCGCTGTCGTAGCGGGCCCGGTCCACGCCTTCCATGGCGACCATGGGCACGTACGACAGCCCCGTTCCGGTGCCGGGTTGCGTCGGCGTGGGCGGCGTGCTGGCGCACCCTGCCAACGCAACAACGGCGCACACGATGCTCAGCAGCAGCTTCATGGAGATCCCTCGTCCTCTTCGCGATAGTTCGGGCGATTTAACCATACAGATGGTTACTTTTGAGCCTGCTTTGTCGCAAAGTTGCGACGAACGAGTTGCTGAGTGCTTTTTGCTGACAGTGGAGCAGAGCCCCTGCTACCTGGATCGCGCGGCCGCGCGGCGCTTGCCGGCCGGCGCGGGGCGAAGCGCTTCGAACGCCTCGGGCAGCGACAGTACGCGGCCGCAGTTCACCGCCTGGTAGCCCGGCAGCCGGTTCACGGCGCTCTGGTAGGCCTCGCTCTGCAGGATGTCCAGCATCCGCCGCACGATGGGCGCGGCGAGCGAGCGCTCCTCACACAGCAGGAAATAACGCTCCACCTGGTTGGAGATGAAGTCCAGCTTGAACTGGCGCGCCGGCGTTTCCACGCCGTAGCCCGCGTCGGCCATGCCGCTGGCCACGAAGGCCGCCACCGCCGCATGTGTGAACTCGCACTGCTCGTAGCCCTTGATGGCTTCGGGCGTGATGCCCTGCTCGCGCAGCTGCAGGTCGAACAGATAGCGCGTGCCCGAGCCCGCCTGCCGGTTGATGAAGCGCACGTCGGGACGCGCCAGGTCGGCCAGCGTGTAGATCTTCTTCGGGTTGCCGGGCGCCACCATCAGGCCCTGGTGCCGCGTCGCCATGCCGATGACCTTCTGCGTATCGGCATTGAGCCAGGGCCCGTAGTGCGCGACGGCCTCGGCCTCGAACGCGCCCAGCGGCACGTGGAAGCCCGCGACGTCGCAGCTGCCGTGGTGCAGCGAGGCCACGGCTTCTTCGCTGCCGCAGTAGCGCAGATCGCCCGGCACCTGCGCCGCGGCCAGGAAGCCGTGCAGCGCCTCGATCGCGAAGCCATGGCTCGCGTGGATGCGCAGCAGCGTGGGCGCGGTGGGAATCAGCTTCTCGATTTCCGCGCCCAGTTCGGACGCCAGCGAATCCAGCAGCGGCGACAGGCGCGCGGTGATGCGGCGGTCGGCCCACACCAGCTTTTCACCCAGCGGCGTGAGGCTGGAGCCCTTGCCGCGCCGCATGGCCACCAGCGGCTGGCCGAACATGGCTTCGCCCTGCCGGATCAGCTCCCAGGCATGGCGGTACGACACGCCGGATGCGGTGCAGGCGCTCGACAGGCTGCCGTGCTCCAGCACCTGCACCAGCAGCTCGATCACCCGCGGCGCCAGCGCCGCGCCGTCAGGCTGGCGGATGGTCCATTGCGGCCTGATGTGCACTTCATGCATGAGTTTCGGCTTTCCAAAGCATATTTATTGGGCTGAACGCTTCATATTGTGGCATTCGATGCCTCTCCATAGACTCGCGCCACCACGAGTATTGCAGCTCCAAATTTAGGAGATTCAGGGCATATGAACAATCTGGGCATCGCGGCATCCATCGCCGCCGCGCACAAGGACACCCCGGGCGGGCTGCTTCCTGCGCTGCACGGCATCCAGGACGCGCTGGGGCATGTTCCGCCCGACGCCGTCCCCCTCATCGCAGAGCAGTTCAACCTGTCGCGCGCCGAGGTGCATGGCGTGGTCAGCTACTACCACCACTTCCGCTCGGCCCCGGCGGGCCGGCTGCTGGTGCAGGTTTGCCGCGCCGAGGCCTGCAAGGCCATGGGTGCGGACGCGCTGCTCGCGCATGCCGAGCAGCGCCTGGGCTGCGGCGTGCACGGCACCTCGGCCGACGGCCGGTGCTCGCTGGAGCCGGTGTTCTGTCTCGGCCTGTGCGCCTCGTCGCCCGCCATCGCGGTGAACGGCGAGGTGCATGCGCGCATCACGCCGGCGCTGTTCGACGACATCACCCGGGAAGCACGGAGCGCCTCATGACAATCACCCTCTATGTCCCGCGCGACTCCGCGGCGCTGGCGGTCGGCGCCGACCAGGTGGCCCGGCAGATCGAGGCGCAAGCCCGTGCGCGCAGCGCCGACGTGCGCATCGTGCGCAACGGCTCGCGCGGCCTGTTCTGGCTGGAGCCGATGGTCGAAGTGGCCACGCCGCAGGGCCGCGTGGCCTACGGCCCGGTCACGGGTGCCGATGTCGCCGGCCTGTTCGACGCCGGCTTTCTTTCGGGCGGCGCCCATGCGCTGAACCTGGGCCTGACCGAGGAGATTCCGTACCTGAAGAAGCAGGAGCGCCTGACCTTCGCCCGCATGGGCCTGACCGATCCGGTGTCCGTGGCCGACTACGAGGCCCACGAAGGCTTCGCGGGGCTGCGCCGCGCGCTCACCCTCGCTCCGGCCGAGATCGTGCAGCAGGTACTGGACTCCGGCCTGCGCGGCCGCGGCGGCGCCGCATTTCCGGCCGGCATCAAGTGGAAGACCGTGCTGGCTGCAGAGGCGCCGCAGAAATACATCGTCTGCAATGCGGACGAAGGCGACTCGGGCACCTTCTCGGACCGCATGACGATGGAAGGCGATCCGCTGATGCTGGTGGAGGGCATGGCCATCGCGGGCATGGCAACGGGCGCGACCGAGGGCTACATCTACGTTCGCTCGGAATACCCGCATGCCATCGCCGCGCTGGACGAAGCCATCCGCCATGCCGGGCAGGCCGGCTTCCTGGGCGACGACATCCTGGGCTCGGGCCGCAGCTTCCGCCTGACGGTGCGCAAGGCGGCCGGCGCCTACGTGTGCGGCGAGGAAACCGCGCTGCTCGAAAGCCTGGAAGGCCGCCGCGGCATCGTGCGCGCCAAGCCGCCGCTGCCGGCGCTGCAGGGGCTGTTCGGCCAGCCGACCGTGATCAACAACGTGATCACGCTGGCATCGGTGCCCCTCATCCTGGCGCGCGGCGCGGACTTCTACAAGCACTACGGCATGGGCCGCTCGCGCGGCACGCTGCCGTTCCAGCTGGCCGGCAACATCAGGCATGGCGGCCTGGTCGAGAAGGCCTTCGGCCTGAGTCTGCGCGAACTGCTCTACGACTTCGGCGGCGGCAGCGCGAGCGGCCGGCCGATCAAGGCGGTGCAGGTGGGCGGTCCGCTGGGCGCCTACGTGCCCGAATCACAGTGGGACCTGCCGCTGGACTACGAGGCCTATGCCGCCGTGGGCGCGGTGGTCGGGCACGGCGGCATCGTGGTGCACGACGACACGGCCGACATGTCGCAGCTGGCGCGCTACGCGATGGAGTTCTGCGCGATCGAGTCCTGCGGCAAGTGCACGCCCTGCCGCATCGGCTCCACGCGCGGCGTGGAAGTGATCGACAAGATCACGGGCAACCAGAACCGGCCGCAGCAGGTCATCCTGCTGCGCGACCTGTGCGACACCATGCTGCACGGCTCGCTCTGCGCCATGGGCGGCATGACGCCCTACCCCGTGCTCTCGGCCATCAATCACTACCCGGAAGACTTCGGCATCGAAGCCCCCGACCGCGCCGCAGCCTGACCAGCGAGACAAACAGAGGAGACATCCCATGCTGAACCCATTGCAAGACATCGACCACGGCACGCCCAGGCGCGAGTCCGCCGAGGAAGTCACGCTCGAAATCGACGGCATGCCGGTGACGGTGGCCAAGGGCACCTCGCTGATGCGCGCGGCGGTCGACGCAGGCGTGCAGGTGCCCAAGCTGTGCGCGACCGACAGTCTGGAGCCCTTCGGCTCCTGCCGGCTCTGCCTGGTGGAGATCGACGGGCGCAAGGGCTATCCGGCCTCGTGCACCACGCCGGCCGAGGCCGGCATGAAGGTGCGCACGCAGAGCCCGAGGCTGCAGGAGCTGCGCAAGGGCGTGATGGAGCTCTACATCTCCGACCACCCGCTCGACTGCCTCACCTGTGCCGCCAACGGCGACTGCGAACTGCAGGACATGGCCGGCGTCACGGGCCTGCGCAACGTGCGCTACGGCTACGACGGCGCCAACCACCTGAAAAGCGCCAAGGACGAGTCCAACCCCTACTTCACCTACGACCCGGCCAAGTGCATCGTCTGCAACCGCTGCGTGCGCGCCTGCGAGGAAACGCAGGGCACCTTCGCGCTCACCATCAGCGGCCGCGGCTTCGAGTCGCGCGTCTCGCCGGGCCAGGACCAGCCCTTCATGGAATCCGAATGCGTGAGCTGCGGCGCCTGCGTGCAGGCCTGCCCCACCGCCACGCTGCAGGAAAAATCGGTGATCTGGCTGGGCCAGGCCGAGCACAGCGCCATCACCACCTGCGCCTATTGCGGCGTGGGCTGCGGCTTCAAGGCCGAGATGAAGGGCAACGAAGTGGTGCGCATGGTGCCCTGGAAGGACGGCAAGGCCAACGAAGGCCACTCGTGCGTGAAGGGCCGCTTTGCCTGGGGCTACGCCACCCACAAGGACCGCGTGCTCAAGCCCATGATCCGCAGCAGGATCACCGATCCGTGGCGCGAGGTGAGCTGGGACGAAGCCGTCAACTACGCCGCCAGCGAGTTCCGCCGCATCCAGGCGAAGTACGGCACCGATTCCATCGGCGGGCTCGTGTCCTCGCGCTGCACCAACGAAGAGGGCTACCTGGTCCAGAAGCTGGTGCGCGCGGCCTTCGGCAACAACAACGTCGACACCTGCGCGCGCGTGTGCCACTCGCCCACGGGCTATGGCCTGAAGCAGACCATGGGCGAATCGGCCGGCACGCAGACCTTCAAGTCGGTCGAGAAGTCGGACGTGATCATGGTGATCGGCGCCAACCCGTCCGACGGCCACCCGGTGTTCGCCTCGCGCATGAAGAAGCGCCTGCGCGCCGGTGCCCGGCTGATCGTGATCGACCCGCGCACCATCGACCTGGTGAAGTCGCCGCACGTCAAGGCCGACCATCACCTCAAGCTCAAGCCCGGCACCAACGTGGCGGTCATCAGCGCCATGGCGCATGTGATCGTGACCGAAGGCCTGGTCGACGAAGCCTTCGTGGCCGAGCGCTGCGAACCCAAGTCGTTCAACGAGTGGCGGGAATTCGTTGCGCGCCCGGCCAACTCGCCCGAGGCCATGGAAGCCGTGACCGGCGTGCCGGCCACCGAACTGCGCGCTGCCGCGCGGCTGTTCGCCAAGGGCCACGACGGCAAGCGCAATGCCGCCATCTACTACGGCCTGGGCGTGACGGAGCACAGCCAGGGCTCGACCATGGTGATGGGCATCGCCAACCTCGCCATGGCCACCGGCAACGTGGGCCGCGAAGGCGTGGGCGTGAATCCGCTGCGCGGCCAGAACAACGTGCAGGGCTCCTGCGACATGGGCTCGTTCCCGCACGAACTGCCGGGCTACCGCCATGTGTCGGACAGCACCGCGCGCGGCAGCTTCGAAGACGCCTGGGGCGTGGCGCTGCGGGCCGAGCCGGGGCTGCGCATTCCCAACATGTTCGACGCCGCCATCACCGGCAGCTTCAAGGGCCTGTACTGCGAAGGCGAGGACGTGGTCCAGTCGGACCCGAACACGCAGCACGTGGCCGAGGCCCTGATGGCGATGGAATGCATCGTGGTGCAGGACCTGTTCCTGAACGAAACCGCCAAGTACGCGCACGTATTCCTGCCGGGCGCGTCGTTCCTGGAAAAAGACGGCACCTTCACCAACGCCGAGCGGCGCATCTCGCGCGTCACCAAGGTGATGCCGCCCAAGGCCGGCTATGCCGACTGGGAGGTGACGCAGCTGCTCTCCAATGCGCTCGGCTATCCCATGAACTATGCGAGCGCCGAAGAGATCATGAACGAGATCGCCGCGCTCACGCCCACCTTCACGGGCGTGAGCTACGCCAAGCTCGCGAAGCTCGGCAGCGTGCAGTGGCCCTGCAACGAGGCCGCGCCCGAAGGCACGCCGACCATGCACATCGGCGAGTTCGTGCGCGGCAAGGGCAAGTTCATCATCACGCAGTACGTGCCAACGGACGAGAAGGTCACGCGCATGTACCCGCTGATCCTGACCACCGGGCGCATCCTGTCGCAATACAACGTAGGCGCGCAGACCCGCCGCACCGACAACAACCAATGGCACAGCGAGGACCGCCTCGAGATCCATCCGGCGGACGCCGAGGATCGCGGCATCGCCGAGGGCGACTGGGTCGGCATCCGCAGCCGCGCGGGCGAAACCGTGCTGCGCGCCACCATCACCGAGCGCGTGCAGCCGGGCGTGGTCTACACCACCTTCCACTTCCCCGAATCGGGCGCCAACGTGATCACCACCGACAACTCCGACTGGGCCACCAACTGCCCCGAGTTCAAGGTGACCGCGGTGCAGGTGATGCCGGTGATGCAGCCTTCCGAATGGCAGCAGGAGTACAGCCGGTTCAACGCGCTGCAGGAAGAACTGCTGAGCAGGCGCATCGAAGAAACGGCGGCCGCCAAGTGAACCTGTCCGACGTCCCACTGCGCCCCGGGAGCGCGGAACTTCTGCCCGTGCGCGGCGTGCGCGCGCTCCAGGCCTTCGACAACCGCGACTGGGTGGCCGTGGAGGTACCGGTCGCGCTGGAGTTCAACGGCATTGCGCACGCCGTGATGCTTGCGACGCCCACCGACCTGGCCGACTTTGCACTGGGCTTCGCGCTCAGCGAGGGCATCCTGCTCGGACGCGGCGAGCTCTACGGCGTGGAGGAAGCGTACGCACCCGAAGGCATCACGCTCAAGCTCGAGGTGGCGAGCGCGGCCTTCGCGCGGCTGAAGGAGCGCCGCCGCTCGATGGCGGGCCGCACGGGCTGCGGCCTGTGCGGCACCGAGAGCCTGGCGCATGTCACGCGCGCGCTGCCGCCCCTGCCCGAGGGTCCGGCGCTCTCGACCCGCGCCGTTGCGCGCGGCATGCGGGAGCTGGCATCGATGCAGGTGCTGCAGAAGGTCACCGGCGCCGTGCACGCGGCGGCCTGGTGCAGCGCCGAGGGCGAAGCCCTGCTGGTGCGCGAGGACGTCGGCCGCCACAACGCGCTCGACAAGCTCGTCGGCGCGCTCGCAAGAAGCAGCGTGCCCGCCTCCACCGGCTTCATCGCGGTGACCAGCCGCGCGAGTTTCGAGATGGTGCAGAAAACCGTCGCGGCCGGCGTGCCGCTGCTGGCCGCCGTATCGGCCTCGACCTCACTGGCCACGGCCATTGCAGAGGACGCGGGCCTGACGCTGGCGGGCTTCGTGCGCGGCGACGACCTGGTCATCTACACCCACCCGTGGCGGCTCAACGGCCTGCCCGCCAACGCCTGAGGTTTCCTGCTATGCACGTCGACCAGCTGATCCGCATGGTGAACCAGATGGGCAGCTTCTTCGAAGCCATGCCCGACCGCAGCGAAGCCCTTCATGACCTGGCGCTGCACCTCAAGCGCTTCTGGGAGCCGCGCATGCGGCGCGAACTGCTGGCGCACCTGGACGCCGGCGGACCGGGCGAGCTGAACCCGGTGTCGGCCGAGGCGATCCGCGTGCACCGGGCGCTGCTCGAATAGCAGCGCCGCACAGCGCCTACTGCAGCGCCGCCGGCTTGATCCGCGAGGCCATGCCCGCGGTGCCGAAGGCCTGGAAGCGGTCGATGCAGACGTCGCGCGCGGCCGCGGTCGCCTCCTTCAGGAACTTGCGCGGATCGAATTCGCTGCGGTCCTGGCCCATGGCGCGGCGCATTGCGCCGGTCATCGCGAGCCGGATGTCGGTGTCGATGTTGACCTTGCGCACGCCATGGCGGATGCCCTCCTGGATCTCCTCCACCGGCACGCCGTAGGTCTCCTTGATGTCGCCGCCAAAGTCGCGGATCACCGCCAGCCATTCCTGCGGCACCGACGAGGAGCCGTGCATCACGAGGTGCGTCTTCGGAATGCGCGCATGGATCTCCTTGATGCGGTCGATCGCGAGGATGTCGCCGGTCGGCTTGCGGCTGAACTTGTAGGCGCCGTGCGAGGTGCCGATGGCAATGGCCAGCGCATCCACGCCGGTGCGCGAGACAAAGTCGACCGCCTGCTGCGGATCGGTCAGCAGCTGGTCGTGCGACAGCACGCCCTCGGCGCCGCTGCCGTCTTCCTCGCCGGCCATGCCCGACTCGAGCGACCCGAGGCAGCCCAGCTCGCCTTCGACCGAGACGCCCACCGCATGCGCCATCTCCACCACGCGGCTGGTCACGCCCACGTTGTAGTCGTAGCTCGCGGGCGTCTTCGCATCTTCCATCAGCGAGCCGTCCATCATCACGCTGGTGAAGCCCGAGCGGATGGCCTGCATGCACATCGACGGGCTCGCGCCGTGGTCCTGGTGCATCACGATCGGGATCTCGGGGTACATCTCGGCGGCCGCCTCGACCATCTTGCGCAGGAAGGGCTCGCCCGCGTACTTGCGCGCACCGGCCGAGGCCTGCAGGATGACCGGGCTGCCGGTCTTGCGCGCGGCCTGCATGATGGCCTGGATCTGCTCCAGGTTGTTGACGTTGAACGCCGGCACGCCGTACTGGTGCTCGGCGGCGTGGTCCAGCAATTGGCGCAGCGAAATCATGGCCATGGGAGCTCTCCTGTGAAGTTGTAAATGGGCGTGATCTGGTCGCGCGTTTCGACGCTCATGCGGCCTCTTTCAGGCCGGCCAGCGCGGCGTTCGCAAGCAGGCGGCGGGCGCGCTCGGCCACCACTTCGGCCGTGAGGCCGAACAGCTTGAAGAGCTCGCCGGCCGGCGCCGATTCGCCGAAGCGGTCGAGCCCGACCACGTCGCCGTATTCGCCGACGAACTTCCACCACAGGCCCGTGCTGCCGGCCTCCACCGCCACGCGCGGCAGGTGGCGCGGAACGACCGCGTGGCGCCACTCGGCGTCCTGGCGTTCGAACACGTCCAGGCACGGCACGGACACCACGCGCGCCTCGATGCCATCCTGCGCCAGCAGGGCCGCGGCGGCCAGCGCCACGCCCACCTCGGAGCCGCTTGCCAGCAGGCAGACGCACTCCGCCTCCGGGCGGCGCAGCACATAGGCGCCGCGCGCAATGGATTCGATGCGCTCTTCGCCATCGCCAGCATGCGGCAGTGCCTGGCGCGTCAGCAGCAGGCAACTCGGCCCATCGACGCGGCGCAGCGCCTGGCGCCATGCCACGGCCGTCTCGGCAGCATCGGCCGGGCGCCAGACATCGACATCGGGAATCAACCGCAGGCTCGAGGCATGCTCCACCGGCTGGTGCGTCGGGCCGTCCTCGCCAAGCCCGATGGAGTCGTGCGTGAAGACGTAGATGACCGGCAGCTTCATCAGCGCCGACATGCGCACGCCGTTGCGCGCGTAGTCGGAAAAAGTGAGGAAGGTGCCGCCGAAGGGACGGAAGCCGCCATGCAGCGCGAGCCCGTTCATGATGGCCGCCATGCCGAACTCGCGCACGCCGTAGTGCACGTGGTTGCCGCAGCCCGTGCCCTTGAGCGCGCGGTGGCCCTTCCAGTCGGTGAGGTTCGAGCCCGTGAGGTCGGCCGAACCGCCGATCAGTTCGGGCATCGCCGGCCCGACTTCGTCGAGCACCTGCTGCGAGGCCTTGCGCGTGGCGACCGATGCCCTGCGCTGCTCCGCGCCGGACGCGGCCGAGGCCAGCGCCGCTTCGGCTTTTGCAGTGAGCGGCGCATCGGTGCGATGGCGCCGCAGCAGCTCGCGCGCGAGCGCCGGATGCTCCTGTGCATAGGCGGCAAAGCGCTCCTGCCAGGCCCTGTGCAGCGCGGCGCCCGATTCGCGCGCGGACCAGGCTTCGGCAATATCCGCCGGCACTTCGAAGGGCGCGGCGCTCCAGCCCAGCGCCTGCCGCGTGAGCGCGATCTCGGCCTCGCCCAGCGCCTCGCCGTGGGCCTTTGCCGTGCCGGCGCGGTTCGGCGAGCCCTGGCCGATGCGTGTCTTGCAGCACACCAGCACCGGCCGGTCCGCGGCCGTGGCGCTTTCGATGGCTGCGTCGAGCGCCGCGGCGTCATGGCCGTCGACGCCGCGCAGCACGGTCCAGCCGTAGGCTTCGAAGCGGCCCGGCGTGTCGTCGCTGAACCAGCCGCCGACCTCGCCGTCGATCGAGATGCCGTTGTCGTCGTAGAACGCCACCAGCTTTTTCAGCCGCCAGGTGCCCGCGAGCGAACAGGCCTCGTGGCTGATGCCTTCCATCAGGCAGCCGTCGCCCAGGAACACATAGGTGCGGTGGTCGATCACCTCGTGGCCGGGCCGGTTGAATTCCTCGGCCAGCAGCTTTTCGGCCAGCGCCATACCCACCGCATTGCTGATGCCCTGTCCCAGCGGCCCGGTGGTG
>Ga0307406_10002101_pt1 | contig 10860 bp, 9 predicted proteins | sample 322Cmetagenome_3_FD_203706 | JGI IMG/M metagenome (GOLD analysis project Ga0307406, IMG submission 203706) | Maize rhizosphere microbial communities from greenhouse at UC Davis, California, United States - 322HYB-C-2 | ecosystem: Host-associated > Plants > Roots > Rhizosphere > Soil | place... | reverse complement strand
ACCGGCTTCGAGGCGCTGATCCGCTGGAACCATCCGCAGCGCGGCATGGTGCCGCCCCCGGTCTTCATCCCGGTCGCCGAGGAAAGCGGCCTGATGGGCCCGATCGGCGAATGGGTGATCGAGGAAGCCTGCCGCGCCGTCGCCACCTGGCCGGAGCCGATCACGGTGGCGATCAACATCAGCCCCAAGCAGATCACCATGCCCAACTTGCCCAACGTCGTCAGCCAGGCGCTGTCGCGCAACCGGCTGCCGGGCAACCGGCTGGAGCTGGAGGTCACGGAAGGGGTGTTCCTGGGCGACAGCAACCAGACCGTCGACGTGCTGAAGCGCCTGCGTGCGCTGGGCGTCGGAATCGCCCTGGACGACTTTGGCACCGGCTATTCGTCGATCGGCTATCTCAACAAGGCGGTCTTCCACAAACTGAAGATCGACGGCAGCTTTGTCCGTGAAGCCGGCACACGGCCGGAAAATGTCGCCATCATCCAGTCGATCGTCCAATTGGCCAAGAGCTTCCGGATGAACGTCACCGCCGAGGGCGTCGAGACCGCCGAGGACTTCGAGCGCATGCGCGAGCTCGGCTGCGACACGATTCAGGGCTATTTGTTCGGCCGGCCCCTGAGCTACGAGCGCGCCAACCAGATGGTCATCGGCCTCGGCAACCAGCGGAAATCAGCCTGACGCACCGATAGATGCGAAAGGCCGGGCCAGCCAGCTCAACGGCCGCGGATGAAATTCCTGATATCCGCCGACAGCTTCGTGCGGTCCTCGTCGCGGACGTACATCATGTGCCCGGCCTGGTAGTAGCTCCAGACGATGCGGTCCTGCGGGATGCCGGTGCGCGACAGTGCATATTCGGCGGCGAAGAAGGGCGTCGCGAAATCATAATAGCCCTGGCCGACGAATATCCGCATCTGCGAGTTCTCGCGCAGCGCCTGGCCGAGGTAAGGCGTGACGTTGAGATAGGCGTTGGCGTCGCGGCCGCCGATCCGCCAATCCCAGTCGCGGCCGAGTCCGGCAATTGACTGATATTCGCGGTCGGTCCGGAACCCGAGCGGCCCTCGCGCCCAGGCATTGATCGCCGCCGTATAGCCGGCGTCGATGCCGTAGAAGCTCGGATCGTTGTCGGCATATTCGCCGGCATTGTCATAGTCGCGGCCGGTGTAGCGCGAATCCAGCCGGCCGACGGTCAGCCCGCGGTCGCGCAGCAGCTCCTTATAGAAACGGTCCGGCGTGACCCTCAGGTCGGCCTGCTCGAGATAGGTTTCACTGAGGCCCGTGAAACGGGCGAGCTGGCCGCGAATCCTGGCTCGCTCCTCGGCGGGCAGCTTCTGGCCCTTGAGCAACGCCGCGGCATAGGGACCGAGCGCGAATTGCCGCGCCTCTTCGACGAACTGCTCGGTCGAGGGCGCGCTCGCCTTGCCATGGTATAGCGCGGTCGCCGCCATCGACGGCAGGTTGGTGATGTAGCTGAGCTCATTGCCCTGCGCGTCCGATCCGGCCGCGAAGTCGAGCACGGTCGAGATGAGGATGACCCCGTTCAGCGCGACATCGTTGAACGTCTGGTTGACGAGCTGGTTGACGACCGCCGCCGAGCGGGTCGTGCCGTAGCTTTCGCCGCCGAGGAACTTGGGGCTGTTCCAGCGGCCATTGTCGTTGAGCCAGCGGCGGATGACCTCCGCCACCGCCTTGGCGTCGGCCGTGACGCCGTAGAATTCCTTGCCCTCGGTCTTGCCGATCAAATGCGAAAAGCCGGTGCCGGGCGGGTCGATGAACACCAGGTCGGTGACGTCGAGCAGGCTGTCCGGATTGTCGGCCAGCACATAGGGGGGCGCCCCGTCGTCGCGCGCGTCCGAGGGAATGGCGACGCGCTTCGGCCCGAAGGCGCCCATCTGCAGCCAGACGGAGCCCGAACCGGGACCGCCGTTGAACAGGAATGTCACCGGCCGATGGGGATCGCGCGGCTCGCGGACATAGGCGGTGGTGACGACGGCCGCCTTCTGCGTTCCGTCCTCGCCCTTCAGGACGGTCTCGCCGATGGTCGCGCTGAAATTGACCTTCTGCCCGCCGAAGACCCCGCTGTGCTTCGTGACTCGGACCTGCGGCTCGATCCTTTCGGGCGCAGCCGCAGCCGCCTCCTTCTCGTCCTTCTTGTCCTGGGCAAAGCCCGGCGCGCCCAGCACCGCCAGCGCGGCGGCAAGCGCCGTCAAACCCCGCAACCTCATGTGCAACCCTCCCGAATCGAGCCGTCGCACCCAAGCGGCCCGCGCCGCTTATGGCAAGGCGCGGTCGATGAACGTACGCGGGAGAGGATCAGTCGGCGGATGCGATCCTGGCCGCCGGTCCGAACATCTGCGGCATCGCCAGCGCGTCCCAACCATAGGGGTCCGGCAGGAAGACGACGCCATTGCCGCGCGTCTGCACCGTCAGGTAGGTCAGGTAGATCGGCACGGGCCGCGGCAAGGCGATGACCTGCTCTCGCTGTGAGCTCGGCCGCGGTTCCTGGCCGAAGACCCAGCGGGCGAACCGCTGATAATCCTCCAGGCGCACGCAGCCATTGCTGATCCAGCGATCGCCTTCGAATTTCTCCTTCAGAGGCGTGTCGTGGAGGTAGATGCCGTAATCGTTGCGCATCTCGAACTTCATCTCGCCCATCGAGTTCCACGGCCCGGGCAACTGGCGGACGCGGATCGTCGGCTCCTGCCTGCCGGATGCGATCGCCTTCCAGTTGACGGTCTTCGGATCGATCACCGGCGCGTCCGCGCTCCAGTCCCGCAGCACCTCGTAGTGGAAATTCCTGAGGTAGGAGAGGCCGTCCTGCTGGATCCGCTTGGCGGTCAGGCTTTGCACCAGTTCCGGCGGCACGTTCCAATAGGGGTTGGCCCGCGCATTGCGCATCAGCACGGCCATGATCGGCGTCTTGGTCTCCGCCGAGCCGACGATGACCCGCATGCTGTCGACGACCCGGTCGCCAACGACCAGGCTGGCCACGGCCGAGCCGGAGTCCACGACGACGTAGCGGTCGAACCTCCGCATCGGCGGCAGCCGGTAGGCGCGCTCGACGTTGATCGCGATTTTTCGCGCATAATAGGTCGAGCCGCGGTTCAGCGAGGCGATCGTCGCCTTGCCGGCGATGCCGTCGATCGAACCAAGCCCGTGGACCTGCTGGTAGGCGCTCACCAAGTGGACGACCCGGTCGTCGTAGCTGCCGGCCCGCGGCAGGCCAAGGCGCTCGCGAAGCAGCGCGACGCGCCGGCCGGTCGCACCGCGCTTCAGCGTTGCGCCGGCGGGGATGTTGATCTGCGGCAGGCGTCCCCAGCTCGCCTGATATTGCTGCAGGCCGCGGCCCAGTTCGTAGAACAGGGGATTGGGCCCGTCGCGGCGGTTCGAGCCGAAGTCGAACAGCCGCGCCAGCCAGTTCTGCGGCCGCTGCCGGCGCCTGGCGACCGTGCTCAGCTCCGGGTCGACATAGACGAAGTCGATGCCCTGCTTGATGGTGCGCGGAACGGCGATCGGCTCGTCGCCGCGCGGCTGGGCGGCAAGCGGCGCAGTCGCAACGAGCGCGAAGGCACCAAAAATGAGGGCAAGCTTCTTGTGCATAAACATTGCGCCGCGTTCGCGGCGCATTCCCCGTGTGATTTGCGAGAACCAAACTCCCTGCACGGCTTTGGGTTGCGTCAGGCTGAACCGGTCGTTCCGTTGGCGGAGCGATTCCCTACCGGCGGCTCCCGAACCGCGTCCGCCCGGTCCTGCCAAATCCCGTGCGCCGCGTCCCGGGCTTGCCCTGCGTCGCCTGGCCGAGCGGCCGTGGCGCCACCCGGCCGGGACCCGGGATGCCCAGCTCGTCCTCCTCCAGCCGGCGGATCTCGTCGCGCAGCCGCGCGGCCTCCTCGAATTCGAGGTCGGCGGCCGCCTTGCGCATCCGCTCCTCGAGGTCGCCGATATAAGCCTTGAGGTTGTGGCCGACGAGGTGCGGGCGATCGTCGTCGCCGGTGTCGACCAGGACGCCGTCGCGCATCGTCACGTCGCTCATGATGTCGTTGATGTGACTCTTGATCGATGCCGGCGTGATGCCGTGCTCGAGGTTGTAGGCGACCTGTTTCTCGCGCCGCCGGTCGGTCTCGTTCAGCGCCCGCTCGATCGAGCCGGTGACCGTGTCGGCGTAAAGGATGACCCGCCCGTCGATATTGCGCGCGGCGCGGCCGATGGTCTGGATGAGCGACGTTTCCGATCTCAGGAAGCCTTCCTTGTCGGCGTCGAGGATGGCGACCAGCCCGCATTCGGGAATGTCGAGCCCTTCGCGCAACAGGTTGATTCCGACCAGCACGTCATAGACGCCGAGCCGGAGGTCGCGGATCAGCTCGATGCGTTCGAGCGTCTCGACGTCGCTGTGCATGTAGCGGACCTTCAGCCCCGCCTCGTGCAGATATTCGGTCAAATCCTCGGCCATGCGCTTGGTCAGGGTCGTGACCAGGGTGCGATAGCCCTTGCGCGCCGTCTCCCTGGCCTCATGGACCAGGTCGTCGACCTGGTCCTCGACCGGCTTGATCTCGACCGGCGGGTCGATCAGGCCGGTCGGGCGGATGACCTGCTCGCTGAACACGCCGCCGGTCTCGTTCATCTCCCACGGCCCCGGTGTCGCCGAGACGAACGTCGTTTGCGGTCGCATCGCCTCCCATTCGTTGAAGCGCAGCGGCCGGTTGTCGATGCAGCTCGGCAACCGGAACCCATATTCGGCGAGCGTGATCTTCCGCCGGTGGTCGCCGCGGGCCATGGCGCCGATCTGTGGCACCGTCTGGTGGCTCTCGTCGACGAACAGCAGCGCATTGTCCGGGAGATATTCGAACAGGGTCGGCGGCGGCTCGCCGGGCAGCCGGCCGGTCAGGAAGCGGCTGTAATTCTCGATGCCCGCGCATGACCCCGTCGCGGCGATCATCTCCAGGTCGAAATTCGTCCGTTGCTCCAGCCGCTGCAGCTCGAGCAGCCGCCCCTCCGCCTCCAACTCCTTCAGGCGTTCCGCGAGCTCGTGCCGGATCGCCTCCATCGCCTGCTTCAGGGTCGGCCCAGGGGTCACATAGTGCGAGTTGGCGTAGACCTTGATGCTGTCGAGCGAGGCGATGGTCTTGCCCGTCAGTGGGTCGAACTCGCTGATTTCCTCGACCTCGTCGCCGAAGAAGCTGATCCGCCAGGCCATGTCCTCATAATGCGACGGAAAAATCTCCAGACTGTCTCCGCGCACCCGGAAATTGCCGCGGGCGAAGGCCTGGTCGTTGCGCCGGTACTGCAGTGCGACCAGCTTGCGGATCACCTCGCGCTGGTCCTCCGCCGCCCCCTTCTTCAAATTGAATGTCATCGCCGAATAGGTCTCGACCGAGCCGATGCCGTAGAGACAGGACACGCTAGCGACGATGATGACGTCGTCGCGCTCCAGCAGCGAGCGCGTCGCCGAGTGACGCATGCGGTCGATCGCCTCGTTCACGCTCGACTCCTTCTCGATGTAGGTGTCGGTGCGCGGGACGTAGGCCTCGGGCTGGTAGTAATCGTAATAGCTGACGAAATATTCGACCGCATTTTCGGGGAAGTAATTCTTGAACTCCCCATAGAGCTGTGCGGCAAGGATCTTGTTCGGCGCCAGCACAAGCGCCGGCCGCTGCAGCGTCTCGATGACCTTGGCCATGGTGAACGTCTTGCCGGAGCCGGTGACGCCCAGCAGCACCTGGCTCCGCTCACCCTCGAGCGCCGTCTCGACCAGCTCCTTGATCGCGGTCGGCTGGTCGCCTGCCGGCGTATAGTCGGACCTGAGCACGAACTTGCGACCGCCGTCGGCCTTTTCGGGCCGCGCCGGGCGGTGCGGCGTGAAGGTCTCGCCGGTCTCCGGCTCGGCAAGCGAAGTGCGGATTTGAATCGCCATGACGCCGAATATGGGGGTATGCCTCCCGGGCGGCAATTGGAGCAGCCAATGAATTACTCCCTGGGCAGCCGTGAAGGCGCAATCATTGTCGCGGTGACTGGCAGGGTCGATGAATCCAGCTGGGTCGCATTTGGCATCGGCCTTGGCGAGGCGATCGAAAAGGCGCGTGAAACCGGCGTCGATTGCGTCGTGATCGACCTCGCCGGACTCGAATATATGTCGTCGCGCGGCCTTCGGGTGCTGACCGTAGCCAGGCGCGATGGGGAGGAAGCAGGCGTCACCATCGCTTTGGCATCGCCCAACGAGGTCATGCGCGAGATCCTTTCCATCAGCCGGTACGACAAGCTGTTCACGATCAGCGAGACGGTCGAGGCGGCGCGCTAGGGGACAAAAAAGGGGGGCGGCGAACCATGCTCGTGCGGTTCTGGGGCACCAGGGGGTCGTTGCCGGTCGCCCCGACGGCCGATGCGATCCAGAAGAAGATCGCCCGGGCGTTGCTCGCCGCCGGTGGCCGGCGCTTCGCTGACGTACGCGAAGCGGAGAAATTCGTCGAAAGCGAGCTGAGCTTCGCCGCCGGCGGGACTTACGGTGGAGCTACTCCCTGCGTCGAGCTGGAAGCCGGGACAGAATCCTATTTCATCTGCGACATGGGCAGCGGACTCCGCCAGTTCGGGCTGAACTCAATGCGCCGCAACACGGCCGGGCATCCAAAGACCTACAATTTCTTCCTGTCCCATCTGCATTGGGACCACATCATGGGTTTCCCCTTTTTCGTGCCGGCGTTCGACCCGGAAGCTGTCATCCGCATTCACGCCGGCCACCCCGATGCCGAGACGGCGCTACGCCGGCAGCAGGAGGAAATCAGCTTCCCGGTGCCGTTCGACTGGCTGCGCGCGAGTTTCGAGTTCGTGACGCTGACGACGGGGCAAATGCATGAGGTCGACGGCGTCACGGTCGAAACCAAGCTGCAGCATCACAGCCACGGCAGCTACGGATATCGCTTCACAAGCGCCGACGGCAAAGCCGTGATCTACAGCACCGACAGCGAGCACAAGGTGGAGAAAATGGCGGCCGAAGCAGCCTTCATCCACTTCTTCCGCGAAGCCGACCTTGTGATCTGCGACACCATGTATTCGCTCGCCGACAGCGTTTCGATGAAGGAGGATTGGGGCCATTCGAGCAATATCGTCGCGGTCGATTTGTGCCATGAGGCGAAGGCGAGGACGCTCGCGCTCTTCCACCATGAGCCGACCTATGACGACGAAGACATCGAGCGGATGCACCAGGAAACAGTCCGCTATGAGGAGCTCACTCGCGATGGCGATCCCCTGCGCGTGATCTGCGCCTATGATGGGCTTGAAGTTCGCCTCTGAGCGCCGCCGCCCGGGCCGCCGCGTCGTCCTGACGTGGCTGGCCATGGCGTTGATCGCCGTCCTGGTCTCGCTCGCCGCTGGCGAGCGGATGCAGCGTGCCGTGTTCGACAGCTGGCAGTCCTTGCGGCCTCGGGACCTGTCGGCGACCGACGTCCGGGTCGTCCTCGTCGACAATCAGAGCGTGGAAATTCTCGGGCCCTGGCCGTGGCCGCGCTACTATCTCGCAAGGCTGACGGAGCAACTTGCGGAGCGCGGCGCCAGGGTCATCGCCTTCGACATCCTGCTATCCGAGCACGACCGAGTAACGCCGGAAACGTTCGTCTCGCTTTATCCGGAGATGAGCCCGGGTGCCGCCGATGAGATCCGCGGGTTGGTGCCGATGGACCAGGCGTTCGGCACCGTCATCGGCTCGGCGCCCGTTGTGCTTGGCCATGCCGGTGTCGACGAGGCGCCGGAACAGCAGCCCCCAATCGCCGATTCGCCCATCACCGGCAGGCCCCCGGCGGGCCTTGACGGCTGGCCTGCCGAACTGGCGGCGATCCCGGAGCTCGCCGAGGTCGCACTGGGCGCGGGCCTGCTCAACGTCCGCCCCGATTCCGATGGGGTAGTGCGCAGCATGCCCCTGGTGATGCGCGCCGGCGGCAAGGTGCGTCCCAGCTTTTCCATGGAGACTTCCCGGCTGGCGAGCAACGCCGAAGCCATTGCGGTGACGCCCGGCGAGGTGCGGCTGGGAAAGCGGGCCATCCCGATCGACGGTTCAGGCAGGATGCGGCTCCATTTCGGCACGTTCCCGCCCGAGAGGATCATCTCCGTCGAGGACGTGCTCGGCAATTCCGGTCGTCTGCGGCCCGATACCTTCGCCGGCAAGCCGGTGCTGATCGGAGTTACCGCCGACGGCACTTCGGACATTGCAGCGACGCCACTTGCCGCCGAGGATTTCGGGCCGCTTATCCAGGCGCAGGCGGTCGATGCGATTTTGACAGGCGGATGGCTCGAGCGGCCGGCGTGGGCCGGGCCGGCCGAATGGCTGGCGGCCGCCCTGCTCGCGCTGCTGGCGCTCGGCAATGCCCTGTTCGGCCGTGCCAATCGCATCCTGCTGGCGGCGTTGTTTGTCGCCGTCCCGGCCGCCAGCTGGCTCGCCTTCGCCGGCTGGCGGCTGCTGCTCGACCCCGCGCGGCCGCTGCTGGTTGGCGGCGGCGCCGTCGCCGGGGTCGCGATCGGACTGTTCGCCCTGGCCAGGACCGAGCGCGAGCGCCTGCGCGAAGCGCTGGTGCAGGAGCAAGTCTTGGCCGCCGAGACGGAAGGCGAGCTGCAGGCGGCGCGGGCCATCCAGCTGGGCATGGTCCCGCCGCGCGAGCGGCTGCGGGCGATCGATCGGCGCGTCGACCTCGATGCCATCCTCGAGCCCGCCAAATCGGTGGGCGGCGACTATTATGACGCCATGAAGATCGGCGGCGACCAGCTGGGCTTTGCCATCGCCGACGTCACTGGCAAGGGCGTGCCCGCCGCCTTGTTCATGGCCCTGTCCAAGGGACTGACCAGCGCCGCCTTGGCCCGCATGGAAGTCGATCCCGCGTCCATGGCCGCAGCGGTCAACGCCGAGCTGCTAAAGGACAATCGGGAAGCAATGAGCGTCACCATGATCCTCGGCGTCCTCGACCTGAAAACCGGCAAGGTGCGCCTCGCCTGCGCCGGCCACGAGGACCCGCTGGTAATGGACGGCGAAGGCAGGCTGGAGCGTGTCCGGCTGGACGGCGGACCGCCGTTTTGCGTGGTCAACTTCCCCTATCCGCTGGAGGAGATGACCCTGGAGCCGGGCGAAACACTGGTGCTGGTGACGGACGGGGTCACCGAGGCCCAGGACGCATCCGGGGCGCTGTTCGGCCGGGACCGGATCCTTGCCGGAAGCGATCCCCGGCCGCGCGGTGCAACGGCAATCTGCGAATCGATCCGCGACGAGGTCCGGGTGTTCGAGGAGGGCACCGAGGCGACCGACGACCTGACCGTCATGGCGATCCGGTTCTTGGGCGCGGACTAGCGGACGATCACCTCGACCCGCCGGTTGGCGGCATTGCCGACATTGTCCGCCGTCGCCACCCGGAGGTCGCGCTCGCCGCGCCCGACGGCGGACATCTGCGACCGGTCGAAGCCCTGGCTGCCCAGCCAGTTCACGACTTCCTCTGCCCGTTGCTCCGATAGCCGGTCGTTGGTCTCGTCTCCGCCGACCGTGTCGGTATGGCCGATCACTTCGATCTCGGGCCCTGACCGCGATGCGATCTCCTGCCGGATCGCGGCTAGCACCTTGGCCGACTCCGGCACCAGCTGGACCGTGCCCTGGTCGAAATAGAGGAGGAAGCTCTTGGCGGGGGGAGGAAGGCCGGTCAGCAGCGCGGCCTCCCCCTTCTTCAGCCCCTTGCTGCCGAGCGGCCTGGAAGCCGGGGTGGCGCTGCCCAGTTTGGTCCGGCTGTTGCCGTCGGCGATGACGGCATCGGCCGGGCGGCCACCGGCCTCGAGCACAGCGACGGATCCCTGCTGCCCCTCGTCATCCGGAAGCAGGACCAGCGAGGACGTGGCACAGCCCGCCAGGAGCAACGCCGCGGCCGGTGCCCCGAGGCTCCTCATTTGGGCACTTCAACGATGAACTTGGTGCCGCGCACCCCGAGCAGGGTATTGGGCGTGCGGACTTTCATTGAATCCCGGCCAGACTTCGCGATCTTGCCCGACACCACCGCCAGCGAGCCGCGATCGACCTGGGTGACCATCTGGCCCTTCTGGCGCGTGCGGTCATACTGGAATTCGCTGACCGACACCCTGCTGTTCGGACCGACCGCGAATCGCGTATTGTCGATGAAGGTCAGGCTGATACGGCCATCCTTGCCGGTCACCAGCCGGTCGCCCTTTTCCAGCTTCAGGCCAGGAGCCGGTTTCAACCTCTGGGTTCCACGGTCGACGGCCGCGGTTCCGCTGCTCGTCTTGACCCGGGCGATTTCGGCGATTGCGGGCGATGCGGCCAAAAGCGCGATCATCCCGATTGCGACAGGCAAGCGAAGCACGCTGAGCCTCCCATCCGTTTCGACAACGTGACATAGCGATTCGCATGGGTATGCGCGACTCAGAAAACGACCGGATATCCTGCCGCCTCAAAGGTGCCGGCGCGGTCACGCAGGCGTCGGCGGCTGCGCGCGCCTTCGGTGAGGCTCAATGGCTCAGCGAAGACGAAACGGCGCGCCTCTGCATCATTATCGAGGAGCTGCTCGCCAATCTTTACGATCATGGCGGCGTCACCGGCGAGGACGAAGTCCGGCTCGAGCTGGAAAGCGAGGCAGATGGCCTGCGAGTCGTCATCGTCGACCCCGGAAAGCCGTTCGATCCCCGCCAGGCGCTCGTCAGGTCGGATTCGCCCGAACGGGGTGGCGGCGCCGGCATAGATATCGTCCGCGCCTGGGCCCAGCTGGTCAGCTACGAAGCCGCGCCTAAGGCAAACCGGCTGGAGCTGGTGCTGCCGATCCTCCGCTAGGACCGTTTGCTCCCGTCCGGCGGCCCGCATATGGTCGATGACGCGCACCGGCTCGGTTCGGG
>Ga0307406_10002099_pt1 | contig 10866 bp, 10 predicted proteins | sample 322Cmetagenome_3_FD_203706 | JGI IMG/M metagenome (GOLD analysis project Ga0307406, IMG submission 203706) | Maize rhizosphere microbial communities from greenhouse at UC Davis, California, United States - 322HYB-C-2 | ecosystem: Host-associated > Plants > Roots > Rhizosphere > Soil | place... | reverse complement strand
GGGCGACGTCAAGGACGTGCTGCTGCTGGACGTGACCCCGCTGACCCTGGGCATCGAGACCCTGGGCGGCGTCTTCACCCCGCTGATCGAACGCAACACCACCATCCCGACCAAGAAGAGCCAGGTCTTCTCGACCGCCGACGACAACCAGTCGGCCGTGACGATCCGGGTCTTCCAGGGCGAGCGGCCGATGGCCGCCGACAACAAGGTGCTGGGTCAGTTCGACCTGATGGGCATTCCGCCGGCGCCGCGCGGCATGCCGCAGATCGAGGTCGCCTTCGACATCGACGCCAACGGCATCGTGCACGTCACCGCCAAGGACAAGGCGACCAACAAGGAGCAGTCGATCCGCATTCAGGCCAACGGCGGCCTGTCGGACGCGGACATCGACAAGATGGTCAAGGAAGCCGAGGCCAACGCCGCGGCCGACAAGGCCCGCAAGGAGCTGGTCGAGGCCGTCAACGGCGCCGACAGCCTGATCCACTCGACCGAGAAGGCGATGTCGGAACACGGCGACAAGATCGACGCTGACGGCAAGGCCGCCATCGAGACCGCGCTGGCGGACCTGAAGGCCGCCAAGGACAGCTCCGATCCGGAAGCCATCCGCGAGAAGACCAACACCCTGGCCCAGGCCTCGATGAAGCTGGGCGAGGCCATGTACGCGGCCCAGAACGCCGCCGGCGCCGAAGAGGGCGAGGCTGAGAAGCCGGCCGACGACGGCGTGGTCGACGCGGAGTTCGAGGAAGTCTCGGATTCCGACGACAAGAAGAGCGCCTAGGACACACCGGGCGCATAAATCGGGCCCCCGCTTGCATCCGCAGGCGGGGGCTCCTTTCATGAAACTTGCATCACAGGATCGGGCGCCCATGTCAGCCCGGTCACCGCTTCGCTCGAACACCGGGAACAGGTGCAGGGCGGGGGCGAGAGTAAGAGGACGAACGCCGGATGGCGCGAGACTATTACGAGGTTCTGGGGGTCGAGCGGACGATCGACGCGCCCGGTCTGAAAGCGGCGTATCGCAAGCTGGCGATGCAGCATCACCCTGACCGCAACGGCGGTTCGGAAGACTCCATGGCGATGTTCAAGGAGATCTCCGAGGCCTACACCGTGCTGTCCGACGACCAGAAGCGCGCGGCCTACGACCGGTTCGGCCACGCGGGCGTGAACGGCGGCGGCGGCAATCCCTTCGGCGCCGGCGGCGGCCAGGGCTTCCACGACATCAACGACATCTTCTCCCAGGTCTTCGGCGACGACTTCGCCAATGCGTTCGGCGGTCGCCAGGGCGGCGGACGGCAGGGCGGACCGCGCCGCGGCTCGGACCTGCGCTACGACCTCGAGATCACGCTGGAGCAGGCTTACAAGGGCTCCGACGTCGAGATCGCCGTGCCGACCACGGCCACCTGCGAGACCTGCGAAGGCTCGGGCGCCAAGGCGGGCACCAAGCCGACCACCTGCTCCACCTGCCAGGGCGCGGGCCGCGTCCGGTCCGCCAACGGCTTCTTCCAGGTCGAGCGCACCTGCCCCCGCTGCGGCGGCAACGGCCAGATGATCGCCGAACCCTGCACGACCTGCCACGGCCACGGTCAGGTGCGGAAGAACCGCAAGCTGCAGCTGAAGGTCCCGGCCGGGGTCGACGACGGCTCGCGCATCCGCCTGTCGGGCGAAGGCGACGCCGGCCAGCGCGGCGGTCCGCGCGGCGACCTGTACGTCTTCCTGTCGGTGACGCCGCACGAGCTGTTCGAACGCGACAACCTGGACCTTCTCGTCACGGTGCCCGTGCCGATGACGGTCGCGGCCCTTGGCGGCGAGATCGAGGCCCCCTGCCTGGTCTCCGAGGCCTGTGACGGCCGCTGCCGCGCGCCGGTGGAGGTGCCTGCCGGCGCCCAGACGGGCAAGACCGTGCGCATCAAGGGCAAGGGCATGCCCCACCTGAACGGCCGCCAGCGCGGCGATCTGGTGGTCGAGCTGTTCGTCGAGACCCCGACCGATCTGACCCCGCGCCAGAAGGAGCTGCTGGAAGAGCTGTCGGCCTCGCTGGGCGAGACCCAGACGCCGCGCAACTCGTCCTTCGCGGGCAAGGCCAAACGCTTCTGGGCAGACATCCTTGGCGAGACGGCGCAGTAGTCGCCCGAGCCGTCCATGCCTGATCCTCGGGCCCAGCCCGAGGATGACGGTCGCAGAGAATGCCGTCAGTATGCGGTTGAAACGTTCGGGGGTCTGATTTGAGCGCCATCTTCCACGCCGGCATTTCGGGCGCCCGAGGGCGTATGGGCCGGGCCGTCTCGGCCGTTCTGGACGCCCGGGACGACGTGGTGGTCGCCGTCCGCTTCGACAGGGGCGAAACGCCCGACCTGTCGCTGTGCGACGTGATCATCGACTTCTCGACCCCCGACGCCTCGGTGGAGCTGGCCCAGGCCTGCGCCGCGCGCGGCGGTCCGGCCCTGGTGATCGGCTCGACGGGTCTGTCGCCCGAGCAGGACGCCGAAATCCTCAAGGCCGCCGAGACGGTGGCCATTGTGCGCAGCGGAAACTTCTCGCTGGGGGTCAACATCCTGATCGGACTGGTCGAGCACGCCGCCCTGCGGCTGGACGCCCGCGACTGGGATATCGAGATCACCGAAGCCCATCACCGCCGCAAGGTGGACGCGCCGTCGGGCACCGCCCTGATGCTGGGCGAGGCCGCCGCCAGCGGCCGCAATGAAGACCTGGACGCCGTCCGCGCCGCGCCCTGGGACGGCATCACCGGCCCGCGCGAGAGCGGCAAGATCGGCTTCTCCTCGATCCGCGCCGGTGGGATCATCGGCGATCACACCGTCCTGTTCGCCTCGGACGACGAAGTCCTGACCCTGAGCCACTCGGCCGTCGACCGCTCGCTGTTCGCGCGTGGGGCGGTGGCGGCGGCCGCCTGGGTGCGCAACCGCAAGCCAGGGCTTTACGACATGCAGGATGTGCTCGGTTTCAGGCAGGCTTGATCCTTGGCAGGCTCACGCCTGCCGGGGCGCTACCGCTCGCGACGCGGTCGCTCGCTACTTGAGCGCAATCGGCGCTCGTTCCAGCATCCAGCCTGCGCGTAGCGCCAGGCCGCGTCGGGTCGGGAGGTCCCGTAGGGCCGACGGTCCGCGGCCCGACAAGAAGACTGAGACCCTCTTCGGTCTCAGTGCGCGTGTGCTCGACGGCGTCCGCCGCCGGTGACCAGCGACTTGATGAAGAAGAACACCGCGATGACGATCGCATAGCCCAGGAACAGGGCCAGCACGGTCATCCAGAAGCCGAGCGTCAACAGGGGCGGCAGGACCAGCGGGGCGCCGTCCAGGGCCGGGCGCACGACGCCGATCAGGATATGCACGAAGGCCGCGCCGAGCGCCGTGGCCCACAACCGGTTCCAGGCGGGCATCAGCAGGGCGGCGATCACCGCGATCAGCAGGCCCATGACCTGGTTGACGCCGTCGAACCCGCCCTGGGCCAGGCCGAACAGGCCGGACAGGAAGGCGGTGATTGAATCGATCAGGGATTCCATGCCGGTCGTCTCCATCTGCATACGGCCAAGCCTGACCGCTTCGCAGGGTTAACGCCAGTCTCGCGGAATCGCTCCCGCCAGGCTTAACGGCCCGTCGAGCCGAAACCGCCCGCGCCGCGCGCGGTCTGGTCCAGCGTTTCGACCTCGACCATCTCAGCCTGCTCATGCCGGGCGATGACCATTTGAGCGATGCGCTCGCCGCGCTGGATCACGAAGGGCTCCTGGCCGTGGTTGATCAGGATGACCCCGACCTCGCCGCGATAGTCGCTGTCGACGGTGCCGGGTGAGTTCAGGCAGGTGACGCCATGCTTCAGCGCCAGACCGGAACGGGGGCGGACCTGGGCCTCGTAGCCCGGTTCGAGCGCGATCTTCAGGCCTGTGGGCACCAGGGTGCGCGCGCCCGGCGCCAGCATGACCGGCAGATTCTCCGCGACAGCCGCTCTCAGGTCCATGCCCGCCGACCCACTGGTTTCGTAAGCGGGCAGAGGCAAGCCTTCTGCGTGCGGCATGCGTTCGATGCGGACAATCGTCATGGGTGCACTGGCTTCGTTGGAACTACTAAGGCGTTGGATCGCCCCAGCGATCCATATCGCGCCGCTAGCAGCCGCGATGCCTTGCCCTGTTCACTGACAGAGAACCTTCAGTGGAGAAGGAACAGGTGACCGGGGAAAGCTCGGTGGAGAACGTGTGGACAGATCAGCCGAAGTGATCGGCGATGCGGGCGGCGAGCTTCCTCGCCACCTCGGCCTTGGACTGGCGTGGCCAGCTTTCGGCGGCGCCGTCCCTGGTGAACAGGGTGACGGCGTTGCCGTCGGCCCCGAAGACGTCGTCGGACACATCGTTGCCGACGATCCAGTCGCAGCCCTTGCGAGACAGCTTGGCCCGGGCGTTGGCCTCCAGATCCGTGGTTTCGGCGGCGAAGCCGATGACCAGGGTCGGGCGCGCCTTGCCGGGCTTGGAGACGCCGGCGAGGATGTCGGGGTTCTCGATCAGGGCCAGCGACGGCGGACCGCCGGGGGCCTTCTTGATCTTGCCCGAGGCGACGCCGTCGACGCGCCAGTCGGCGACCGCCGCGCTCATCACCGCGATGTCGGCGGGAAGCCGCTGCTGCACCGCCGCCTGCATCTGCTGCGCCGTCTCGACCCAGACGCGCTCGACGCCCAAGGGGGCCTCCAGCGCCACGGGGCCGGAGACCAGGGTCACGGTCGCGCCCAGCTCGGCCAGGGCCTGGGCGATCGCATAGCCCTGCTTGCCGCTGGACCGGTTGGTGAGGCCGCGCACGGGGTCGATGGGCTCGAAGGTGGGGCCGGCGGTGACCACCGCCGTGCGGCCCGTCAGAGGCCGTCCGTCGGGACCGGCCAACAGGCCCTGGATGGCCGACAGGATGGCCGCCGGCTCCGCCATGCGGCCGGGACCGAACTCGCCGCAGGCCATTTCGCCCTCGTCCGGGCCGACCACCGCGACGCCGTGGAAGCCGTCGAAGCCCTTGAGCCGTTCGACATTGGCCTGCACCGCCGGGTGCAGCCACATGCGCACGTTCATGGCCGGGGCCAGCAGCACCTTCTTGTCGGTGGCCAGAAGCGTGGTGGAGGCCAGGTCATCGGCCAGGCCGTTGGCCGCCTTGGCGATCAGGCCCGCCGTGGCGGGGGCCACGACCACCAGATCGGCCCAGCGCGAGAGCTCGATATGGCCCATGGCCGTCTCGTCCTCGGGCATGAACAGGGCCTGCCGCACCGGATGGCCCGTCAGGGCCGCCAGCGACATGGGGGTGATGAACTCCGCGCCCGCGGCGGTGAGCACGCTCATCACCTCGGCCCCGGACTTTTTCAGCAGGCGCGTCAGCTCCAGCGCCTTGTAGGCGGCGATGCCGCCGCCGACGATCAGCAGGATTTTGCGTCCGTACAACGATGTCGTGGTCATGCCGTTGATCTAGCGACGCGATCCGCCCCAGTCGAGTGACGCTTCGACGAAACGGAACATTGCACGAACTGTTAACCTATGGGGCATCTATCCCCTCGCGACATGTAATGGATTCATGTGATATGTCCCTCTCATGCGGAAACTTCTCGGTGTCCTTTTCAGCTTTGGCGGTTGGGCTTTGACCGCCCTCCGGTTCGCTAGCGATTGGATTGGTCGGACGACCGTTCTCGATGACGCGTCGTTGTTGGGCGCTCGCCTCAAGCCGATCGCTGCCTTTGTGGCCGGCCAACCGGCCCTAGGGTTCTACCTCATCGTCGGCGTCCTGATTGTTCTCGGGATTGCGATGCTTGTTCCTCGGCACTGGTTGGAGGGTCCGAGGGCGAAGCCTTCCGAAATCTGGGGGCCATTGGAGGTGATTACCTACCTAACGGCGCGTAGTGCATGGGGCGACCGAAACCGGCAACGCTTTCGCGGCGGCTACAAGCGCGGCAAACACGGCGAATGGGGCCCTAAGCCGTTTGCATCCGCCGCTGAAGAGTTTCAGCGCCGTGCACAGCAGCCCGGAACCCCCATCCGGGCCTATGGATGTCTGAACGGCCAAGGGCAGAACGAGCCCATCCCCCATACGTTCTGGATGGGTCACACGCTTAGGGCCGACGGCGCTGTGTACGGCGACGACCGCACTGAAGCGTATCCGCGCCCCGGCCACTTTGGCGGCCCCAACCCCGGTCCCTCAGTGTTCTACAGCAATGTGCGCGTCGAAAGCCGAGGGGTGGAAACCGTTTGGCCACGGATGAGCGCACTAGCGATGCTGAAGGAGCGGATACGCATTTGGCGCGACGGAGACCGCTACCTAGTTGATGAGGCGGAGCCCGAGTCTCCTCCATCAGCTAGCACACCGCCGGTAATGGCGGAGCCGTCGCCGCCTCAACCTGCTTCATCGAGTCCGCACTATCCTTACCGCAAGGCAGTCCTCCAGATGGAGGCGCCCAAAAGCTCCGGGTCGGGAAACTATCGTGGCGACCTCGAAAGTACCGAGTGCACGATGGTCATTCGCAATGAGTCCTCGGTGACCCTGAAGGAATGCAGCGTCCATCTTATCGATCTGGGGATTGGTGATGATCTGCGTGTCCTCGATGAGCCGCTGCGCGCGAAAGTCTTCACCCTCGGCCCGAGCGGGAAAAAGCCCATCCGCTTCATCTATCGGGACCTCAAAGATATCGTCAGCAACCCGCCCCACCTCCTAAAAAGCAGCGGCGGCGATGTCAGCCTGGATGACGGTGTCACTTACGCCCTCCGGCTCGAACTACGCTCAGAGTACGAGTTCCCCACAATGGTCACGTTGGCCCTGAAGGTCGATCGGGAGTATGTAACCGCGACGATTGAGAGTCAGACCGTATGACCGAAGATGAACGCTTCGAAGCCCTGCTGGACGCGATGGTCACGAAGCCCCCTCTGGACGTGAAGCCCAAGGACGAGCCGGATGCGGAGGATCTGCGGGAGGAAGGCGAGAGTAAGTGACTCGCCCGCAAATCGTCATTTCGCCGCCGGAAGAGTAATGCCGGGCGGCAGCCACCCTTCCGGCGGCGCGAACTTGGGAGGCCTCTTAGCCATTACCCGCCCCCCGGTGCCTGGCACATATTGAGGAAACAGGCACTGCTCGACCATCGGCTTGGTTATACGAGCCGTATCCGTACAGTACTTAGTGATGTGTTGAGAGTGAACGCGCCCCGGCGGCGATACGGAAACAAGTCGCTTGTTGGGAAACGTGGTGTTGAAAAGCCGAGCTGTGGCGGCCTGATCGGTATCACTCGTGACCAAATAGAACGAGTCGTAATCCTCTGAGTGCGCGTCGTTAATTAAAGCAATTGCTAGATTTATATCGCCTTCTTTCTCAACAGCCATCCTCCAAGTGTTGCCGCACTTTTTGCAGGAAGTATCCTCGTTCACGTAGTGGCCGCGCAGAATTGTTACACCAACATTTTCCAACGCGTTAATCGTGATGGTGTGTCGAATTTTCTTTTCATTGTCAGGATGAAACGCGGTTGCGACTTTTACCGCCTCCAGAGTTTCGTCGGGCTGTAGAAGCTGCTCTGAGAGCTGCCAATAGTTACACCATTTCAGATGTTGTTCACCCAAGTCCCTGATGGCGTAAAATAGGTTGAACCCATCGATATAAACCGCTGCTCGCGCCAACTGATTCGCCCCCTTGACAGAACCCGAATCGGCGGTATAAGCACGCACTTGTCAACGCCCGGTTGGTGCGCCGCCGAGCACGAAACCCCTCGGACCTCTGGGTCTGGGGGGTTTTGCGTTTTACGCCCCTCGCGGGAAGCTCAGCAGCAGCAGGTCGAACATCATGTGGGGCGACTTCCGCAGGTTATAGCGGAACTCGAACTCGTTCAGGTACGTCTGCATGTGCTTCTGCGAGACGCTGATGTAGGTGCCGCTGATCCCGCGCTTCACGAGGTTCCAGAAGCCCTCAACGTGGCCCGTGGTCTGGCCGTTGACCTTGAACTCCCCGGCGCTGCGCTTGATCGTCGTGTGAGTGTGGTTCTTGCCCATACGCAGGACCGAAGTGAACGAGGCTTCGGCGTCTGAGACGACATGGCTTCCCGGGCGGAGGCTGGCGTTCAGGGTGGAGGCGATGAGGTCGAGGCGACGTTCCGGCAGGTGACGGGCGATGACGCTGCCGCCGCGCTCGATCATGCCGAGCACGATCTTCTTGTCCTCAAGCGGGTTCTTGGACTCCGTCTGGCGCCCGCCGATGAAGCCGTGGTCAATCTCGACCGGCTGGCCGTCGAACCCGCCCAGGGCGTCGTCACCGTCCACGTAGCCCATGTACTGGCGGATCAGCTTGCACATGCGCCAAGCCGTTTTGTAGGTCACGCCGATCTCGCGCTGGACCCGCTTTGCAGCCACCCCGTTCCGGGTGCTGGTGAAGAGGAACATCACATAGAACCAGTCGCGCAGGCTCGTGCGCGTGCCGTGGAACGGCGTCCCGGCGGTCGGATAGACCTGATAGCCGCAGTGCTCGCACTCGTACGAACGGCGGGCTTTCACCCGGTAATACTTCGCCTCGCGCTCGCACTTCGCGCAGGTGTGCTTGGCCCCGTAGCGAACGAGCTTGAGGTGTTCGAGGCACGAGTCCTCGGTCGGAAACCGCGCCTGAAACTGGCGGAGGGTCGGGCCTTTTGGGGTCTTGGTCGTTTCCATGGACAGAATATGCCCGAAAACGAGGTACATGTCTAGAGGGGATAGAAGCCACCTATGGTTATGGTTTCTCCCGACGACTTTCAACGTGGGAGGGTGCGATGAGGATATCAGCGACGATCACGGCCGTCGGCGCCGTGATGCTGGGGCTGGCGGCCTGTGGCGACGGGGGCTCGGCGGTCGAGACGCGGGACCGGGCGGCGGAAGGCGCGCAGGCCGTGCTGACCTCGGCGGCGGGCGGCCCGGTCGAGGCGGCGGAAGCGCCGCCCGCAAAGGCGAAGCCGGCGCTCACCGCCAATCGGCAGGAGACGGTGGACGCCAAGATCGCGCGGCTGTTCGAGCGGAACGGGGCGGACTTCGGGGCGCGGACAGCGGAAGATTATCTGACCAGGGTCCAGGCCTTCACCACCCGGCCGCCGGCGGACGCCGAGCGGGTGGAGCGGCCGAACGGCGACGTGCTGCTGTACCAGGCCTCGACCAACACCTTCGCGGTGGTGTCGCGCGACGGGGTGGCCAAGACCATGTTCAAGCCGCGCGACGGCGCGGCCTATTGGGCCGAGCAGAAGGCGCGCGCGCCGACCTTCGGTCAGCGGCGGTCATCGGGGGATCGGGAAGGCTGAAAGCGGAGAGGACCTTTAGTCCTCGTCCGTCTCCTTGCGGTCGGCCATGTCGCGGATCAGCTCAAGCGCCAGCTTCTGCTGCCGGGTCGACAGCTGCGGCGCCAGACGGCCGATCTCGATGGTGTAGCGCGTGGCCGGGAAGTCGTGCTCGAAGGCGGTTTCGCCCTCGGCCATTCCCGCCAGCTGCGCGCCGGTCAGACCTTCGAAGAAGTAGCCGATATCCACCTTGAAGAAGCGGGCGATATCCCAGAGCTTCGACGCAGAGATGCGGTTGGCGCCCTTCTCGTACTTCTGGATCTGTTGGAACGTCAGACCCAGGGCACGACCGAGATCGCTCTGATTATAGCCGAGGGCCAGCCTCTTCTCGCAGACTCGCCGGCCAACATGCCGGTCCACGGGATGAGGACCATCCTCGCCCTTGCCTCTCGCCATCGTGACACGCCCTTCAAGTCGCCCATTCAGCTAAGCCTGAATGCGCCGCCCGCAGGCCTCTGTCATCAAAAAATGCACAATTCAGGGCGTGTGGAGGGGCTTCTTGGCCATGAATCCGCCCCCTTTCCCGCACAGCGCGAATCCCGTCATCCGGGTAGCGACCGAGAAGGGAATCCGTCTTACGGAACAACGGTCTTGGAACGAATCACCCGGCGCCACGGCGCCGCGACAAGCAGACCCGCCACGACCGCCAGCCAGAACAGCAGGTCTCCGATACGGCCATACAGGGTGACGCCGGTCGGCTGCGGCAGACGGGCGTCGATGACGCCGCTTTCGCCCGCGTCCAGCCTCTGGCCGTCCACCACCCGCCCCCAGGGATCGATCATCGCGGAGGTCCCCGTCGGCGTCGCCCGGACCACCGGCAGCCCGGTCTCGATGGCGCGATAGCTGGCCAGGTTCAGGTGCTGCAGCGGGCCGGACGTGCGGCCGAACCAGGCGTCGTTGGAGATGTTGACGATCCAGCCCGGACGCCCGGTCGATCCCGGAGTGAAGCCGGGATAGAGGCTCTCGTAGCAGATCAGCGGCTGGGCGCGCGGCGCGCCGGGGATGTCGATGGGCGCGGGACGCGGGCCGGGGCTGAAATCCAGCGGCATATGGGTCAGGGCGCGCACGCCCAGCGCGCCCATCAGTCCGCCCGCCGGCAGGAACTCGCCGAAGGGCACCAGCCGGTATTTGTCATAGACCGTCGCGACGCGCAGGCCGTCGCCACCCTCGTCGGTGAGGACGAACAGGCTGTTGAAGTAGCGGCCGCCCTCAGGAACCGAAGGATCGGCGACGCCGCGACCCAGGCCGATGATCAGGCTTTGGCCCGGCTGGACCGCGCGGGCGATGGCGGCGGCGTCCGGCGAGCCTTGGGCGAAGACCTCATTGGCCGTGGCCGGCAGGGCGCCCTCGGGCCAGATGATCAGGTCGGGCGTGGCCGCGCCGGGGCGGGCGGTCAGGTTCACATAGCGGTCGATGATCCCCTGATAGGCCTCGGGGGTCCATTTGGACGCCTGGGGCACATCGGCCTGGACGATACGGACCAGGGTGGGGGTCAGCTCCAGCCGCGCCGACGACAGCCGCATCGCGCCCGAGATCATCAGGACGGCCAGGGCCAGGGCG
>Ga0307406_10002096_pt1 | contig 10874 bp, 8 predicted proteins | sample 322Cmetagenome_3_FD_203706 | JGI IMG/M metagenome (GOLD analysis project Ga0307406, IMG submission 203706) | Maize rhizosphere microbial communities from greenhouse at UC Davis, California, United States - 322HYB-C-2 | ecosystem: Host-associated > Plants > Roots > Rhizosphere > Soil | place... | reverse complement strand
GCACCGCGACGAAGCGAAAGCCTTCGCTTCGTTAGACCAAGGAGCAGGGGTCCCGCCATGACATACCGATATCGCCGCAGTCTGATGCTGTCGGCGTCCGCAGCATTGATCGCCTTGGGCGGTTGCGCCGACAGCGGCGTGAAGCCCGAACCGCACGACAAGCTGACGCGCGCAGATATCCGCTCGCAGGCCGCCTTGCCGTCGTTGAGCTGGCAGATCCCGCTCGACGTCGATGTGACCCAGGGCAATCCGAACCTGCAGGACCTGCAGGACGATTTCGATCTGCTGTCGTGGCAGACCTTCGTTGCGGTGAATTGGCCCGCCGGCACCAACGGCAATCCGAACACCGGCACCACCATCGGCGCGAACCTGCCGACGGTGTGGGAGAGCTGGAAGGAAAGCCGCGAGGTCTTCCTGCCCGGCGGCGCCGCGCCGCCGGCGTGGGGCACCGACTCGCCGCCGCCCGAAGTGTGCAAGGGCATGGGCGACGGCACTCTCAACCTGACCCAGGTCGGCAAGACCCCGAACGTACTCGACGAAAGCGCCGAGCCGTTCGAGACCGGCCCGCTGATCGACCAGAACGGCCAGTACGTGCGCTTCGCGATCATGATGAACCAGGACATGTTCGACCGCATCGTCAGCGACCAGCTGTACAGCAAGGCCGGCCAGGCCGCCTTCAACAAGCCGGCCGACTTCGCCCAGAAACAGACGCCCAGCAACGTCGGCGCGATCATGATCAAGTCCTCGTGGAAGGTGATGGGCGGCAACGACGATACGAGCCGCTTCCACACCATCAAGGCCCTGGTCTACACCAACCCGGGCGAGCACGAGGGCGTGTCGGCGTCGTGCAAGTTGCAGACGATGGGTCTGGTCGGCCTGCACATCGTGCACAAGACCAAGCACGCACCGCAGTGGGTGTGGTCGACCTTCGAGCACGTCGACAACGCGCCGAGCCTGGGCGAGCCGCAGTCGAAGCCGAGCTACAACTTCTTCAAAAAGAACTGCACCGCCTGCCTGGCCAACGAGCCGCCGCCGCGGCCATGGAACCCGAACGCGAGCTACACCCAGCCGACCCAGGTGGTGCGCGAGATTCCGCTGACCGATGCGACCCAAAAGCTCAACGCGCAGTATCAGGCCTTGCTGCGCAGCGCCAATGCGAACTCGGTCTGGGCCAACTACGAGCTGATCAGCACGCAGTGGCCGACCAAGGCGAATAACCCGATCGACCCCAGCGGCACGCCCGCGCCGGTCTTCCTCGCCAACGCGACCCTGGAGACCTACATCCAGGGCAAGACGTCGCAAGGGTCGTCGAGCTGCATGGGCTGCCACAACAACGCCACCATGACCAACGGCATGACCTCGGATTTCACCTACCTGCTGCAGCGCGCGCAATAAGGAGCCTTTCGATGACCCCCATGGACACTTTCATCAGCCTCAGCATCGGCCTGACCGGGTTCAAGCGCGGAGCGCTGGCGCCTGATGACGATACCCACGACATCAAGTCCCTGTATCTGAAGACCTTCGCCGAGCGTGTGACTCAGGCGACGGTCGACGACATCCTGCTCTGGTACAGACTCATCGACAAGCGGGTGTTGGGCAATACGCCCGATCGCGAGGAGCGCGTGGTAACGGTGCTGTTCGCGGACAAGCCCGAGTACGAACTCCCGTGCCGGAAACTGTTGTTCCTGTGGTATGCCGGCGCCTGGCCGACGGTCGTCGACACCCCCGCGTCCACTCACGGCCAAACCTTCAGCGAAGTGATCTCGGCCGAGAGCTACACCCAGGGCCTGGTCTGGCGGGTGATGCAATCGCATCCGATGGGCAGCACCACCTACAACTACGGTTACTGGGCCAACCCGCCGCCGCCGCTGAGCGCCTACCTGGAGAACCCGGTATGAGCATCGTCACGCCTACCGGCGGCTTCGACGTGGTGATCGTCGGCTCCGGCATCGCCGGTTCGATCGTCGCCTATCAGATCGGCAAGACCGGCAAGAAGGTGCTGATCCTCGAAGGCGGGCCGCCGGTGCCCAAGAGCCGCGAGGAATATCTGCAGACCTTCTTCACGTCCAACGCCAAGACCCCCGAATCGCCATACCCGCCGACCATTCAGGGCGCCGTCCCGGCCACCGACGACAATCCGCTCGGCCAGCCCAACCCGTCCAGCCTCAACACGCCGCGCTACACGGTGTTGCAGATCAATGCTTGGCAGAACCCGAACGTCAGTTATTTCGTCTACGACGCCCCGAAGCAGGGCATAGCGCCCGACAGCCCGGAACTGACCTTCGCCTTCGGTAGTTCCTACGAGCGCGTCGCCGGCGGCACCACCTGGCATTGGCTGGGCACTTCGCTCAACAATCTGCCCAATGATTTCCAGCTCAAGACCAAGTACGGCCAGGGCGTCGACTGGCCCGGCGGAGTGCAGTTCTACCAGAACCTGGTGCCGTACTACCGTAAGGCCACCGAGGTGATCGGCGTGTCCGCCGACAAGCAGGCGATGGTCGATCTGTACAAGACCTTCGACGTCGAACCCAGCGGCGTGTACGGCGACAACTACGGCTTCCCGATGCCGGCCATCGTGGAGTCGATGAACGACGTGCTGTATGCGCAGAAAGTCACCACCCTCAAGATCGACAACATCCCGCTGTTCGTCACGCCGACGCCGCAGGGCCGCAATTCGCGACCCGGCAACCGCCGCCAGTGCGCCGGCAACACCAACTGCATTCCGATCTGCCCGATCCAGGCCAAGTACGACGGATCGGTGACCCTGGCCCAGGCCCTGCAGACCGGCAACGTGCAGATCCAATACAAGACCGTGGCGAGCAACATCCGCCTCAGCGGCGACCGGGTCAGCGGCATCGACTACATCACCTACGACAGCCAGACCGGGCCGCCCACCGGCACCGGCACGGTGTCGGCGAAGCTCTACGTGCTGGCCGCGCACGCGATCGAGACGCCGAAGTTGTTGCTGATGTCGAAAAACAATCCGGGCTGGAAGAATGGCGTCGCCAACAGCTCCGGCCAGGTCGGCCGCAACCTCATGGACCACGTCATGTACCTGGCCTGGGGGCTGGCCAAGGATCCGATCTATGCTTTTCGCGGGCCCTTGTCGACCTCGGGCATCGAGGCAGCGCGCGACGGCGCCTTCCGCAGCCAGCGTGCGGCCTATCGCATCGAGATCGGCAACGAGGGTTGGAACTGGGCCACCAACGACCCCAATACCACCCTGTCCGATTTCGTCTTCGGCCAGAACAACACGCAATTGAACGGCGACTCGCTCAACCAGCAGAACCAGCCGCTGCGTTTCGATCCGACCCTGCCGGCCTTCAGCAAGTTGTTCGGCACCCGTCTGGTGAACACGCTCAACGCGATCTACGTGCGCCAGTTGCGCCTGGGCTATCTGATCGAGCAACTGCCCGATCCCGACAACCGGGTGCAGTTGTCGTCGCTGCGCGATCACCTCGGCCTGCCGCGTCCGGCGGTGACCTACCGCATCCGCGAAGACTATGTGAGAAACGCCTTCGTCTCGGCCAAGCAAGTGTCGACCCAGATCTTCAACGCGCTCGGCGCCAAGGAATACACGCAGCTGCCGGGGCCGGTGCAAACCAGCGGCGATACGGCGACGGCGAGCCTGTTCGAATACAAGGGCGACCGTTTCGCCTTCTACGGCGCCGGCCACATCATCGGCACCTACCGCATGGGCAGCAACCCGCGCGATTCGGTGCTCAACGCGCGGCAACAGTCCTGGGACCATTCCAATCTGTACATGGTCGGCAGCGGCGTGTTCCCGAGCACCGCCACCGCCAATCCGACCTTGACCATCGCCGCCCTGGCCTTGCAGGCGGCGGACAATATCCTGCACGACCTCGTTTAACCCCACGGGGCGTGCGGATGCTGCAGGGAGGGCAGAGGAGGCCGCGTCCGGGAGGGGCGCGGCCTCATTGCATTGCGCGCAGGTATCGCCGTTGCGGTGACGGAGCCGTTAAAACATCCACTCCGCCCACGCGCGAATTCGGATGAGCGCCGCGAGTCGTCGTGCGTTTCGGTTTCAATGGAAACGGAATGCCGGGCAATGCTGTCACGGATGCCCGATCGAATCCGATCGCCTGTTCGAACCTAACGCAAGTTCGCTGGATCACCCCACGCGCGACGTCATTGCGATTCGTTCTATGAAAAATTCGACGCCGCGGTAGGGGAATTAAACGCGCGTCACGTTTGATCTAGTGAGCCGGTTCGAAGCGCCTTGCGCACGAACGGCTCTCATCGAGGTTTCCATTCGCCGGAACAAGGTCTTCACCTTGGCCTGCCGTGGGCGTGCGCCCATCGGCGACGGTGTTCCGTGCTTGCAATCACACGAATAGGAAAAACAAAGAATGAAGAAGATCCCCTCCGGCAAGACATTCGCCGTGCTCGGTCTCGCCGCGGCGTGCGCGACCGTGTTGATCTGGTCGCGCCAGGATGCGCAGCAACGCTCGCTCGGTGCGCCCGGCGATGCGTTCGCCGCAAGCTCTCGCGCCGCGGGCTCCTTTACCGGCACCAGCATGCGCAACGTCGCCTACGTTGCGCCCACGCCGCGCAACGATGCGCAGGCCAAGCTCGGCAGCGGCCAATTGCTGGATGCGGTGCAGTGGCTCGCGCAGACTCAGGCGGCCAACGCGGCGTCGCCTAGCGCTGCAACGACGGGTGCCGGTGCGTCCGGCGGCTCGGGCAGCGCTCAGGGCGCTACGAAGCAGACGGTCAGCGCCGCGGCGCAGATCGCCGCGCTCGATCGCGCCGGCATTCCGCTGCGCTTCCGCGACGGCGAGAAGGTCAAGGTCAACCTCGGCTTGGCGCTGAGCTTCGAGGAGGTGCAGAACCCCAGCCTGCTCGATCGCGCAACCTCTAGCTTGCGCGAAACCCTGCTGGCCGCCGGTCTGCAGGCGACCCCGGTCAACGGCTCGCCGGTGCTGGAGGCCTTGGTCCCGTTGGCGAAGCTGGAATGGGTCGCCAGTCTGCAATCGGTCGCCCAAGTGTCGTTGATGAAGATGTCGCAGACAGCCGTGTTCAGCGACGGCGCCACCGCCAGCAACATCGATCATCTGCGCACGCTCGGCAACTACGATCAACTTGCCGAGAATCTGCGCAGGGACCTGCGCGGCGAAGGCCTGAACATCGCCATCATCGATCATTTCGGCAACCTCAACGGCGAAGTCGCGGCGCTGCAGGCAGCCGGCGAGTGGCCGAGGAACACGGCTGCGGAGCCCAACAAGATCACCATGCGGGCGTTGCAGGGGCAGGCGTTCGGCCACCGCGGCGCGGCGCACGGCAACGCGGTGACTGAGATCGTCTATGACATCGCGCCGGCGGCCTCGTTCCGCGTCTACGACAGCTCCGGCGCGGCCGACTGGGTCAGCGCGGTCCAGGACGCGGCCAACCTCAATGCCCAGAACGTCAGCCAGGGCGAACCGCGCTCGCAGGTCATCACTGCATCGCTGGGCTTCGATCTGTACGGGCCGGGCGACGGCACCGGCACCGGCAGCGCCCTCAAGGGTCTGTACGACGCCATCGAGGCGGCCGCGCGCAATGGTGTGCTCGTGCTCAACGCCGCCGGCAACGAAGCGCAGGTGCATTGGGACGGCAGCAGCACTCCAGGTGCGGTCGCCAACGTACGACAGGATTTCGACCTCAGTGCGGCGGGCGTCGACACCGTCAATCGCTTGAACCTGGGCGCCGACTTCGGCGGTTGCATCCCGGTCGGTGCCTTCAGCGCCGAGGACCAGGAGGATTTCGAGGTCAGCGCGACCCTGGGCTGGAACGACTGGACCAATGCGAACAATGTCACCGACGCCGACTATCGGCTGGAACTGGTGCGCTGGGCCGATGCGGTCCGCCGCAACGGCCGCGTGATCACCCCGGCCGGCTGGGTCGTGGCGACGCAGTCGGACGAGCTTCAGACCGGCGGCGCCGGCCAGACGCCGCTGGAAGGCATTTCCTTCATTCCGTCCGCCGCCACCCGCACCGCCGAATGCGACGGCGTGTTCAACAACCGCTTCGCCGGCGGCGGCAAGTTCGGTCTGCGCATCGTGCGCAAGACCGCTGGCGCGAACAATTTCCTGCGCCTGATGATCGGCGGCTATTACAAGCCGCAGTACGCGCAGGCCGAACGTTCGCTGATCCACCCGGCCGACTCGGCCAGCGTGATCACGGTGGCGGCGCTGGATGCGGCGACCTCGAACCTGGAGGGCTACAGCTCGCGCGGCCCGGTGCTGGCGGCCGGCGGTGCGCGCCCGAACGGACAGGCGGCGGGCAACGCCAAGCCCGACATGGCGAACTTCGCCAACGTCGACACGATGTCTTACGGTGCCAACGGCTTCAACGGCACCTCCTCGGCGACGCCGCACGTGGCCGCACTGGCCTTGCTCGGTCTGCAGCATCAGCGTCAGCTGACCAACGCGACCGTGCCGGTGCTGCCGGCCAACCCGACCGCGCAGCAACGCGCCGACCACGCCGTGGCGCTGCGTCAGCGCAACGTGTCCCTGGCCGGCTCGGTCCAGGACTCGCTGACCTACGTGGCCGGTACCGGCGGCAACGACCTCGGCGTCGCCGGCTTCGACAGCAGCTACGGCACCGGCCGTTTGAAGTTCCACGCGCAGTCGCAGGCCTGCTTCCTGTCGGCGCTGTACGACCCGGCCTACCGCGGCCTGTTGCCGGCGCAGGCCAACCCGCTGCCGGCAGGCCAGAAGAGCTACGACGTGCTGCACGGCGAGAACGACACCGCCTGCTCCAACGCCGTCGCGCAGTAAGGCGACAGCGCGGTAAACAGGTCATGGACCCGCGTCGCGTGCGCGCGGCGCGGGTCCGTCACCGAGCCGGCCTTGGCGTCGGCCCCGCAGGGGGCATGGCCACGATGCCCGCCGATACGGCGGGCATCGCCTTATCTCGCTCATGCCGCCGCCGTTCGGCCCGCTATTGTCTCAGCGAGGATGCCGGGCGCTTCGCCTCGGCGGCCAGTCCTCATTGCATTGCGCGCTGCAGGCGGGCGAGGACCTCGCGCAATTGCGGCAGCAATTCGGGGGCATCGAGAATCTCGAACTCCACGCCGGTCATGGCCAGCAGCGCGACCGCCTGGTCGACCGAGTCGGCGCCGACGTGCAGCAGGCAGTAATGATCGTCGACGGCCTCGAGCACGCCGCACCAGCTCGGGATGCGGGTCGCGAGCGCTTCGGCCGAGCCTTGCAGGCGCGCGCGCAGGCGATGCAGCTGCGAGGGTTGCCGGATCGAGCGCTCGACATAGGTGGCGACGTCCTCGGGCAGGGTGCGCGGCACGAAACTCGGCCCCGGCGTCTGCACCTGGGCGATGCGGTCGATGCGGAAGGTGCGCCAGTCCTCGCGCTGGCGATCCCAGGCGACCAGGTACCAACGCTGGCCGGTATGCGCCATGCGCAGCGGCTCGACCGTGCGCGTGCTCGGCTTGCCGGTGCGGTCGCGATAGCCGAGCTTGAGCAGCAGATGGTCGCGGCAGGCGGTGGCCAGGTGGGTCAGGGTGTCGACGTCGGGCGTGGCGTTGTTGTGGCTGAGCGACACGGTCACCGAGTACAGCGCGCTGACCCGGCGGCGCAGGCGCGCCGGCATCAGTTGGTCGAGCTTGCTGAGCAGGCCGAGCGCGGTGTCCTCCATGCGCGACACGCTGCCGGTGGCGCTGCGCAGGGCCACGGCGACGGCGACCGCCTCGTCGTCGTCGAGCAACAGCGGCGGCAGCGAGGTGCCGGCGGACAATTGGTAGCCGCCGCCGACGCCGACCGAGGCCTGGATCGGGTAGCCCAGCTCGCGCAGGCGTTCGACGTCGCGGCGGACCGTGCGCGCCTCCACTTCCAGGCGTTCGCACAGTTCCGCGCCGGTCCAGTGGCGCCGCTGCTGCAACAACGACAGCAGGCGCAGCAATCGGGTCGAGGTCTTGAGCATGGGCCCAGTCTAGCGACTATTTAGGACATATCCTGTCCGCTATTAGTCGTATCCTGAGCTTGTCCCGCGGTACGCCCGCCCTTCGACCAGGAATGCCCTCATGACCGTACAGACCTATCAGTTGAGCTGCCACTGCGGCGCCGTGCGTTGCGAAGCCGAGGTCGACCTGGCCGAAGGCAGCGGACGCTGCAATTGTTCGATCTGCGCCAAGCTGCGCAAGTGGGGCGCGGTGATCCGGCCGAGCGCGTTCCGTCTGCTGTCGGGCGAGGACGCCCTCAACAATTACCAGTTCGGCGGTTTCGTCGCCCATCATCAATTCTGCAAGCACTGCGGCGTGCACGTGTTCGGCAAGGGCTACGTCGAAGAGATCGGCGGCGACTATTACTCGGTCAACCTGGCCTGCATCGACAACATCGAACACGCCGAGCTCGCCGAGGTGCCGGTGACTTATTTCGACGGCCGCCACAACAACTGGTTCGAAGTGCCGGCGGTGACCAGCCACCTTTGAGCCGGCGACCTTCGGGGCAGCGATACAAGGCGCTGCGGCGCGGCTGTGCGAGGATGCAGGCCCCGACCGCAGCGAAACCGACGCGATGGATACCGAGCGACTCAAGCAGTGGTGCCGTGCCTACCCGGGCGCGGACGAGGTCGTGCATCCGGCGCCGTCGAACATCCTGGTCTACAGCGTCGGCAAGAAATTCTTCGCCTACTTCAAGACCAGCGAACCCGAGCGCTGGCGTTTCAGCCTCAAGGTCACGCCGGACCGCTTCGTCGAACTGACCGACATGCCCGGCGCCAAGCCGGCGCGTTTCATGGGCCGTTATCACTGGGTCACCATCGTCGACGTGCGCGGCCTGCCCGACGACTACCTGCGCGAACTGGTCGACTGGTCGTATCGCAAGGCGCTCGGCGGGCTCAGCCGCAAGCGCCAGGCCGAGATACTGGCCGATGCCGACGAAGCGCAGCGGCTCAGGCTGGCGCCGATCGCGCCGACGAAAGCTCGCCCAAGACTCGTAACGCTGCCGCGACGCGGGCATCGAGCGGATGGCCGTAGTTGAGCCGCAGGCAGTGGGCGTGGCCGCGATGCGCCGAGAAGATCGGCCCCGGTGCGATGCTGATGCCGCGGCGCGCCGCCTCGCGATGCACGCGTAAGGCATCGCGGTCCTCGGGCAATTCGATCCAGAGAAAATAACCGCCGTCGGGACGGGTCACCCGCGTGCCCGGCGGGAAATGCTCGGCGACCGCGGCCAGGTAGGCGCTCTGCTGCGCGGCGAGGGTCGTGCGCAGCCGCCGCAGGTGGCGCTCGTAGCTGCCGCGCTGCAGATAGCGTGCGATCGCCAGTTGCGCCGGCACGCAGGTCGCCAGGGTGTTGGTGAGCTTGAGCCGCGCCACCTGCTGCGTATAACGCCCGGCCGCGGCCCAGCCGATGCGGTAACCCGGCGCCAGCGTTTTCGAGAACGACGAGCAATGCAGCACCAGTCCGCGCCGGTCGTAGGCCTTGGCCGGCGCCGGCCGGTGCGTGCCGAAGTGCAGCTCGCCGTAGACGTCGTCCTCGATCAGGGGCAGTTCGTGGCGCGCCAGCAGTTCGACCAGTTCGCGTTTCTTCTCGTCCGGCATCGTGCTGCCGAGCGGGTTCTGGAAATTCGTCATCAGCCAGCAGGCCTTCGGCGCGTGGCGTGCGATCGCGGTGGCCAGCGCGCCGAGCTCGATGCCGTCGCGCGGATGGGTCGGCACTTCGATCGCATGCAGGCCGTGGCGTTCGAGCACCTGCAGGGCGGCGTAGAAGCACGGCGACTCGACCAGCACCGCGTCGCCGGGTCGGGTCACCGCGGCGATGCACAGGTTCAAGGCCTCGATCGCGCCGTTGCACACGACCAGATCGTTGGCACCGAGCTCGACCCCGCCGATGCGATAGCGCAAGGCGATATGGCGGCGCAGTTCGGAGTTGCCCGGGGTCAGGTCGTCGACCGTGCTGCGCGGGTCCAGGTGCACGGCTTCGTGCGCCATCGCCCGCCCCAGCCTGGCGAGCGGGAACAGTGCCGGGCTCATGAAGGCCGAGCCCAGCGGCACGATGTCGTGGGCCATCGCCGACTCCAGCACTTCGAACACCAACTCGCTGACGTCGACCGGCCGCGACTCGCCGTCCGGCTGCGACGCCGCATCGGGTTCCGGTGGCAGCGTTCGGGCCTGCTCGCTGACGTAATAGCCCGAGCGCGCCCGCGACTGCACCAGCCCCTGCGCCTCCAGCAGGTAATACGCCTGGAACACGGTGGACGGACTGAGCTGCCGCGCCGCACTGGCCTGGCGCACCGATGGCAGCCGCTGCCCGGGCGACAGCAGCCCCTGGCGGATCGAACGGGCGATGTCGTCGGCGAGGGCTTGGTAGCGCTTCATGTGGGGTCCGAAGAGAGTGGAGGCTGGTCGAAGCTGCTGTTTCCCTCTCCCGCCTTGCAGGGAGGGCATGCCTTTCCCTTCTCCCGCTCCGCGGGAGGGCGCGCTTTATCCCTTCTCCCGCTCCGCGGGAGAAGGTGGCCGAAGGCCGGATGAGGGCCATCGCCGGCCAATCCACAACATCAAGGGACCCTTGGTGCCGCTGAGTCCCGTCAAACCCATGCGCACCGCAACACTTCCGCAAACGGCTCCCTCGTCCCGTCTGGAGCCAGTCGACGGTTTCAGGTCGCTACGCAACTGACATGGTTTTTTATCTGAAATCTGATTCTACGTCTTCTGATCCGGTCCGGGCAGAATGCCCTCCGTAGCAAGAGCCCCCTTCGGAAGCCTGCCGTCATGAACCCGCAAGTCGAACTCAACCTGGCCCTGATCCTGTTCGTGCCGTGGTTTTCGATCCTGGCCTGGCTGTTCTGGGCCTATCCGCGCCAGCCGCGCGGCGGCGCCCGCACCGTCTTCGACAGCGCCAGCCTGATCCTCGCGACCGT
>Ga0307406_10002095_pt1 | contig 10881 bp, 8 predicted proteins | sample 322Cmetagenome_3_FD_203706 | JGI IMG/M metagenome (GOLD analysis project Ga0307406, IMG submission 203706) | Maize rhizosphere microbial communities from greenhouse at UC Davis, California, United States - 322HYB-C-2 | ecosystem: Host-associated > Plants > Roots > Rhizosphere > Soil | place... | reverse complement strand
CCGCCGCTCGGCAGCGGCGGCGCGTCGCTGCGCTCGAGCACCATGGTCCCGCCCTTCTTGGGCGGCGGCGCCGCGCCGGGCGCCGGCATCCCTTGCGGGACGACGTTGACGGCGCCCTCGTCGATGAACCGGATCATCAGCGAGCCGCACTGCATGACGTCGTTGTGCCCGAGCGCCTGCTTCTGCACCCGCTGGTTATTGACGTGCGAGCCGTTCGCGCTCCCCAGATCCTCGATCACGTAGCGACCGAACTCGTTGCGGACCTGGGCGTGACGGCGGGAGACCATGCCGTCATCGGTGCGAATCGCGCATTCGAGCCCGCGGCCGACGAAGACGGTCTCGGTCGGTGACAGCTCGACCGTCCCCTCGCGGCCCTGGCTGTCCCGGAACAGGAGGCGTGCCATTGGGTGAATGCGATGGTACCGGGCACGCGCCCGCGGCGCCAGTGCCGTGCTCCGTTCGTCAGAGGCTGTGGGGGTCGGCTACTCGCGGCGGAACACCGCCTCGGTGTTCCCGATGCGGATGATGTCGCCCGGGTCGAGGGTCTTCTTCGGCACCTTGTGACCGTTGACGTAGATCCCGTTCGTCGAGCCCAGATCGGCCAGCTCGTAGTTGCTGTCGACCTTGCGGATCCCGGCGTGCTTGCGCGAGACCGCCGGGTCGGCGAGCACGACGGTGTTCCCCGCCACCGAGCCGATCGTGGTGACCTCCTCGCTGAGGTTCAACACCTGGCTGGCCATCGGCCCGAGGATGAACTCGAGCCGCGCCATCGGCGCCCATCCGCAGAACAGGCACTTCGTCCAGACCGGCAGCATCACGCGCCGGCATCCGCCGCAGACCTTCTGCTGCTTCGGCGTGCTCGTGGCCTTGGCCACGCCCACGATGACGAGCAGCAAGAGGACGGCGATCCCGATGATCAGGATGACGAGCGCGCCGGTGGACACGGTGCCTCAGACGATGGACTTGAACTTGAAGTTCGTCTTGCCCAGCGTGATCACGTCATTGTCGACCAGGTCGTGCTTGAGGACCTTCTTGTCGTTGACGTAGCAGCCGTTCGTCGAGCCCGGATCGATCAGGCTGAAGCCGGTGGGCGAGCAGTGGACGTCCGCGTGGTGCGTGCTCATGAAGCCGTCGTTGACGACGATGTCCGCCGGCGGCGCCGTCCCGATCTTGGTGCCGCCGCCGCGGAGGCGGAACGTCTGGAAGGCGTGCTGGCCGTTGAGCGGCACGAGCCAGCCGACCACCGGGAAGCCGCCCTCGTCGCCGCCCTGCCCGATCATCACGGTCTTCATCGGCCCGAGCGGCTTGGGCGCCTCGGGCGCCGGGGCCGCGACCATCGGCATCGGCGGCGGCAGCGGCACCTCCTTCTTCCCGAACACCTTCACCGCGACGATGATGATGAGGAGCAGGAAGACGATGGAGAGGATGACGGCGAGCCACGGGAAGCTGCTCGGCTCCTCCATCTTCCACGTCGGCGCCAGCGTGACCGACTGCGGCTCGGTCTCGTCCTTGTCGATCTTGATCGCGAGGTCGTGCGGCTTGCCGTCCCACTTGAAGCCGAGCTTGGACTCCTTGTTGAAGCCCGGGAACGTCAGGTACTGGCGATCCGCCATGCGCTGCAGGATCGCGTTGACCGACACCGCGATGTTGTCGACGGTGTTCACCGTCGAGGTCTGGAACACGTTCAGGATGACGTTGTTCGGCCCCGACTCCGGCGCCGCGTAGACGATCGCGGACACCTGCACGCGATCGCCCTGCGCCTGCTTCTTCAGCTGCTGGAGCGCGACCTTCGCGGCGTCGGCGTTGCTGTCGTTACCGTCGGTGATGATGATCAGGACCTTGCGCGGGTTCGAGACCTTCTTCAGCTCGGCGAGCGCGAGCTCGATGCCCTTCACGAGCTCGAGGCCCGTGGTGCCCATGTAGTCCTTCTCGGTGCCGAGCGCGGCGCCGCTCAGGCGATCCAGCGGCCCCATCGGGAGCTTGATCTCGGCCTTGGTGGCGTACGTGATCACCATGCCCACGCTGCCCTGCGGACCGGCCTCCTTGAAGTTGAGCTTGTCGAGCGCGGCCTGGAGCGGCACCAGCACGCCCACGACGCGCGTCGGATCGTCCTCGCCGCGGTACGACGTGTTGCCGATCCACTGCTCCCAGCCCAGCATCACGATCGCGACCGCGAGCGTCTCGCTGCCCTGCAGGAAGCCGCGCTTGGAGACCGCCTTCATCTCGAACGGCGGCTTCACCGACTTGTCGATCAGGAGGAACTTGTCGGCCGTCAGGTTCGGCGCGCCGATGACCGTGGTCTCGATCTGCGGCGCGTCGCCCTTGGTCTTGGGGTTGGCTGGGTCCGCCGGCTTGATGTTGTAGATGACCTCGATGTCCGCGGAGCCCTCCGCGCGCGCCGGCCGCACCGACGCGAGGCAGACGCACCAGAGCGCCGCGATCGACATCCACCAGCTGGTCTTCGACATGGTCATAGGCTCTTGAACTTCAGCATCGCGCTGCCGAACTTGATGAAGTCGTTGTCCACCAGCTCGTGCCGATCGACGCGGCGGTTGTTGACGTAGGTGCCGTTCGTCGAGCCCGAGTCGCGCAGGACCCAGATCCCGTTCTCGGCTTTGATCTCGGCGTGCTTCTGCGACATGAACTTGTCGTTCAGCACGATCGTGCACTTGGCATCGGTGCCGATCGAGGTCACCGGCGAGAGCGTGAACAGCTCGCCGCGCTGCGGCCCCTGCAGCGGCACGATCCAGCCGAGGAGCTGCTGGCTCCCCGGCCCGCCGGTCGCGTCGAGCACGAACGCCTGCGTCTTCATCGCCTGGCGCTGCTGCGGCGGGATCGCGTTCTGGACCGCGATCTGGGCGCAGAACGGGCAAGCATCCCAGCTCTTGTCGAGCTGCTGCTGGCACTGCGTGCAGAACTTCTTCTTGAAGATCCACCAGCCCTGCGTGCGGATGGGTGGGTTCGAGCTCGGCCCTCCGGGCGCGCCCGGTGCTCCCGGCATTCCCGGCGGCATTCCCGGTGCGCCGGGCATCCCCGGCGGCATTCCCGGTGCGCCGGGCATTCCCGGTGCGCCGGGCATTCCGGGAGGCATGCCTTGTCCTTGCTGCATCTGTTGACCCCCCTGGGCGTATTGCCCTCCAGCCTGATTCAGCTGCTGGTTGTACTGGCCCGCCTGGCCGGCGAAGTTCTGCCCTCGACGGCCGAGCGCCTTCGCGCGATTCACATCGACCTGGATGTTGCCCTTGATGTTCTTGACGCCAATGATCTTGTTATGGATGGCGCGGAACGGGGCAAAGATGAAGTCGATGTACCTGAGGAACACGGTGTCATCCCCTGAGCTGCGCCGGCCCCCGGCGCGAGCGCCACTGTAACACGCACGTCGGGCTCACACGCGCCTCATCGACGGCGCACATCCCACTCGGCCCACCAGAAAGATGCCGGCGCCCGCGAAGCCTCCGGGATCTCCGTGGTCCGGTCGCCGCTCCGCCGGCCACGCGGCGCCCGGGCCACCCCGGCCCACCCGCCAGGCTCGCCGTCGACGATGCGAGGACCACCCGGTCCTGCCGGCGCGAGCCGCGCCGCCCCTCGCTCGCGGCGCGCCTGCCCGCGCCGCAACCACCCCTGCCCGCCACTGCTGCTTCATCGCTTGCCCCCTGCCCCTGCCCGTCGCCGCGCTGCGCCCGCGACCGCGCGAGCGCGCTGCCACGTCACTTCGGCTGGTAGACCCAGATGTGGAACATGTTGATGTCGCGACCGGCGGTGATCGACTGCTGGCGGACGAAGATCGTCCCGTCGGTCACGTACTCCGACGAGATCATCACCGGCCAGTTGCGCCAGCGGTGGACGCGGTCGGTGCCGACGCACGACACGACGCTGACCTTCTTGCCGTTGACCGACATCTCGAGCTCGTAGTCGCCGTAGACGTAGTCCATGCGGCGCAGGAGCACCACCGGGCGGCCCGGCGTGATGTTCAGCAGCTTGAACTCGCTGTAGCCATCGACGTGAGCGCGGCCCGTGTCCTCGATCGTCGTGCCGTCGGGGTACTTGAGCTTCTGGCGCGACCGGTAGGAGTCCTTCGCCTCCTTGATCGTGAACAGGTGCTTGTCCTCGGACTCCTTGTTGAGGATCTCGATCTCGTCGACCAGGAGCCACGTGGTGCCCTCGAGGTCCATCGACGGCTTGGGCTGGGGCAGCACCTTGACGCCCTCCCAGTCCTTGATGTCGATCGCCTTGGCCTCCTTCTTCTCCTCGGGCGCGATGACGATCGCCTTCTCGCCCTGGACGGCCGACAGCGCGATCTCGGCGCACTTGGCCTGGTACGCCAGGAGGTTCATGTACGAGTCCATGTTGTTCTTGCCCTCGGCGAGCAAGCCACGAAGGATCTCGACCTGGCGCCGGTACTCGCTGAACTCCTTCTTCTGGGCGATGTTCGGGTGGTGGACGTCGACGTCGAGCGCGAGCTCGCCCTCGGTGTCGATCACCAGCCGGAAGATGTCGAACACGTTCCGCAGGTCGATCAGGTTCGCGTAGAGCAGCATCAGCGCCGTGTTGCACGCCTGCACCACGTCGTGCGCCGCGATCACGCCGCGCCGCGTGTACTCGAGCGCGCCGCGCCGCACCTGCCAGAGCAGCGTCTCGAGGCGGAGCCGGAGGTGCGGCGGCAGCGTCGAGCCCGACAGGCCGCCCTTCGGCGTGTACCGCATGTCGATCTCGTTGGCCTTCGGATCGGCCGGGTCGCGCGCGTCGCGGACCCGGTTGACGCCCTTCTCGAGGTAGATCCGGGCGAGCTCGACCTCGCGCGTGATGTCGGGCTCGGTCTGCGAGAGCTCGACCCGGCACGACTCGAGCACGCGGCGGTGGCCCTTGTACTCGAGGTTCTCTTTGTAGGCGATGAAGTCGGTCAGCTCCTCGTAGTAGCGGAGCACGACGTAGATCGTCTGCGGGAGCCGGAACTCCTCGAGGTTGATGTTCCGGATCGCCGCGTCGAAGATCATGAGGTCGTTGCCCATGCCGTCGATCGCGTAGCCCGGCTGCACCTCGACCGAGAGGTCGCCGCGGGCGCGCGCGGTGACCTTCAGGTCGCCGGCGTAGCCGTACACGATGCCCGGGGAGTGCAGCATCCGGTTGTGCAGCCGGCGCTTGTCGATGTGGTAGCGCTCGGCGTCGTTCCAGTCCTTCTCGGTGGTGAGGAACCCCTTGAAGAAGTTGATGCGCTTGAATCCCGATTGCTGCTGCTCGCTCATGACTTGCCCTCGCCGGAGTCCGTGGACTCGCCTTCGACTGGCTGCACCACCTCCGCGCCGATGCCGATGCCGGAGCGCAGGCCGATCGCGAAGAACTCGCGCAGCTCGACGTCTCCCTGCTCCTCGGCGAAGCGGAGGTAGTAGTGGGTGTGTGCGGGTTTCTCCATCTGGATGATCTGGTGGATGCGGATCACCATCTCGGGAGTCACCTCCTCGAACTTGATCGGCATCGTCACCACGAAGCAGTGGGCCAGATCCACCGGCGGCAGGACCACCGAGTCGAGGCTGATGCGAGCCCCTTGCTCGGCGCCCTCCCCCTCGACGCGGAAGCCCTTGAACGGCCAGGTGTTCTCCTCGATATCGGGCTCGTGCCCCGTGAACAGCCGGAGGAACAGCGACAGGCCGCGCTTGGTGCCGCGGATCCGATAGAGATCGACGGCGCGCTTGATGAGCGCGCGCTTCTCCGGCTCGGGCCAGTCGAGATCGAGCGTGAAGGCGCTCCAGTTCGCGAGCCAGTCGAGGAAGTCGAGCGGCGCGACGTGCGGATCGTAGAACCGCCAGCCGTCGGTGAGCTTGACCTCGATCGAATCGAACATGTGCTCGAACAGGAAGCACAGCTCGCGGACCAGGTTGCGGCCGACCGCGTCGCTGCGGCGGTAGATCGCCGGCAGGCTCTCGAGGTAGCCGCGCCGCGCCACCCAGATGGTGACCTCGGTGCCCTCGTACACCATCTGTCCGCGTGCCGGACGTTGCTCGAGGACCGTGTCGCGATCCTCGTAGCTCTCCCGGTACAGCGTGACCACCTTTGCCAGCCCCGCGTCCTCGAGGAGGATCTGCGCCTTGTTCATGGGGCGCCCGACCACGTCGGGGACGCGCACCACGCGGCGATTCAAGAGCTCCGAGGGCATTGTTTTATACGGCTCCCTCGCCGCGACGCGCTCCGCGTGACCCTTGGAGATCCCTGACGAGGGACTCCGTGACTCGCTTGGTCGCCATGTATACAGCTCCCATAGCTACTTGATGTCGTCGCGGACCTTCTCCGCGATGTGGACGTGGACGAGGAAGGGGAGCTCGTCCTCGTCGAGCCGGAGGTGCTCGACCGTGACGTTGCGCTGCTCGTCCCGGATGTCGAGCCCGTCGACACCCTCGACGCCGGGCACCTCCTCGACGAGGCGGCTCAGCTCGGCCTTGAGCACCGGGCGGCCGAACTCCCAGCCCTTGCCATCGCGCCCGCCGATCAGCGAGTGCATGTAGCGGCGCAGCTTCAGCTCGATGTCCTTGCGCAGCCGATCCGACGTGCCGACCGTGCGCCGGATCAGGAGGACCCGCAGCGAGAGGTCCTTGTAGCGCGGCCGCACGACGTTCAGCACCGACCCGACGAGCTTGCGCTCGTCGAGGTAGCGCTTGATGAACCGCAGCACCTCGTTCGAGGGCACCAGCCGCCGCGTCAGCTCCTCGCCGCGGGTCTCCGACTTGGGCACCAGCACGAGCGTGACGTGGCCGCGGTTCGAGCGATCCGGCACGCAGCGCGCGCGCGCCAGCGAGGTGGACGCCCGCAGCGCCAGCATCTCGTAGTCCTCGGCCGTCACCGCGCGGTCGCGGCTCTTGATCGTGTACGGCGCCCGCGCCTTGGCCTCGTCGATCGTCTCGCGGTCCGCGCCGCCCATGGCCGGCAGCGGGTTGGTCACCGACTCGATGTACGCGAGCGCGCGGCCGAGCGAGGTCAGCGTGCCCGCGTTGACGTTGCCCATCGCGCCGCCTCCGATCCGGTACATCGACGCGACGATGCCGTTCTTGGCCTCCGGCGGGACCATGCCGCGCCGGCCGTCGCCGAACGTGATCACGCCGCTCATGTAGTCGAGCATGTAGTGCCGGCCGCGCGGGTTCGACGCGAAGAAGCTGTCGACGCGGCGCCAGCGCACCCAGACCTCGTTGTTCTGCGGGTTGTCCGGGTCCACCGGGCGGACCGCGTCGGCCCCGAGGTCAGCGATCTCCTCGGCGGGCGGGCGCTGCCGCTCGCGGACCTCGACCACCTCGCTGTCGAGGAGCGGGCCGCGCAGGAACTTGAACTGCTGCATCGGCGTCGCGTCGGAGCCGCCCAGCGTCTCGCCGCGGATCGTCTCCTGGTTGTACGCGTCGATCGCGTTCGTGATGATCATGCGCAGCCGCGGCGGCTTGACGTAGCCGCCCTGCTCGAGCCGCGCGCGGAGCCAGTGCCGCTCCTCGGTGAACTTGCTCGACGCCGCCCAGTCGTCGGGGGCGTTGAACGTCATGAAGCCCGAGCTCGTGAAGCCCTGGGTCTCGTCCTCGACGGCGAGCGGCTGCCACTCGCGGGCGTCCCAGTACTCCCACACGACGCGCTGGCCCGTCTCCCAGGACAGCCGCCGCAGCGTCTCGTACTTCTCGAGCTCGTGCGTGGCGATCTCGGCCTCGTCGGTCGGCAGCGAGCCGAGCCCCAGCTCCTCGTCGAGCTGGAAGTAGATCCCGAGCGGATCCGACGGCGGCTTGGCGTCGAAGCCGAGGTACATCGCGGGCGACTCCTCGGGCTTGGCCTGGAACGGCTGGAAGATCGAGAAGTCGGTGCGCGCGACCTCGGTGACGTCGGTGAACTGGAAGTCGTTGAACGCCAGCACGTGGCGCACGTCGCGGTAGTCCTCGCGGTACCGGAACGTGATCGAGCGCAGCGCCGGCGGCCGGAGCGCGCGGTCATCCTTGAACACCCAGCGGTCGTTCTCGAGCGTGTACGTGCCCTGCTCGCCGTAGTCGCCCTTCTCGATCCGGATCCGGATCCAGCGCGCGGTGACGCCGTTGAGCTCGAGCGCCTCCATGTCCTTCGGCCGGCGGAAGCTGATGTCGCCCGAGGTCGACAGCGCCCGCGTGCCGTCGTGGAAGCCCAGGTCGTCGCCGGTGCCCGGCAGCGCGCCGCGCGGCGCCGAGCGGCCGAGGTGCCGCCAGCGCTTGCCGTCCCAGAACTCGAACGCGAGGACCAGCTGCTCCGACGGGTTCGGCGGCGGGATGACGCTCTGATCGGCGAGCTGCATCTCGATCGAGATGTACGCGTCGGCCGTCTGCAGGAGGACGTCGCACGCCAGGTACAGGATGCAGTCGACCTTCGGGTCCTTGCCGAAGGGGTAGATGTTCTTGCTGAGATCGAGGACGAGGAACGCGTTCGAATCGAGGTTCGCGTAGGCCTGCGTCGGCAGGAGGCCCTCGCCCACGACCTCGACGCGCGCGCGGATCGTGTCGACCTCGGTCTCCTCGGGCGACTGCGGCACCTCGGCGAGCCGGCCGCGGACCCACAGGCCCTCGATGTGGTTCACCGTCGTCGGCTCGAAGCGCAGCGGGCCGAGGAACGCGACCTCGCCGCGATCGACCTCGATCGACGACGGCTGGAGATCCTTCCAGCGCGTGCCCTCCCAGTACTCCCACTCGAGCTGGCGCGCGAGATCGCGGCCGCCGCGCTCGGGCGTGCCGAGGAAGACGCGGAGCAGCGTCGCCTCGCCCGTGTTCGCGAACCGCGGATCGGAGAGGTAGAGGTAGCGCTCGATGCGCTGCGCGCCGGCGAAGATCTCGAACGCCTGCTCGACCGTGCCCGGCGGCGGGTCGATGTACCGGGTGTTCTCGGAGTACGCCTCGTCGAAGTACGAGAAGCAGCGATCCGGCCGCGCGTACGAGACCACCGCGTCGCGCGCGGTCTCGAACGTGACGGTGAACTCCTCGGTGGCCTGCGGCGTCGAGATCTGCGTGCCGGTGGGCACGCGCTGCTTCGGCGCCTGCGCGCCCTCGACGAGCGTGAAGCGGACCAGCGCGCGCGCGGCGCGGGGCGGCCGCAGCTTGATCCCGAGCAGGTTCAGGAACGCGACGTAGTTCTTGTCCGGAACCTGGTTGAGCCGATAGATGAGCAGATCGGTCATCCAGGCCGCGAGCTCGATCAGCGTGATCCCCGGATCGGACGGGTTGTGGTTCGTCCACTCCGGCGCGTAGCGCGGGATCATGGAGATGGCTTCCTCGACGATGTCGTGGAAGGTGCGGTCGTCCAGCTTCGGCGGTGGGATCATGGATAGCCTGGTAGAGAGCGGACGTCAGGCGCCGTTTCCGGGCGCGCCCGAGCCTTCGTCGTCTTCGTTGCGCAGGTAGAACGGGAACACGAGGTTCCGCTTATCGTTCTTGCCGGCGATGATGTACTCGATGCGGACATCGAGCCGGTTCGGCTGATCGGAGTTCGCGAGCGCGCGGACCAAGACGTGGTCGATGCGCGGCTCGAACTTGTAGATCGCCTCCTTGCAGTACACCTCGGCGAGCGCCGCGGTCATGTCGTTGTTCGGGGCGAACATCAGGTCGTGGATCCGGCATCCGAAATCCGGACGTCTCAGCCGTTCGCCCGGCGCCGTGCCCAGGATGATGAAGATCGACTGCCGGACGTTCTCCTCCAGCGCGGAGCTGGAGACGCCGCCGTTGAGGTTCACCGAGACGGGGAACCGAAGACCCTTACCGAGGAAATCACGCTCGTTCGCCATGCTCCGTCCGCCGCGCTACTCGAAGCGTCCCTGAATGAACTTGCCGCACTTGCTACACAGGATACGGGTCGAGTGATCGACCTCCTCGATCGTGAGCGGCCGGTGCTTGCAGTACGGGCACGAGGCCTCGTTCGGCCGGCCCGCCATCACCATGTCCAACACGTCTTGCCACGCAATGAGGGCTTCCTCGTCCACCGGCGAGAATCCTTTCGTTTCGGCCCCTTCGAAATGAGGGGTGAATCGTAAGAAACATGACTCACCGCGGTCAACGCGCGGCGGTCCAATTCTCTAGGCGAAGCACGTCACGTCGCGGCGAACAGTTTGCGACGGGTTACTTCTTCTCGCCCGAGCCAGAGGGCGGCGAGCCCGTGACTTCCTCGCGAGATTGCCCCGCGGAGCCGCGGACGCCGATCGTGACCTCGGCGTCTGTCTGCTGGGCGGACACCGCACCCTCGGCGTGTGCCCGCGCCACCGCTCCCGGATCCTCCACCGCCCCCGTCACGGTCCCCGCCTTGGACTGGACGCCCTGCGGATCCACCGGCATCGCCCCGTGGATCCGGTCCGATGCCGCGATCTCGGCGCGCTCGGTCCCGACAGCGGTCGGGTTGTCCACGACGCGGCGCGCCTCGGCCTGCGCGTCCTCGGCCTGTTGCGACCGCGCCATGACCTGATCGCGCTGGCTGAACTCGAGGTGCTCGGCGCGGCCGATGCCGCTCTCGCTCGAGCCAGCCACCGAGACCGACGCCGAGCCAGCGCCGAACTGGAGATCGCGCAGGTCGCCCTGGCCGCCGCGCGTCGCGGCAGCCGCTTCCTGCTCGGCCCCGCCGCCGCTGAAGCCGCCCACCTTGCTCTCGACCACGCCCGAGCCGCCGCCGCGCAGCACCGCGCTGCCCTCCTGGCCGGCCGCCTGCGAGACCTCGCTCTCAGCCGACGGCACCGACGGCTGGCTCGCCACACCGAACCGGCCGACCGTGCTCGCGCCGCCGCTGGCGGACGCGCCGCCCAGCGAATCGATCCCGCCGGTGGCCGAACCGGCCGCGCCCGTCACCGAGCCGGTCGCGCCCGTGGCCGTGCCGGTCGCGCCCGTGGCCGTGCCGGTCGCTGCGCCCGTCGCCCCCGTG
>Ga0307406_10002093_pt1 | contig 10884 bp, 8 predicted proteins | sample 322Cmetagenome_3_FD_203706 | JGI IMG/M metagenome (GOLD analysis project Ga0307406, IMG submission 203706) | Maize rhizosphere microbial communities from greenhouse at UC Davis, California, United States - 322HYB-C-2 | ecosystem: Host-associated > Plants > Roots > Rhizosphere > Soil | place... | reverse complement strand
GCGCGCGCCGCAGCTCCCGCGCGCGCTCGCGCAGCTCGTCCTCCGACGGCGCCGCCAGCGCGAGCACGCCGACGTCCGGCGCCGGCGCCTCCAGCACCGCGTGCGCGTTGGTCCCGCCCCAGCCAAAGGAGCTCACCCCCGCCAGCGCGCGCTCGTGCGCCCCCGCCGGCCACGGCTCCAGCGTCGTCGGCACCCGGAGCCCCAGCTCGCCGAACCGGATCTCCGGGTTCGGCGGCTCGGCGTGGAGGCTCGCCGGCACCTGCCGGTGCCCGATCGCGAGCGCCGCCTTCAGCAGCCCCGCGATCCCCGCCGCCCCCTCGGTGTGGCCGATGTTGGTCTTCGCTGACCCCACCACCAGCGGCCGCTCCGGCGCCCGCCCACCGCCGAGCACCGCCCCCAGCGCCCCCAGCTCGATCTGATCGCCCAGCGGCGTCCCCGTCCCGTGCGCCTCGACGTAGTGCACCGCCGTCGGCGCGATCCCCGCGCGCGCGTACGCCTCGCGCAGCACCGCCTCCTGCGCCGCCTGGCTCGGCGCCGTCAGCCCATAGCTCGGCCCGTCGTTGTTGACCGCCGTCGCCCGCACCAGCGCCCAGATCCGATCGCCGTCTCGCTGCGCGCGCGACAGCCGCTTGACGACGATGACCCCGCCGCCCTCGCCGCGGCCGAAGCCGTCCGCGTTCGCGCTGAACGCCTTGCAGCGCCCGTCCGGCGCCAGCCCGCCGAACTTCGAGACGAACACCATCGTCTCCGGCGACAGCAGCAGGTTCACGCCGCCCACCAGCGACACCTCCGCCTCGCCCCCCCGCACGCTGTGGCTCGCGTAGTGCAGCGCCACCAGCGCCGACGAGCTCGCCGTGTCGACCACCAGGCTCGGCCCGCGCAGCCCCAGCACGTACGACACCCGGTTCGCGATCATGTTCGCCGCCTGCCCCGTCGCCCGGTGCGCGGACATGCCCGCCGGATCGCCCGCCGCCAGCTCCGCCCAGTCGTGCCACATCGAGCCAAAGAACACCCCGGTCGCGCTGCCCTCGAGCGATCGCGGCGGGATCCCCGCGTGCTCCAGCGCCTCCCACGCCAGCTCCAGCGCCAGCCGCTGCGCCGGGTCCAGCTCGTGCGCCTCCCGCGGCGAGATGCCGAACGCGCCCGGATCGAACTGATCGACGTGCGGGAGCAGCGCCGCGCGGCGGCTCACCGCCTTGCCCGGCGCGCCGCGATCCTCGTCGTGATACGCCCCGGCGTCCCAGCGCTCGGCCGGCACCTCGCCCGTCGCGTCGATCCCCTCGGCGAGCAGCCGCCAGTACGCCTCGAGATCGGGCGCCCCGGCGAAGCGACACGCCATGCCGATGATCGCGAGCGGCTCCTCGGCGTCGTACCCGCGAGCCAGCTCGCTCGCCCGCGCGGCAGCGTCCTGCTCGCGCTCGCCGGCGAGGTACGCGGCGAGCGCGTCGATCGTCGGGTGCTCCCAGATCAGCGTCGGCGAGAGCGCGCGCCCGAGGTGGCTACCGAGCGCGGAGACCAACCGGATCGCCCCCAGCGAGTCGAGGTCGTGGCTGCTGAAGCGCTCCCGGACATCGATCCGCTGCGGCTCGATCTCGCGCGTCGTCGAGAGGTACGAGACCAACCAGGCCCGGAGCTGCGGCGCGGTGAACTTGCTCATACCCGGCGGCGAGGGCGACTCACGAGAGAGCCGCAGCCTCCAGCTTCTTCGCAAGTTGCAGTGCCCAGGGTCGGAATTGAACCAACGACACGCGGATTTTCAGTCCGCTGCTCTACCAACTGAGCTACCTGGGCGGCTCGGGCGGAGACACTACACAGATGGATGCGAGCTGGCAACCCCGACGGGCCACCGTTCGCGTGGAATCCCCGGGGCTTGGTGGGCTGGCGGCGGCCGAAGATGGCAGAATGGCGGGACCTATGCCAAGAGACGGGACCGACCCGCTCGCCGCCTTCGACGCCGATAGTACGGCGCTCGACGGCGACAGCGACGGTGCCGAGCTCATCGGGCAGCTGATCGACGCCAGGTACCGGCTCGAGGCCATGCTCGGGCGCGGCGGCATGGGGCTCGTCTTCCGGGCGGCCCACGTGGGGCTGCGGCGGCAGGTGGCCGTCAAGATCCTCCACCCGTCGCTGGCGACGTCCTCGGACGTCCGCAACCGGTTCGAGCGCGAGGCGCTCGCCGTCGGCAAGATCGATCACCCCCACTGCGTCACCGTCTACGACGTCGGGCGGCTGTCGGACGGCTCGCTGTACCTGGCGATGGAGCTGCTCGAGGGCCGCGCCCTCTCGGACGTCCTCGAGCAGGAGGGCCAGCTGGCGCCCGGGCGCGCCCTGCACATCCTCGCCGGCGTGCTGCGCGGCCTCTCGCATATCCACCAGTCGGGCCTGATCCACCGCGACATCAAGCCGGAGAACATCTTCCTGATCCGCCAGGGCGCCGACGAGGACTTCGCGAAGATCCTCGATTTCGGCATCGCCAAGCCGATGTCGGGCCGGACCGACCTGGACGACGGCGTGAAGCTGACGCAGGCAGGCATGGCGTTCGGCACGCCCATCTACATGGCCCCCGAGCAGGCGCTGGGGAACCCGATGGACGGCCGCGCCGATCTCTACGCGGCGGCGGTGCTGGGCTACGAGATGCTGTGCGGCCAGCCGCCGTTCTACAGCGAGGACAAGCTCGAGGTGATGTCGATGCACACGGCCAAGCCGGTGCCCCCGATGCGCCAGAAGCTCATCAAGGGCGGGCGGCCGGTGCCGTCGTCGATCGAGCGCCTGATCGCGCGCGGCCTGACGAAGAAGCCCAGCGAGCGGTACCCGAACGCCGACGTGTTCCTGGCGGCGGTCGAGGACGCGCTGAAGACCCCGGACGGCGGCGTCACCGACGTCACGCTCGAGCGGCCCCAGAGCGATCACCCGGGGGCCCACGCGCTCACGTTCGAGGACGGCCAGGTGCGGGTCACCGGCGCCACCGACTTCGTGCCCGAGGAGAGCAGCGCGCAGATCGCCGATGCGATCGACGAGGCGCTCGCGGTGGCGCCGCCGGCGGCCGCCGCGAAGGTGGCCGCCGGGAAGGCGGCGACCGCGAAGAAGCTCGCCACGCCGGTGGGCGGCGCGACCACGACGGCGGGGCCGCTGTCGGGCCCGCTGTCGGGCCCGCTGTCGGGCCCGATGTCGGGCGGCATGCAGGGCCGCGGGCTGGGGCTGCCGTACACGGGCCCGGCGGGCGAGCCGATCTTCGGGCTGACGCCGGAGCAGCGGCTCGCGCAGGCGGGCGCGGGCCTCGACTCCAGCGCGAACCGGAGCCTGGCGCGCGAGCTCGAGCCGGATCTCGACGCGCGGCGCGCGGCGACGGGCGGCCGGCAGAAGAAGAAGCGCTGGGCGATCTACGGCGGCATCCTGGCGCTGGCGATCGCGGCGGGCATCGCGATCGCCGTCCTGACGATCCCCAAGCACGGGTCGGACGAGGACGACAACGATCGGCCGGATCCGAAGACGCCGGCGGGCCAGGCGTACGACGCGCTCCAGCGCACCGAGCTCGACCTGGCGCTCAAGATCCTGACGGACAACAAGGACGCGATCGCGCAGGACGCGCAGGGCCAGCTCGTGCTGGGCCACGTCCACGCGTACCGCAACGACAACCGCAGCGCCGTGGTGGCGTACCTGAAGGCGATGCAGCTGGAGCCGGCGCTCAAGACCCGCAAGCGGATGCGGACCGCCCTGCGCACGATGGCGGCGCTCGAGAAGGACGCGGCGGTCGCCGCGGCGGCGATGGAGGTCTGGTTCCAGACGGGCGATGAAGAAGCGCGGGCGGCCTTGATCAAGGCGGCGGTCAGCGAGGACATGGCGCGGCGCAAGGCGGTGCGGCCGGTGCTCACGCGGCACGAGCTGCACGGCGAGGTGAACTGGATCGCCTCGTACAACTACGATCTCCAGCAGGAGCCGGAGTGCGAGGACCGGAAGGCGGTGGTCGCGCGCCTCCGCGCCCTCGATGATCCGCGCGCGATCCCCGCGCTGCAGCAGGCGATCGCGCGCAAGGGCACGCTGGGCAAGTACGCCAACCGGCCGATCAATGGCTGCCTCGTCGACGACGCCAAGGCCGCGATCGGCTACCTCGAGGGGCTCAAGCAGAGCGAGCCAAAGCCGCCGTGACGGCGGCCCCGCGCGAGATCGACGGGATCGATCTGGCGGGCCTGCCGGACGAGCCGCGGTACGTCGAGGCGCACGGCATGGCGGCCGATCCCGCGAGCTGGCGCCGCGAGCTGGGCCGGGGCTTCGCGGTGGGGAACGACCGGGCGCGGCTGATCGCCGTGTGCGGCGAGGCGGACGCGGGCGCGACGCGGGCGCTCCTGCGCGAGCGGCCGGCGCACACGGTCCTCGTGGGGACCGGGACCGGCGACGTGGCGGCGACCTTGCGGGACGCGGGCCGCGGCGTGGTGCGCGCGATCCTGCACACGCTGCCGGAGCCGGAGGCGCTGCCGGACCTCGACGGCGCGGCGCCGCTCGCGGCGGACGCGCCGCTCGCGGACCTTCCGGAGCCGCTCGCCGAGGAGATCCGCGCCGCGCTCGCGGGCGACACGGTGTGGGCGGCGTGGGTCGACGGCGCGCCGGTCGCCTTCGCGTACGCGCCGTGGCGCAGCCGGCGCTGGTTCGACGTCTCCGTGGACACGCTGCCCGCGGCGCGCCAGCTCGGGCTCGGCACGATCGTGGCCGCGGCGCTGATCCGCGCCGAGCGGGCGGCCGGGCGCGAGCCGGTGTGGGGCGCCGACGAGCACAACCTGGCCTCGCTGGGGCTGGCCCGGCGGCTGGGGTTTGTGCCCATCGACGAGCTGTGGGTGGCGCCGCCGTAGCGACGATGCGGGCGCCGGCCGTGCAGATCGCGCTCCTGGCGCTCGCCGCGCAGCTCGCGCTCGCGGGCGCGGCGGCCCCGGCGCGCGCCGAGCCGAGCGATCGCGAGCTGGTCTACTGGGGCCTGGCGATGGCGCCGCCGACGTACCTGCTCGGCGTGTCGCTGCACGAGGGCAGCCACGCGCTCGCCGGCCTCCTGGCCGGCGCGGAGATCACCGAGGTCCACCTGTTCCCGCCCGGGCGCGATCCGATGGTCGGCAAGTTTCGCTTCGGCTGGGTCTACGCGCGCGGGCTCCGCACGCGCAACGAGCGGGCCTTCTTCTACCTGGCGCCGAAGCTCACCGACACGGCGCTGCTCGGCGGGATCGCCGCCCTCGCCTTCACCGACGCGTGGCCCGAGAATCGGTATGGCCAGCTCGCGCTCGCGGTGCTGGCCACGGGCCTGTGGATCGACTTCTCGAAGGACCTGGTGCTGTTCTCGCGCCACAACGACGTCGTGAAGGGGCTCCGGCAATGGTGCCTGACCGGGTGGCGGCAGATCCCGGCGCGCCTGGTGTACGCAGGGGCGATCGCCGGGCTCGGGGTCGTGGTCGCGCGGGCGCTCCAGCGCACCTTCGCCGACGACGATCCAGCGGCGGCGCCACGCGTGGTGCCGCTCGCCCGCCTGGCGTTCTGACGCCTGCGCGCGCGCCCAGCGCGCACCGCACGGCGCGGCGCGGCGGCGATGCGCGGGGAGATCGCCGGCGCGGGCTCAGCAAAAATCGGGGACGAGCCGACGCCGAGGCCGCGCACGCGCGGCGAATCCGCACATCCGGGGACCCGCTCGTAGCGGCCCTCCGCGCCGTGCGGATCCGACACGCAGCGCCGGCTGCATCTCCGCGCCAATTGCCGACAGGACCCCGTGAGGGCCGCTCGGCAAGCGTCTTGCTCTGATGGACCGAAGAACTATTCAGAGAGATTGTCCATGAGAAAACCACTGCTCGCCCTGACCGCACTCGTCACCTTCGCCGGCGCAGGGTGCACGGACTCCGACGACATGAAGCCCGGTGACGGCAGCGGCAGCGGCAGCGGCAGCGGCGGCGACAACGTGCCGCCGTTCACCAACGGCGTCAGCATGCTGACCGGCGGCGCCGAGGCGGGCTACGTCGACGGCGCCCGCGGCGCCGCGAAGCTCGCCAACCCGGTCAACACGGCGTTCGGCCCCGACGGCCGGGTCTACGTGGCCGACTTCGACAACGGCAAGATCCGCGTGGTCGACGCCGAGGACGGCACGACCTCGACGGTGGTCGCGATCAACGGCTTCCAGCGGCCGTTCGGGATGGCGTTCGCCAGCGACGGCACGCTGTACGTCTCGACGGATCGCGATCCGCAGGGCCAGTCCGGGCCGATGGCCGGCACCATCTGGCGCGTCGACACCGCGGCGCGGACCGCCACGCCGCTCGCGGCGCGCATCGGCCGCCCGCGCCATATCGCGGTGCTGCCGGACGGCGTGATCGCCGCGGCCGACTACATGCACCACGTCATCCAGCTGGTCGATCCGCGGTCCGGCGCGGTCACGCCGCTCGCCGGGACCTGGGACTCGAAGGGCTACGCCGACGGGGTCGGCGGCGCGGCGAAGTTCTCGACGCCGTACGGCATCGCCGTCGTGAACGGCGCGCTCATCGTGGCGGACTTCGACAACCACCGGCTGCGCAAGGTCACGCTCGACGGCGCGGTCTCGACGTTCGCGGGCACCGGCGCGGCAGGGTTCGCCGACGGCGCCCTGGCGAGCGCGAAGTTCAACCAGCCGCAGGGGCTCGCGGCCGCCGGCAACGGCGACCTCTACCTGACCGACGTGCAGAACTTCCGCGTGCGGCGGATCCACAACGGCAGCGTCGAGACCGTCGCCGGCAGCGGCCAGCCCGGCTACATCGACAACGACGACCGGCTCGCGGCGCAGTTCTACGGGCTCGAGGGCATCTGCGTCGAGCCCGACGGCGCGTCGGTGTTCGTCGCCGACGGCACCCGCGGCGAGACCGTGCCGTACCACCGGATCCGCAGCATCAAGATGAACTAGCGGCGCCGGGGCGCGCTGGCGCCGCGGGCGTGTGGCATCGTCTCCGGCGTGAGGCTCGCCCGTACGCTGCCCGGTGCGCTGTGGATGTGGCTCGCGATCGCCGGCCTGGCCCGCGGCGCGCCGCCCCCGCGCGAGGAGCTGGCGCCGGACGAGGTCCGCAAGGCGGAGAAGCTCCTGGGCGAGCTCCACGACGCGGTGGTGAAGAACCTGGACGCCTGCCCGAAGATGGCGACCGCGCTGGGCGCCGTCCTGACGAAGCACCAGGACTGGCTCAAGAAGACCGCCGAGGGCGGCAAGGACGTCCCGCAGGCGGCGAAGGACAAGCTGCGCAAGCGGCAGCTCGAGGTGGTGGGCGGGTTCCGCAAGTGCAAGGACGACAAGGGCGTCCAGGCGGCGAAGGATCGCTTCCTGGCGCTGGTCGCGCCCGCGCCGCCCCCGAAGCAGTAGCTCGGCCGGCCCGCCGGCGCCGATCGCGTGTAGCATCGGCGCCATGCGAGCCCTCCGCTCCCTGACGCTGCTGTTCGCGCTGGCCGGCGCCCCGGCGGCGCACGCCGAGGCCAAGAAGCCGACGCCGCTGTCGGCGGAGCACGCCCAGAAGCTGCTCGCGTTCGTGGGCGAGCTCACCGACACGGCGGTCAAGCACGCGGGCAACTGCCCGACGCTCGCGACCGAGCTCGACGGCTTCGTGACGCGGAACCTCGACACGGTCCACCTGCTGTGGGACGTGAAGCGGCAGAAGCAGATCGTGCCCCAGGACGTGCAGGCGAAGCTGGACCAGCGCGGGGTCGAGCTGGTGGGCGCGCTCCGCGCGTGCTGGAACGACGAGCGCGTCAAGGCGGCGTTCCAGCGGCTGAAGCTGCCGAAGGACGAGAAGAAGTAGCCTACGCGCCGCCGTACGCGCGGGCCCACCCGCGGGGCACCGCGACCTCGAGCCACGTCCGGTAGGTGCGCGCCGCGGCGTCGGGCAGGCCGCGCTGCAGCAGGCTTCCGTAGCAGTCGTCGACGAGCGTGTCCTGGTTGTCGCGCAGATCCGTGCGGCCGAGCTCGTCGAGGAAGCGGACCGCGAGCTCGAGGCCGCGGGCGCGGCGCGGCGCGGGCTCCGCGGCCGCCATCGCGGCGAGCTGGTGGCGGTACTCGAGGCCGTCCTCGTCGAGGACGAGCCGCGGGATGACCCACGAGATCGCGCCGAGGATCTCGCCCTGATCGCGGGGCCCGACCAGCGGCGGGATCGCGTGCTCCGCCATCACGCGCGCGATCTCGCCGAAGGCGACGGTGCCCGGGAACCGCCCCGGCGCGGGCCAGGCGTGCACGCGCTCCCACTCGAGGCGGACCCCCGTCGCCTCGGCGGCGGCGAGCGCCTCGCGCGCGCCGGCGATCAGCACGCCCGGCGCGTCGAGGGCGAGCAGCGCCTCGAGGCGGCGGCCGGCGATCTCGGCCGGCGGGATCAGCACGGCGTCCGCCTCGGCGACGAGCAGCCCCGCGCCGGCGAGCTCGGGCCGCGCGGCGATCGCGCGCGCGGCGAGCCACGGCGCCAGCGGCTCGGCGATCGGCCCGAGCTGCTCGTGCGCCCGCTCGACGTGCGCGCGATCGATCGTGACGCCGTCGTGGGCGAGGCAGCGCAGGCAGCGCACCAGCTCGTCGGCGAGCCCCGCCGGCAGCGCGTCGACGACGGCCGGCGCGAGCGCGGCGAGGAGCTCGCGGCGATCGGGCGGTGGCCCGGCCGGCCGCTCGGCGCAGCGCCGGCAGCGGAGCTCGCCGTCGTCGGCGTCGCCGTCGTCGTCGTCGTCGCCGTCGCCGTCGCCGCCATCGTCGATCATCGGCTCGCCGGCCGAATCTTCGCGCGCGGCCGGGGCCCCCGGCCAGCGCGATCGCGCCGATCGTCCGCGCCGATCGTCCGCGCCGATCGTCCGCGCCGATCCGCTTCGCGCTCCTCCTGCGCGCCTCCCCGCTCCCCCGCGCTCCCCCCCGCGCGGATGCTGCCGGGAGGCACTTGTGCCGGCCTTCGGTCTATGGCATCTGTAGCCTCCATCGCGAATGTGGCGGAATTGGTAGACGCGCTGGTTTCAGGTACCAGTGGGTAAAACCGTGCCGGTTCGAGTCCGGCCATTCGCACGAAGGCACTCGCCGCTCCCCGGAGCGGCGAGCGCGTTTTCGGCCCCTGATCTCCGCCCCTGATCTCGGCCCTGATCTCAGCCTCCGGTCTCCGCCCATCGGCCGCCGGAGCGCATCGCGCGTGACTGGGTGATCGCCGGCACCCCGCGAGGGGCGCCGACACCTGCCGCACCAGACCTGCACGGCGGCGGAGCTGCGATGTCGATACCGCCGCGCCTCCACCGCTCGCGGTGCGCCGACGTCCGCAGTGGTACAGCCAATCGGCGAGACTGCCATTCGCAGATTGGCAGACACGGTCGTGCGGTAGCAGGCCGACAGCGCCACTCGATCGCGTGAAGCTTCGGGGGGGACGGACACCGTTCTTACAGAGCCGCGACTGTGCATCGATCCGGAATCTGGACTCATGTTTCAATTCCGCACTGAACGCGAAAATCGGCGACTTCGAGGCGCAGAGGAGGCACGCAACGGCACTACAAAGAAGTGCCCGACGCATCTCGCTCGGGCGCGATGACGCCGCGCCACCCGGGGCGCGAGTCGTCGGCGTGGCCTCGCGATCCGGGAGGAGCTTCCCATGTTTCGCGATCGACTCAGAGCTTGGGGCCGCGAGCCGGCCCCGGCGAAGCCGGAGGTCTCGACCGCGTCTGCGATCGCGTGCCTGTACCGGCACTGGCGCAACGCGGGGAGCGAGCTGGAGCGGCTCGCGTGCGGGCTCACGCGCGGGCGCTTCAACGAGGGGCTGCGCTCCCTCGAGCGCGCGTGCGCCTCGATCCGGGTCGCGGACGAGCTGGTCGAGGTGATCGAGCTGGCGTCGTGGGAGCACGCGAGCGGGCCGTCCGCGGCCAACCAGCTCCGCAGGGAGCTGCTCGCGGAGATCCTGCCGTGGCTCGAGGCCGCGCGGCGCGAGCTGCCGGCGGCGGCGGCGGCGCTCTGCGCGATGACCAAAGACGTGGCCTCGCGCGAAGCGGCCCTCGCGGCGCTCCGACAGCTCGTCCGGGTCCAGGCGCCGCCGCTGCGGCGGAAGGCAGGCTCGTGACGCGTCAGCCGGCGTCGATGCGGCGGCCCCGGACGTAGGTCGCGCGCACCGCGCCCGCGTCGTGCCGGAACAGCAGGTGATCGATCAGCGCCGCCCCGGTGGCGGCGGCCGGCGCGTCGACGGCGACGAGATCGGCCTCGAAGCCGGCGGCGATGCGGCCGACCACGCCGCCCAGGCCGAGCGCCCCGGCGCCGCCGGCGGTGGCGCGCCAGAGCAGCGCCTCGGGGGCGACGCGGGCGCCCACGAGGAGCGAGGCGTCGTACGCGGCGGCCGCGACCCGCGGCAGCGAGAACGTGCGGCCGGCGCCCACGTCGGTGCCGAGGCCGATCCGGATCCCGTACGACGCGGCGCGGGCGAGCGGCATGCAGCCGCTGCCGAGGAAGAAGTTGCTGTCGGGGCAGTGGGCCACGGCGGCGTCGCGCGCGGCCACGCGCTCCCACTCGCCGGGCGAGAGCCAGATGCAGTGGGCGAGGATCGTGCGCTCGCCGACGAGGCCGTGGTCCTCGTAGACGGCGAGGTAATCGGCGTGCGCGGGGAACGCGGCGGCGGTGGCGAGGAGCTCGTCGCGGTTCTCGGAGATGTGCGTCTGCACGAGGAGGCCGTGCCGGGCGGCGAAGTCTCCGGCGCGCCGCAGGAGCGCGCCGGAGCAGCTGAGCGCGAACCGCGGGATCACCGAGAAGCTCAGCCGACCGCGGTCGCGGCCGTGCCAGCGCTCGTGCAGGGCGGCGCACGCCTCGAGCGCGCGGCCCGCGTCGAGCACGTTGGCCGGCGGCGCGTTGCGATCCATCAGCGTGAGCCCGGCGAACGCGCGCAGGCCGCGCCGGTCGAGCTCGGCGAACAG
>Ga0307406_10002091_pt1 | contig 10888 bp, 14 predicted proteins | sample 322Cmetagenome_3_FD_203706 | JGI IMG/M metagenome (GOLD analysis project Ga0307406, IMG submission 203706) | Maize rhizosphere microbial communities from greenhouse at UC Davis, California, United States - 322HYB-C-2 | ecosystem: Host-associated > Plants > Roots > Rhizosphere > Soil | place... | reverse complement strand
TGGCCATCATCCGGGCTCCAGCGATAGACGCGGAATTCACGGGTATTGGTGGCGCCCGCCGGCTTCGGCCACACCTTGCCTTCGCGTATCTGGGAATTCTTGGGAAGTGCGAGTTCAACCATGTTTGTTTTCCTGCTCAGAGACGAACAGCGCCTGCGCCGTTTCGAGGGTCCGTATCCGGCCACCCTCGCCGGCGGCATTTGCCTTGGTTAGAAATTTCTTACCGGCAGTCACCATCACGCTGCCATCCGTTGAATGTGTTGCCGCCAGATACATGCGACTGAGGAAAGTCCGACCATCAAGGCGAATTACCACGCAACTCGCGCAAGATTTCGACGCTGTCCGTCTGCTTCACGCCCTTTGGGGTCATCGCCGCGATGCGTTTCGCTGCAGCTCTGAGGTCTTCCCGGTTGATAGCGTTAGGACGAGCCGGCACCGCTGCCTGCAGCAGCGCCTCCACCTCTTCCTCGACGGAACGGTTGTTCAACCGCGCCCTATCGGAAATACGCGTCAGCAGCGCTTCGTCAGCGATTTTGATCTGCATTTCACCCATGGCAGTGCCTCCGGCAACGATCCTTTGCCTATTCTCTCACATTCCCAATCAGTAAACACGCGCCTTGGGCGCGATCTTCTGCGGGTCGATCCCTTCCGCGATCAGCTCGGTATGCACTGGGCGGTAGTCGAGCTTGACGTCGCCGGCATCGTTGACCCAGGCAAGCGTATGCTTGCGCCAGTTGACGTCGTCGCGGCCGGCGAATGCGCCTTCCGTGTAGTCCTCGCGGGCGTGCGATCCACGGCTCTCCTTGCGCGCTTCGGCGCCGTAGATCGTCGTGATGGCGTTGGCCATCAGGTTCTGCAGCTCGAGCGTCTCGACGAGGTCGGAGTTCCAAACCATCGAGCGGTCGGTGACCTTGATATCGCGCATTTCCTGCCAGATGGCCGAGATGCGCTTGCAGCCCGATTCCAGCGATTCCTGCGTACGGAACACGGCGGCGTCTTCCTGCATGGCGCGCTGCATCTTCTCGCGAAGATTGGCCGTCGGCGTACCGCCGGAAGCGTGACGCAGGCCGTCGAAGCGGTCCATGATCTTGTCGCAGGCGGCGACGTTGAGATGCGGCACGGGAGACGCGCGGTCGATGACTTCACCGGCGCGGATGGCGGCGGCGCGGCCGAAGACCACGAGGTCGATCAGCGAATTGGAGCCGAGACGGTTTGCCCCGTGCACCGAGGCGCAGCCGGCTTCGCCGACGGCCATCAGGCCTGGAATGATGCGCTCGGGATTGCTGGAGTCGGCGTTCAGCACTTCGCCCCAGTAGTTCGTCGGAATGCCGCCCATGTTGTAGTGAACCGTCGGCAGAACCGGGATCGGCTCGCGCGTCACGTCGACGCCGGCGAAGATCTTGGCGCTCTCGGAAATCCCCGGCAGACGCTCGTGGAGAACGGCCGGATCGAGATGGTCGAGATGCAGGAAGATGTGGTCCTTGGCCTTGCCGACGCCACGACCTTCGCGGATCTCGAGCGTCATGCAGCGCGAAACGACGTCGCGCGACGCGAGGTCCTTGGCAGACGGTGCGTAGCGTTCCATGAAGCGCTCGCCCTCGGAGTTGACGAGGTATCCGCCTTCGCCGCGCGCACCCTCGGTGATCAGACAGCCGGAGCCGTAGATGCCGGTCGGGTGGAACTGCACGAACTCCATGTCCTGGAGCGGCAGGCCGGCGCGGGCAACCATGCCGCCGCCGTCGCCGGTGCAGGTATGGGCCGAGGTCGCCGAGAAATAGGCGCGGCCGTAGCCGCCGGTCGCCAGCACCACCATCTTGGCGGCGAAGCGATGGATCGTGCCGTCGTCGAGGTTCCAGGCAACCACGCCGGTGCAGCGGCTGCCGTCATCCGACATGATCAGATCGAGCGCGAAGTATTCGATGAAGAATTCCGCGTTGTGGCGCAGCGACTGACCGTAGAGCGTGTGCAGGATGGCGTGACCGGTACGGTCGGCAACCGCGCATGTGCGCTGCACCGGCGGTCCCTCGCCGTAGTTCTGCATGTGGCCGCCGAACGGACGCTGGTAGATCTTGCCCTCTTCATTACGCGAGAACGGAACGCCGTAATGCTCAAGCTCATAGACCGCCTTCGGCGCTTCCATGGTGAGGTACTGCATGGCATCGACGTCGCCGAGCCAGTCGGAACCCTTGACGGTGTCGTAGAGGTGCCACTGCCAGCTATCGGGCGTCATGTTGCGCAGCGAGGCCGCGATGCCGCCCTGGGCCGCGACCGTGTGGCTGCGGGTCGGGAACACCTTGGTGATGCAGGCCGTCTTGAAGCCCTGTTCGGCCATGCCGAGCGTGGCGCGCAGGCCGGCGCCACCGGCGCCGACGACGATCACGTCATAGGAGTGATCGATATACTTGTAGGCTTTCCCGTTTTGAGCGGGGCCATTCTGAGCGGATGAATTCGATGCCATGATATCAATTATCCTACGAACGCGATCTTCAGAATGGCGAAGAGACAGAGCCCCGCCATCAGGATCGAAAAGAAGGTGTTGAGCATCACGAGCGCGATTTTGGTGACTTCATGGTGCACGTAGTCTTCGATGATGACCTGCATGCCGAGCTTCATGTGGATGACGCCCGACACGACCATCAGGCCCATGACGACGGCGACGAACGGGTTCGACAGCGCGTGCACGACCTGCGCGTACGGCTGGCCGGCATGGATGATCATGAAGATGATGAAGAAGAGAAACAGCGGCACGTTGGCAACGGCCGTCACGCGCTGGCGCCAGAAATGTTCGGTGCCGTCCTTGGCCGAACCGAGGCCGCGAACCTTACCCAAGGGGGTACGCATATCCATGTGATCAACCTTTAGAAGCGAATGAGGAAGCCGATCACCCAGACCAGCAAGGTCAGACAGAGCGAGGCGACGATGTTGGCGATGGCGAGCTTGGTCGAGAACTGCTTGTCGAAGCCGTAGCCGAGGTCCCACATGAAGTGGCGGAAGCCGCCGAGCATGTGGTGGATCAGCGCCCACGTATAGCCGAGCAGCACGAGCTTGCCGATGATGCTGCCGAGCACCCAGTTGGCCCAGTCATAGGCGCCGACGCCGGTCGCGGCTGCGATCAGCCACCACGCGATCAGCAGCGTGCCGACATAGAGCGCGCCACCGGTGATACGGTGGACGATCGACATAACCATGGTGGGGATTGGTTTATAAATCTGCAAATGCGGCGACAGGGGCCGGTTACTTGTCGTGTTCGCCATCAGAACCTCGCGGCGGTCTTTCTGCGCTTCCGGGGTCCGGAAAGCATCCCAGCAACCACACGATTGACAGAAAGCTGTGTGTGCGTTGCATCAATGGCGACGTTTAATCACGGAAACACCTAACGACAAGTATAATTGACGCACCCGTGAAATTTAATCGATTTGTGTCTTGACGCCCCTTCCGACTTAAGCAAGCCGGCCCGCGCCGCTACCCCTTGCGGATGAATTTTCAAGCTTCGGTGGACAAGCCTGCGCTTTTGGCGCATTTTCGCGTTAACGCTTTGTTAAGCATTCCGTTTCCGGAGACCAATGCGATGTTCAAGACATCCTCGAAACTCGTTTCGCTCGCCGCAGCCGTGCTGATCGCGCTGCCCGCCGCAGCCGGCGATTTCGGCGGCAACTTCGTCCCGCGCCACCACGATCGCGGCCATGGCGGCAACATCGGACAAGGCACGGGCCATCGCGGCATCGCAAACGGCTTCGCATCCGGCTCGGTCATCCGCCATCGCGGCACCTCCGTCATCGGCAATTATGGCGGCTGGAACAACGGCCCGCGGCAGATCGCCGGCGGCTACGACGGCTACCGCCCGCATCCAGGCCGAGGCCGCTTCATCCAGCGCTTCTCCTCGCCCACGTCCAATTTTGCCCGCAGCAACATCGTCATCATTGACCAGCGCGGCGAAGCGCGCGCGCCGTCGGGCACCTATGCCGGAACATCCTACGCCTATGAGACGGATGGCGGCACCTATGTCGGCGGTTACGGCTATGCAGGCTACGGATCTCGGCCGACGGTCAGGCTCGCGCCGATGGCCAAGGTCATCCACGTCAACAACCGCCGCACCGCCTGCTCCTACGAACAGGGCGTCTGCGTCATCCGTCCCTGATGGACCCGATCAGCCGTTGAAGCGCCAGACGGTGGTTTTCTTGACCTCGCTGTCCTCGAGCGCCCGCGTCACCGGCACCTCGTAGACCGCGCAGGGCGACAGCCTCTCCTTCGGCAGATAGGCTCGCCCAGGATCGCCGACGAGCACGGTCACACCTCCGGCCGCCAGCCGCTCGAACCACGGTACCAGCGCCATGGCGAAGTCGCGATCATAGAACACATCGCCGGCCAAGAGCACATCGGCATCGATCTCCGAGCCGATCAGATTCTCGCCGGTGAAATCGATCTCGACCCCGTTCAGGTCCGCATTGAGCGCCACCGCCGTTTTCGTCCACGGATCGATATCGGCGGCGCGCACCTGGCTTGCACCCGCCATCTTCGCAGCGATCGCCACCAGCCCGGAGCCGCTGGCGAAATCGACGACGCGCTTGCCATCAACCGTCTCGGGATGATCGAGCACATAGCGCGCCAGCCCCTGCCCGCCTGCCCAGGCGAAAGCCCAGAACGGCGGCGGCAGGCCGATCTCGGCAAGTTCCTCTTCCGTCTTCAGCCACAGCTCATGCGCTTCGCTCGCGAGATTGAGCCTGATCTCAGGCACATGCGGCGGCGCCATCGGGCTGGTATTGTCGCGGATGAAGAGCGCGGGGTCGGTCTTCACGATATCAGCGCGGCGGGTTGTCGAGCCCGCCCATGCGGCAGACCTCGGCCCATTCCTCGTCGGTCACCGGCTGCACGGACAGCCGCATCGACGTCACCAGCGACATCTTCGCGAGCTTTTCGCTGGCCTTCACATCCTTCAGCGTCACCGGCTTCGGCATGTCGCGGACGGCGCGTATATCGACGCAGTCCCATTTGGGATCGCCCTTGGCGGTCGAATCGGGATGCGACAGCGCGCAGACCTCGACGATGCCGACGATCTCCAGCCCGTCATTGGAGTGGTAGAAGAAGCCCTTGTCGCCGATCTGCATCGCGCGCATGTTGTTGCGCGCCAGATAGTTGCGAACGCCGGTCCACTCCGTGCCCTTTTCGCCAGCCGCCTTCTGCTGCTCCCAGGACCAAGCCGCAGGTTCGGATTTGTAAAGCCAGTGCGCCACTTGATTACGCCTCCGGCTTGTTGAAGACCCAGTTGAAGGGCTTCACCTCGACGCTCTCGAACAGGCCGGCCTTGGCGTAGGGATCGGCGTTGGCGATATCGGTAGCCGCGTCGATGGTCTCGGCCTCGACGATGACAAGGCTGCCGCAGGGCTTGCCCTCGGCATCGAGAAACGGACCGGCCATCTTCAGCGTGCCGGCGGCGTTGAGCGCATTGAGATGCTCGACATGCGTGGGGCGCGTGTCCATGCGGACATTGAGGTGGCCAAGCTTATCCTTGCAGACGAAAGCGAAAAGCATGTGAGTTCTCCTATTCGGTGGTGATCGGGCGCGTCATCAGCTGGTCGATGGCATCGGCAACACCGAGCTTACCCTCGATGATTGCGGACACCGCGTCGGTGACAGGCATGTCGATATCAAGCGACTTGGCGAGCCGCGATACGACGGCGGCGGCAAACGCGCCCTCGACCAGCTCGCCATGCGCGGGGTCGCGCGTTTCGCCGCGCCCGAGCGCGATGCCGAAGCGCAGGTTGCGCGACTGGTGGCTGGTGGCCGTCAGCACGAGATCGCCGAGACCGGACAGACCCGGCACCGTATCCGCCTGCCCGCCCTTGGCGACGACGAAGCGCGACATCTCGGCCAGCCCGCGCGCAATGAGCGCCGCCCGCGCCGAATCGCCGATGCCCGCACCCTCGACGATACCGCATGCAATCGCCAGCACGTTCTTCAAGGCGCCGCCCAGCTGCACCCCGATCCGATCCGATGACGGATAAAGCCGGAAGGTCCGTCCCGAAATCGCCTGGGCCAGCCGCTCGGCGATCTCGCCATTCTCGGCAGCGACGACCATAGCCGTCGGCAAGCCCTTGGCGATATCGGCCGCAAAGCCCGGCCCCGACAGCACCGCGATCGCATGCCCCGGCAGCGCCTTGGCCAGCATGTCGGTCAACAGATTGCCCGTTGTCTTCTCGATGCCCTTGGCGCAGGTGACGACAACGGCATCTTTAGCCAGATAAGGTTCATACTGCCGCGCCGCATCCGCCTGCGCTTGCGAGGGCATGGCGAAGAGCACGATACCGGCATCACCGATCGCATCCGGCTCTGAAGAAAACTGCAATGTCTCCGGCAACGGAATGCCGGGAAGGGCCGCGTCGTGCAGATGCTCGGCGGCGAGATCGGCCATCAGAGCGGGATCTCGCCCGACCAGCGTCACCTTGTGCCGCCCTGTCAGCGCGATTACGGCCGCCAGTGCCGTTCCGAAGGCGCCGGCACCGATGACTGCGATCGTTTCGCTTTCTCCGCTCATGCCTTTGCTCCCCGCTTGCCGAAGCCCAGCAATGTCTCGGCGCTCGAATCGAGCGGCCAGCGCGAGCGCGGCTGCACATCGAGATCGTCAGGCTGAACGCCCTCAGCCATCCGCTCCAGCCCGGCCCAGGCGATCATGACGGCGTTGTCGGTGCAGAGATGCAGCGGCGGCGCCACGAAGCGGAAACGATTCTTGTCGCACAGCGCCTGCAGCGTGCCGCGCACGACGAGATTGGCGGCAACGCCGCCCGCCACCACCAGTGCCGGCTGCTCGACATCGGGATAGAGCGCCTTGAAGCGCTCAAGCCCGCGCCCGATCCGGTCCTTCAGCGTCCGCGACACCGCATCCTGGAACGAGGCGCAGATATCGGCCACGTCCTGATCTGTCAGCGGCGCGATCTCGGTCGCCGCCTGCCGCACTGCCGTCTTCAGCCCGGAAAAGGAGAAGTTCAGCTTCGCCTCGCCGACCAATGGTCGCGGAAACTTGAACCGCTGAGGATTGCCCGACTTCGCCGCCCGCTCGACGGCCGGCCCGCCAGGATAGGGCAGGCTCAGGAGCTTCGCCGTCTTGTCGAAGGCCTCGCCCAGCGCGTCGTCGATCGTCGTGCCCCAGCGCTCGTACTCCCCAACCCCCTTGACCAGGATCAGCTGCGTGTGGCCACCGGACACCAGCAGCATCAGATAGGGGAACGACAACCCATCCGTCAGCCGCGCGGTCAGCGCATGGCCCTCGAGATGGTTGACCGCGTAGAGCGGCTTGCCCGAGGCCTTGGCGATCGCCTTGCCGGTCATCAGCCCGACCAGCAGCCCGCCGATCAGCCCCGGACCGGACGTCGCTGCAATCGCGTCGATCTCCGACAGCGACACATTGGCGCGTTTCAAAGCCTCGTCGATCAGCGTATCGAGTGCCTCGACATGGGCGCGCGCGGCGATTTCTGGCACCACGCCGCCATAGGCGCTATGCTCTTCGAGCTGGCTCAGCACCACGTCGGAGCGCACGGTCGGCACGCCCTCGGCATCCCGCTCGACAACGGCGGCGGCGGTTTCGTCGCAGCTTGTTTCGATACCGAGGATGCGCAGAAAGGGAGCCATGGAGCCTGATCGTTGATTGCGATGGGTCTGAAACCTGTTTACGAGAAACTCCGGTAACAACGGATCAATGCGGATGCAAACAAAACCTTTCCGGATCGGCACCAGAGGCAGCCCGCTGGCGCTCGCCCAGGCAAACGAAGCCCGCGACAGGCTGATGGCGGCCCACGGCCTGCCGGAGGAGATGTTCGAGATCGTGGTGCTTTCGACCAAGGGCGACCGCATCACCGATCGCTCGCTGTCGGAGATCGGCGGCAAGGGCCTGTTCACCGAGGAACTGGAAGAGAAGCTGTCGACCGGCGACCTCGACATTGCCGTGCATTCCTCGAAGGACATGCCGACAACGCTGCCCGAAGGGCTCTGTCTGTCCGCCTACCTGCCGCGCGAAGACATTCGCGATGCTGTCGTAGGCCGCACCGCCCCGAAGCTGATCGACCTCCCGCATGGCGCCACCGTCGGCTCCTCGTCGCTGCGCCGCCAGGCACTGATCCGCCGCATGCGCCCCGACATCAACGTCATCACCTTTCGCGGCCTCGTCGATACACGTCTGCGCAAGCTGAACGAGGGCCAGGTCGATGCGACGCTACTGGCCCTGGCCGGTTTGAAGCGGCTTGGAAAGGTCGAGGTCATCACCGATATCCTCGACCCCGACACCTTTCCCCCCGCACCGGCCCAGGGCGCGATCTGCATCGAGAGCCGCATCGGCGATGCGGTAACCGACGCGCTGCTCGCCCCGATCAACGATATCAGGACTTACGACACGGTTTCCTGCGAGCGCGCCTTTTTGGGCGCGCTCGACGGTTCCTGCCGCACGCCGATCGGCGGCTATGCCGTCTGCGAGGGCGACCAGATCCGCCTGCACGGCCTGATCATCACCCCCGATGGCCGCAGCCAGCACGCCATCACCATCGACGGCAATCGCCGCGACGCAGTCGCGCTCGGCACCCGCGCCGGCCAGGATATCCGCGCCCGCGCCGGCGCCTCGTTCTTCGACAGCTGGAGCTGACGCCGCATGCGCGTGCTCGTCACCCGTCCACCGCATCCGGGCGAGCGCACCGCAAGACGGCTGGCCGAGATGGGACACGAGCCGATCATGCTGCCGCTATCGGCCCCCGCACACGACCCCAAGGCCGCCTTCGCAGCGCTCGCCAACTCCGATGGTCCGATCGCCATTACCAGCGCCGAAGCCATCCGCGTTCTGACAGAGCGCCCCGATGACCTCGCCCCACACCTCACCCGCCCCCTCTTCGCCGTCGGCGACGCCACCGCAGACGAAGCAAGGGCAGCGGGCTTCAGAGACGTCACCGCCTCCATCGGCGACGGCGCAGACCTGGCCGACCGCATCGCGCAACTCGACCTCGTGCGATTGGACGCAACCAACATCCTTTACCTCGCAGGCGCCCCCCGCGCCGAAACATTCGAGGCCCGCGCGGCCGCACTGGGTCTCACCGTAACCACGGTCGAATGCTACCGCATGCACCGCCTCGACATCCCCGACCAGCTGCTCCGCGAGCTCTTCTCGGCCCACGAACCCGACGCCATCCTCTTCTATTCGCGCCGCACCGCCGAGGATTTCTTCGCCCTCAAGGAAATCTCCGCCAACCCCGACGCCCTCATCGGCGTCCGCCTCCTCTGCCTCAGCCAGGCCATCGCCGACGCCATTCCCGTGACCCTTCAGGGCCAATCGGCGATCCCCAGCAGCCCTGATGAGACAGCCCTGTTGTCGCTTCTGTGAGCGACGGCGGCTGGCAAATTTCATCTGGCCTCTTTCCTTCACCGGCCTCACTGACTACTTTCGAACCACTGTAAGAATTATGAGGGTCTCATGGCACCAGGAAATCCGCCCCGCCATTCGAAGAGCACCGACGAGCCGGTCACGATCGACTTGGATGCACAGGAGATTGCCTCGGAAGTGCGTGCCAGCAAGGACATCCAGCAGGATGCCGGCCCAGATATCGGCAAGGCAGCCGACGAGGTAGCCGAAGCGCCGCCGGAGACCAGCGAATCGATCGTTCCCGATGACGGCATGGACGAAAGCGACGCCGCGAAGGCCAAGGCGGACGCGCCTGTTGAAGAGTCGGCGGAGCCCTTCGCCTATGACAAGGCGCCCGATCCCGAACTGCCGCCTTACAATCATGCCCCGGAGCCCGTCGAGCCCGCCAAGAGCGAGCCTCAGCGCTATCAGGGCGGCACCTCCGGGCTGATGGCCGCCGGTATCGTCGGCGGGTTGATCGCGCTTGTTGGCGCCGGCGCCCTCCAGTATGCCGGCTTCCTGCCCGGCTCATCTGTCCCGCAGCAGCCGTCGCCCGAGGTCGCCAACCTCTCCGGCGAAATCGATGGCCTCAAGCAATCCCTAGCCAACCTCGCGGCCGCACCACAGGCGGCGCCAGCCAATGACGCGCTCGAAAGCCGCATCGCGGCACTTGAGGCCGCCGCCAAGGCGCCCCAGGCAGCCGGCTCTGGCGCCGATAGCGCCACCGTCGATGCGTTGAACCAGAAAATATCAGACCTCACGACTGAGCTCGACCAGCTGCGCGGCGCCGTCAGCCAGGCAACCGAGCAGCGCGCCACCAACGGCGCAGAGCTCGAACAGCGCCTGACCGCCGCCGAACAGAAGCTCAACGAGCCGCGCCAGGATGTCGCCGTCGCCAAAGCGATCGCGGCAGCCGGCCTGAAGGCCGCGATCGATCGCGGCGGTCCCTTCGTCGCCGAACTCGACACCTATGCCGGCGTTTCCCCGGATGATCCCGTCGTCACCGACCTCAGGAGCTTCGCCGAAACCGGCGTGCCCTCGCGCGCCGAGCTGATCCGCCAGGTCCCCGACGTCGCGACCGCGATCATCGGGAGCGTCAACAAGGCCGACCCCAACGAGAGCTGGTCCGACCGGCTGATATCGGGCGCCAGGTCGCTGGTCAGCGTTCGCCCGGTGGGCAACATCGAGGGCGACAGCGTCGAGGCGATTGCCGCGCGCATGGAAGACAAGGTGAAGAACGGCGACCTGCCGGGTGCGGCCAACGAGTGGACCACGCTGCCAGCCGATGCCAAGCAGGCCTCCGCCGCCTTCAAGCAATCGCTGGAAGCCCGCATCCGCGTCGAGGAACTCGTCGGCAGCGCGCTGTCGAAGGCTGTCTCAGGCACCGGTAAGGAGGGCTGATCATGATCCGGCTCGTCGTCTTTGCGCTTCTCGTGCTTGTTCTCGGCTACGGCTTCTCCTGGCTTGCCGATCGCCCCGGCGATCTCTCGCTGATCTGGGAGGGCCAGCTCTATC
>Ga0307406_10002090_pt1 | contig 10890 bp, 6 predicted proteins | sample 322Cmetagenome_3_FD_203706 | JGI IMG/M metagenome (GOLD analysis project Ga0307406, IMG submission 203706) | Maize rhizosphere microbial communities from greenhouse at UC Davis, California, United States - 322HYB-C-2 | ecosystem: Host-associated > Plants > Roots > Rhizosphere > Soil | place... | reverse complement strand
ATGCTGACGAAGGGCGAGTGCGAGCACCCGCTCTGGCGAGCGTGCCGTCGCGCCGACCTACGCCGGATCGGCTGGCACGTGCTCCGTCACACCTTCGCGAGCCACCTCGCGATGAAGGGGGTCGCCCTCAAGGCGATCCAGGAGCTCCTCGGCCTCGCGACGATCGAGATGACGATGCGCTACGCGCACCTGTCCCCGGACGTCCGCCGTGGTGCCGTCAAGCTCCTCGACGGTCCCCGACGCCCGACGAGGGCGCCGCGCACGCTCACGGCACATACACGGCTCATGAGCGGAGGCCGAAGCAAAAGTAGCGAGGTTTCCCGAAGAAATTGAGTGGAGGCGCCGGGAATCGAACCCTGGCAGGATATCGGGCGAGTCTGCTGGAACTGGCCGTAATTATTGGGGTTTGTTCCTGCAGGGTAGCCCGGCGTCGTCCCTCTGAAGTCCGCTGAATTTCGCCGGTGTTCGTGGTGTCTGGGCACGATTTTGGGCACGGTCGGCGACCGGGGCCCGCGGGCGGAGGGGAGGCCGTTGGACTGAGCCTGTTTCGTGCGTGAGGCGGAGCCGGTCCTGGAGGCGCGGCGCCGTCGAGGCCCTCGACGCGGAAGTTCGTCACGGCGGCGCAGAGGTCCGGGTGCTTGGGGGACGCGAGGCGGACGCGGCGGATCGCGGCGAGCCCCTCGCGCAGCCTGCGGGTGAGGGCGCGGTCGCGCGCCTCGATGGCGTCCGGGCCGATCCACGCCTGGTACGCGACGGCCGCGCGCAGCCCCTCGAGCAAGCTCATGTTGCCGGTGCCGGCCGGCATTCTTGTCCTTGTCGTTCCACCACGTAGAGGCGAGCGTCGTGCGGACCTTCGGCTCGATATCGCGGCGCAGGTAGAGCGTGCCTCAAGCGCTCATGGGCCGCTTCAGCCCGTATAGGGCTGGGCAAATTCGCCCCAGGTGCCGGTGGGCTGCAGCCCGGTGCCCGGGTAATCGTCGCGGTTCTTCTGGCTCCGCAACTCGACGGCGGCGGGGGCGAGGGCCTCGATGCTCAGCACGGCGGCGTTGATCGTCGCGTCTTCCTGGCCCTCGAGCTCCGCGATCCAGGTGCGCATGTACCGCACGCCGTAAAGGACCTCGTCCCGATCGTAGATCTCGCCGCTCTGCTTCAGATCGTCCTCGATCAGGTAGATCCACATGCGCGCGAAATTGGCCAGCATGCGATCGTAGGTCGCCCGGCGCGGATCGTCGCTGGGCGGGCGGCTCAGGCTGCTGCGCAGCTGCTTGAAGCTCAGGGTGCGCACGCTGGCGATCTTGCCGGTGCCATTGCGGAAACCTTCGGCGTCCCGCCAGGCGCTCGCCGCGGACTTCTCGACGGCCGTCTTGGCGAGCACGAAGGCGTGGTGGACGTCGTAACGGGCGAGCAGCACCGACTCGAGGTAATCGCCGATGAACGTGGCGTAATTGTGGCTCTCGTGCAGGAGCGCAGGATCACGCGCCCACGACATGACGAACCAGCTCTGCTGGAACACCTCGCTCTGCTTGATGCGCGCCTGCTCGTAGGTCGGGCTCTGGTGGATCGTCGCGTCGATGTCGGGCGGCAAGAGGGTGCAGGGCCAGCTGCTCATCGCGAAGCAGGCCGTCTCCGGCGGGCGCTGGAGCGGCGCGACGCGCAGCACGTCGCCGGCTTCCCAGATCGGGTAGCGGTGGATCACCAGGTCGAGGTTCTCCTGCATCGTCCCGGCCCGATCGACGAGCACGTCCGGGTATTTCACCGTCTCGTGGCGCAGCATGTGCTGGACGACCTGGAGCGACTTGTACTTGAGGCGCATCCACTCGCAGGCGCGACCATAATGGTTCGGGTCACCCCCGGAGCTCAGATCCGCGTCGCAGCGCGTGTGCGTGTCGATGGCGTCGAAGTAGGCCCACAATGCCTCGTCGGTCGGGTTCGCGAGGTATTCGTCCATCAGCGCTCTCCAGGCGTCCTCCTGTCCCGGCGAGGCTGCCGTGGGAATGTCGGGGTACCATTCGAAGACCGAGAGGTGAGGCTCGCCGTAGAAGCCGTCCTCCGACAGATGATCGAAGGGGATCCCCAGGCGCAGCGCGCCGAGATCGATCGCGTGGAGCTCGTCATAGGCCTGCTTCGCCTTGGCCAGCGAGTCGACGCGGCCGGTCGCCCAGAGGAGCTTCTTCTCGTCCGTGAGCGATTGCATGAACAGCGCGTCGCGTTCTTCCTGGGCCTTGGGGTCCGTCACCTCGAGCCCCGGCGTCGTGGCCTCGAACGCCTCGAACGCGGGTTGCTCGGGGCGATAACGCGCCGGATGCAGCAAGGTCTTCATCCCGTACTTCTGCCGCAGCGCATGCACGTATTTCACCAAGCTCTCGGCCTTCTGGTCGTCCACGTGGCCGAGCGCGCGGCGGCGAATGTTCGCGTCGCTGTAGCCGACCTTGGCCAGGTCGTAGCCATCCGGGGCGTGGCACCCGACGCAAGCGCCGCGCTCTCCGGGGAAGCGAAATGCCTCGAGGCCTTCTTTCAGCGCGGCGTCGAGCTCGGCCGGGTCGAGAGCCTTTTCGGGATCGAAGGCCGGGCCGCAGCGTTCATCGTCGTGCGGCTCCGGGGGGCATAACACCGAATCTGGGTAGGCGAGGGGCGCCGCGCCACCGCCGCCATTGCCGCCGCCGGCGCCACCCGTACCACCGCTGCCGCTCGCGCCTGCGCCGCCGTTGCCCGCGCTGCCCGTCTCCGCGCCACCACCGCCGCAGCCGGCTGCCAGCATCGCCCCCAAAAGCCCGGCAGCGGTCCAAATTCGTCGCATAAGGTCCTCCGTTCGAGGCGCCCGCGCACGCAGACAGGCGACGTATGGTAGCCCCTGTTCGAAGCACGCGCGCCGTTTCAAGTAAGAGGGGAGAGTACCACACGTCGCTCTCGTATTTCAAGGTAGCGTGTGGACGATGCACCCGAGGGCCCGCCACGACGCGGGCAAATGCTGAGGAGGAATGCGCGAAGGTGTCTCAGCGCGGATTGCGCAGGGCTCGAAGGAAGCCCAGTCCTGACCCGTGAGAGCCAAATATACTTGCCATCGGAGCCGTCCATGAGGAACCCTGCGCGCCTTAAAGATGAAAATCACAAGGCTCACGAACATCGTCCGCTGCTCGAGACGGCGAGTCTCGAGGCCACCGCGGTTCGCGGCGCTCGCATGTGCTGCGTTGGGCGTCAGTTGCACGCAGGCACCGCCGCAAATGCCGCCGCAGGCGCGACAGGAGGCGGTGTCTCCCTCACCCGCCACCGCTGCGGCACCGCCACCCACTGTGCCCGAGGTTCACGTCGATGGTCCGCGCATCCGCGTCGCCTTGAAGGGAATTCGCGTCGACGATGCGGCCGTACCTTGGGCCCCCGCGCTCATTCGTGATCGGCTCCATAAGATCGATCTACTCTTCGAGGCGCTGCGCGAGCTTCGCAAGCCCGGGCTCGACCAGCTTGCTTCAGGCGAATGCGTCTTCGAGGTCGAGCCCGACGTCCACTTCACGGCCGCGGCCAGCGCCATCATGACGAGCGCGTTTGCGGGCTGCCCGGTGGCATGGTTATTGACCCCCTCGGGGTGGCTGAAGCTGCGGACGCCCGTTCCACCGCCGCCCGGTGCGTCCTCGGCAGCCGAGGGCAGGGTGCCCTCGCGCCGGCAGAGCGCGCTGCACATCGGCCCGACACTAGAAGTCATCTCATAAACCGTCCAGTAGGTCCATCAGCCCCAATATCCTACTTTGTAGGATCAATCTAACGGACGTCCCTCCGGCGGCCGGTACATTTTCATTCGTGACGATATTTATACGGTGTGGACGTGACAGATCCTCAGTGGGAGCTCCTCGAGCCGCTCATCCCAGCTCCGCCCGTACGCGTCGATCGCCGTGGGAGGCCGTGGAAGGATGCGCGCGAGGTACTCAACGGCATCTTGTGGATCTTGCGCACCGGCAGCACCCGAGCAACCCATGGGCTCGGCGGTATTGAGGACGCACTTGGTGCAGTTCTGCGATGGCACCGCCGCTTCCGTGCAGAGGTTGCTCCCCCACACGGGCTGGCACGCGCCCCCTGCTCCGCAGGCACAAGCCCAGAGTGGGTCGTAGAAATCCTGTGCCTCCTTGCCAGCGGGGGTCGCGCAGCTCTGGCCCGATGAATCCTGCGTCAGCTCGGCACAGGACTCGGTGCACAGGCACGGATCCGGAGGTGGAGGCGCCGGGCGTTCAGGGCTTCCAGAACGAAAGGAGCTGTCGCATCGCCTGCGAGAGCTCGGCTACTCGGTGACGGCTGATGAATCGGCACAGGTAGATCACGGAGAATGCGCGTTGCGGTCGCCCTGACTCGTTCCACGGGACGAGCCCGACGCGACACTCGATCGCGCCCCAGGCCTCATCCTGCATCCGGCGTTCGATCTGCCGGGCCCCAGCGTCGCTGATGCACGCGGCGCCGTGAACCGTGAAATCATCGACTTCGCCGCCATCGAGGCTTCGCATCTCGATGCGCGTCGGCGCGCCCTCCGGCAGTCTATCGAACAGGTAGCACCTCCATCGATAGAGACATTGAGCACCGAATGCGGGTGGAGGAGGCTGTAGTCTCACCCGGAAGCCAGGTCGCATCGAACCAATGGGTAGGGCCGATGCCAAGCTTTCGGGAAAGGAGGGAACGATCACGGAATTTCTCGCCGCCTTACGTTCCCATTCAAACTCCATCTGGGGGGTGGCTGCGGACCAGCCACGAACTTGGTCGTAAGTGGGGAAGAAGCGGAGCCTCTGCCCGCCGCCGCCTCTCCGACGCGCGACGGCTCGGAACCGGTCGGCTTCACTCGACAGGTACTCGGCGTTCACTGGAGACTCCAGGTGCTCTGCCCACAGCTTGCGACGGAATTTGGAGACGACCTCCTTGTCGAGAATGATGGCGCTCAGCTCGGTATCGGGCCCATCTGCCCCGGGACGGATACCCTCCAACGAAATGCCACCGGCGTTGGCCGAACCGATCAGGGCCCAGCAATCGTCGACGATCAGGATCTTGGAGTGAACATAAACCTGTGCCACACCTATGTTGGAATTGGCCGGGTACGGTTGCAAGAGGGAGTACATCCCGAACCGATCGCCGATGATATCGGTCACCCGCCGGATCTCCTCGTGGATGTTGATGTCCTGGTTCGCCCCGAATCCAGCGGCAGCGAGGGGCTTGTGGGGGAGCATCACGATGATCCGGAAGTCAGGATTCTGGCGATTTTTCTCCGCCGACTCAGCCAAGGCCGCCCAGATGTGCTCGTCGGAGATCCACTGGTTCTCGAGATAGATGTAGCGCTTTGCGGCCTTGATTCCCAGGAGGTACGCATCCTTGCAGGAGCGCTCCCAGGTCTCTCCGCTCTTGCTCCACGCCGGTTTGCCTTCTTGTGCATAATGCGCCGGCATCGAGCGGACGATCTGCACGAGACCCGGCTCGTCCCCGGTGGGCACGGGATGAGGCTTGGCTCGGTGAAACGCGGCAAGGGTGGGGCGTTCAGGTCCACTCGGCACGCGCTTCGCCAGGATACTACCCGTCGAGTCCTTGGACAATCGGTGGAGGTTGCCGTGATTCCACCGCTGTATGAAGTTGTCGCGTACGAAATCGACGGCGGACCCACGAATTCGACAGTGGATGTCGTGCCAGAACTTCTCCGTCCTGGAGGTGCTTCGATGGTTCGTCTCGTGTTTTCTGGTATCCCATCGGTCACCATCGATGTAGGTGAGGTCGATCCCGCCGAGAAACGCGATTTGGTCGTCGATCACGACGGTCTTTTGATGATGCGTGCCGAACGTCGCGGTCTTTGGGTGAATGTCGGTGTAACACGTGACGTTTGGAATCCCCTTGAGCGATGAGAAGAGCTTGTACGTCTCCGGCAGGTAGTCGTAGAGGCCGCCCTCTTTCACCAAGAGACGCCGAAGGGCCTCTTGGTTGTCGTCCGGATCGTACGTCTGACCCGCCGTGAGGACCACCAAGAGGTCATTCACTGCCGTCAGCCCCATTTGTAGCCAGTTCGGGATGGCGTCCATTCGGCGCCTCACGTCGTCCTCGTCGGCCCAGAATTGATTGACGAGGAGGTACACGGAGACGCCGCGCATGCCGGCTTCGGCCAGGACCGACGCGAGCTCGGTCTTCATGTCCGCTCGGGGCAAGTGCCCCCTGACGAGCCTGAAATCCGCCATGAAATGCAGGCCCGTCAGGAAGACGGAGCGCCTCGCGTTTCTGATCGCGAGGTAGAGATCCTGGCAGTACTCCTGGCCGTCCAGGTAGATCTGTATTTTGTTGCCCGCCGTGACGGGCAATCCCTCGACGAACCAGGTCACGATTGCCTCCTACTCGCCGTCGTCCGGCAGCCAGTTCCCCTGCGGATCCTTCGTCCAGACGGGCAGCGAGTCTCCTGCCCGGAGACGGACGAGCGTCGTGGGGAGACGAACCTCCCACGGATCCCCGAAAGGCTTCTCCTCACCGGGCGCCTTGTCCCGCTCCTTGAGCTCGTCGAGAATCTCGACGTAATCCTCGTCCCCGATCATCGGCGGCTCGCCGCCCTCCCACACCTTCCCGGTGTTCCGGTAATGCGCGAGCGCCTTCTCGAAGCCCGGGCGCACGGGGACCACGACCCGAGCCGCGCCCGCCTTGAGGAACTCGGCGTGCTGCGGGTCGACGTCCTGAAGGGCCACCCGCTCCTGCCACAAGCTCTTGCGGCCCCAGTAATACGGGTAGAACACGTAGGTCATGTTCTCCCATTCGAAGGCCTGCTCGAAGAACCGGATGTGGCTGGCCTGGTAGTGCACAGTGCTGAAATCGATCCCTGCACCTGCCTCGAGGACGGCGTCGAAGCCCTGGAAGTTTCGCCCCCTGACGAGCGAGATGCATTGCTTCTTGAGCTCCGCGCGTTCGATCAACCGATTCTCGAGGGGGCTCCGCCCGACGATCTCCACGCCCGCCTGCGCGGCGGCCTCGGAGAGCTTCGCCTCGTATTCGGCCTTCTGCTTGAGATAAGCCGTGGAGATCGCCTCGTGCGTCTTCAGCCGCCAGTTCTCCCACATTCGCTTGTCAGGCTTGCACATGACATCGAGCGTCAGCGCGAAGTGCCGCCCGAACGGGATCGAGACGGCCAGCGAAAGGGAGTCCCGGCCGTCGAACATCGTGTAGGACACCTCCCCAGCATTGTTTAAGCCAAACGTCCTGCCGCCGATGAGGAACGTTGGGAGTGCAATGTAGGTGGGCTCGATGTCGATATTTTTAGGGTCATTGGCGGGCAGCCCCTGCGTGTAGAGGGGGTTGTCCTGCTTGCGCCACGTGCTGTAATCCCAGTTCATACGGACCCACCACGGGTAGTAGCCCGAGGGCATCTTCACCTCGTCATCGCTCTTGACGAGGGAGTACACGAAGCCCTCGGATTGTCCCGACCAGGAGAGAGATACGGACTTCACGCGCTCCGGCGGCGCCTCGACGCCAGGGACTCGATACTTCCGCACGTAATCGTCGTAATTCGTGGGCGTGAGGGCGCTCGGAGACAGGTTGAACTCCTCGGGCTCCTCGAGATCCTCCGCGTGCGCGGCCTTCAGGCCCCGCAGCAGGAACGCGGCGGGCTCCGGCACGACGAAATCGAAGAACTCCCTGAGGCCGTAATCGAAGATCTGGGCCTCGTAGACCTTGTCGACCCACTGGTACACGCCCACGACGTGCTGCGTCCCGGCCTTGTTGTCGAACCCGTGCTTGTTCGACTCCTCGTACTCTTCGATGGTCCGCGTCGTGCGCTCGCGTCGAACGCGCTCCGAGATGCGAGCGACCGTTCGCTCCGTGACGTCCTGGGCCACGCTCACCGCCCGCTTCTCGGCCTCGTTCTTCGATGTATTGGTCGAATAACCGACGTTCGCGTCCACCTTGAAGAAGGGGCCGTACGAGGCCGAGACGGAGGCGCCGGCCTCGAACTCCTTGTCCTCCTGCACGGTCTTGGAGGCTTCCAGTTGCAGCTCGAAGCGGTCGGTCGTTTGAAGATCGCGCTCCTCCTCGCGGGTGGTCTCTTCCGCGGTGACCACGGTGTCCTCCGTCCGGCGGAGGCGTCGTGTCGCCCGCTCCTTGAATTCGCCCTTCAAGACGTTCTCGATATGGGCGAGCTCGCCTCCCTCGTACCGCTTGATCTGCATCTTGATCCGCAGCAGGTTCCCGAGGCCGACGGGCTTGACCTGTCCTGCCATGTTCTTCTCCGGCCCGGCCGCCTTCACGTCCTGCAAACCCGCCGGGAGGACCGAATGTGCAGACATGAGGGATCGGCCCACACGGACTCGCTTTTGAAGGGCCTTCGTAGGCGTGAGCTGACGAAGGCGCAGACGAACCTTGCGCTCCTGCGTCTCCAGGCGGGACACGGCCGCCGCGACGGTGGTCAGGCTCAGGTCGATTCTCTGCGCCACGAGCACGTCCTCGACTGCCGGCGGAAGCTCATCGATGACCTCTTGTTTCAGGAGGAGTCCCTGCGTCTCATTGGTTGGCGTGCCCGTCGCCCCGCCCGAGGTCGTGGCGGGAGCGTAGTCCTCCGCGGAGAAATCAAGCAAGTGCTCCACCGTATCGGCAAGAGCGGTCGCCTCCCGCTGAAGGTCGTCGAGCTCCTCCTGATTGTTCGGCGGCTCCTCGCCGCCCGTCGTGGTGCCCGAAGAGGCCTCCGGCGGCAGCGGATACACCGGGTAAGGGATGACCAGCGTCATCTCGGTGAGGACGCCGGCAACGGCGCCGGGGATTTCCAGCACATCCTGTCGACTGGCCAGCCGGTCCAGGAAATCGACGGTGCGGAAACGGTCCGAGAGGGTCGCGAGGAGCGCAGCATCCGTCTGGGTGACCGTCAGCGCGAGGATGCTATCGGACAGCGTGCTGAACGCGCGGCTATAGTCTGTCGTGCTTCGGATGGTGAGGGACGGCTGGCCAAGGATGGTCGTGACGATCGCGTCGAGATCGTCGAGGTCCGTCGAATCCTCGTCCAAGAGGGCGGTCCTCAGCGAATCGAGGCCGGCAGCCAGCGTGAGCTTCGTCGGAGAATCGATGAAATCGGCCGTTTGCATGAACGCATTTGCGGCCACCACCATCGCCTCCCGAGGTTGCGACGTCGCTCGGGCGCTCACGAGCGCCAGAAAAAATGTGGACGGCGTGGGTCCAACCACGCGACGCTTGAAGGACGGAAGGCCCCGCTGCGGGGGGCGAATCATTACAAACCGCAATATCTCGCTCATCGTGACCTCTCCTATGCCGACGCCGACCCCGAGGGTGGCGCGCGGACGCTGGACGGTATGAAGCCGTTCCCCCCCAGCCGAGACGGTGAAATCGCGATCGATATGTCGCAGTTATAAAACGGGGTCCGTCGCGAATTGTCAAGCGACTTAAATCATTTTCATTCGACGCGGGCCGTCTTGGAGGATATCATCCCAAAGCAAGAAGAAGTAATCCAGGCGCCGGGAGAGCGCCGACGTGAAATGGTACCATCCCATTGGACGACACCACGCCCGTCGACGAGTCATCGGCCTCTCGTACCAGCACGCATTCGAAATCGCCTCCGTGCCAGCACAACACACCTTCATTCTATTCCTTGCTCGTTCCTCTTCCTCGCAACGCAGCCCACCACCGCACCCCGATCGATATCCTCCTTCCACACACGTGACGCCGACGATGCTCCACGAGGTCCTCGGCCCGCTCGGCTTCGACATCCGGCTCTACCCCCACAACGGACCGGTGGAGGCATCCGTCCGTTTCCTGCTGCGCGGCGCCGACGCCGATCCCGCCTGCGCACCCTCGCAACGCACCCGGAACCATCTCCCCCGCGGTTTCTACGTCGCGCAATGCGACCCGCCGCTGACGTCCACCTCGTTTCCCGGCCACGCAACGCCACCCGCGTCCGCCTCCCGCCTCGTTTCCCGTCGTCTCAACGCACCCCTTCTCGCCGCTGAAACGATTTCTCTCTCCCGCACCGCCCCTCGCCGCTGCATCCGAAACCGTTTCCTCGCCGGGAAACGCTGTCCGCGTCCGCCGCCCGTCCCATTTCCCCGCCGGGAAACGCGGCCCGACACGCCTCTGCGCTCGTTTCCCCGCCGGGAAGCGCCCGTTGCACCGTTTGCAGATGCTTTTCCGCCGCTTTCGTGCTCGTCCCTTTTCGCCGTTGCAAAATTGATCATCGCCCAACGTCCAACGCGCGAACCCGAAACGACCCCGCCCCCGCGCGCGGGGGTAGGGGAGGAGAGGATCCATGCGTTGCCCTCGTGAGATCGATGGGAGCTCCGTTCATCGCCGTCACATCCGGTTTCATGCAGCCCACTTGACGGTGGGATGAGTTTGCACCGAGTTGCGCGTGCGCGCTGGGCACCTGGTGACCGACCGCCCCTCGCTATTCGTACTCAGGCGCCAGCCGAAACCAGACCATCCGCCCGCCCGCGCAAGCTCGCCTCGGAGGCGGAAGCCTGCCGCGGCGGACCAGGGGACGGCGATCGGGGCGCTGTCTCGGGGGAGGTAGACACGGACGGTGCGGAGGGCGGGACTCGTTAAATCTGTTCAACCGAACCGCCGTCATCACTGATGACTCTTCAAAGGTGTAGGTTGGTATGTCCCAATCACACATCTGCTCGATAAAGCGTTGCACGGAGGTTGCTTACTCCGTACGCCGGACAATCGGGGGGCACACGCTGTGGTGGGTCGCGACGAAGACGAACGCACTCGAGCATTGAGGGTCGACCTCCCCGCCGACCTGAAGCACCAGCTCAAGCGCGAGGCACTCGACCTCGACATCACGATGCGGGAGCACATCCGTGAAATCCTGGAGGACCGGCTTCCCCGGAACGTGCGGAATAAGATTCGAGAGCAGGCAGCCGCAGAAAGCACGGACTACCAGCAGTTCATGCTGCG
>Ga0307406_10002088_pt1 | contig 10896 bp, 10 predicted proteins | sample 322Cmetagenome_3_FD_203706 | JGI IMG/M metagenome (GOLD analysis project Ga0307406, IMG submission 203706) | Maize rhizosphere microbial communities from greenhouse at UC Davis, California, United States - 322HYB-C-2 | ecosystem: Host-associated > Plants > Roots > Rhizosphere > Soil | place... | reverse complement strand
GCCTTCGCTGATGCCTGCACCATGACCCGACGGCCGTCGGAGGGCGCCGGGCGTCGTTCGATGAGGCCCTCGCCCTCCATCGCCCCGAGGAGATTGCTCACGGTCGATCGGCTGAGACGCAGCCGCGCGGCGATCTCCGCCGGACCCTTCGAGGTGCCGCGTGGCAGGGCCCGGATCACGTCGATCTGGGCATCCGACAGCTCGGGAAGCCCAGCCTCCGCCCGCGTCGCGGCGAGGAGCGCGCGCCGCAGCGGGGAGATGACGCCGGCGAGTCGAGCCGCATCGAAACCGCTCATCGACTCACCGCCGACGCCGGGGTGAGCGAGGGGCGCTCGTTGAGGATCTCGGGAAGGAAACCGGCCGCCTTCTTGTAGTCGGCGGCGATCCGCTCGCGCTCGTCAGAGGGGATCACATCATCGATGTCGGCGAAGCCCTGCGGCGCGCGCTCGCGAGCGAGCTGCATCACGCGCTCCGGCCCCGTGGCGCGAGTGCCGGCGAGCAGAGCGGTCATCGCGGGGCGGCGGTCCTGCTCGTATGCGGCGAGACCCTCGTCGATGCTCGGGGCTGTCGCGAGGTGGAAGGCCAGCGTGCGCGCATCGAGGATCGCCTGGGATCCGCCGTTCGATCCGTTCGGGTACATCGCGTGCGCGGCATCACCCAGCAGCGTGGTGCGACCGAACGTCCACTGCGGCAGTGCGTCTCGGTCGACCATGGGGTACTCGAGGATCTCGTCGGCGGCGGCTATCGCGGCCGGCACATCGAGCCAGTCGAAGCGCCAGTCGCGGAAGAGCTCGGCGATCGGTCCGGGCTCGACGTGGCGGTTCCAGTCCGCGTCTCCCGTGCCGCCGACGCGGCGTTCGGCGATGAAGTTCACCAGCATCTGTCCGTCGGCGTCTGCGGGTGCGAGCGGATACGCGACGAACTTCTGCTCGCCGTCGCCCGCCATGATCATGGTGCGGCCGTCGAGGATCGCCGGAATCCGCGTGACCCCGCGCCACAGGGTGAGGCCGCTCCAGGGCGGGGCTCCTTCACTCGGGTAGCGCAGAGCACGCAGTGCCGAGTGGATGCCGTCGGCGCCGATGATCACGTCGGCGGTCGCCTCGACCGTGCCGTCGGCGGTGGCGAAGCGCGCGGTCTCGGTGCCGTCATCGTTCGTGGTGACGTCGATGAGGCGGTGATCGAGGCGGATGGGCTCTGCGAGTCGCGCTGCAGCGAGGTCACGGAGAGCGAGTTGGAGACGACCGCGGTGCACCGACAGCTGCGGCCAGCGGTAGCCGGCCTCGCGCCCGCGCGGTTCGCTCCAGATCGGCTGCCCGAAGCGGTTGTAGTACGCCAGCGTCTGCGGTTCGACCCCCAGCTCGGCGATGGTGTCGGCGATGCCGAGCTCGGTGAGCTCGCGCAGTGCGTGCGGCAGCAGGTTGATGCCCACGCCGAGCCCGCGGATCGCCGTGCTCCGCTCGAACACGGCGACGTCGCGCAACCCGGCCTCATGCAGGCTGACCGCTGTGGCGAGTCCGCCGATCCCCGCCCCGATGATGATGATCTTCATTGATCGCTCCTGTTCGCGGCTCATCCGAGCCGCCGTCAGATATAGTTTTGCCACAAAACCATATCTGACGCAAGAGGCGGATCGACCTAGCTCCTCAGCGAGCGGCGGCCGTGCGTGCGGCCTCGATGATCACGTCGACGCCCAGCAGGAAGAGCTCCCGGTCCTGCAGATCCGACAGCAGCGCGCTGTTCTCGGCGATCAGGGGGAACTGTCGCGGATCGGCGAGGAGCGGCGAGTCGATCCAGGGGCTGTCCTCGCCGTCGTGGCTGCGGTCCGCTCTCGCTCGAGCGATCCCCGCGGCGCCAGACAGCACGTGCGAGGCGAGCAGTGCGTAGTGCCGCACCAGCTCCTGCCCTCGCAGCCCGGCGCGGTGGAAGGCATCGAGCATCAGCTCGATCGCCGCGAGCTCGCCCGCGCCGTGCGTGGTCAGGCTCGTCGCCTCCGCGCCGATGGCCGGGTAGCGGGTGAAGGAGGCGAGGGTCGCTTCGCTCAGCATGCGCAGGCGGCCCGCCCAGTCGTCGACCGGAAGGTCGACGCTTGCTGCGGCCTGGCCGTTGAGCTCGTCGAGGAGTGCGCCCATCAGGGCGTCCTTGCTCGCGAAGTGGCGGTAGATGGCGGTCGGGTCGGCGCCGAGATGGGCACCGAGCTCTCGCACCGAGATGGATGCCGCTCCGGTCTCGGCGAGCTCCATGCCGGCGTCGATGATCGTCGCCCTGTCGAGCCGCACGCGCGCGGATGCCTTGTTCGCCATTCGTCTCTCCGGTCTTCTCTGCTCCATCGTGCCATGCGATGCGGCGATCCCGAGCCGATGGCAACGGAATCGCATCGCCTCTGACAACACTGTTGACACCATAGATGACCGAGGATACGTTTGTCGCGTTCCAGCAGCATCGACGATGAGGGAAGGTCCACTATGGCGAGCGAGTTCGTCTTCCACGGAGGTCTCGTGTTCACCGGCAGCGGTTCTCCGCTCGCGGATCATGCCGTCGTCGTACGCGACGGTCGCATCGCGGCGGTCGTCCCGGAATCCGAGGCGGACCTCGACACCTTCCCCGACTCGCGCCGCATCGACCTCGGCGGGGCGCTGCTCAGCCCCGGCTTCCAGGACGCGCACATCCACCCGGTGGGCGGCGGAATCGAGCTGCTGCAGTGCAATCTCTCGGACGCGGCGGATGCGGACGACACCGTCGCGATCATCCGCGCCTACTCACAGGCGCACCCGGAGGAGGAATGGATCCTCGGCGGAGGCTGGAGCATGGACCACTTCGCCGGGGGCAACCCGCGGCGTGAACTGCTCGACGACGCGACAGGCGGTCGGCCCGTGCTGCTGCAGAGCCGGGATCACCACAGCACGTGGGCGAGCACGGCGGCCATCGAGCGGGCGGGGATCACGGCCGAGACGGAGGACCCGGCGGACGGCCGGATCGTTCGCGATATCGACGGCTCTCCCGCCGGTACGTTCCACGAGGGCGCCGGCGACCTCTTCGCCGCGGTGCGCCCCGCGACCTCTGCCGATCTCGCCTACCAGGGACTGCTGCGTGCACAGGAAGAGCTCATCGCCCTCGGCATCACCGGGTGGCAGGACGCCATGGTCGGTGCGGACTCCGGCGGGATCTCGGATCCGCTCGCCGCGTATGAGCGGGCCGCGGCCGAGGGGCGATTACTCGTGCACGTCGTGGGGGCGCAATGGTGGTTGCGAGACGGCGGAGTCGACCAGGTCGCCCGCATGACCGAACGCCGCGAGCGCGCCGCCGCCGCTCATCCCGATCGCCGGATCGACCTCGGAACCACGAAGATCATGGTCGACGGCGTCGCAGAGAACCAGACCGCGGCGATGCTCACCCCCTATCGGGACGAGTCCGGACACGACACGTGCAATCACGGACTGAGCTTCATCGACCCTGACCGGCTGCGCGAATACGTGACGGCCCTCGACGCCTCCGGTCAGCAGGTGCACATGCACGCGCTCGGCGACCGCGCCGTGCGCGAGGCCCTCGATGCTCTGCAGGTCGCCCGTGACGCCAACGGCGACACCGACGGACGCCACCACCTCGCGCACCTCCAGGTCGTCTCGGAGGACGACACCACCCGCTTCGCGCCGCTTGGCGCGATCGCCAACATCCAGGCGCTCTGGGCGACCCACGAAGACCAGCTCGACGACCTGACGCTGCCGTTCCTGCAGGACGGACAGGTGGACCGCCAGTATCCGTTCGGCGATCTCGTGCGACAGGGTGCGCGACTGGCGGCGGGCAGCGATTGGCCGGTCTCCACGGCAGATCCGCTCGCGGCCATCCATGTCGCCGTGAACCGCTCGTATCCCGGGTCCGAGCGGCCGCCGCTCGGGGGAGCGCATCAGCGACTCGACCTCGAGACGGCATTCGCCGCGTACACCTCGGGGTCCGCGTACGTGAACCGACGCGATGACGATACCGGCAGCATCCGCGAGGGATACCTCGCCAATCTCGTCGTGATCGAACCGAATCCCTTCCGACTGCCGGTGGCGGAACTGCACCGGGCGCGCGTCACGTCCACCTGGATAGACGGGCGCCGCGTCCACACGGCAGACGCTCTCGCCTCCACCTCGCCCGGCACCGACCGCAAGGAGTCCCGATGAACCGCACGCTCCGCTCCCGTTCCCTCGCCCGAGGAGGCGCGACCGCGCTCGTCGGCGTCCTCGCCGTCGCGGCGCTCGCCGGCTGCGGCCCGGCCGACACGACCGGCTCCGGGTCGGACGAGCCGATCGACTGGGAGCTGACCGAGACGACGGCCGCGCCCAGCGGCGACATCGACTCGTTCACGTTCGCGACCTATGCCGAGCCCTACTCGCTCGACTACGCCTACGCCTTCGACTACGCCGACAACTCGATCCTCGCCAACACCTGCGAGTCTCTGCTGCGGCTGAACCCGGACTACTCCCTCAGCCCCGGCCTCGCGGAATCGTTCGCGCATCCGACGCCCGACACCTGGGTGTACACGATCCGAGAGGGCGTCACCTTCCATGACGGCACTGCGCTCACAGCGGCCGATGCGGTCGCGTCGATGAGCAGACACCTCGACCCGGCCGTCGGATCGTTCTGGTACTCCGTCTACCAGAACGTGAAGTCGATCGAGCAGACCGGCGAGCGCGAGGTGACGGTGACGATGACGGGGCCCGACTCGCAGTTCAATCTCGGCATGGGCGGGTCCGCCGGTGTGATCGAGTCGGCCGCGACCCTGGCCGAGAAGGGCGCCGACTACGGCAACTCGACGGGCGGTGTGAACTGCACCGGTCCCTTCGAGCTGACCTCGTGGGAGTCCGGTGAGTCGATCACGATGACCCGCTACGACGACTACTGGGATGAGGGACTCCGGGCGCGGTCCGGCGAGGTCGAGTTCGTCTTCATGACCGACCCCACCGCGCGCATCAACGCACTCAAGTCCGGAAGCGTCGACGGATCGTGGATGGTTCCCATGGAGGCCGTCTCCACGCTCCGATCGGCGGGCAAGGGGGACGTGCTCTTCGGGATGAGCACCGCGGTGGGCAACATCGTGGTCAGCGATCTCGACGGTCCCCTCGGCGACGTGCGCGTGCGCAAGGCCTTGCTGCTCGCGATGGACCGTGACGGCATCCTTCAGGCTGCGTACCGAGGCGTCGGCGAGACGACCGACGTGATGACCACCCCGTCGGTCTGGCAGGACGCCTCGGATGCCGCGCGCACCGCGGCCTTCGACGACATCACCTCGTACGACCAGAACCTCGAGGAGGCGAAGAAGCTCATCGCCGACGCGGGGGCAGAGGGAGCGGAGCTGACCTACGTCACCGCGCCGATCAGCAACGACTTCGCCGTCATCTCGCAGGCGACCGTCGCCGCTGCCCGGTCGATCGGGCTGACGGTGAACGTCGAGACCGTCACCCCGAACGCCTACACCGCGCTGTTCTCCGACCCCACCGCCCGCGAAGGCGTCGACCTCTTCTACACGAGCTGGTATCTCTCGAGCCCGGATGCGTTGGAGATGTACTCCGTGCTTCGGACAGGCGACTTCAGCAACTACGGTGGGTGGTCCGACCCGGAGTTCGACGCGATCCTGCAGGAGGCCGTCACGATCGACGATCCGGCCGCGCGCAGCGAGCTCACAGCCGAGGCCCAGCGGATCGCGAATGCGGAGCTGCCGTGGCTCCCGCTGTATCAGGCGCCGATATCGCTCTATCTGGGCGAGAGGATCACCGGAGTCCAGCCGTCGATCGCCTTCATGTACTACCCGTGGGCGGCCACGATCGGCGCCCGATGACAGCCGCGCGCCGGGTCGCCGGGAAGCTCGGTGGGCTGCTGCTGACCCTGTTCCTGGCATCGCTGCTCGTCTTCTTCTCGCGCTTCCTCGTACCCGGCGACCCGGTGAGCTTCCTGTTGCGCGGGCGCAAGCCCAGTGCAGAGGCGGTGGCGCAGGTGACCGCCCAGTACGGACTGGACCTGCCGCCGTGGGAGCAGTACCTGCGATGGGTTCTCGGTCTGCTCCACGGCGATCTCGGGCGCTCGCTGCAGTACCGGCAGGACGTCACCGAGGTGATAGGCGACCGGCTTCCCGTGACCCTCATGCTCGTCACGATGGCGGGGACGATCGTGCTGGTCGCCGGCGTCGTGCTCGGTGCTGTCGCGGCGCTGAACCGGGGGAGGGCGCTGGATCGCTTCGTCCTGATCGGACTCACGGTGCTCGGCGCGATCCCGTCGTTCGTCGGGGCGATCGTCCTCATCGCGGTGTTCTCCGTGCAGCTCGGCTGGTTCCCCTCCTTCGGGTCGGGCGAGGGCTTCATCGACATGGTCTATCACCTGACCCTGCCGTCGATCGCCCTGGCGCTCGTCTTCATCGTGCTGGTCGGCAAGGTCACCAGGTCGGCCATGGTCGATCAGCTGAGCCGTGAGCACGTCGAGGTGTCGACGAGTCGGGGCGTGCGTCGATCGATCGTCGTGCGGCGGCACGTGCTGCGCAACGCCCTCGGTCCGATCCTGACCGTGAGCGGCGTGCTCGTGGCGGGGCTCATCGTCGCCAGCTCGATCGTCGAGGCGGCGTTCGGGCTGTCGGGGATCGGGTCGCTTCTCGTGCAGTCCGTCGATCGGCTCGACTTCCCCGTGGTGCAGGCCATCGTCCTCTTCGTCGTCTGCGCGTTCGTCGTCATGAACGCGATCGTCGACGTCCTCGAACCCTGGATCGACCCCCGATCCGCTGCAGGAGCTGGTGCCCGATGACCTCCTCGACTCCGACGCTCGCGATGCGGGTGCTGCGCGCACCTCGCGGGCGCCGCCCGCGATTCCTCTACCTGGCCAGCGTCGTCGTTCTCGGCGCGGTCGTGCTGGCGGCGATCTTCGCCCCCTTCGTGGCACCCTACGACCCGGATGCGGTGGACTTCACGTCGTTCCTCGCGCCGCCGTCCGCGGCCCACTGGCTCGGCACCGACTCCCTCGGCCGGGACCTGCTGAGCCGCCTCATCTACGGCGGTCGCACGGCGCTCATCGGCCCGCTGCTCGTCGTGCTGTTCTCCACCGTCCTCGGCATCCTGCTGGGGCTGTGGGCCGGGTGGCGCGGAGGGTGGATCGATGCCGCACTCAGCCGGATCTTCGACGTGCTGTTCGCCTTCCCGTCTCTGCTGATCGCGATCATGGCGGTCGCTCTGTTCGGCAAGGGGCTGGTCGCCCCGGTCATCGCCATGAGCATCGCGTACGCGCCGTTCGTGGCACGGCTCACGAGGTCGCTGGTCATGGCCGAGCGCTCGAGGCCGTATGTCTCGGCCTATCGGGTGCAGGGGTTCGGCGGAGGCTGGATCGCCTCGCGGCGAGTGCTGCCGAACGTCACGCCGATCGTGGGCGCGCAGTCGACCCTCAACTTCGGATACGTGCTCGCCGAGCTCGCCGGCCTGTCGTTCCTCGGGCTGGGCGTGCAGGCGCCGACCGCCGACTGGGGCGCGATGATCAACGAGGCGCAGTCGGGAGTCGCCGCAGGGCAGTTCCTGCCGGCGATCGCCCCGGCCGTAGCGGTCGTGCTCGTCGTCGTGTGCGTGAACATCATCGGCGAAGAACTGTCCGACCGAATCGGCGGAGGGAACCCCTCATGAACGCTCTGCTCGACATCCGCGACCTGACGCTCGATCTTCCGAACGGCACCAGACTGCTGCACGGCATCTCGCTGCGGATCGCCTCCGGCGAGACCGTCGGCCTCGTCGGCGAGTCCGGCTCGGGCAAGTCGCTCACGGCCCGTGCGGTGCTGGGTCTTCTTCCCGATCGTGCGACCGTCGGCGGAGCCGTCGCTGTGAACGGACGGTCCCCGCTCGCGGGCGCGACGGAGCGACAGGAGATCCGTCGGCACGAGGCCGCGATGGTCTTCCAGGATCCGCGCGCCGGCATCAACCCGATGCGGACGATCGGCGATCACGTCACCGAAGGGCTGCGGCTCTGCGAGGGGTGGGCGAAGGATGACGCTCGCACCCGCGCCGTCGAGCTCCTCTCCGCCGTCAGGCTTCCCGCTCCGGCGGATCATCTGTCGCAGCATCCGCACGAGCTGTCGGGCGGCATGCTGCAGCGGGTCATGATCGCCGGGGCCCTGAGCACATCTCCGGGCCTGCTCGTCTGCGATGAGCCGACCACCGCTCTCGACGTCACGACACAGGCGGAGATCATCCAGGTGCTGCGGGATCTCTGCGAGCAGAGCGGGATGGGGATGCTGTTCATCACCCACGACCTCAACCTCGCGGGGTCGCTCTGCGATCGGCTCGTCGTCATGAAGGACGGCGCGATCGTCGAGGAGGGGGCGGCGCGGGACGTGCTGGTGGCGCCGACCGCCGAGTACACCCGACGTCTGGTCGCCGCGACGCCCCGCATCTCGGGGGAGATCTCACCGCCGACGGCCGTGTCGGGTGCCGAGGCGCAACTCATCGTGACGGGGGTGGGCAAGACCTATCGGCGCCGCGGTGCAGAGCCGGTCTCCGCCGTGATCGATGCGGATCTGGTCGTTCCCCGCGGCGGTGCGCTCGCCGTCGTGGGCGAATCCGGGTCGGGCAAGTCGACTCTGGCGCGGATGATCGTCGGACTCGAGGAGCCGGATGCCGGAGCGATCACGATCGGCGGCCGATCCATGGCGGGCATCCCGCGATCGCGCGCCGAGCGGCTGGAGCGTGCCAAGAGCGTGCAGATGGTCTTCCAAGACCCGTACCTCTCGCTCGATCCGCGAATTCCCGTGGGGCGAGCGATAGAGGATGTGCTGAGACTCCACGGCGGCCGCACGGGGAACGACGCGGCCGAGCGCGTGCGCGAACTGATCACCGCCGTGGGGCTGGGGGAAGAGCATCTCACCGCTCGCCCGCGCACGCTGTCAGGCGGCCAGCGTCAGCGTGTGGCGATCGCCAGGGCGCTCGCCGTCGAACCCGAGCTGCTGGTGATGGACGAGGCGACGAGCGCACTCGACGTGTCCGTGCAGGCTCAGGTGCTCGATCTCGTCGCCCGGATCCGGCGGGAGCAGGGGCTGACCCTGCTCTTCATCAGCCATGATCTGGCGGTCGTGCGAAGAGTCTGCGCCGAGACGATCGTGATGCGTCGCGGGGAGATCGTGGAGGCGGGCGCGACAGAGCGTCTGCTGAGCGACCCCCAGCACGAGTACACCCGGTTACTGATCGACTCGGTGCCCGTGCCGATCACGTGAACCGAGGCGGCGACGCACGGGACGGTGCGTCGCCGACTCGATTCACTCGCGCGTGTGCACGACGGCTCCGCCCACGATCGTGACGGCGGTGCCCACGCCGATCAGCGCCTCGGCCGGGATGGCGAACGGATCGACGGTCGACACCGCGATGTCGGCACGGCCGCCGATGCGCAGCATCCCCCCTCCGCCCAGCACGAGCTCGGCGGATCCGCTGGTGTACGCGGCGAGCGCCTCGGTGAGGGTGAGACGCTGGGTGGCGTCGAGGGGTTCGCGCGGCTGTCCGTCGGGGCCGGGGAGAGTGCGGTTGACGGCGACGTGGATCGCGAGCCACGGGTCGGCCGGCGATACGGGCCAGTCCGACCCCATGGCGATCGCGGCGCCGCTGTCGGCGATCGCGCGGAACGGGTAGCCCGCGCGCATCCGCGCGTCGCCGTCGGGCAGCGACAGCTACTGGCAGTTCGGCGACTGCAGCAGCGGTAGCTCGAACCTGGTCAGCCTCGCGGCCGATCCGGGCTCGAGGGCGAACCATCCGGCGATCTGCCCGTCGGCGACCCGCGTGCCGTAGTCTCCGGCGGCGAACGGCTGATGGCCGTCGTCCGCGCTCGTGTGCAGGACAGGGGTGGCGAGCAGCCCATCCTGCTCGAGCACGTCTATCGATGAGAGGAAGAGGAAAGACCTCTCTTCGACGGCGTATCCCGATTCGCACCCGTCGACCAGCAAGGGGGTGACGGGCCACGGCGTGGTCAGAAACCCCCAGAACACTGCCACCACGGCTCCGCCGATCGAGAGCAGTCGCCCGATCACGATCGGTGCGAGCCAGCGGGAGGGCGCCGAGACGGTGCAGAGCATGTAGCTGATCGCGATGAACGCGAGGATCGTGGATGCTCCGATGATGTGTCGTGACGGCAAGGTGCCGAGCAGCAGCTGAGCATCGCCACCGGATGCGGAATCGACCACGGCCACGCCGATCACCGCGATCGTCGCTGCGGCCACTGCCACTGTCGCCGCAATCTGCAGCATCCGCGGGCGCCGGGATGCCGTGAGGGTGCGCTCACTCATCGCCGCTCTCTTTCACGAACGCATCACGAGCAGGACAGGTGCGAATACACCTCGATGACTCGCTCGATATCGGGGTAGCCCGCTTCTTCCAGAGCGGCCCGCACGTCCTCCCGCACGGATTCCAAGTAGGCGGACCCTCGGAGCCTGATCTCGGGAACGGAGTCGAGGTCAGGATCATCGTCGAGGAGCGAATACCACTCCGACCACTGAGAGTCGCTGACCGTCGCATCATCGAGAGCTTTGGCGGCGATGCTGCTGGCCTCGGCGGGCGGATCGTCGACCGCGGGGCTGAGCCACCATTCGATCTCGCACGTGCCACCCGGCACAGGCACGGTTTCGGAGCGATCGGGACCGTTTGCCGGCGGCACGAGGCCGCAGCCGGTCATCACCAACAGGGCCGCCACCAGAGAACCACCGAACAGCCAAGGTCGACGCATGCAGAGATCATAGGTGAGCGTTCTGAGCATGCTCCGTCGTCAGTTCGGCGAGCATTGCCTGACCAGAGGACATCGGTTCGGTCGTGAGCTCCACGGATCCGAAGGGGAAAGGGTAGAAGAACGTCCCTGTTCCGTCCCACTCGGTGATCGGGATCATCGCGAACCAGATCTGGCTGATCGCGACCA
>Ga0307406_10002084_pt1 | contig 10905 bp, 6 predicted proteins | sample 322Cmetagenome_3_FD_203706 | JGI IMG/M metagenome (GOLD analysis project Ga0307406, IMG submission 203706) | Maize rhizosphere microbial communities from greenhouse at UC Davis, California, United States - 322HYB-C-2 | ecosystem: Host-associated > Plants > Roots > Rhizosphere > Soil | place... | reverse complement strand
TGCCTTCGACGCGGTCGATCATCCACTTGAGAACGCGCATGTTCTCGCCGTAGCCGGGCCAGACGAACTTGCCGTCGGCGCCCTTGCGGAACCAGTTGGTGGTGTAGATCTTCGGCAGCTTGGCGCCCGAGGCCTCGAGCTTCTTGCCCAGGTCGAGCCAGTGCTGGAAGTAGTCGCTCATGTTGTAGCCCATGAACGGCAGCATCGCGAACGGATCGCGGCGCACCACGCCCTGCTGGCCGGCGGCCGCGGCGGTGGTTTCGGAGCCCATGGTGGCGGCCATGTAGACGCCTTCGACCCAGTTGCGGGCCTCGGTCACGAGCGGCACGGTGGTCGAGCGGCGGCCGCCGAAGATGAAGGCGTCGATGGCCACGCCCTTGGGATCGTCCCAGGCGTCGTCGAGCGCCGGGTTGTTGGTGGCGGCCACGGTGAAGCGCGAATTCGGATGCGCGGCCTTGGCGCCGGTTTCCTTGGCGATCTGCGGCGTCCAGTCCTTGCCCTGCCAGTCGATCAGGTGCGCGGGCAGCGTGCCGGTGTCCTGTTCCATGCCTTCCCACCAGACGTCGCCGTCGTCGGTGAGCGCGACGTTGGTGAAGATCACGTCGTGGTCCAGGCTGTCCATGCAGTTCGGGTTGGTCACCATGTTGGTGCCGGGCGCCACGCCGAAGTAGCCCGCCTCGGGGTTGATCGCATAGAGGCGGCCGTCCTTGCCGGGCTTGATCCAGGCGATGTCGTCGCCGATGGTGGTGACCTTCCAGCCCTCGAAGCCGGCGGGCGGCACCAGCATCGAGAAGTTGGTCTTGCCGCAGGCGCTCGGGAAGGCCGCGGCCACGTGGTATTTCTTGCCCTGGGGGTTGGTCACGCCCAGGATCAGCATGTGCTCGGCCAGCCAGCCTTCGTCGCGGCCCATGTTGGAGGCGATGCGCAGCGCGAAGCACTTCTTGCCGAGCAGCGCATTGCCGCCGTAGCCCGAGCCGTAGCTCCAGATCTCGCGCGTTTCGGGGTAGTGGACGATGTACTTGGTCTTGTTGCAGGGCCAGGCCACGTCCTTCTGGCCGGCTTCCAGCGGCGCGCCCACGGTGTGCACGCAGGGCACGAACTCGCCCTCGGCGCCGAGCACCTCGTACACGGCCTTGCCCATGCGGGTCATGATGCGCATGTTGACCGCCACGTAGGGGCTGTCGGAAAGCTCGATGCCGATGTGGGCAATGGGCGAGCCCAGCGGGCCCATGCTGAAAGGCACCACGTACATCGTGCGGCCCTTCATGCAGCCGTCGAACAGCGGCTGCAGCGTGGCACGCATCTCGGCCGGGGCCATCCAGTTGTTGGTGGGGCCGGCGTTTTCCTTCTTCTCGGAGCAGATGAAGGTGCGGTCCTCGACGCGCGCCACGTCGCTCGGATCGGACACCGCGAGAAAGGAATTGGGGCGCTTGGCCGGATTGAGCTTCTTGAAGGTGCCCGCGTCGACCAGCTGCTGGCAGAGGCGGTCGTACTCTTCCTTGCTGCCGTCGCACCAGTGAATGGCCTGGGGTTTGCAAAGCGCGGCCATGTCGGCCACCCAGGCAATCAGTCTTGCGTTCTTGACGTATGAGGGTGCCTGGATGGCGAGGCCCTGCATCGTGGGTGCGTTCATCGGAAATCTCCTAAGTTGAAAAAATCGTCTTTCCGAACGGGACGCCGCGCCGCAGGTGGCGCGGAGGTCCGTTTGAGAAAACGTTTTCGCTTCGGGAGACTGCGTCAACGCGGGCCGCACAACCCGCGGACGAAGACGCGAACGGCTGTCAGGCCAAGTAGACAGCGATGGATGCCAGGAGCAGCATCAGCACGCCGCCAGCCAGCGGGAGCACGATCGGCATCAGGTGCACGATCGATTCGACGGCGTCTTCTTCAACGGCGGCGGCGTGGCCGGGCTCGACGGGAGTGGGGTTGGACATTGAATTACCTCGAATACGCAAATACAAAAACTGTGGCCATTTTACCGGCGGCCCCCGGCGGCACGGTCTAGGGGGTTGCGAGCCCCTTTCAGTGCTGCTCCTCGGCCTCGAAACCGGCGTCGTGCAGCGCGCCCAGCACGCTGGCCAGGTGCGCCCGTCCGCGGGTCTGCAGCACCAGCTCGATGTCGACGTTCTGGGCTGCCAGCATGGTAAACGCTCTTTGGTGATGAACCTCATCGACGTTAGCGCCCGCTTCCGCCACGGTGGCCGTGATCTGGGCCAGCGAGCCCGGCACATCGCGCGCGCTCACGCGCACGCGCGCCAGCCGGCCGGCCCGCACCATGCCGCGCTCGATGATGGCCGCCAGCAGCAGCGGGTCGATGTTGCCGCCCGACAGCACCAGGCCCACGCGCTTGCCCTTGAAGCGCGCCGGATGCCGGATCAGCGCCGCCAGGCCGGCCGCGCCCGCGCCCTCGACCAGCGTTTTCTCGATCTCGAGCAGCATCAGCACGCCCTGCTCGATGTCGCCTTCGTCGACCAGCAGCAGGTCGTCGACATGCCGGGCGATGATTTCCCGCGTGAGCACGCCGGGCGTGCCGACCGCGATGCCTTCGGCGATGGTGCTCTTGCCCTGCAGGTGCTGGGTGCCCTTGACGGCATTCACCATGCCCGGAAAGCGCGTGGTCTGCACGCCGACGATCTCGATGCCGGGCTTGCGCTCGCGCGCCGCAACCGCCATGCCGGCGATCAGCCCGCCGCCGCCGACCGACACCACCAGCGTATCGAGGTCCGGCACCGCATCGAGCATTTCGAGCGCCACGGTGCCCTGGCCCGCGATGATGGCCTCGTCGTCGTAGGGGTGGACGAAGGTCAACCCTTCGCGCTCGGCCAGCTCCAGCGCATGCGCGCGCGCCGCGTCGAGCGTGTCGCCGTGCAACACCACCTCGGCGCCGAAGCCGCGCGTGCGCTCGATCTTCACGCCGGGCGTGAAGCGCGGCATCACGATGAGCGCGCGCAGGCCGAGCCGCTGCGCGTGGTAGGCCACGCCCTGGGCGTGGTTGCCGGCCGACATGGCGACCACGCCGCGCGTGGCTTCCTGGCCCTCCAGGAGATCGACCAGCTTGTTGCACGCCCCCCGCTCCTTGAACGAGGATGTGAACTGCAGATTCTCGAACTTCAGGTAGACCTGCGCGCCCACGATCTCGGAGAGCGTGCGCGATTCGACGCAGGGCGTGTTGAGCACCTGGCCCTCGAGACGCGCCGCGGCGCGCCGGATTTCTTCGATTCCAACCATGGCGGGCATTGTGGCTGGAATCGCGTCATCAGGGTTTTTACCGCTTCCGCGTCTTCCCGAAGCCAAAAGTCTGCGTTATGGTCGCCCCAAGAAGTTCCTCGTCTGGAGGTTGTCCGATGGTCAAGCGTGCGGGTGTCGATGTAGTGGCTGCTGCGGTACGCGGGCAGGCATTGCCGTCGCCCGGGCTCAAGGGGGCGCCGGTGCTCGAGCTCATGTGCTCGCACTTCGTGCTCACGCTGGCCGCCAAGCAGGGGCCGCGCTTCAACGTGCGCCGCGACATCAACGGCCTGCTCTCGCTCACCGGCCGCCACCTGGTGTGGCCGGCCCCGGTGCTGCAGCGGCTGCGCGAATTCCTGGGCCGTCGCTGCGCCGGCAACGAGGCCTGGAAGGGCGTCGAGAACTTCGACGGCCGCACGCTGCTCGAGCGGCATGGCGTGTGGCGCGGGCCCTACGAGGAAGGCACGCTGTTCTTCTACCTCGACGAATACGCCAAGGACTACCCCAAGGACCTGCTCTCGGTGCTGGCCGTCACGCGCGACTGGCTCACGCATGCGCTGCGCAAGCAGTCGACCTTGGTCGAGAAGAACATCGACGCACTCGCGGGCCTCCTGCAGCTCAACAAGGCCGAGCGCGCGCTCCTGCTCTACGGCACGCTCGCACGCTACCAGCGCGACCTGCGCTCGCTGCTGGTCGAGTTCAAGGTCAACAACGCGCCCGAGGCCTATGCGGCCATTGCCGACATCGCGGGGGTCAATGCCACCGAAGTGGGCGAGGCCTTGCGCGCGGGCTCGCGGCTGGAGCGCATCGGCCTGGTCGAGAACCTGATCTCCGAGCACAACATCACCGACCTGGCCGACCTCATGAAGGTCAGCGAGAAGCTGCCGCCGGTGCTGATGCGCGAGTACCGCGACCACAACGAACTGATGGCCGTGTTCACGCGGCCCTCGGCCAAGAGCGCGCTCAGCACGCACGACTTCTCCTTCGTCGAGGAAGACGCGCAGATGCTCGTCACGCTGCTGCGCGCGGCGGTGGCGCGCAAGGAGCCCGGCGTCAACGTGCTGCTCTACGGGCCGCCCGGCACCGGCAAGACCGAGCTCGCCAAGGTGGTGGCGCAGGCGGCGGGGCTGGAGCTGTTCGAGGTCGAATACGCCGACCGCGACGGCAATTCGCTCAGCGGCCGCGACCGCTACCGCTCGCTGCAGATCGCGCAGGTGTTCCTCAAGGGCAGTGCGCAGGCCGCGCTGCTGTTCGACGAGGTCGAGGACGTGTTTCCGCCCATCAGCACCGAGGCCGCGCAGTTCATGGCGCGCGCCGAGCAGATTCCCGCGCCCACCAGCGGCAGCGTGAGCGGCAAGGCCTGGGTCAACCAGATCCTCGAGGCCAACCCGGTGCCCACGCTCTGGGTCACCAACCGCATCGAGCAGATCGACCCCGCATTCCGGCGCCGCTTTGCCTACCACCTGGAGCTCAAGTCGCCGCCGCCCGGTGCGCGCGAGCAGCTCGTGAAGAAGACGCTCGAAGGCATCGTCGTTTCCGAGGCCTTCACCGCCAAGCTGGCCGAGCGCAAGGGCCTCACACCCGCGCAGATCCGCACCGCGGTGCGCTTTGCCGGGCTGGCGCAGACGGAGGACGGCGCCTCCATGGAAGCGCTGATCGAGCGCCAGCTCAAGAACGCCGATCTCGCGCTCGGCACGCTCGACACCGGCCCGGGCGAGCGGCGCAGCGTCACCACCTACGACCTCGACATGCTCAACGTCGAGACCCGCTTCGAGATCCCGCGCATCGTGGCGGCGATCAAGGCGCGCGGCCACGGCACGCTGTGCTTCTACGGCGCGCCCGGCACCGGCAAGACCGCGCTGGCCGAGCACATCGCCAAGGCCATCGGCCGGCCGCTGATCATCAAGCAGGCCAGCGACCTCATGAGCAAGTACGTCGGCGAGACCGAGCAGAACATGGCGGCCATGTTCAAGGAAGCCGAAGCTGAGAAGGCCGTGCTGCTGCTCGACGAGGCCGACAGCTTCCTGCAGGACCGGCGCGGCGCCCAGCGCACCTACGAAGTGACCGAGGTCAACGAGATGCTCCAGGGCATGGAGCGCTTCAACGGCGTCTTCATCTGCACCACCAACCTGCTCGACCGGCTCGACCAGGCGGCGCTGCGGCGCTTCACCTTCAAGATCAAGTTCATGCCGCTCACCGCACCGCAGCGCGAACGCATGTTCGTGACCGAAGCGCTGGCGGGCGACGCCGCGCTGCTCACCGGAGACATCAAGGCGCGGCTGGCGCCATTGCACCAGCTGTGCCCGGGGGATTTCGCGGCCGTGAAGCGGCAGACGGATATTCTTGCGGTCGAGCTCTCGGCCGCCGAATTCCTGGACCAGCTCGAGGCCGAGCATCGCATCAAGCCCGAAGTGCGCGAGTCGCGCGGCATCGGCTTCATGCAATAGCAAAAAGCAAGCAGGAAGGCCGCGGGAGCGCGGCAGAGAAGAAAGAAAAAACCGTCCGCCGCGGCGGACAGCAGGAGGGCTCGATGAGCTTGGACAATGGGCACGCGCGGGCGACGCCGCGCTTCACCACATCGGCTGCGGCCGCATTCGCATTGGCCGGCATCGTCTGCGTGCTGGCGGGTTGTGGCGGTGGCGGCGGAGGAGGGGGAGGCGGCGGCGGGTTTCCGATCATTGCGCCACCCGGCAGCACGCCGCCGCCCACCAGCGGCGGCGATGGCGGTGGCGGTGGCGGCGGGGACGACGATGCCATCCTTGCCTCGGCCACCGTGGCCGGCCTGTGCGCCGCACCGCGCGCCGGCGTCAACCCCGCAACGGGGAAGGCCTATCCCGACAAGCCCGGCACGCTGACCGACGAGAAGCGCTGGGTGCGCGGCTGGATCGACGAAACCTACCTCTGGTACGGCGAGGTGCCGACCACCCTCAAGGCCGCCGACTACGCCACGCCGGTGGCCTACTTCAGCGTGCTCAAGAGCCCGGCCCTCACGGCCTCGGGCCGCGCGAAGGACCGCTTCCACTACGTGTACGACACCGAGCGCTACCGGCAGCTCTCGGAGAACGGCGTGGCGCCGGGCTACGGCATGGAGATCGCCATCGTGCGCAGTTCTCCGCCGCGCAACATGCGCATCGCCTTCGTCGAGCCGAACTCGCCCGCCGCGAACGCAAACCTCCAGCGGGGCGCGAAGATCGTCGAAGTCGATGGCGTCAATGCCGTCAGCAGCACCGGCACCGAGAACGTCGACGCGATCAACCGCGCGATCTCGCCGCAAGCAGTGGGCGAGTCGCACACCTTCGTGTTCGAGGTGGGCGGCGTCCGGCAGGCGCCCGTCACGCTGGCGGCCGCGAAGATCACGCGCACGCCGGTGCAGAACGTGAAGACCATCGACACCGGCAGCGGCCGCGTCGGCTACCTGCTCTTCAACGACCACATCACGACCTCCGAATCGCAGCTCGTCAACGCCTTCAACCAGTTCAGGCAGGACGGCGTGCAGGACCTCGTGCTCGACATGCGATACAACGGCGGCGGCCAGCTCAACATCGCCAATCGCCTCGCCTCCATGGTGTCTTCGCCGGCCACCACCTCGGGCAAGGTTTTCGAGCGCCTGGTCTTCAACGACAAGAACCCGTTCCACCTGACGCCGGCGCAGACCATCTATCCGTTCCTCGGCACCAGCCGCACCGGCGCCACGCTGCCGAGCCTCGGCCTCTCGCAGGTCACGGTGCTGGTCAGCCGCGACACCTGCTCGGCCAGCGAGGCGGTCGTCAACGGCCTGCGCGGCATCGACGTCAAGGTCAATCTCGTGGGCGGCACCACCTGCGGCAAGCCCTATGGCTTTTCGCCGCAGGACAACTGCGGCACCAGCTATTTCGCGATCCAGTTCCAGGGCGTCAACAACAAGAACTTCGGCGACTACGGCGACGGTTTCGCACCCGACTGCGCCGTTGCCGACGATTTCGGCCACCAGCTCGGAGACCCGGCCGAGGCGCGGCTTGCGGCTGCGCTCGCGATGCGCAACGGCGGCGCCTGCCCCGTTTCGGCCTCGGCCAAGGCCCAGCCGGAACTCGAGAAATCCGGGACGACCGACGACGAGCAGCCCTACCTGCTCCATCGCTCGCCGCTGCGCGAAATGCGCCTGATCGAAGCCGCGCCCGCGCCGGGCTGAGCCTGCTGCGGCCGACCCCCGGAACCCCCTGGAGCTTGCCACTTGCCACACCCGTGGCATGCGCTTTAGAGTTCAAGCAAACGTTTGCGCAAACGTTTGGCATTTAGTTCTACATGGCAAGACCACTCGAAAAGGAGCCGGGATGACGATTCGGATTCAGCGACGCAGGTGGATGGCGGCGGCCTTGCTCGCCACGGCGCTCTCGGCCTGCGGCGGCGGCAGCGGCGGCAATGACGGCATCGGGCTCGCACCGGGGTTCGGCGCCGCGCCGCCGCCGGCGCAGAAGATCATCATCGACAGCGACTACAACACCATGAGCGACGACGGCCAGCTCGGCGTGATGGCCGCGCAGCTGCAGGCCCAGGGCAAGGTGCAGGTCATGGGCATTAGCGTGGTGTCGGGCAACCAGTGGCTCAGGCAGGGCGTGGCCGACGCGCTGAAGTCGGTCGAGCGGCTGGGCGTGGGCAACCGCATCGGCATCTATGCAGGCGCGAACTACGCCTTCAACCACGACTACGCGACCATCGAGGCCGAGATGGCGGCCGGCTCCGGCGGCGACGGCTACCTGGGCGCCTGGAGTTCGCCCGAGCCCAAGAGCGATGCCGACCTGAAGCCCTCGCCCGACGGCTTTGCCACCCACACGCAGCTCCAGCGCAGCAGCGCGGTCGACTTCATCGTCGACACCGTGAAGGCCAACCCCAACGAGATCACCATCCTGGCCATCGGCCCGCTCACCAACATCGCGCTGGCGGTCAAGCAGAACCCCGAGATCGTGCCGCTGATCAAGAAGATCATCTACATGGGCGGCGCGGTCGACGTGCCGGGCAACACCACCAAGTTTGCCGAGTTCAACTGGTGGTTCGACCCCGAGGCCGCGCAGTTCGTGGTGCGGCTGCCGATTCCGCAGGTGGTGGTGCCGCTGGACGTGACCGACACCGTGTTCCTGACCAAGCCGATCTACGACCGCATCGCGCATACGGCCAAGCCCACCGCCGTGACCGAGGTGTTCCGCCAGCTCAACGGCTACGGCTTCAGCGGCACCAACGGCTTCGAGAACAACCCGGCCTACACGCAGAACATCTGGGACACGCTCACGCTCGCCTATCTGATCGATCCGGGCTATGCCACCGAAACGGTCGAGCGCTATGTCGACGTGGTCGCCAAGCCCGGCGCCGCCGACAACGGCCGCTCCATCGGCCATGCCTCGCAGCCCGCGGGCCCGGCGCTGCAGAAGATGACGGTGGTGAAGAAGTTCGACAACGCGCGCTTCTTCGAGCTCTACGTCGACCTGCTCACGCGGCCCGTGCCGATCGTGCTGCGGCCCTGAAAGCTGGGGGCGGGCCTGGCTAGAACGCGCTGCAGACGCGCAGCACCTCGGCGCCGTAGGCCTCGAGCTTCTTGGTGCCGATGCCGCTGATGCCCTGCAGGTCCTCGAGCGTCGCGGGCGCGCGTTCGGAAATTGCCGCCAGCGTGGCGTCGTGGAAGATCACGTAGGCCGGCAGGTTGTGCTCGCGCGCCACTTCCGCGCGCCAGGCCTTGAGCGCCTCGAAGCGCTTCTGGCCGTCGGCATCGAGCGCCGCGGCCGCCGGAGACGGGGCGCCGCGCGCCGCCTTCTCGCGCCGGGGCTTGCCGCCGCGCGCGGCCGGCGACGAGACCGACTCGCGCAGCGTCACGTTCGCTTCGCCCTTGAGCACCGCGCGCGAGCCTTCCGTGAGCTTCAGCGTGTTGAAGGCTTCGGCATCGACGGCCAGTGCGCCCGTGGCGATGAGCTGGCGCAGCACGCCGCGCAGCTGCACTTCGCTGAACTCCGCGCCGATGCCGAAGGTGCTGATGCGCTCGTGCCCGAACTGCTTGACCTTCTCGGTTTCCTTGCCGCGCAGGATGTCCATGATGTGGCCCGCGCCAAAGCTGATGCCGCTCGACTGCTGCACGCGGTAGATGGTGGAGAGCAGCTTGCGCGCGGCATCGGTGCCGTCCCACACCTGCGGCGGGTTCAGGCAGTTGTCGCAGTTGCCGCAGGGCGTGCTCTTCTCGCCGAAGTAGCCCAGCAGGCGCACGCGCCGGCAGTCGCTCGCCTCGGCCAGCGACAGCAGGGCGTCGAGCTTGCCGCGCATCACCTGCTTGAACTCCTCGCCCGCGGGGCTCTCGTCGATCATGCGGCGCTGGTTCACCACGTCCTGCAGGCCGTAGGCCATCCAGGCATCGGCCGGCGCGCCGTCGCGGCCCGCGCGGCCGGTTTCCTGGTAGTAGCCCTCGATGTTCTTGGGCATGTCGAGGTGGCCGACAAAGCGCACGTCGGGCTTGTCGATGCCCATGCCGAAGGCAATGGTCGCGACCATCACCACGCCTTCCTCGCGCAGGAACCGGTCCTGGTGCTTCTGGCGCACCGCCGCGTCCAGGCCCGCGTGGTAGGGCAGCGCGTTGATGCCGGCGCCCTGCAGCATCACGGCCACGTCTTCCACGCGCTTGCGCGACTGGCAATAGACCACGCCCGCATCGCCTTCGTGCTCGCGCTCGATGAAGCGCAGCAGCTGCGTGGTGGCGTCTTTCTTCTCGACGATGGTGTAGCGGATGTTCGGCCGGTCGAAGCTGGAGACGAACTGGCGCGCTTCTTCCAGCTGCAGCCGCTCGACGATGTCGGCGCGCGTGAGCGCGTCGGCGGTGGCGGTGAGCGCGATGCGCGGCACGCCCGGATAGCGCTCGTGCAGCACCGTGAGCGCGCGGTATTCGGGGCGGAAGTCGTGGCCCCACTGGCTCACGCAATGCGCCTCGTCGATCGCGAACAGCGAGAGCTTGCCGCGCTCCTTCAGCGAATCGAGTTGCGAGAGAAAGCGCGGCGTGTTCACGCGCTCGGGCGCGGCGTACAGCAGCGTGATCTCGCCGCGCAGCATGCGGCGCTCGACGTCCTGCGTCTGCTCCCAGTCGAGCGTCGAATTCAGGAAGGCCGCGTTGACGCCGGCCTCGTGCAGCGCGCCGACCTGGTCGTGCATCAGCGCGATCAGCGGCGACACCACCACCGAGACGCCGCGCCCCGCGCGCTGCCGCGCAATGGCCGGGATCTGGTAGCACAGCGACTTGCCGCCGCCCGTGGGCATCAGCACCAGGGCGTCGCCGCCGCCCACCACGTGGTCGACGATGTCCTGCTGCGGCCCGCGGAACTGCGAATAGCCGAAGACTTCGTGAAGGATGTCGGCGGGTGCGCTGCTGCTGCCGGGGGCGTCGAGGGGGAGGGGAGCGAGCGAGGACACAGGCAGCGTATGCGAAGGGTGGGGATGGCAAGAAGGGGAGGCGCCGATTGTCCCCCAGCGGCATCGAGATGACTGTGGCACGAGGTTTGCAATCGTGAAGCCCGTCCCGCCGCCCCTCCTGTATAGACAGCAATCTGGTGCATTTTTGCTGAAGGGATGCACCGAAAAGGCACTCCCGGGTTATCCTGTATATACAAGTTGGGGCGCTTGGCAACAATGCGAGGCACGTGCAGCCCATGGTCGGGAGCGCGTCGCCGAGCCTTT